>Ga0209448_10000622_pt1 | contig 11329 bp, 14 predicted proteins | sample BogFormECP14_OM2_FD_188245 | JGI IMG/M metagenome (GOLD analysis project Ga0209448, IMG submission 188245) | Bog forest soil microbial communities from Calvert Island, British Columbia, Canada - ECP14_OM2 (SPAdes) (version 2) | ecosystem: Environmental > Aquatic > Freshwater > Wetlands > Bog ... | reverse complement strand
AACACGTTCAGGCGATAGTACAAGTCGCTGCGGAATTCACGATTCTCCATCATTTGTTCGAGATCGCGATTGGTCGCCGCTACTAGCCGCACATCGACCTTTTTTGTTCGGTTGCTGCCCAACCTCTCAAACTCACGTTCCTGCAGAGCGCGCAAGAGCTTCGGCTGGATCTCGATCGGTATATCTCCCACCTCGTCGAGAAATAACGTACCTAGATCGGCGAGTTCAAGCCGGCCAATCTTCTGTGCAATCGCTCCGGTGAAAGCGCCTCGTTCATGTCCGAAAAGCTCACTCTCGAGCAGTCCGGTTGGAATTGCGGCGCAGTTTAGCTTTACGAAGGTCCGCTCCTTACGATGGCTGCGGTCGTGAATGGCACGCGCAATCAATTCCTTTCCCGTGCCGGTTTCGCCCAGAAGCAACACTGTCGAGTCGCTGGGAGCCACGGTTTCTACCAGATTCAAAACATGGCGGAGAGCCGAACTCTGTCCCACAATTCCTTCAAAGTCTATCTCGCCACGGATTTCGTCTTCTAAATAAAGTTTCTCTTGTGCGAGTTTGTCTTTTAGTTCGGCGATCTCGCGATATGCCAAGGCATTCTCGATGGCGATCGCCAGTTGTCCGGCGGCGTGCAGAAGGAAATCAACGTCTTCCGGACGGATTGAGTTTTCTGTCCGGCTACCGAATGTAAGCACACCGAGCGTCCGACCTCGGCTGATGAGCGGGAGAGCGCATCCCGCCTTGAGGGCTTCGGCACGAATTTCAGTAGATACATGAAGAGCCAGTTGTTCACTAGTCAGATCCAATACGACAGGCTTGCCGGCCTTGAATACCGAACCGACCAGGGACCCATCGATCGGTTGCACCGCACCCTCCTTAGCGAATCCCTTACTCTCTGGGAAGTCCATGGCAAGTTGACGCAAATGGACGCGCTCCGCGTCTGGCAGCCACACCCCAACGATGTCGCAATGCATGACTTGCCGTATGATCGCCGACACCGCGCGAAGGAGATCGCGACACTCTAAAGTCGAGACCAAAGTGGTCGTCATGTCCAGGAGCAACTTCAGTCGGTCGCTCTCATGTTGCAATTCCGGTGGTGCGCTAGCCGGCTCCTGAGAGCTGAGTGAGTGGTCCAGTACCATCGAAGAAGTGCTCATCCGTTAAGCCTCGCAAAGCTCACCGTGGCGATCACTGCACATACCAGTCGCACGGCCGTGCGCAGCAGCGTTCTGTCTCCACCCACCGCCGCGACGAAACGACGAGTGTCTGGTTCGTCGACCTGCATCATCTGATGTAACGAGGAGGCTGAAAGCTTCGACAAAATGTCGCAGCCTTCGTCATCTGGCGAATCGTGTGGCGAAGGTCTCGACAATCCCTTCCACAGTGTCCGCGCCCGCTACTGCCCAACCTTCGTTCGCTCAAGCATTTGACGAGGGCGCAAGGGCACGCGCCTCTTTGGCATCTCACATGCCGATATTGAGGGTGTGGCAACAACAATGCACCGTGACCCTAACCGCTGGAATCGCGGGCGCACATTTAGGTACGGAGGAGATTTCACCATGCGACGAACCGAGATCATGTTTGCAGCTTTTATCATTCTTTTAAGTCTTGGCGCCACGGCTCAGGAAAATCGCTCGGAGGTCAGTGTTCAAGGTACAGGCTTTTTCACGCAAGACACTAACGGCCAAGGAATCTCGCGGACAACGACAGAGACGGGTGGATTTCTCGTTGGGTACCGTTATCACTTCAATCGCTGGCTTTCCGGCGAAGCGAACTACGGATACGACCGCAATACCCAGAGGTATTTCTCTACAGGCGGAGGTCCGAGAGTTCAGTCCGACGTGCACACAGCCACTGCTGCGGCGGTTGTAAGCCTTCCTTTCAGAATAGCCAGGTTGAACCCTTATGTTCTTGGCGGAGGTGGCAGTTTGGTGTTTCATCCAACCGGCAATGCGGGTGGCTTTGTGTCAGGCGCTGATACGCAGGCGAAAGGTGCTTTTCTCTATGGTGGTGGAATCAATTACGCGCTGACCAGACACCTGTCTTTGCTCGCTGAGTATAGGGGTTACGTTTACAAAGATGCCGATTTTGGCGTCAGGGCACTCAACACTGACAGCTGGACGCACACGGCGCAACCATCCGCTGGAATTGCTTTCCGATTCTGATCGTAAGGATCCTGGAGGCAGGTTTTCCTGCCTGCCATGCACTTTTGATTCGAAGAGAGGTTGGCCAGTCAATCTGTAACTGCCGCCTCACGGGGCTGCTTTAAGGACCAGCGAGCTGCATTCGGAGACCTGGAACTTCGGGCTCAGGACATTAGAGACGGAGGGACGTGCGCATGCTGGGAAGCACCATTGAGTTGCTGGGCGGCCTATGTTTGAGCGCTCTGATTTTACTGATGAGTCTTTGCATCGTTGGCTCGATTGTCGCGGCCCTCCGAGCGGTCGGCCCGGGAACGAGGCCTCTTATTTAGTTCGGATCTGCAGGGGTGGAAGCGCAAATTGAGGGGGCGGGTGGAGAAGAACGCCGATGAGTGAAGGTAAGAAGTTGCAGGGGAAGGTTGCAGTCATCACCGGAGGTACGGAAGGCATTGGGTTGGCTACGGCAAAGCTGTTCGCCAACGAGGGCGCGTATGTCTTCATCACGGGCCGTCGCCAGAAGGAACTCGACGAGGCCGTAAAGGCGATCGGCAGTAACGTTTCTGGCGTTCAGGGAGACGTCGCCCTATTGGCTGACCTTGATCGTCTCTACGAGACGGTCTCCAAGGTGAAGGGGCGAATCGACATTGTTTTCGCCAATGCCGGCGTTGGCGAATTTGTTCCCTTCGGGGCGGTCACTGAAGAACATTTCGACAAGCTCTTCAACATCAACGTAAGGGGAACGCTCTTTACAGTGCAAAAGGCATTGCCGCTCCTGAAGGATGGTGGCTCTATCATTCTCAATGGCTCTGTCGCGAGTGTTAAAGGGACTGCCGCCTTCGGCGTTTATGCCGCGAGCAAGGCCGCAATCCGCTCTTTCGTACGAACCTGGACTACAGATCTGAAGGACCGTCGTATCCGATCAAACGTGGTTAGTCCGGGTCCGATTAATACGCCGCTGGCGAGTCGACTATCTTCAGACGTGGTTGCGCGGATTGTGTCCACCATTCCGATGGGACGTATGGGGGAGCCTGATGAAGTTGCAAAGGCGGCGTTGTTTCTGGCTTCGGATGACTCCAGCTTCGTCACGGGCATCGAACTATTTGTCGATGGTGGCAGAGCGCAGATCTAATCGTTCAGGGCGATCATATTTCCGACTAAGCGCAGGGTCATGAAAGTCTTGGGGATGAAGAAAACGAACCTGATTATTTCTGAATAAGGAAAATTCAATGAGCCAAACGAAACGGGAGAAAAACAAAGCGCCCGTTCTTGAGGCTTTTGACACTCTCTTCAACAAACGGGATTACGCAGCCGCCGAGCGCTACTGGTCCCCTCACTACATTCAACACAGCGCACACATCGAGCCTGGTCGTGAGGGTCTGTTCAATCTCATCAGGAGCCTTCCGCCGACCCTCAAGTATGAGCCAGGAACGATCATCGCTGATGCAGACTTCGTCATAGTGCACGGACGATTTTCAGATTTCGGGCCAGCCCGTGAACTGGATTGCGGCGGATATTCTCCGCATCAATGACAGCATTCTTGTCGAGCACTGGGATGTGATCCAGGACGAATCCTCGCGCCAAGAATCAAAGAGCGGCCTCCCGATGTTCGGCGATGTCTTCACGAAGTGAACATTGCGGGAGCGCGGGCAGCGAGGGACCAACCTCGTGGCTTGAACTGCTCGAAATCAGCGGCAATACTCCCGAACGATCGCTAGGCGACGCGAAAGATGAGCGAGCTGAACTGTCAAAGGCTAGCCAAACCGGAACGCAATGAACAAAAGCTTAACCACCTCGCTTACGCCCTGCCTCGTTGAGAGTCGAAGAGGTATCAGCACCATATCCGTTGGTATAACTTGGTGACAGATATCGATGACCGGAAGCGCCCTGAGGTCGGCTAGAGAGAGCTTTCGACGAACAACCATGACTATTCACTCATCTATTGGGGTACAAAATTACTTCCGTGCGATCCCGGCCCAATAGATCGCAAATCCGCCGTCGCGATACTTCTTTGCCATGGCCGGTTTCAGCATGATCAGGTCCATCGTGGCTTCCGCCCAAGATCCCAACATCTTCGAAATCAACTCTAGCGGAACGTCCACTCGGAAAATATGCCGGTCAATGGCGTCGCGAATCATATTCTGCATTTCGACGAAGGGCGCGCTTCCGGCTTCGATCGACTCTTTCGAAAGCATTCCGGAGAGCTGCAATTGGGCGAGGACTCGGCGCTGCTCAGGGTTATTCACTCCCCAATTTACATAGCCGTCCCATACATGCCGCAACCTGGTGTGAACACTCTTTTTGCGCGGAAACTCTGACATCATCGCGTCTGCCAGTTCCAACTTGATCTCGCGATAAAGGGCGTTGATCAAATCATCTTTGGTCTTGAAGTAGGTAAACAGAGTTCCGTCTGCGACGCCGGCTCGTCTTGATATCTCTGACGTTGGGGCAGCAGTAAGACCACGCTCCGCAAATACGCGAGTCGCGGCTTCGAGGATCGCATTGCGCTTGTCTTCGCTCTTCGGGCGTGCCACTGAGCTCCTCTTTAGGAGAATGCGTCCTCAATACTATATATCTGGGCGGCTCCCGAAGCTATCAAATAAATGAGCATCCAGTCAGTTAATGTTGTCATCTTATGTAACGGAGGATATTACAATGGCCAAGGTCTGGTTGATTACTGGAAGCGGAAACGGATTGGGACGGGACATCGCCGAGGCCGCGCTGGCCACGGGCGACAGCGTAGTAGCCGGAGCGCGTCGCACGGAGGAACTGGAGCCCCTGGTGGCACAGTACGGAGGGCGGGTGAAACCCGTAATGCTGGAAGTACGTGATGAGTCTGCTGCAAAGGCGGCGGTGCAGCTAGCTGTGGACAGCTTCGGGCGGCTGGATGTTCTGGTCAACAACGCCGGTTATGGGCAGTTTGCGCCGTTCGAGCAGATGAGTGCGGAAGACTTCCAGGCTGTCGTGGATACGTGCTTCTACGGTGTCGTGAACACGACACGGGCCGCACTGCCCGTGATGCGGGAGCAGAAGAACGGCCACATCTTTCAGGTGTCTTCGGTCGGCGGGCGGCTCGCGGTTGCTGGTAATACGCCGTATCATGCGGCCAAGTGGGCCGTAGGCGGTTTCAGCGACGCACTAGCGATGGAAGTCGCGCCCTTTGGGGTCAAGGTCTGCACGCTAGAGCCGGGAGGTATTCGGACCAACTGGGCCCGGCGCGCCGGTCAGAATGCTCCTGAACTGCTGCCGGACTATGAAGCATCGGTCGGTTCGATACTCAAGATGTTAAGAAGCCTCGAAGGACGTGCGGAAGGCGACCCGCGGAAGATTGCGGATGTAATTGTGCAACTGGCAAATAGCGACGATGTGCCGGCGCGGCTGATCCTCGGCGTCGATGCGGAAAAGCGAGTGCAAGAGGCAGAGGTCGCGCGTGCGAGCGAGGCTGCGAAATGGCGAGATCTCACCGTTTCAACGGTATTTGAAGATGGGCGCTTCGACAGCCGATTGTATACAGCAAATAGCGAAATCGATTCCTGAAGTCGCTGATTCATTAGCTCGCAATTTTGAAATTGCAATCCGATTACTTCAGCAAGAAGACGCCTGCATCTTCTTGGTACGGGTCTCATCCAAGGCAGAGTGCATTTGCGCTTTTGTAGCCGTCAAGCCGAAGTGAGGAGTTGATGAATGTTTGAGAGCATTCTCTGCCAGGTCACGGAATATGATCCTGACGTTCTAGAGTCCCTGATTGGGCTCGCGGTCGAAATTGCTCGCGAGGGTCGAGAGGGAAGACGCGTTGGCACGCTATTTACACTCGGGGATGAGAATGCAGTGCTCGCGAGATCCAGACCATTGATTTTGGACCCGCTATCGGGGCATCCTGAGTCTTCACTCCATCTCACCAATCTCAATCTACGCGGAACGATCAAGGAATTGGCGCAACTGGATGGCGGGTTCGTGGTAAGTCGGGAAGGAATTGTCCTTTCCGCGTGCCGCTACCTCGATGCCGTGGCCGCACAAGTGGATGTGCCGCTGGGACTCGGCAGTCGCCACATTGCCGCAGCCAACATGAGTGCTGTCACCAAGGCGGTGGGTATTGTGGTCTCTGAGAGTTCGGTGGTGCGACTGTTCTGTCATGGACGACTGGTCGGCGAAATCATTCCCGAGGTTTGGATGATGGATCATGCCCACCTCGGGGTTACCGCGAAGAGGGAACAAGTCGGCGAACTGACGATTCTGACACCAAATCTGCGACAAACCTCGATCGCGAAGTAAGCGTGACGAACCACTAATATAAGGAACTGAGCGCATGACAACGCTGCAGGAATTCAGATGTGAAGTCTGTGGGCTGGTGACCACAAATCCCGTCCACTGGTTCGTGATTCGATGCGGAAATTCCGATCTCACCGTGCACCGGTGGAATTCTGAAACCGCCAACGCGACCGGAGCGCGACATTACTGCGGTGAAGCTCACGCCGAGGTTTACATTAGTCGCTGGTTTGAGTCAGTGTGCGCGCCGCCGAAACCAAGTTTTAAGTAGATGACTCGGCAGTGAGACGGCACTGCAGAGCGACCGGTGTTCTCCTGGACTTCAGGCTTCCACGACTACGGTTTGCTTCACCTCAATCATCGTGGCAACGCCGGCCACTCGTCGATACGACTCAAGCCTGTCCGCATGATCATAGGCGTCAGTTACAACGATCACCTCGTCGGCGGCCGTATCCTCCACCAACTTTTCGAGCCCTGCCTTCACCGTCGCATCCGATCCCACAATCGCCGCGCGCAGCTTGCTCTCCACGGCCGCACGCTCATAGTCCTGCCATAGCGGCTTCATGGAATCGACTGGGGGCAACAGTTCGACTGGCTGGTTTCGAATTAGCCGCAGAAACCGCTGTTGCGGCGTGGTGAACAACCGTCGGGCCGCCGCATCCGTCTCCGCCGCAACAACCTGTACCGCTACCATGAGGTAAGGCTTCCGCAGTACTTCGCTCGGCCGGAATTCTTCGCGGTATAGCTCAGCTGCTGCGTATAAGTGCTCAGGAGCAAAGTGCGCCGCGAATGCGAACGGGAGTCCCTGCATCCCCGCCAGTTGTGCGCTGAAGCCGCTCGACCCGAGCAACGTGATCGGCACATTGCTCCCCTGTCCGGGAATCGCTTTCACCACTTGCCCTGGCCGCTCCGGGCCCAGGTAGGTCTGCAATTCGGCGAGGAGCACCGGGAAATCCTCGCCACTCTGCTGCAAATCTCTTCGCAAAGCCCGCATCGTTTGAAAGTCGCCGCCCGGAGCCCGTCCCAGCCCTAAATCAATTCGACCAGGGTATAGCGCCTCCAGCGTCCCGAACTGTTCCGCCACGACCAACGGCGCGTGGTTTGGCAGCATCATTCCACCACTGCCCACTCGAATCGTCTTGGTCGCTGCCGCAACATGCCCAATCAGCACGGGCGTCGCTGAGCAAGCCAGTCCGGGAATGGAGTGATGTTCCGCCAGCCAATAGCGCTGGTATCCCCACTGCTCCACGTGCTGCGCCAGGTTCACCGATCGGGCAATCGCGCTGCCTGCGGACTCACTGGCTCGCATGCCCACAAGATCAAGTACTGAAACAGCTAACTCCTTATCCATGGTTGCTTAGATGAATCAGCCGGGAAAGCGATGCGACGACATCGGACGATAGCAGCTTCGTAACGGGAATCGAATTGTTTGTCGACGGTGGTTTTGCCGAGGTCTAGAGCGCGTAGAATGCCCAGGTGCTATTCGCGTCGATATACGGGGAGGTAAGTATATGAGCGAACTGCGTGGATGGATCATCTACTCTTGGATTGCGCTTCCGACCGTGATGTACGGCGGCTACGCTTTACTCCGACTCTTAACTCGGGCCAACGCCCTGACACCATTTCGCCTCACTTGGTTTCGCGTGGGCCACGCCCATGCCGGCGTGCTCCTACTGATGTCGCTGCTCTACTACGTGTTCATGGATAGGACCTCCTTGTCTCCGGCGGTTAAGCATGCCGGATGCGCGACGCTTGTCGCGGGCATCCTGGCTCAATCGGGCGGTTTCTTTCTCCATATGGTGAAGGGGGAGCCAAACCGTGCTTCCATCGGCACCACCGTGACCACGATCGGCGCCATATTACTCACCTGTGCCATTGCCGTATTGGTGTATGGGCTGTTTACCGCGCACTGAGACGCTTGCGTCAGAACATTGGCACCGTTCATCGCGGCCGCACTCCCGCTAAGAAAATTTGGGGACGTTAAGGGGACGATAAGAAGTGACGTGCGGTACCTTATGGTATCTAGAGATGTCCGCCGACACCGTTTGATATCAATCAGTTACATCTCGTTGTTGCCCCGTCACGGCAGAGGCCGCTCACTGGTATCGCTCCTATGGGGATGCAAACTGGGAGTTCAATGAAGACGGACTGATGGCGACACGGTTTGCGTCCATTAACGATCTTCCAATCTCGGAACCAGATCGCAAATATAAGTGGCCTCTTGGCCGCCGCCCGGACGACCACCCCGGCCTCAGCGACTTGGGTCTATGGTCTTCCCCTTGCAGGTCGGGGTTCGTTTGCGGGGTCGAAATATCGCGTATCGGTGGGGCCGAAACCGCAGATATGCACAACCACGGGCTGGTCTGTGGTGCGGGCAAAATGATTGGTACCGGCTGGTTCCGAATAAACACTTCCCGGCGGAAGCGACTTCAACTCGGCTTCGTCGAAATGCGTGCCATAGCCAAACTGCCAATTTCCGGAAATGACGCTGGCCATCCGGTCATCTCGATGAGAATGCGCCTGAATGGTCGTGTGCGCGGGCACGAATAATAATATTGAGTAAAAGCCGGCGGCCGCCGGGTTCCCGGAGAGCACCTTCGTATGAACGCCCGCTAGCTTTGAACTGCCGATCTGGCTGTCGCCTTTGTCGCCCCTCATCACTTCTGTCGGGGTTATGCGCATTTCCGGAACAGCTTGTGCAGCCGCCGCGGAAACCAGCGACCACGTCGCGATGGCAATGCAGAAGAGCGTCTTCATAAAACACCTCGACTTTCTTGATGATTTCCGCACCGACCAAGCAAGGGTTGTCGACCTCATAGAAACGCAACCAGGGCGTCCATGGTTTCCTTGGGTCGCTCTTCCATCAGCCAATGCCCGGTGTCCTTCAACTCGATCACGGTTACATCGGTTGCGACGAGCTTCATCTGTGGGCCGAGAATTGCCGCGCTCGCTTTTTCGCCGGCGATGGACAGCACCGGCATCGTCAATTTCGTTTGAGCCAGTTGGGCGAAGTCCCTGGCGGTGTCTGGCCAGGCAGCAAAATAGGCCCAGCCTGCACGCATGCGTCGTGGACGGGAATAGGCGGCGACGTAGGCTTCGCGGTCTGCCAGCGGCAGAGACCGAGTTTTGTCCGCTGCAAGGTCGTTCCAGAAGTACGCGAAATAGATCTTTTCCCGTCCTGCGACCAGAGCTTCTGGCGTCGGACCGTTAAAGCGGAAGTGCCAAAAATTGGGATTGTCATAAGCAAGTTCCCAGCCCGCGACGCCAGGAAGGAAGGCATCCATAACGACAAGCTTCTCGACCTCGGTGGGGAACTGTGCGGCATAGGCGTATGCGACCATCAGGCCGATGTCGTGTCCGACAACCCGTGCTTTAGAAATACCCAGCGATTTGACGAGTGCGTGAATGCGGATCGCCGCCGTCTTCATGTCCGAACCATCTTTAGGAATGTCGGAATCGCCGATTCCGGGCAGGTCCGGCGCGATGGCGGTAAACTTTTGTACAAGCTTGGGCATAAGAGGTCGCCACATTCGAGAGGTCTGAGTGTAGCCGTGGAGGAGAATCACAGCAGGACCGTGTCCGGCGATGAGGTAGTGAATCCCTATCCCTTCGACTTGTGCCGATCGGGACTCGATGGCATTAGGTTCGTCTTTGGTTTGTGCGACCGCGGCAAACGGGGTGGAGAATAGAGCGGCGAAGAGAACAACTGTCATCCCAACTCTGAGACCAGTCTTCATGCTAATGCCTCCATAAAACGATATGGGCGATCCCGTGTTGCATTGCGCGGTTCTCGCCCGTCGCGTAGTCGCCTTTGAGTGATTCCAGACTATATGGTCTAGAATGAACGCGTGTCAAGGCGAACGATTGTAGACTGGATATTCCGAATATGGCCCGGTCCAAGGAATTCGATCCCGAACGCGCCTTAGCCCAGGCCATGGACGTGTTTTGGCGGGTCGGATACGAAAAGACTTCGATCGAAGTGTTGATGCGCGAAATGGGAGTCGCCAAACAAAGCCTCTACGACACCTTCGGCGGTAAACGCGACTTGTACATGAAGGCCCTCGTTTACTACCGCGATGTAACCAACGGGGAAATGGAGCGATTGCTCGCGAAAATCCCATCCGTCAGGGAAGGCTTTGCGAAGCTTCTGTACGGCTTGGCCGGCGAAACGCGCGAACAACATGAGAGAGGATGCCTGCTCCTCAGCGCGAACCTGCAACGCGACCCATCCGATATGGTCCTCACACATTTCTTACGTGACAATCAGGCGAGGGTCGAAGCCATCTTTGTCAAAGCTCTTCGACGGGGACAAAAGCAAGGAGAACTGTCTGCTGCGCAGGACCCCGGAGCGCTCGGGCGCTTTTTCGTGGTCACGATTCAAGGGATGCGGGCGATGGCCAGGCTCAAGTCTGACCGAAAAGCACTTGAACAAGTGGCGCGAGTCGCGCTAGCGATACTTATTTGATCGCGCGAACGAAGACTCTGCGTCTATTTGGTCCCCGTGGTCGGTGATACCTAGTGATACCGAAAAACACGACAAATGGGGATTCAGGAGCAGCTACTCGGAAAACGGTGCATTTGCGACGAGGTCGGCGAAATTCGGTAGCGCGAAACCCTCGACGTAACGAATGCCGAAATCTCGCAGAATGTTGTCGATCGTGGTCATCGGCTTCTGACGAACGACGCTGCAAAGGCATCCCTTGAATTGATCCTTAAAGGCCAACCGGGGAAACTCCGACAGAATCGGACGCCGCTTATCTTGCGGGATTCGATCTAGACCGGCGCCTAGGACATCGACGGCTATCCCTGAATGGGTCATTACGACCTCAGGCTCCTTGTGGAGAGCGAGTGTGGGAGTAGTGTGAAGTGCGATAGCGTCCCATACGAGTTGAATCTGCCGCGTCGAGATGCCACGATCACTCAGAAAG
>Ga0209448_10000621_pt1 | contig 11330 bp, 10 predicted proteins | sample BogFormECP14_OM2_FD_188245 | JGI IMG/M metagenome (GOLD analysis project Ga0209448, IMG submission 188245) | Bog forest soil microbial communities from Calvert Island, British Columbia, Canada - ECP14_OM2 (SPAdes) (version 2) | ecosystem: Environmental > Aquatic > Freshwater > Wetlands > Bog ... | reverse complement strand
GCGTCGGCGAGCGCGAAGGCAAAATGTTCTCGATCACCAGCATGGTGGAGAAGCCGCCGGTCGACCGCGCGCCTTCGAACCTCATCCTCACCGGCCGCTATATCTTGCAGCCCGAGATTCTCGATCTTCTGGCCAAGCAGGAACGCGGCGCCGGCGGCGAGATTCAATTGACCGACGCCATGATCCAACTGGCGCGGACGCAGCCGTTCTACGGCCTGCAGTTCGACGGCCGCAGCTTCGACTGCGGCTCGAAGATCGGCTTCCTCGCCGCGAACGTGTCCTACGCGCTGGCGCGCGACGACATCGCGCCGGCGTTCCGCGCCGAGATCAAGAAAATCCTCGGCAATTAGCTTTCGAACTTCAGGGCTTTCTCCCGGTCATCCCGATCATGGCGGACATTCCGCGATGCGCTCCGCCCTCATGAATCTCGCGCTCCTCCTCGGTGAACTTCAGGTCGCGAAAGCTGCCGAACTCTTTTTCCAGCATTGCGCGCGTGTAGAGATTTTCGATCTGCTTCGGTCCGCCGGTGCCATAGTCCAGTTGCTTCGGCGTATAGCCTTGAAGGATGAGGAGGCCGCCGGGTTTGAGCGCGCGGCGCATACCGGCCCATTTCAATAATCGCTCCGCAGGCGTCGAGAACTGGGCGAAGATTTCGACCACGACATCGAAGGCCGCTTCCGGATAATGCCAGGCATGCACGTCGGTCTGAACCAGATCGACGCTGACATTGCGTTCGGCCGCCAGCGCCAGCGCCTTCTTTTGCGCCGTGGGCGAGAAGTCGATCGCGGTGACATCGAGCCCCTGCTCCGCAAGCCAGACACCGTTACGGCTCTCGCCGTCGGCGACGGAAAGCGCGCGGCCCGATTTCGGCAGCAAGGCTTTGCAACTGGCGAGGAATTCATTCGGCGCCGTGCCGAATTCGTAGTCGGGCTTGGCGTAACGCGCTTCCCAGCGCTGGTATTCACTCACAGCAACCTCCGCATTGGCTCAATGCGGCCAGATGCCAGGATCAGCGCTGCAAGCGCAAGGTCAAGAGCGCCGAGGTCGATTGGTAGGCATTGCCGCTCTGGGTGGAGGTGAGCCAATCGTGGCGCAGCTGGCCTTTGAGCTGCATAAAGGGGTTCAATTTGTAGATCAGGCCGGCGGTCGCGTAGTAGCGGTCGTCCTCGCGGGCTTCGCCGACATAGTCGTCGTGCCCATAGCCGATCGTTCCGGTCGCGATCAGCCAGCGCCGCAGCGCATGATCGACCTCGACACTGACGTCGCGACTGAAGGAGCCCGACACGCCTTGCAGGGTCGACTCGGTGACTTGCGACGCCGCGGTGAACTTCACCGATGTCAGGCCGGTGGCCAGCCAAAGCAGCGATCCGTCGAGCGTCATGCCGGCGATATTCGGCAAAGTCGGACCCTGATAATCGCGCTGCAAATAGCCGACCGCCATCTCGCCGACGAGGGAGGAGCCGGCAAGCTTGAACTCGCCGCCGAATTTCGCGCTGGAGCCGGTGGAACTGCGAGCTTCGCCAAAAAAATCGACGGGCGAGTCGTAGTTGCGCTTGTCTTCGCTGACCTCGACAAACGGCTTAAAGCCGGGATCGAATTCGTAGGCCAAGCGAAATATTCCGGCATATTGATCGTAGGCGCGGGTGTCGTTATTGGCGGTCTCGCCGTTGGTAAACTGCGAGTTCTGATATGTGGTGCGGTCGATCGTGCCTTTGAGCGTGGCGTTGAACCGGCTGAATTGCTGTTCCACTCCCACCGTGCCGCCCACCGTCGTATCGATCGGCAGTTTACTGAGGTTTTCCTGAATGTTCGGGCTGCCGGGATTGTCGGTTGTCACGATGACCCGATTCTCCAGCAGGATTTGCGTATCGCGCGTGACATCGATGCGGCCGTCCATTTTCGAATTGAGATAGGGGCGATTGAGCGACGGCTGAAAGGTGTTGTTGCCATAGGCGATGTAAGAGCCGGTGATATCGGCGGTGAACGAGTTGCGCGCCCAATCGGAGCGCACATGCAGTTCCGGCGCGACGATGCCATAGGGCGAACCGGGACCGCCGGGAGTGTGCTGCGGATTGTTGTCGTAGCCGCCCGAGAGTTCGACGGCGGGCAGGATCAGAAATGAACCTGCTTTGACGCCGAGCGCCTCGTAAGGATCGCCGCCGATAAAGGGCAAGGTTGGCCGCGGCACCGAACCGAGCGGCAACGCTTCGCATTGCTGGAATTGAATCCGGTGTCGCCCGCGCCAAAGCCGGTCGGGCTGCCATAGACCGGCGGTGCTGCAGGCAAGGCGGGGCCGGTGAAGACGCCGGCGGGCGGTGCCTGGTCGGCGGTCACCGTATTGCCGCGCCGTACGAAGCGCGTCGGACTATTGGGATTGCCCGGCAATGCGGGCTGTAACAAATCGGGGGTCTGGACCAGCGCCGTAGTCTGATCGGGCGCCGCAGTCTGCGCGTGAACGCTCGAGGAAAAGCGGAAGCGCAACGGCTGCCACCAAGACTCCAGCCAAGCCGGCGACGCTGCGTGCGCTTAGTGGTCGGCAACGGCGCGGCACCTGCGACCCCCTCGCCCCGAAGCCGCACTCGCCCGTCCGCGTCACCTCGGGAGTTGCCAAACCGGACCACCATCAAGGACCTGGACTTCGCGCCTCGGAACCCCGCGCGGCAACGCGCCACGCGATAGCCACGGCCCACCGGACGGCGGGCCGCTGGTTAACGGAGTTAAAACGGATATGGTTAACGAGAGGTTATTTCAGGCTTTGCGCTCGTAGCGGCGCCAGGCCGGAACCATTGCGATGGCGAACACAATAAGCGCCGCGGCTTCCGCCGGCCACGGCCAGCGCGCGACCGAGACCACCATGCCGACGAGCACCGCGGAAAATCCGAGCCAGAGCGCAAAGCGGCCGGGGCGCAGCGCTTCGATGACAAACAGCACGAACGCGAGACTGAACCAGGTCCAGGAACTGAGCGACGTGGTGAACGAAACGCCGTCCATCGCCGCTCACACCCAGCCTTTGAGCTCGCGCATCGCGAGCTGCCAGATCATCAGCATGCCGGCTTCGCTGTCGTTGAGGCACGGTATGGCGGCAAAATTCTCGCCGCCATAACGCCTGAAGACATGCGCGTTTTCGACCGCGATCTCCTCCAGCGTCTCCAGACAATCGGACGAGAATCCCGGCGTCACCACGACCAGATTCTTCACGCCCTTCTTGGCGAGCTTCTTCATGGTTTTGATCGTGTAGGGCTCAAGCCATTTGGCGCGGCCGAAGCGCGACTGGTAGGTCAGCAGGAGCTTCTTGTCATCGAGCCCCATCTGCTCGCGCAACAGCTGCGTCGTGCGCACGCACTGGCTCTCATATGGGTCGCCTTTCCGCGTGCACTCTTTCGGCAGGCCGTGGTAGGAGGCGACGATCACGTCGGGCTCAAACGGCAGCGACTTGATTTCGGCCTTGAGCGACGACGCCAGCACTTCGATGTAATACGGATCGTCATAATAGGTAGGCAGGATGCGGACCGCCGGCTGGCGGCGCTGCTGCATCAAAAAGCGAAACGCCTCGTCGCAGACCGTCGCGGTGGTCGCTGCGGCATATTGCGGATAGAGCGGCATGATCAGGATGCGGTCGCAGCCCGCGCCCGTCAGCGCTTGCAGCCGCGAGGCGATCGACGGTTCGCCGTAACGCATCGCCCAGTTCACCACCACATGCTTGCCGAGCGGTTCGAGAATGCGCGACAGCTTCTCCGCCTGCGAGCGCGTGATGGTCTTGAACGGCGATTCGTCTTTCTCCTTGTTCCAGATTTTCGCATAGTCGCGCGCTTTGCGCCGCGAGCGGATCGGCAGGATGATGCCGTTGAGAACGAATTTCCACAGCAGCGTATCTTTCTCGATCACGCGCTTGTCGCTCAAGAATTCCTTCAGATATTTGCGAACCGCGACCGGTGTCGCCGCCTCGGGTGTGCCGAGATTGACCAGGAGCACGCCGATGCCGGACAAGCTTGGTGCAGCGGCGGCGGTCGCTGCGGCCTGCGGTGCAGCGGCCGCTGAATTTCCAGCAACCTTGTCCACGGGCGCGATCGGCGGCGCGGGTTCGGGCGCGGCCGCCGGCAATGACTCCGACAGGCGCTCCGGCGTGGACTCCTGCGTGGGCTGCGGCACCGGCTCCCGCGCGTGAGGTGATTCGGCCGGATTTTGCGTAACCGGTGGCTGTTCGGCCAAGACGCTGGCCTTCCCAGGAATAGTCGGCCTGTCATTCATTCTTCTAGCATACTCCATGCGCGCCAGGCTTGCATGCCTGCAATACCTCCACTTTCGCCGCGCGCAGCGAGTCTCAATTTGGCCCCATTGGGCTGACGGTTAGACGGTCCGCCAGTCCGCGTCTTCCTCCACAGCCATCAGCCCTCTCAACAGGAAACATCATGGTCCGCAGCGTCACTCTTGCCATTGCCCTCGTTCTCGCGACCGCCGCAATGGCGCAAAACCAAGTCGGGCCGCACTCGGCGAAGGACGAGGATGCCTGCGATCACGACGCACACCGCTTTTGCAAAGACGCCATACCGGACCAGATGCGCGTCTTGGCGTGCCTGCAGATGAACCGGCCCAAGCTCACCAAAGCTTGTCAAGGCGTGCTGCAAAGCCATGGGGTGTGAATGGCTTGTCGTCATTCCGGGGCGCGCCAAAGGCGCGAACCCGGAATCCATAATCACAGTTCTGCAAGCCGGCGGTCGGCGGAGACAATTCTCCACGACCTGTGAGTATGGATTCCGGGTTCCTCGCTTCGCTCGGCCCTGGAATGACGAGACTATTCCGCTGCCTTCAATAACCCCGGTGCGCCGGCGCGGAATTGCTCGAACAGAACCGCTTCGTCGGCCTTGACGGCGGTGAGATGTTTCTGCTTGACGTGACCGAAGCCGCGGATCTTTTCCGGGATGACGGCAAGGCCGACGGCGAGATGATGGTTCTCAGGCGTCAGCCGCTCCAGCACCTCGTCGAGCATCGTCTCATAACCGCCGATCAGCTTGCGTTCGGTCTGACGCTCGAGCGAGCGGCCGAACGGATCAAGCCCGGTGCCGCGCAGGAATTTCAGTTTCGCGAGCAGCGCAAACGCCGGCAGGATCCAGGGGCCAAAGCTCATCTTGCGCGGTAGTCCGGTCGCGGGATCAAGGCGCGCCAGAATCGGCGGCGCCAAATGAAACTCGAAGCGCAGATTGTCGCCGTCGAACTCGCCCTTGACTTGCTTCTCGAAGGCGCCGTCGGTATAGAGCCGCGCCACTTCATATTCGTCCTTGTAGGCCATCAGCTTGAACAGATAGCGCGCGACCGCGTCAGCGAGCCCGCTCTTGCCGGGCGCGCGTGACGCCTCCGCGGCTTTCGCCTTGTCGACGAATCTTCGATAGCGCTTGGCATAGGCTGAGTTCTGATAGGCGGTGAGATATTTCTCGCGCCGCTCGACCGTCTCGGCAAAGCTCTCCGACAAATGCTCGGCATCGCTGGCGCTTGACGGCGCCGGCTTTGCCAGTGCTTCCACCGCGGCGTGGTCGACCACCGCGCGGCGGCCCCAGTGAAAGGCCGCCTGGTTCATGGCGACCGCCTCGCCGTTCAATTCGATCGCCTCTTCTATTGCCATAGCCGACAGCGGAATGGCGCCGAGCTGATAGGCAAAACCGACCAGGAACATATTGGCGCCGATCGACTGGCCGAACAGCGCGTTGGCGATGCGGCTCGCGTCGACGAAATGGGCTTTGTCCGCCCCGGCGTCGGCCACGATGGTGCGCTTGAGCCGCTCGCTCGGCAGCGAGAAATCGGCATTGCGGGTGAATTCGCCGGGCAGGAATTCGTCGGTATTGATGACCATCTGGGTCGCGCCGTGCTTCACGGTTGCGAGCACTTTCTTGGTGCCGGCCACGACGATATCGCCGCCAAGCACGAGATCGGCCCGCCCGGCGGCGACGCGGATCGCGTGAATGTCCTCAGGCTTTTCCGAAAACCGGATATAGCTGAACACCGCGCCGCCCTTTTGCGCCAGCCCCGCCATGTCGAGCACGCCGACGCCCCTCCCCTCAAGATGCGCCGCCATGCCGAGAATCCCGCCGACCGTGACGACGCCGGTGCCGCCGACGCCGGTGACGATGATGTTGTAGGTGTGGTCGATCAAAGGAAGTTTAGGATCCGGCAGTTGCGCGAGCTCATGATCGGCGGCGACACCTGAGCCCTTTTTCAGTTTCGCGCCGTGCACAGTGACGAAGGACGGGCAGAAGCCTTTGACGCAGGAAAAATCCTTGTTGCAGCTCGACTGATCGATGGTGCGCTTCCTGCCCCATTCGGTTTCGAGCGGCTGCACCGATACGCAATTCGATTTAACGCCGCAATCGCCGCAGCCCTCGCAAATCAGCTCGTTGATGATGACGCGCTTGTCCGGGTCAGGAAACGTGTGGCGCTTGCGGCGGCGGCGTTTTTCCGCGGCGCAAGTCTGGTCGTAGATCAGGATCGTGACGCCTTGGACTTGCGCAAGCTCCTGCTGCACGGCGATGAGATCGTCGCGATGATGGATGGTGACGCCCTTCGGCCAAGCCGTATCGTTCGGATATTTGGCCGGCTCGTCGGTGACGATGACGACGCGCTTGGCGCCTTCGGCGGCGACCTGGCGCGCGACTTGCGGCACGGTGAGGCCGCCGTCATTGGCTTGGCCGCCGGTCATCGCCACCGCGTCGTTGAACAGGATTTTGTAGGTGATGTTGGTGTTGGATGCGATCGCCGCGCGGATCGCCATATAGCCCGAGTGATTGTAGGTGCCGTCGCCGAGATTCTGGAAGACGTGATTGCGATTGGAGAACAGCGCCTCGCCGACCCAGTTCGCGCCCTCCCCGCCCATATGGGTGTAGCCGAGCGTCGCGCGGTCCATCCACTGCGCCATATAGTGGCAGCCGATTCCCGCATAGGCGCGCATGCCTTCCGGCACCACGGTCGAGGTATTGTGCGGACAGCCGGAGCAGAAATACGGGATGCGCTGGGCGACGTCCTTGGTCTCCGCCGCAATGCGCTGCGCCTCCTTGAGCCGTCCGACGCGACCGATGAGGTCGTCGTTGCGATGATATTTCAGCAGCCGCTCGCCGATACAGATGGCGACGTCGTTTGGATCGAGCGCGCCTTTGACCGGGAACAGCCAGTTGCCCTCTTCGTCGCGCTTGCCGATGCAGATCGGCTGATTGGCGGTGCCGTAAAGCTCCTCGCGCACCTGCACTTCAAGCAGCGAACGCTTTTCCTCGACGACAATGATGAGATCGAGGCCTTGGGCGAATTCCTTCAATTCGCGCTGGCTGAGCGGCCAGGCGCAGCCGACCTTGTAGAGCCGGATACCGAGCTCGTTGCACTTGATCTCGTCGATGCCGAGTTCGTCGAAGGCTTGGCGGACGTCGAGATAGCTCTTGCCGGTGGTGATGATGCCGACTTTCGGATCGCGGCCGCCCGAGGTGATGGTGCGGTTGAGCTTGTTGGCGCGCACGAAGGCCAGCATGGCGTCGCGCTTGAAATCGTGCAGGCGGGCTTCCTGCGCCAGGATCGGATCGTTGAGGCGGATATTGAGCCCGCCGTCGGGCATGCGGAAATCGTCCGGCGTGACGATATTGATCCGCTCAAGGCTGGCATCGATGGTCGCCGTCGACTCGATCGTCTCGTGCATGGTCTTGAGCGCGGTCCAGGCGCCGGTGTAGCGCGACATCGCCCAGCCGTAGAGACCGTAGTCGAGCACTTCCTGAACGCCCGCCGGGTTTAGGATCGGGATCATGACGTCGATGAAGTGATATTCGGATTGATGCGCGGTGGTCGAGGATTCGGCGGTGTGGTCGTCGCCCATCAGCGCCAGCGCGCCGCCGTGTTTGGCGGAGCCGGCAAAATTAGCATGGCGGAATACGTCGCCGGTGCGGTCGACGCCGGGGCCCTTGCCGTACCACATGGCGAAAACGCCATCGAACTTGCCTTCGCCGCGCAGCTCCGCCTGTTGGGTGCCCCACACCGCGGTTGCGGCCAGGTCTTCGTTGATGCCGCCCTGGAAGCGGACGTCGCTCTGTTCGAGAAATCGTTTGGCGCGGATGAACTGGCTGTCGAGACCGCCGAGCGGCGAGCCGCGGTAGCCGCTGACAAAGCCGGCCGTATGCAAGCCGTTGCGGCGATCGAGCTCCTTCTGCATCAGGCAGAGCCGCACCAGGGCCTGATACCCGGTCACGAACACGTGGCGTTGGCCGAGGTCGTATTTATCGTCGAGCTTTACGTCACGCAGCGCCATTAAGCAGGCCTCATACGAAATCAGGAATCGCGAACCACGGAATCGTGACCCCGGCGGCAGTTTGCCCTTACCGACCCGATATTGCCAGAGGCCTGAATTTCGCGGATGCCGGTCACATTGGATATAGGCGATGGCGCCGGCGCGGCAATCCTAGCGGCTTGATCGGCCATGCCATTTTGCGGACCCGCGGGGCGAAACTGTGCCGCCGCCTTAGCCGGACGCCCGCCTAGGCGGCACGGACCCGCGGCCGGATCTTCTTGAGCATCGCGGGGATCTCCGCGACCGGTTTCGGCCGGCTGAACAGATAGCCCTGTGCCTGCATGCAGCCTTCCGCCCTCAAGATCTCAAGCTGTTGCTCGGTCTCCACGCCCTCAGCCGTGGTGATCATGCCGAGGCTCGAGCCGAGCCGCATAACGGCGCGGATATCTGCGCCGGCCGCTGATATTGTTTGCGCAAAGCCTGCAGGCCGATCTCGCCGGCAGCGAAAATCGAGCCGCCGGCCGAACAGGGCCAGCACCGCAATCGTCAATCCCGCGGCCTTCCTGATCAGAGAAGAGGTAAGCAGCCATACCATAAGCGACAGTCTATCGCCGCTGGTTGACGAATGGTTAATAATGTCGATCGCAACCAACATGCGCGGTTATGGCGCGGCCGGCGCCGCGAGATGAAGGCTGCGCGGCTCCCAATCATTGGGCACCTGCCCGCCTAACGCGACACGTGTTAGACTGCGTGATCTCTCGGGGAGGTTACAATGAATACGCACATCAAAAACACTGACGTCACAATCGCCGCCGTTGCTCAGTCCGACATCTCGCCGGCCGAATGGCAGACGCGCATCGACCTCGCTGCGACCTATCGATTGATCGCGCACTATGGCTGGGGCGATGTCATCTACAATCATTCGTCCATGCGCGTGCCCGGCGAGGACCGCAAATTTCTGATCAAGCGGCACGAGCTCCTTTACACCGAAGTGACGCCGGCCAATCTCGTCAAAGTCAGTATGGACGACGACCTCGATGAATCCTCAGGCGTCAACCGGCCCGGGTTCACGCTGCACGGCGGCGTGCTCGCGGCGCGGCCGGACGTCGATTGCGCCGTTCACGTGCACACCGAGACCGGCATGGCGATCTCAGGACTGCGGCACGGATTGCGCATGGTGTCGCAGGCGGCGATCCGTTTCTACAATCGCGTCGGCTATCACGACTACGAAGGCATTACTGAAGATTTCGGCGAGCGGACGCGCATCAACACGGCGCTTGGCGAGAACCGCGCACTGATCATGCGCAATCACGGGCTGCTCACCGTCGGCAAGACCGCGCGCGAGGCCTTTGTGCTGATGAAGTCGCTCCTCGAAGCCGCGCACATCCAGTTGACGATGGAAGCAACCGGGGGCGCGCTGGTCGAAATTCCGCCGGAGATTTGCGAAAAGACCGCGCATCAATATGAGCATCACGATTCCGGCCGCGGTTCGGCTGACTGGCCGGCTTATCTGCGCATGCTCGATAAGATTGATCCGGATTGGCGGAACTAACCAGGTTTCGGGTGGGCGGCCTATCTCCGATTTGGCAGCAAGGATGCTTACACAGCTGCAAGGGAAGAAGGCCATGACAGTGATGCAAAAGCAACGGCCGTCCACCCGGACGGCCGTGGTGGCGATTGAAGAACGCGTCGCCACGCTCGATTGGACGAGCATCACGTCCGATCTCGATGCTAACGGCTGCGCCACCACCGGGCCGCTGCTGACGCCGGATGAATGCGCCGCACTGGCGCAAAGCTACAGTTCAGATGAGCCATTCCGCAGCCGCATCATCATGTCGCGCCACGGTTTCGGTCGCGGCGAATACAAATATTTTGCATATCCCTTGCCGGAGATCGTGGCGGCGCTGCGCGGCGCGCTTTATCCGCCGCTTGCGGAAGTGGCCAACCGCTGGAACGAGGCTATGGGCGTGGACATCGCCTATCCGACCGATCACGCCGCTTATTTGCAGCGCTGCCACAAGGCGGGCCAGGTGAAACCGACACCGCTCCTCCTGCAATACGGCGCGGGCGACTTCAATTGCCTGCACCAGGACATTTATGGCGCAAACGTCTTTCCGCTGCAGGTCGCATTCCTGTTGTCGCGGCCCAGTGCTGATTTCACCGGCGGCGAATTCGTGCTCACCGAGCAGCGACCGCGCATGCAGTCGCGCACCGAAGTCGTGCCGCTGCGGCAAGGCGAGGGCGTGATCTTTCCGGTGCATCACCGTCCGGTGCGCGGCACACGCGGCACGTACAGGGTGAACATGCGGCACGGCGTCAGCCGCCTGCGTTCGGGCCACCGGCATACGCTCGGCATCATTTTTCACGATGCGGCGTGACGTGTTCGGGTTCAGACAGATCCGAGACAGCGCTGGCCACGGCGCCAAGTACCCATTGATTGCTCGTCCACCATTTTGCGCGAGAGCATCAATGGGCTAAACTGCTTCCGAGGCCATCTCCACATGAGCTGACCCAGGACCCGCGCTCACTCCGCCTTGACGTTCGCCGCCAAAACCACCTTGCCCCACTTTTCGGTTTCGCTGGCGAGGAACGCTCCGAAATCGTCTGGCGAGCCGGCAAATATTTGACCGCCGAGATTGGCGAGGCTCCCCTTGAAGTTCGGATCGACGAGCGCCGCATTGATCTCCTTGTTGAGCTTGTCGATGATCGCCGCGGGCGTGCCGCGCGGCGCGCCGACACCGTGCCAGCCGCTCGCCTCGTAACCCGGCACGAATTCGCCGACCGTCGGGATGCCCGGCAGCACGTCCTGGCGCGTCGCGGTGGTGACCGCGAGCGGCCGTGTTTGACCGGCTCTGATATAGGAAATCGAAGACACCACGACGTCGAACATCACCTGCACGCGGCCGGCAATCAGATCGGTGATGGCTTGCGCCGCGCCGCGATAATGCACCGGCACCATGTCGACGCCGGTCAGCATTTTGAAGTACTCGCCCTAAAGATGCTGGCCGCTGCCCGGACCGACGGTCGCCATGTTGACCTTGCCGGGATTGGCCTTGGCATAGGCGATGAATTCAGGGAC
>Ga0209448_10000617_pt1 | contig 11384 bp, 8 predicted proteins | sample BogFormECP14_OM2_FD_188245 | JGI IMG/M metagenome (GOLD analysis project Ga0209448, IMG submission 188245) | Bog forest soil microbial communities from Calvert Island, British Columbia, Canada - ECP14_OM2 (SPAdes) (version 2) | ecosystem: Environmental > Aquatic > Freshwater > Wetlands > Bog ... | reverse complement strand
CGTCGCGCAGGAGGTCAGCCTGTTCGACGACACGGTGCGCGCCAACATCGCCTATGGCCGGTTCGGTGCCTCGTCGGCAGAGATCGAGGCAGCGGCACGAGCAGCCGGTGCCGAGGAGTTCATCCGGGAGCTGTCGCAGGGTTACGACACTCTGGTCGGCGAGCACGGTGTGCGGCTTTCCGGTGGGCAGCGCCAGCGTGTCGCGATTGCGCGTGCGATGCTGAAGGACGCGCCGATCCTGCTGCTCGACGAAGCGACCTCGGCGCTCGATAGCGAATCGGAGCGGCAGGTTCAGGCGGCCGTGCGGGCACTGATGCGTGGGCGCACGACCTTGGTGATTGCGCACAGGCTGTCGACGGTGCAGGGCGCCGATCTGATCTGCGTCGTTGATCGCGGTCACGTCGTCGAGATGGGCCGGCATGCCGAGCTGATCGCCCGCGACGGCCTCTATGCCAGGCTGCACGCGATGCAGTTCGCCGGAGAGCGCGAACTCGCGGAGGCAGCTCCTAGCGCGGTGACGGCCTGACGGTGAAATTGACCAAGTCGAGGGCCTGGCGACGTTTTCTGCGCAGCGCAGCGCTGCGGCGGGTCGCCTGCTGGGTTACCCATTGCTATATCCGGTTCGTATATCTGACCAATCGCTGGAGCCTTGAAGGTGGCGATTGGACGCGCTGGCTTACTCTTGAGGGTCGGACCTTCATCGTCGCCTTCTGGCACGGGCGGTTGCTGATGATGCCCTTCGCATGGCACGGACTGGCGTCGTTTCACATGCTGATCTCGGCGCACCGCGACGGACGGATCATCGCCGGAGCGATGACCTATTTCGGGATCGGGACGATCGCCGGCTCGACCAGCCGCGGCGGCTCGTCGGCGCTGCGGGAGATACTGAAACGGCTGAAAGAGGGGGGTTGCGTCGGCATTACCCCGGATGGCCCGCGAGGTCCGCCGATGACCGTGAGTATCGGGATCGTCAATATCGCCCGGCTCGCTGGCGTGCCTATCGTGCCGGTGACCTACGCCACGAGCCGCCGGCGCGTCCTTGCAACCTGGGACCGCTTTCACCTCGCCTTGCCGTTCGGACGAGGCGTGTTCTTGTTCGGCGAGCCGATCGAGCTTGCCGCGGAACTCGACGAGCAAGGGCTCGAAATCGCTCGACGCCTTCTCGAGACGCGCATGGTCGAAATGGCCCGCGAGGCCGATCGCCTTGTCGGTCATGAAGTGTCGCTGCCGTTGATCGCTGCCGACACCAGCCGGCCGGCTGGGCCGGTTGCGGGCGATTGATGCTTCCTCTCCTGTATCGCGCGGCGACTTGGCCGCTTGCGCCTCTGGCGATCGTCTATCTGGAGCGACGCCGCAAGCGGGGCAAAGAGGACGCGCAGAGGTTTCGCGAGCGCCGGGGAGTTGCTGGTGCCGCCCGCCCACAAACGCCGCTTCTCTGGATTCATGCCGCGAGCGTCGGCGAAGCAAACGCCATGTTGGCGCTGATCGAGCGGCTGCTGCAGACGCGGCCGGCACTCGAGATCCTCGTCACCACCGGAACGGTGACGTCGGCCCATCTTCTCGAAAGCAGGCTGCCGCCTCGGGCGCGGCATCAATTCGTCCCGGTCGATCTCCCGCGCTGGGTTGCGCGGTTTCTCGATCATTGGCGTCCCGATCTGGCGCTGTGGGTAGAATCCGAATTGTGGCCCAATCTGATCCTGGAGACGCATACACGCAGCGTACCGCTGATCCTGGTCAATGGCCGCCTCTCTACGGGCTCTTATGCGCGCTGGCAAAAGTGGCCCGGACTGATCGGCCCCATCCTCGGGGCGTTCTCGCTGTGTCTCGCTCAGGACGAGGAGCAGGCCCGACGCTTCCGCCGGCTCGGCGCTCGAGAAGTGGGCACGGTCGGTGATCTGAAGGCCGCCGCCGCAGCTTTGCCCGTCGACCGCTCGCAACTTACGGGGTTGAGCCGCCAGATCAAGACACGTCCACTTTGGCTCGCGGCCAGCACGCATGCCGGTGAGGAGGAGATTGCTGCGCGTGTCCATCGCCAAGTTGCAGCAAACCATCCCGGGCTTCTAACTATTATCGTCCCACGCCATCCGGCGCGCGGGGATGTGATTCACGCGATGTTAACAGCGCAGGGACTGCGTGTCTCCCGGCGCCTCCGCGGCGAGCCGATCACCGATCAAACAGATGTCTACCTCGCCGACACGATGGGCGAACTCGGGCTGTTCTACAGTCTGGCCGGGATCGCCTTCGTCGGTGGATCGCTTGTCGCCAAAGGCGGTCACAATCCGTTCGAGGCGGCCCGGCTCGATTGCGTGGTGCTTCATGGGCCGAATATTAGCAATTGCGCTGGGATGGCGGCTGAACTGGCCGCTGACGGTGCCGCCGAAACCGTTTCCGACGCTGACGGTCTCGCGCGGGCGGTGTCGGCACTGCTGGGCGATCGGCGCCTCAGGGCTGAGCGCGCCGCCGCGGGAAAGCGCGTCACCGCTGCCGGCTTGGACGTTCTCGACGCCGTGCTGATGCGTCTCGCACCGTGGCTCGATCGACTTGCACCACTTGAGAGCCGTGCAGACCCGCCGCGGTTACGGGCCTGAATGCGCGCCGCCCCTCTTTTCTGGGGAAAGCCTCCCGGGCTCGTTGCCGATCTGCTGTCGCCAATCGGCGCGACGTGCGATGCCGCCGGACGATTGCGCCGGGCGATGTCTCGTTCCTATCGCCCTCCGGTCCCGGTGGTATGTGTCGGCAATCTCGTCGCCGGCGGCGCCGGTAAGACGCCGGTCGCGCTGGCACTCGCCGATTGGCTCGTGGAGCGCGGCGTGCCGGCGCATGTCGTGACGCGCGGTTATGGCGGCCGGCTGCGCGGGCCGGTGCGGGTCGATCCGGTCCGCCATGACGCGATTGCGGTCGGCGACGAGGCGCTGCTGCTTGCGGCGCGCGCACCGTGCTGGGTCGCCCGCCACCGCGCTGCCGGCGTTCGCGCGGCGGTCGCAGCCGGTGCCGGAGCGATCCTGCTCGACGACGGGTTCCAAAATCCGGCAGTTGCCAAAACATTTGGGCTGATCGTCGTCGACGACGGCTACGGCTTCGGCAACGGGCGGGTGATACCGGCAGGTCCGCTGCGCGAGAACCTTCGCCGCGGTCTCGCGCGCGCCGACGCAGTGGTATTGCTCGCCGCCGAGGGCGATGCGAGCGGCAACGAGCGGCTGCAGCTCGACTGCGGGATGCCCGTCCTTCGCGCCGTGCTGGCGCCAGTGGGCGGCGAGCGGCTGACCGGCTCGCGCCTCTTGGCCTTCGCCGGGATCGGACGCCCCGAAAAATTCTTTGCAACATTGCGGGCGCTCGGCGCCGTTCTCGTCGGCGCGCGAGCGTTTCCCGATCACCACCGCTTCCGCGTCGCGGAGCTCGAAGGGTTGCGCCGCGACGCCGAGCGCGCGGGGGCGCGTCTGATCACGACGGCAAAAGACATCATGCGGATCCAGCCTGTCGGGCGTACCGGGATCGAAGTGCTCGAGGTGGAAATCCGCTGGGCCGATCCCGCGGCGCTCGCTGGTCTTATCCGGCCTGTCGTGTTATCGGCCCCAGGCAATGGACGCGACCCAGACGAACACCGCCGCTGAGGCGCCCCGGTTCGCCCATCGCCTGGAGGCCTGGGGAGCAGCGTTTTTAGTCGCGGTCTTTGGCCTGCTCCCGCTCGATTGCGCATCCGCCGTCGGCGGCGCGCTGGCGCGTCGCATCGGGCCGTTTCTCGGCGTCTCCAAGCGCGCTCGGCTTAATCTTCGCCGCGCCCTTCCCGAGCTATCCGAGCCCGAGATCGCGCGCGTCGTCGCCGGCATGTGGGACAACCTCGGTCGCGTCGCGGCCGAATACCCACATCTCCAGAAATTCCGTGTCTTTGAGCCGGGCGGGCGCGTTGAGACGCACGGCTTCGAGCACATCGAGCGGGCGGTCGCTGCCGGGCGGCGGATGATCGTTTTCTCTGGCCATATCGCCAATTGGGAGATCGGCTCGCTTGCCGGCGTCCAGTACGGGATCTCGGTCGCCCAGATCTACCGCGCCGCCAACAATCCTTTGGTCGACCGCTTGCTTGCGCGGTTGCGCGGCGATCGCGAGGAGTTCATCCCGAAGGGTGCCGTCGCCGCGCGGCGAGCGATTGCGGCGCTAAATCGCGGGGTGCATCTGGGATTACTCGCCGACCAAAAAATGAATGATGGAATCCCGGTACCGTTCTTCGGCCGTCCAGTGATGACTACCTCCGCCCTCGGCTTTCTGGCGCTGCGCTTCGACTGCGACGTGATACCGCTTCGAGTCGAGCGACTCCGCGGCGCGCATTTCCGGGTCACAGTCTTCCCGCCGATCGTCTTGTCGCGGAGCGGCGAGCGTCACGCCGATGCCGCGGCCCTAATGGGCCAAGTCAATGCGATCTTGGAGACGTGGATCCGCGACCGTCCCGAGCAGTGGTTCTGGGTACACCGACGCTGGTCGGATTAGGCCCGCCGGCGGGTCATCAAGGAGTGACCCGCCTCTCCTCCACCACGAGAGTTTCGACAATAGCTTCCCGCTCATACATCCAGTGAGCCAGTAGCCCGGCGATTACCGCGCCGATGATCGGCGCCAGCCAGAACAGCCAGAGCTGGGCGATGTATTCGCCCCCGGCGAACAGCGCGGGTCCGGTGCTGCGCGCCGGGTTGACCGAGGTGTTGGTGACCGGGATCGACACGAGATGGATCAAGGTCAGAGCGAGGCCGATCGGGATGCCGGCAAAACCTGCCGCGGCACCCTTCGACGTGGTGCCGATGATGACGAAGAGGAAGAAGAAGGTCATGACCACTTCGGATAGGAAGCAGCTACCGAGGCTATATTTGCCGGGGCTGAGATCGCCGTAGCCGTTGGCGGCGAACCCGCCAGCCACCCAGCCGGGCTTTCCCGATGCGATCAGCCACAATATCACGGCAGCGACGATCGCGCCGATGACCTGGGCGATGATGTAGGGGATAACATATCGGCTGGGGCAGCGCCCGGCGCTCCATAAGCCAACCGTGACTGCCGGGTTGAAGTGACCGCCCGAAATGTGACCGACCGCATAGGCCATGGTCAGCACGGTTAGCCCGAACGCGAAGGCGACACCGAGAAAGCCGATCCCGAGATTTGGAAAGCCCGCAGCCAACACCGCGGCGCCGCAGCCACCCAATACCAACCATAACGTTCCGAAGAACTCGGCGACAACCCGCCGCGACATGTCATCGTTCATCGAAGTCCTCCTAGATTACCCGTTGGTGAACGGAGATTGCAGCACTCCGCCATATCGGATCGGCATCAGCTCGGGAATGCGGGTTCGTCCAAGGCGCGCAAAATGACCCCGCTCAATCAGCCCGACCGATCCGGGCGCGGACCGCGGAGGTGTGCCTGATCTCGCAAGCTGCCGCACAATCTCGACTAATTGGTGGTGTGCGGCGCTGTCGAGACGGAACTCCCGGTTCCGTCTCAACAGCGAGGCGGTTACTTTCGCATGGATGGGGAGCAGTTCGGCGTCCCGATGAGGACGCCACTCCAATCAACTACTCCTCTGCCAGCTCAAGTTATATGTGCAGCGCTCCACTAGCCGACCTTTTAGGGCATATTGGTTATCTATATGCCCCTCAAACTTATGACCGAGGCCGGTCCGCATTGTCAAACCGCCTTGCGGCGTTACGTATCCCTGGAACGTAACATTGTGCGCCTGGAACTGCGCGAGACCATTCGAGATGGTTAACGCCGGTGGCGCGCCGTAATTCGCGCAGGTCGAGATGCCGTCCCCTGACTCCGCCAAAGCGCTCACGGCGCTCATGTTCTGTACAGACATGCCGGTGTATGTGCCATCGTAGGCGTTCGTCGTGTTGGCGGACGATACCGGACTTTGGGTGCTGGCAAGCTGGACCGGAGGCGCCGCGGCAATTGGCGGCGAATCTGGTTGCAGGGCACAAGCGGAAACCACGAAGAGTGGAACGCTCAGCAAGAATAGGTGTTTCATGACATATTGCCTCATTTGGTTGCGGGACGTACGGTAGAGCTGTCGGGTGAAGTGCTGCCCTGAAAGCTCTGTCGGCCGTTGTAGCGGCGGTCAGGTCTGGTCTTATCCAACCGGCGCTCAGACTGGCTCACTGCCTTGGAGCGCAGCGGCCACAGTGCGTAAAATAAGGAAGTTCAGTGGTGTGCGATTGCGCCCCTATGCGGTCTTAATTTCATTTTCTTGCGGAGATGGAGGCAGGGCGATCCGGGGGGCGCGCTCCACGATCGCGGCAGTATCCCGGGTCGACAGCCCCGGCGAAACGGGGGCTGCGATGTGGTCGCCGGTGCGGGATGTGCCCAGGCGAACGACTTGAGCAGGTCCCTCGTCGCGTTGGACCAGATAGCACCTTGATTGCCGTCGTCGATGTGAGCCAGTCGAGCTGGCTGGGTTGGCGGTGTGCTTCCCGGCATCGAGCGTCAGCGGCGCAAGAAGCTGGAGCCGAGAGCAGAAAGGCTACGTGGACTGCTACGCGATGAGGCGGTAAGGGCCGGTTCCAATATCACTTGGGTTGCGCTTGCCTTTGAAGCTGGCTGTGACGGTGTGCGGCGGCGAGGATCGCCGAAGGACGGCGGATCGCCGTGCTTCATTGCCGGGCCGCCACTCACAAGGTGATCTACTAGGCGGCTTGTTCGCGCGCTGCCGCGGCTGATAACCTCACCCTATGCAAAGTGCCCGTCGCGGCTTCCGCCGCCGAGAGAGCACAATCGAGGAAGGCCACGTGATGACGACATCCGAAATCTCCGCCCCACGCCTATCCGATGCCGAGCACCGCGTGCAGCTGCGCCGCGCCGTCATCGCCAGCACCGTCGGGACGATCATCGAGGCATACGATTTCCTGCTCTACGTGCAAGTCGCACCGCTCGTCTTCGCCAAGCTCTTCTTCCCGTCATCCGATCCGCTAGTTGGGACCCTCCAGGCCTTCGGCATCTACGCCGTCGGCTTTGTCGCACGGCCGTTCGGCGCGGCGCTCTTCGGCCATTACGGCGACCGCGTCGGACGCAAGGTGACGCTGATCGCCACTCTGCTCTTGACCGGTTTGTCAACCTTCGCGGTCGGCTTCGTCCCGAGCTATGCCTCGATCGGCATCTGGGGTGCCGTCATCCTGACGATCGTGCGCTTCATCCAGGGCGTGGGCATCGGCGGCGAATGGGGCGGCGCGACCTTGATCGCGATGGAATGGGCCAAGACCAACGCGCATCGTGGCTTCATTACCTCCTGGCCGCAATGGGGCGGTCCGGCCGGCCTGTTTCTTGCCAATCTGATGGTGCTGCTTTTCAGTTGGATCTCCGGCGACCAGTTTCTCGACTGGGGATGGCGCGTGCCGTTCTGGCTCAGCATCGCCATGGTGGGAATCGGGCTCTATATCCGCCTCGGCATTCTCGAGACACCGACCTTCACCCGCATCGTCGAGGAGCGGCGGGTAGAGCGCACGCCGGTGCTCGAAGTGCTCAGGCAGCAGCCCAAGCTGGTTGCGTTGACCGCCTTGGCCCGGATGGGGCAGCAAGGACCGTTCTACATATTCGCCGCCTTTATCTTCACTTACGGCACGACGGTGTTGCACACCAGCCGCGACCTGCTACTGGCCGCGGTGATGGTCGCCACGATGGTGTCGGCGGTCACCACCCCGCTCGCCGGACACATCTCAGATCGCATTGGTCGCAAACGGATGTACCTGATCGGCATCGCGACGATAGGGGTTTTCAGCTTCGTTTATTTCGCGCTGTTAAACACCGCCATTCCCGCGGTGATCTTCGTCGCGATCGTCCTGTCCTTCATCCCGCACGACATGGCGTACGGGCCGCAAGCGGCGCTGATCGCCGAGTGCTTCCCGGCGCGGCTGCGCTACAGCGGCTCCTCGCTCGGCTTTCATCTGGCATCGATCGTTGCCGGCGGGCCGGCGCCATTGATCGCTACTGCGCTGCTCGCCTGGACGGGATCAGGCTATGCAATCGCGCTCTACATTCTGGTCAGCGCGGTTATCAGCGTCGCGGCGACCGTCCCGCTGCCGGATTACACGAACCGCGACATCTCCGAGGAACGGGCTTACGGGTCTGTGCCCGTCGCGAGCGCGGTGCCGGTCGAAGCCTCGCCTGGTGGTTGAGGCGATTATCCCGTCGGCATGACGAGCCACCGCGCGCGCAATTCGGGCGCCGGCGCCGTACCGGACCGCCGGTCATCGTCTGAGGCGGCGTGGGTGACCCGGTGCCACGGATCAAACGAGGGCGGCTCGTATACGGATCATGGTCGACATGCGTCCGATCCGAGCGATCCGCATCCTGAGCTTCCTTACGGGCGTGCTGGTCGCCCGCCTAGCATACGCCGAGCCGCGCCTATCGCCGGCGCCAGCGGGGCCTGCGGCGGTCGTCAACCCACTTCAGCCCGCAGCCCCGGTCGATGTCGCGGCCGAGCTAGCGCAGCTGCGCGGGGCACTGATCGAGGAAGTGCCGCATCTGATCGCTGACCGGCCCAGGGGCGAGCAGGAATGGATCGCCCGGACCTCGGCCGCTATCGCCGCAAGCGGCCTCGCGATAGACCGGCCGCAGCTCGTCGTCGTCGACCGCAACCCGAGGGTGCAGCAGCTGCGCCTCACGTTGGCGCGCCCGCAGGAGGAATGGGACGACCTTGGCGGGACGAAAATATCTGGTCAGGTGGGCCGCTTTGATTACTTCCTGACCCCGACCGGGGTTTTTTTGCACACCGATGCGATCCTCGACTGGCGAGCCGAAGGCACATTCAACGCGCATCACGTTCGGGGTCTCGGTGAAAACGGGATGCGCGTCTGGGATTTCGGCTGGCAGCACGCGGTAAAGGGCTGGAGAAGTGCGAGGAGCATGGGTCGGATGCGGCTGCTGATGCATGCGACGGATCCCGATGCGCTCGCGCGACGGCTGGGCCGCACCGCCTCCAAGGGATGCATCCGCATACCCGAGGCGATGGACACACTTCTCGATCGCCACGGCATCCTCGACGCGGATTACGAGCAGGCCGCGCAACACAACCCGCGCTTCCAGGCCGTGCTGTTGCCCGACCGGACACCGACCCCCCCCTCGCCGGAAATGCGCACGTCGTCGTCGCTTCGTCGCAGGAACGCTGAAACCGACGGCTATGCCCCTGTCAGAGTTTTTCGATGTTCCACAAGAACGGGAGTGGCGCGTCGAGCACGCCTGCAAGGCTCTTGCGGAACGCGCGTCTGCCGACGAGCTGCCCGGCCGGAATGTAGGGCACGAATTCAAACGCGCGCCGCCGGATCGGCGAGATCGCGCCGCCGCGCAACAGCTCAATGGCACCCACGGTGCCGCGACCGAGCCCGAGCGCCTCAGCGGGTTCGAGCGGCGGCAACAGCCCCGAGGAGTCTCACGCCAGCACCAGCTAACCCGATCCCGGCGGGCCGATCATCAACAAGCACAGTCCGCCCGTTGCGAAGCCACGGCGCCTTATCTGAACAAGACGCCTTCCGACCGGCTCCAGTGAGCTATCTCTCGGCATCCGATTATTCGGGGTCTTGATCCGCTCGTGCCCTGAGTCCTAGAGGGACTTTTTTCAAGGTGTGAACTACCTCACACTCCGCGACCGATTCCTGATTTATTTTAACCTAACTTCGCCGATTCGACCGGTCGAGAAGATCTAAGTAGCTGAGATTGCTGGAGTGGACCCCCGAAGGTCGGCACTACAGCGGGGTGGGCGGAGCGAGCGCGGCGGCGGTGATTTTGGGCGGCGGTTGAGCGGGTAGGTCGAGCTTGAGTTTGTTCAGGAGGAGTTTGAGCTCGGGTTCGGGCTCGGTGTAGCGAGTGAGCAGCAGCTCGCGACCGTCAGTGGTCGGCAGGTGCACGTCGATCATCTGCACGGCGGCGAACTTCTCGAACACGCTGCGCGGCGTCAATCCGGGCGCCAGGGCGTGCAAGCGCCGGGCCAGCGTGACGTTCAGGCAATAGGCCAGGAAAGCGATGAAGATGTGGGCTTCGACGCGTGCCTCGAGTTGATGAAAGATCGGCCGGATCGCGAGGTCCCCTTTGAGGTTCTTGAAGGCCTCTTCGACCGTGACCAGCAGCAGGTAGTGGCCCCACAGCTTGGCCGGATCTTCCTCGACGAGGTTGGTGCGCAGCAGATACCGGCCTTCGCGCGAGCGCGCTTGCCGCAGCTTCTTGCGATCCAGGCGGTAGCTGAACGCGGCGCTGTCTGCGGCCACCTCGACCACCACCAGGCGCCAGGCTTTACGTGAGTGATCGCGGGCCGCGCCGAGTTTCATCAGCAGTTCCTCGCGGCTGAGCACCATGGTCGAGAGTTGCTTGAGCCGGGCCCACAGCCGCTTCAACTGCCGCCGGCGGATCGCCCGCTCTTTGGCGACGCGGTCCCGGCTTTGGGCAAAGACGTAGAGTTCGCCTTCTTGCGCCAACAGCTTGACCTGCACCCCGGGCCGCGCCTCCTGCCACCGCTCGGCGATTAGGCGCTTCTCCAAACGCGTCAAGCGGCCCTTTGGCGTGCCGACCAGGTAATGCACTGGCGGGTCGGCGGCGCGCATCTCGGCGAGCACCTCCTCGGTCGGCACGCCGCGGTCCATCAGCCAGACGCGGCGCGCCTTGCCGTATTGCCGCTCGATGCGCTCAAGAAACCCCCGCAACGTCGTCTTGTCCGAGGTGTTGCCGGGCAGCACCTCGTAGGCCAATGGCAGACCTTCGGGGGTCACCACCAGAGCGATGACGACCTGCACACAATCTGGCCGGTGGTCGCGAGAATAACCAAAGCGGCGCTTGTCGCCTTCCGGAAACGGTGGATCCGCTTCGAAGTACGTGCTCGTCAGATCGTAGAGCAGCACGTCATAGCTGATGTTGAACAGATCGCGCCACCGCGCCGCCAGGTGATCGAAGACCGCCTGCTTGTAGGCCAGCAGCCGGTCATGGCAGCGATAGAGCTTGTGGATTTCGGCAAGCCCCGCATCCTCGCCTAAGAGGTCGGCTAAGGCGCTGCGGAGAAACCACTCACGGTGCAGGCGCCACTCGCTGCCCGGCGCCAGCAAGCGATAGGCAACCAGCACAAACAGAACCTGACCCCAGCGCGTCCCCTTGCGGCTCATGCCCAGAAGCGCGGACCAGAACAAATCCAGCTGCAGCTCCCGCCACAGCGTCAGCACCAGCCAGCACGCCCCCCACTGCCGCGGCCGGCACAGCCGCAGCTCCGATAGTTTGACGCGGACGATCGAGGCGTCCGCCAGCAGCCCTTCGCAGCGGTCTTCGGGAAACAGCGACAGCGTCCGCGGTCGCGTCTCGCCATCCTCCAGAACCTCGATCGACCGCCGCCACGCCAACTCCTTGGTGCCGTTGATCTCGCCCAGGTACAGCACATGCCG
>Ga0209448_10000616_pt1 | contig 11386 bp, 11 predicted proteins | sample BogFormECP14_OM2_FD_188245 | JGI IMG/M metagenome (GOLD analysis project Ga0209448, IMG submission 188245) | Bog forest soil microbial communities from Calvert Island, British Columbia, Canada - ECP14_OM2 (SPAdes) (version 2) | ecosystem: Environmental > Aquatic > Freshwater > Wetlands > Bog ... | reverse complement strand
ATCTGGTATTGGCGCTGCGCGGCGCGAGTTCGATCACGCTGATTGCGGCGGCGCTCGTTCTCGGCGGCGCGCTCGCCGCGACCCAGCGCTTTCGCATCTACGACGCCGTGGTGCTGAAAACCTTTGGCGCGACGCGGTCGCGGCTCACGGCGGCCTATGCGCTGGAATATCTGTTGATCGGGCTGGCGACGGCTGTATTCGGCGTCGCCGCGGGCGCGCTCGCCGCCGACCTCATCGTGACGCGGGTGATGGATTTTCCCTTCGTCTTCGTGGCGGGCGCGGCGGCCGGCGCGGCCCTGACTGCGCTTATGGTTACGGTTGTGGTGGGGCTCGCCGGAACATTTTCGGCGCTTGGCCGTAAGCCCGCACCGGTGCTGCGGAATCTCTAGAAACGGCGGCTTCGCCCGGTTTTTCTCGCCGCCGTTAGGCACCATGAAATGTTTGTAACAGCCCAATTTTTGGCGTCGCACCCATCTGGCGCGACCCTGCCTTTCGCACTAGATTTGACCCACGTGGCGTTCGTCGAACGCCTAGCCCGGTAATACCGGGACAACCCAGGGGTTAATTCCATGTCCGACTTTGATCGGAATCTCGCGACTGCAAGGGCCGGCTACCGCACGGACCAGGTCACGATCGACGCGGGGCTGCGCGCCTATATGATCCGCGTCTACAACTATATGGCCGCCGGCGTCGCGCTGACCGGACTGGTGGCATGGTTCACATTCTCGGCCGCGGTGACGGATACCGGCGCCGGCCTGCAACTGACGTCGTTCGGTCACCTCATCTTCCAGAGCCCGCTGATGTGGGTCTTGGTGCTGGCGCCGCTGGCGCTGGTCTTCGCCATCTCATTCGGCATCAACCGGCTACAGCCGGGGACAGCGCTGACGCTGTTCTTCGTCTATGCTGGGCTGCTCGGCCTGTCGCTGGCGTCGATCTTCCTGATCTATACCGGATCGTCGGTCACCCGCGTGTTCTTCATCTCGGCCGCGACCTTCGGCGCGCTGAGCTTGTGGGGCTACACCACGCAGCGCGATCTCTCTGCCATGGGCTCGTTCATGTTCATGGGCCTGATCGGCATTATCATCGCCAGCCTGGTCAACATCTTCCTGCGCTCGAGCGGGCTTGATTGGGCGATCTCGGTGATCGGCGTGATCGTGTTCGCCGGCCTCACCGGCTGGGACACCCAGCGCATCAAGGAGATGTATAGCGCACAGGACGACGGCACCGTTACCGGCCGCAAGGCGGTGATGGGCGCGCTGTCGCTCTATCTCGACTTCATCAACCTGTTCATGATGCTGCTGCGCCTGATGGGCGATCGCCGCTAATCGATCGGAACGAACTGACGCCAACGCCCCGGGCCCAAACCGGGGCGTTTTGCTATTATCCGTCATGAGCGATGAGTGAAGTCAGCATTCGGGGCGCAAGCCCCAAAGACATTCCCGCGATCACGCACATCTATGCCGACGCCGTCGAGCATAGCACGGCCTCGTTCGAACTCGAGTCGCCCGACGAAGCCGAGATGGCGCGGCGCCAGGAGAGGCTTCTGGCCAATGGCTATCCTTACCTGGTCGCCGAGCTTGCAGGCGCCATCGCGGGCTACGCCTATGCCGGACCGTATCGGGCGCGGCCGGCCTACAAATGGACGGTCGAGAATTCGATCTATGTCGCGCCGCGGTTTCACCGCCGCGGCATTGGCCTTCGCCTGCTCAAGCGGCTGATTGTGGAAACCGAACAGCGCGGCTTCCGGCAGATGATCGCGGTGATCGGCGATTCGGCGCAGATGCCCTCGATCGCACTGCACGCCGCGGCCGGTTTCGACATGATCGGCGCCTTGCGCGCGGTCGGCTTCAAGCACGGCAAATGGCTCGACACGCCGCTGATGCAGCTTACGCTTGGCAAGGGCGATACGGCGCCGCCGTAGGCGCGGCTACCCGGCAACGACACGAAGCGAGCGGTCGAGCGCGCTGAGCACGCGATCGAGCTCGTGGCCGCGGCGCAGGATGTGGCCGGTCGCCGAAATCACGCTATAGGCGCCCTGGCGGCGCTCCAGCTTGGGATTTTTCTCGATGCGGTAGATCGGGATTTCCGAGGCGCGGCGGAAGACCGAAAACACCGCGCGGTCCTTGAGGAAATCGATTGCGTAATCACGCCATTCCCCGGCGGCGACTTTGCGGCCATAAAGCCCCAGGATGCGGTCGAGCTCACGCCGGTTGAAGGTAACCTTAGCTGCGGGAACGGCAGAACGCTGCTCGCCCCCGCGCCACTGGCTTGGATCGATTTCGCCGATATCCATACGGCGCCTCCGTTGTTGTTGAGAACTTGGGTGATCCGGCTTCACCATTGAAGCCTTGCGTCATTGAAGCCTTGCGTCATCGAAGCTTCATGATCGCGCCAGAACCGATCGTCGGCAAGCCCCTCTTCCGCGCCAAAAGTGCCGCGCAAACAGGCACGAAAACCGGCGTGAAAACGAATTGGGCTGAGGCAACGGATGCGAGATGGAAGCGCGAAATGCACCGCGGCTGCGGCGTTATGGACAGTTGGAATCACGCGTTCGTTAAGGGAATCATAATGCGGCCCTAATTCGGCCAAGCACACGCCAAGCTGGATTGCAAATGAGTACCCTGTTGCCTCAGGGCCCGGTTCGATCAGCGTTCCGGATTCCTCAGCCCCCCAGCCCCCCGGGGCGCGGTCGGGCCGGGCCAGTAAGGTAGAACCCCCCAAGTTGTTGCAAGTGCTAAAGGCCGGCAAGTTGCCGGCCTTTCTTGTTGTGGGCAGCACAACTTGCGACGGCGCGCATCACGACTGCGTCCGAGGGCAACGCGCTGCCGCCGAGATGAAGGGTAAATGCCGGTATGAGAATCGGCGCGAAACGCTAACGCGCTTGCGACGTCAGTCCGCCGTCGACGGTCGCTTGTTGACCGAGCGAATAATATGCCGCGCCGAGGATAATTCCGGGCTTATCGTGGGTGCCTTCCTGCACAATGACAGCGGCGGCATCGGCACTATTGGCCTCGATTTCCGAGATCGGCACATTCCAGTTCATCTGCGCCCCGTTCCAATCGCCGAGCTTCACCCAGTCGCGGACGACATTGTGATAGGTGATCGTGCGCCCGTGATTTTCGCCGCGCTCGATGGACACTTGCACCGCCTTCAGCAACGGGCAGAGCCAGACTTCCCCCGCGACATGATCGGACTTTGCCGCGTCGACTTCCACATTCAATCCGCTGCCGCCCATCGAGATCAGCACCGGTAACGACATCACGCCCGGTTTTTGATCGGTGAGCGCGATGGCATGTTCTATGGCCGTACGATCGCTCCCCAGCGCATGCGCCGCGCCATTGACCACGACCTGCGGTGTGTAAACCTGACGGTCGCCGCGCAGATGCGCGTAATCACGCTGCCGCGCCGAATGCGCCGGATTGGCGAGTGTATCCTTCCAGCCGAGATAGTCCCAATAATCGATCGGCACGCTGAGCGCGACGACCGACGGATCGGCCGAGATTTCGCCAAGGAGCTTGTCGGCGGCCGGGCAGGACGAGCAGCCCTGGCTGGTGAAGAGCTCGATGAGCGCGCGCGGCTCGCCGGCGCGGGCAACCGCGAAAGTCGCAATCAACAGACCGGCGACCAGCGGTGCCGACGCAAGGCGGCAACGTACCATTGCAACAACCTCCACCCCACGCCCTAGCGAAGACTCTCGCCCCTCGCGAACCCTCGATGCCCGTCGTGACGCCGTCTTTAGTAAGGGCGGCGGCAGTCACCTACCACTCAAATCGCGGTGAGGCGGGACAGCGGATGGAGGTCACGCACGTAAATCTAGAGCACAATCGTTGCCCAATCGTGCTCTAAGCCACGAAATTTACGCCGCAAGGTGGCGCAGAACGTACTGCAGAATGCCGCCGTTCTTGAAATAGTCCAGTTCCTCGAGCGTATCGATGCGGCAGATCAGCGGCACGCGCTTGAGCCCGCCGTCGGACGCCACGATCTCGGCCTGCAGCTTCTGATGCGGCTTCAAATCGCCGTGCAGACCGCGGATCGTGACCTGCTCGTCGCCCTTGAGGCCTAACGTCTGCCAGGACGTGCCGTCCTCGAAGCACAGTGGAATGACGCCCATGCCGACCAGATTCGAGCGGTGAATACGCTCGAAGCTCTGCGAGATCACGGCGCGCACGCCGAGCAGCACCGTGCCCTTCGCCGCCCAGTCGCGCGACGAGCCGGTGCCGTATTCCTTTCCGGCGAACACGACGAGCGGCACGTGCTCGGACTTGTAGCGCATCGCGGCGTCATAGATCGTCATGCGCTGCTTTGACGGATAGTGGGTGGTGTAGCCGCCTTCGACGCCGGGGATCATTTGATTCTTGATGCGGATATTGGCGAAAGTGCCGCGCATCATCACCTGGTGATTGCCGCGCCGCGTGCCGTACTGATTGAAGTCCTTCGGCCGCACCTGATGGTCGCGCAGATATTCGCCGGCCGGACTTTCCTCTTTGATCGATCCCGCCGGCGAGATGTGATCGGTCGTGATCGAGTCGAGGAACAGGCCGAGCACGCGCGCGTCAACGATGTCCTCGATCGGCTGGCTGCGCTTGTCCATGCCTTCGAAATAAGGCGGATTCTGCACATAGGTGGAACGGTCGTCCCACTTGTAAGTCAACCCGCCTTTGACCGCGATCTTGCGCCAATTGGCGTCGCCCTTGAACACGTCGCCGTATTTGCGCGCGAACATCGCCTTGCTGATGTTCTTGCGCATGACGTCGGCAATCTCGCGGCTGGTCGGCCAGATGTCGCGCAGATAGACCTTGCGGCCTTTCTGGTCGGTGCCGAGCGGCTGCTTGGCGACGTCGATCTGCATCGAGCCGGCAATGGCGTAAGCGACCACGAGCGGCGGCGAGGCGAGATAATTCGCGCGCACGTCGGCATTGACGCGGCCTTCGAAATTGCGATTGCCGGACAGCACTGCTGCGGCGACGAGATCGTTGGTGTTGATGGCTTCGGAAATCTCTTCCGGCAGCGGACCGGAATTGCCGATGCAGGTGGTGCAGCCGAAGCCGACCAGATTGAAGCCGAGCGTGTCGAGATCCTTCTGCAGGCCGGATTTATCGAGATATTCGGCGACAACCTGCGAGCCGGGCGCGAGCGAGGTCTTCACCCACGGTTTCACCGTGAGCCCTTTGGCCGCGGCCTTGCGGGCGACGAGACCCGCCGCGACCATCACGCTCGGGTTCGACGTGTTGGTGCAGGACGTGATCGCCGCGATCACCACGTCGCCGTGGCCGAGCGTGTGCTTGCGGCCCTCGACCGGAACACGCTTGTCCATCTCGGAGGCTTTGCCGAACTCCTTGTCCATCGACTGCGCGAAGCCGTTCTTGACGTCCTTGAGCGCGACGCGATCCTGCGGGCGCTTCGGTCCGGCCAACGACGGCTCGACCGGAGACAGTTCGAGCTTGAGCACTTCGGTGAAGATCGGATCCTGCGTCGACTTGGTGCGGTACATGCCCTGCGCCTTGGCGTAGGCCAAAACCAGCGCAATGCGGTCCGCGGTGCGCGCGGTGTCGCGCAGATAGCGGATGGTGTCGTCGTCGATCGGGAAGAAGCCGCAGGTGGCGCCATATTCCGGCGACATATTGCCGAGCGTGGCGCGGTCGGCAATCGTCAGGCCGGCAAGGCCGGGGCCGAAATATTCGACGAATTTGCCGACGACGCCGCGCTTGCGCAGCATCTGCGTCACCGTGAGCACAAGATCTGTCGCGGTGACGCCTTCCTTGAGCTTGCCATTGAGCCGCACGCCGATCACTTCCGGCAGCAGCATCGAATAGGGCTGACCCAGCATGGCGGCTTCGGCCTCGATGCCGCCGACGCCCCAGCCGAGCACGGAGAGGCCGTTGACCATCGTGGTGTGCGAGTCGGTGCCGACCAGCGTGTCTGGATAAGCCAGTTCCGAGGCGACGGTCTTGTCGGGGAAAGTGGTCTTGGTCTTCGAGGTCCACACCGTCTGCGACAGATATTCGAGATTGACCTGGTGGCAGATGCCGGTGCCGGGCGGCACCACGCGGAAATCCTCGAATGAGCGCTGCGCCCATTTCAGGAAGCGGTAGCGCTCTTGATTCTGCTTGTATTCCTCTTCGACGTTTTTCTTAAACGAGTCCTTGTGGCCGAAGAAATTCACCGCCACCGAATGGTCGATGACGAGATCGACCGGCACCAGCGGATTGATCTTCTTGGCGTCGCCGCCGAGATGATCCATCGCGTCGCGCATGGCGGCGAGATCGACCACGGCGGGCACACCGGTGAAATCCTGCATCAAGACGCGCGCCGGGCGGAACGCGATTTCACGGTCGGAGGTCTTGGTCTTGAGCCATTGCGCGACGGCCTGGATGTCGGCCTTGGTGACGGTGCGGCCATCCTCGTTGCGCAAGAGATTTTCGAGCAGGACTTTGAGCGAGAACGGCAGCCGCGAAATCCCCTTCAGCCCGTTCTTTTCGGCGATCGGAAGGCTGTAATAGGCGTAGGTCTTGGAACCGACCTTGAGCGCGCGGAGGCACTTAAAGCTGTCGAGCGAAGTCATGACTTTTTTCCCAAACTGCCGGCCGGGCGCCGGTGCAAAACGGAGGCAATGGATTGCCGAAGAAGGGCCTCAGCCCCCTCCCTTCCCTCCCCGCACGCGGGGGAGGGAAGGGAGGGGGAAATCGAATGTGGCAGGCGTCACCGGCGCGCCGCGATCCGACACCCGGCTTATAAGGTCTTTTCTAAACTAGTGCCAGTTCGGCAAGGAATAGTCCGCTAACATGCAGCGTTTAGCCGGCAAGGCTCGTTTCAAGCTCGTTTCATGGTTCGTTTCATGGCTCGGCTTTGGGCCGCTGCGCCCCGGCGCCGGAATTTGTCTCAAGGTTTCACCGATGCGGCTCACCGCTGTCGAACTGCACTGTCATCGCGGCGGGCGTGACGTCTTTACCGGCGTGAGCTTTGCGGTCGGCGCGGGCGAGGCTTTGACCGTCACCGGCCGCAACGGCGCGGGCAAATCCTCGCTGTTGCGCACAATCGCCGGACTTCTGCGTAGCGCGCAGGGCAGGCTTACGCTGGACGGCGGCGATCCGGAGCTGAGCATCGGCGAACAGGCCCATTATCTCGGACACCAGGACGCCATCAAGCCGTCGCTGACGGTCGTCGAGAACCTGCAGTTTTGGGCCGACTTCTTCGGCGCTCCGTCCAGCGATATTCGCGAAGCGCTCGCGGAGGTCGGGCTCGATATGCTCGCGGCGCTGCCGGCGGCCTATCTTTCGGCAGGCCAGCGCCGGCGACTGTCGATCGCGCGGCTGATCGCGGTGAAGCGCCCGCTCTGGCTCCTCGACGAGCCGACGAGCGGACTCGACGTGGCGGCGCAAAGCCGGCTGACCGACCTCATGCGCGGTCATCTCGCCGGCGGCGGCCTCATTGCGGCGGCGACACATGGCCCGATCGGCCTCGACACCACCCTGGAACTGCGGCTCGACCAAACCGCACCTTCCCGTGTGCCGGCCGGGGCATCGGCATGAGCGCGCTTGCCGCCATCCTGGTGCGTGACATGCGCATCGCCGTGCGCGTCGGCGGCGGTGCGCTGATGGGCGTCTTGTTCTTCCTGGTCGTGGTGACGCTCACGCCCTTTGCGGTCGGGCCCGACCTTGCGCTCCTCAAGCGCATCGGGCCGGCAATCCTGTGGCTCGCGGCGTTGCTTGCAAGTTTGCTGGCGCTCGACCGGCTGTTCGCCAACGATCACGACGACGGTTCGCTCGATCTCATTCTGATGGGACGCGCGCCGCTTGAACTTGTCGTCGCCATGAAGGGTCTCGCGCATTGGCTGACCACCGGTTTGCCACTCGTTATCGCGGCGCCGCTGATCGGATTGTTCCTCAATATCGATGCGGCGGCCGAAGGCGCTTTGGTGCTGACGCTTCTGGTCGGCACGCCGGCGCTGACCTTCATCGGCCTGATCGGCGCAGCGATCGCGGTGACGCTGCGGCGCGGCGGCTTATTGCTCGCCGTCATCGTGCTGCCGCTGACGGTGCCGGTTCTGATCTTCGGCGTCGCGGCGGCGAACGCCGCGGTCGTCGGGCCGGTGCCGTTCGGTACGCCGTTCACTATTCTGTGCGCGCTGACGCTTGCCAGTCTGGTCGTCGGGCCGTTTGCCGCCGCGGCCGTGTTGCGGCAGGAAATCGAGTAGCATGTCTATTAAATAGCCATCATGCTCATGCAAAAGTGAGAGCTCGCGGCGAGGGCGGCATTGTTCCCAGCTAGGAAGCGATTGTAGGAAGTGGCTGATGAACCTCTCCGATCTCGCCAACCCTTCGCGATTCCTGCAGCTCGCCAATAATACCATCCCGTGGCTCAGCGGGGTGACGGTGCTGGCTTTCGCCTTCGGCATCGACCAGGCCATGATCGCGCCAGACGACTATCAGCAAGGCGCCACCGTCAAGATCATGTTCCTGCACGTGCCGTCGGCCTGGCTCGGCATGCTCGGCTGGGGGGTGATGACGGTCGCGGCGCTCGGCACCTTGGTGTGGCGGCATCCGCTTGCCGACGTTACGGCGAAAGCGGCGGCGCCGATCGGGGCGGCCTTCACGCTGCTCTGCCTCGTCACCGGCTCGCTGTGGGGACGGCCCGAATGGGGCACCTATTGGGTGTGGGACGCGCGGCTGACGTCCGAGCTTGTTTTGCTGCTGCTCTATCTCGGCGTCATCGCGCTGTGGCGCACCGTCGACGATCCGTCGCGCGCGGCGCGTGCCGCCGCGATCCTGACGCTGGTCGGCGCGATCGATCTGCCGATCATCAAATTCTCGGTCGACTGGTGGAATACGCTGCACCAGGGCGCGTCGGTGTTCCGGCTCGGCGGCTCGACGATCTATCCGACAATTCTCATCCCGCTCTTCGTCATGGCGGGCGCTTTCACGTTGCTGTTCGCGACGCTATTGCTGGCGGCGATGCGCAATGAAATTTTGCGCCGCCGCGTGCGCACCCTGCATCTCCTGCAAGCGGGAGCCGCGAGCTAAAAATGGAAACAACCGCGCATATCGATTTCATCGCCGCGTCCTACGCCTCTGCCGTCATTATCATCGGCGCGCTGATCGCCTGGGTGTCGCTCGATTACCGCGCGCAACGGCGCACGCTCGCCGATCTCGAACTGCAGGGTTTTACCCGCGGTTCTGGGACGGCGCCCACGAACCGGACGAGCGATCACGCCAAAGAAGCCGCAAAGGAACAGGCATGAGCGTGACGGCGAACGAGAATAGCGGCCTGCGCCGGCGCCGGGTCCTCGTCTTCCTCCCGCTCGTGCTGTTTCTCGGGCTCGCCGCCTTGTTTCTGTTCCGCCTCTTTGCCGGCGATCCGGAGCTCATTCCCTCGGCGCTGATCGGCCATCCGGCGCCGCCAACCGCGCTGCCGCCGGTCGCCGGACTAGACCGCAACGGGACGCCGCTGCCGGGCCTCGACCCGGCGAGCTTCAAAGGCGCCGTCACCGTCGTCAATGTGTGGGCGTCATGGTGCGTGCCGTGTCGCGACGAGGCGCCGCTCTTGGTGCAACTGTCGCAGGACAACCGCTTCCGCATAGTCGGCATCAATTACAAGGACGAAGCCGACAATGCGCGGCGCTTCCTCGCTCGCTTCGGCAATCCCTTCGCCGCGGCCGGCGCCGACGAAAACGGCCGCGCCGGCATCGAATGGGGCGTCTATGGCGTGCCGGAGACATTCGTCGTCGGCCGCGATGCCAAGATTGCCTACAAGCTTGTCGGACCGATCACCGCCGACAATCTCGATACCGTGCTCAAGCCGCAGATCGAAAAGGCCTTGGCGGCGGGGTCGTAGCTTACGATCCGTCACCCTGAGGTGCGAGCGTAGCGAGCCTCGAAGGGCGACGGCCCCGGCGCTTCGGCCGTATCCTTCGAGGGCCGCTTCGCGGCCACCTCAGGATGACGGATCACTCAGGAGCCGGTTCCGCCGCATATTTCTTCAACAGCGGCATTTGCAGCGCGCCGAATACGAGAGTCAGCGGTATCACGGCGAACACTTTGAAATCGACCCAGATGTCGGTCGAGACATTGCGCCACACGATTTCGTTGAGGACGGCGAGCACCAGAAAAAAGCTGGCCCAGCGCAGCGTCAGCTTGCGCCAGCCTTCCTCGGTCAAGTGAAAGAGCGAATCGAACACGATGCCGAGCAGCGGCTTGTTGAAGACGAGCCCGCCGAGGAGGATCGCGCCGAACAGCGCGTAGATGATGGTCGGCTTGACCTTGATGAAGGTCGCGTCGTGCAGGATGAGCGTCAGGCCGCCGAACACGACGACAACGATCGCGGTGACGATGGTCATGATGGGGAAATGGCGCGTCAGCACATAGGACACCGCCATGGCGGCGAGGATCGCGACCATGAAGGTCGCGGTGGCGACGAAGATGCCGTAATGCGAATTGGCAAAGAAGAATAGCAGCAGCGGCCCGAGATCGAGCGCGAGTTTCAGGAACGGATTGAGCTGCGGCTTCGCCGCTTGTGGCATCGTCATGAATCCAATCCGGCAATGGCGCGGGCGAAGTCGCGCGCCAAGAACGGCGAAAGATCGTCGACGCCTTCGCCGACACCGATGAAATGCACCGGCACCGCGAATTTCGTGGCGATGGCGACAAGAATACCGCCGCGCGCAGTGCCGTCGAGCTTGGTCATTGCCAACCCGGTGACACCGACGGCTTTCTTGAAAATCTCGACTTGCGACAGCGCATTCTGGCCGACCGTGGCATCGAGCACGAGGAGCACGGCGTGCGGCGCTTGCGCGTCGACCTTTTTGGTGACACGGACGATCTTGTGCAATTCTTCCATCAGTTCGGTGCGGTTTTGCAGCCGCCCTGCGGTATCGATAAGCAAAACATCGGTCCCGCGCTCCTTCGCCGCCACAATCGCGTCGAAGGCAAGACCGGCGGCGTCGGCGCCGGCTTCGCGCGCAATGAAGCTTGCGCCGGTGCGCTCCGACCAGATTTTGAGCTGCTCGATGGCGGCGGCGCGGAACGTATCGCCGGCCGCGAGCATCACCGTGCGGCCTTCAGCGCGTAGCTTCGCGGCGAGCTTGCCGATGGTCGTCGTCTTGCCCGAGCCGTTGACGCCTGCGACGAGAATAATGAATGGCTTTTTCGTCGTGTCGATGACGAGTGGATGGGCGACAGGCGTCAGCGCCTTCTCGACTTCGGCGGCGACGACGGCCTTGACCTCGTCCGGCGATATCTCGGCGTCGTGGCGGCCTCCGCTCAGCGCCATGACGATGCGGTTTGAGGTTTCGAGACCGAGATCGGCGCGGATCAGCACGTCTTCCAGTTCCTCCAGTACGCCGGCATCGAGCTTGCGCTTGGAGACGAGATCGGAAATCGCGGTCGCAATC
>Ga0209448_10000615_pt1 | contig 11417 bp, 4 predicted proteins | sample BogFormECP14_OM2_FD_188245 | JGI IMG/M metagenome (GOLD analysis project Ga0209448, IMG submission 188245) | Bog forest soil microbial communities from Calvert Island, British Columbia, Canada - ECP14_OM2 (SPAdes) (version 2) | ecosystem: Environmental > Aquatic > Freshwater > Wetlands > Bog ... | reverse complement strand
GGTCAATGGTGGGCAGGGACCTGCCTGGAGAGGGCCGGACACAGTGGGTGCGCTGCCGCTCAAGCCCCGGCGGGCACGGCATTGAGGCCATGCCAGTGGCTGAGGGCGTGCGCACGCTTTCACACCTGCTCCGGCTGTCCGGCACGCAGGTCGCCGTCCTCTGCGTGGACTGGGCCCGGTGGCGCTCCGAATTACGCCAGGGTCTGAACCCGCCGCCGATCGCAGACCTGCTCCGGGCACCCGTGGGCAAGCCGGCCGCTGGCGACGCGAATGGACGGGAAGCGAGCCTTAACGACGCTCTGCGCCACGCGGGCCGGCAGGAGCGCCAACAGTTGCTCAAGTCGTACTTGCGCGATCAAGCTGCCAGCAAACTCGGTCTGACACCGTCACGCCTGGACATTCAGTTGCCACTCAACCACCTCGGGGTCGACTCGCTCATCGCGATGGAGCTGCGTACCCAGATTGAACGCGACTTGGGCATCGTTGTGCCGGTCGTCCAGCTGCTGGATGGACCAAGCGTCTCCGGTCTCGCCGACTGGCTCGGCGACCGGCTCTCGAGCGCGGGTCCAGCGGAGCCCGATCCGATTGTGGCAGCCGACACGCGCGCGACGCAGCCTAAAGGGGCGCCGGGGCCGAAGGCGACCGGCATCGCTGGCTCACGTTGGATGGACCTGCTTGCCCAGTTGCCGGAGATTCCAGAGGACGACGTGGACGAGCTGCTTCGTGAGGTCCTAGCCGCCAGGGAGGGTCAGGATGGGGGATAGGTCCATCGACATCTCCGGCCTCTCTGCGGAGGAAAAGCGCGTGCTGCTGTCCCGCCTCCTCATGGAGCAGGCGGCGGTTTCGGCGTCGCTGCATCCGTTGTCGTACGGACAGCGGTCCCTGTGGTTCCTTCATCGACTCGCACCCGGCAGTCCGGCATACACCATCACTTATGCCGGGCGGATCCGCGGCGACCTTGATGTGTCGGCGCTGGAACGCGCCGCCCAGGAGCTCGTCGACCGGCACGCGATACTACGCACCACGTATGCCGTGCGCGACGGCCAGCCGGTTCAACTCGTCCATCCACAGTGGCCGGTGCGTATCGCCCGCCACGACCTCGGCCCCGACGATGTTCAGCTTGACGAGTGGCTACGTCGGGAGTCTAATCGCCCGTTCGACCTGCAAGCCGGCCCGGTGTTGCGGTTCAATCTGCTACAGCACACACCCGACGAGCATGTCCTCGTCTTGACGGTGCACCACATCGCCGTCGACTTCTGGTCCATCGACGTCATTCTCGACGAGCTCCGCCTGCTTTACGCCGCACAACACGGTTCAGAGCCACCCCCGCCGTGCCCACAGCGGTACGTCGACTATGCCGATCAGCAGATCCGGATGCTTGAGGGACCCGAAGGAGAACGCCTTTGGCAGTACTGGAGTCGGCAGCTGGCCGGGGAATTGCCGAACCTGCGGTTGCCCATCGACCGACCGCGAGGCGCGGTTCAGACCTACCGGGGCGCCGTGCACCGCTTCACCCTCGACCGTCGGCTGACCGGTGGGCTCAAGGAGGTAGGCCGGCGCGCCGGCGCGACGCCGTACATGACAGTGTTCACGGCGTATGCCACGTTGCTGCACCGCTACAGCGGCCAGCACGACCTCCTCATCGGCTCGCCATTCGGGTGCCGCGATCGGGCGGGGCTGGACAGTTTGGTTGGCTACATTGCGAACCCGGTGGTTCTGCGCGCCGACCTGCAGGGCGACCCGACGTTCACATCGTTGCTGGGCCGCGTCAAAGAGACGGTTCTGGGTGCACTCGCGCACCAGGATTACCCCTTCGCGCTGCTCGTCGAGCGGCTTCACCCGGCCCGTGACCTAAGCCATACACCGCTGTTCCAGGTCTCGTTCGCCTGGGAACAGCCGCGCCGTTTCCACGACAGCCCGGGCGGTACGGGCGCGGCCCCGGGTCAGGCTGCGCTTGACCTGGTGACTATCCACATCGGACAAGGCGGTGCGCCCCTGGACTTGATGATGCAGGTGGCCGATACGGACGGGCAGTTCATCTGCGAGTTGCAATACAACACGGACCTCTTCGATGACGCGACGATCGAGCGGATGGCCGGGCACTTCGTGACGCTGCTCGACGGCATCGTCACCGATCCCGGCAGGCGCTTACGGGAGCTGCCGCTCCTGACCGAATTCGAGCGCCGCGAGCAGGCGGCGTGGAACGAAACCCGGGTCTGCTACGACGCCCCCGACTGCCTGCACGAGATGGTGGCGGCAACGACTCGACGCAGTCCGACGGCCATCGCCGTATCGTTTGACGACCGCGAGATGACGTACGCGGAGCTCGACCGGCGGGCGGATGCGCTGGCACACCGGCTCCAGCGGCTCGGCGTGGGCCCGGACATCATCGTTGGTGTCCTATTGGACCGCTCAGAAGACCTCGTCGTGGCCCTGCTGGGCGTGCTCAAGGCGGGTGGCGCCTTCATGCCACTGGATCCGGCGCAACCCACCAACCGCATCGCCGCCATGCTGACCGACGCGCCGGTCTGCATCACACACCGGCGCCATCTGGAACGCCTGGCGGGGTTCACCGGTCACCGGCTGTGCCTCGACCTGCCGTCGACATCGGTGGCAGGGGACGCCGTCGCCGCAGTCGCCGGTACGACCTCGGACAGCCTCGCCTACGTCATCCACACCTCCGGCTCCACCGGCGTGCCGAAGGGGGCGCTCAACACCCACGGCGGAATCCGCAACGTGCTGCTGTGGATGCAGGCAAACTACAGGCTCACCGCCGAGGATCGGGTGCTGCACCACACACCGGTGACCTTCGACGCCTCGGTGGCGGAAATCTTCTTGCCGTTGATCGTCGGCGCACGGCTTGTCATCGCGCAACCCGAGGGGCACAAGGACCCCGCGTACCTGGTTCGGACCATCGCCGAGCAGTCGATCACGCAGGTAGTGCATGTCGTGCCGTCGATGCTGCGCTCATTCCTTGCCGAGCCGGCAGTGACGGCCTGCGTCGGGCTGCGCAGGATAACGTGCGGCGGCGAGGTACTGCCGTACGAGCTCGCTCAGCGCTTCCTGGCCACGCTGGACGCCGAGTTGTGGAACGAGTACGGCCCCACGGAGGCCGCAATCACCGTGACCTACTTTCACTGCGAGCGCGGTGCGTCCGACCCCCCAGTCCCGATCGGGCGACCGATTGCCAACATCCGCATTTATCTCTTGGACGCCAATCTCGAACCAGTGCCGGTGGGTGTGCCGGCCGAGCTGTACATCGACGGGGTCGGCGTGGGCCGCGGGTACCTCAACCAATCTGACGCGTCGGCGGCCAGATTCATCGCCGACCCGTTCGCCGACGATTCCGGCCAGCTGCTGTACCGCACCGGCGACCTGGCGCGGTACCTGCCCGACGGCAACATCGAGTACCTGGGACGCCTCGACGACCAGGTGGAGATCCGCGGCGTCCGGATCGAGCCGCGTGAGGTCGAAGCCGCAATGGAGAAACACCCCGGTGTTCGGGAGAACGTGGTGGTCGCCGGCAACGACGGCCGTGGGAACACCCGGCTGATCGCCCACGTCGTGGCGGCAGGTGAGCCCGCGCCGACCACTGCTGAGCTGCGCCGCTTCCTTCTCGAGTGGCTTCCCGCAGCTATGCTGCCGGCCGTCTTCTGTGTGACGGAGGCACTGCCGCGAACGTCGAGCGGGAAGGTAGACCGCCGGGCGCTGGCGGCGGCGGGCGAAGCAGTGTCGGTGCAGGAGCCAGCGTTCGTCGCGCCACGTACGCGGGCCGAGAAGATCCTCACCAGGATTTGGCGTGACGTGCTCGGTCTGGACCGGATTGGCGTTCATGACGACTTCTTCGCTCTGGGTGGCTCCTCGACCCATAGCCTGGAGGTTTCGGTAAAAGCGAACGCGGCCGGCCTGCCGCTCAGACCAGAGTCGGTGTTCTTATTCGGCACGGTCGCCGAGCTGGCCGCCGAGTACGGGCAGGCCGCGGACGACACCCCGGATCTCGGGGACACTGCAAAACACTTGAACGGCAGTCAGGTCATCAACTCGGGCACGGCGGAGAAGTACCTCGCCGCACCAGCTCCTCGGGTACCGGTGCATGCGGCCAGCCAGCAGACGCGAAACACGGTGATCGAAAGCATCGGCACGTACCTGCCCGCGGAGGTGGTGTCGACCGGCAGCGTCCTCGCCGGATGCGTCAACGACATCGGCATGCCATTGGAACGGCTGACCGGCATCAGGAATAGGCGGATGGCCGGGCAAGGCGAGTTCTCGATCGACCTCGCCCGGCAGGCGGTGGCTGACTGCCTGGCCCGCTCGAGCTATGGGCCCGAAGAGATCGATCTGGTCATCTCCTGCAACATCTCTCGGTGCGACGGACCCGGGCACAAATTCGTGTTCGAGCCCAGCACCGCGGCACGGTTGCGGGATCAATGCGGCCTTGCAAACGCAGGGGCCTTCGACGTCACCAACGCGTGCGCCGGGATGTTCACCGGCATCAGCGTGGCCGACGCGTTCCTGCAGACCGGATTGGTCCGGCGCGCCATGGTGGTCAGCGGCGAATACATCACCCACCTGACCGAGACCGCGCAGAAGGAAATTCAAGGGCCGACGGACGCGCGACTCGCTTGCCTCACCCTTGGTGACGCCGGCGCCGCAGTGATTCTGGAGCGCGGCCCCAACGGCCGGGTCGGCTTTCACGACATCGATATGGCCACGCTCGGCCGGTATAGCTCTTTGTGCGTGGCCAAGGCGAGCGGCGGGCCTGGCGGCGGTGCGATCATGCTTGTCGACTCCATCGCCGCGACCGCGGCGGCGGTCAAGCGTTCCGTGCCATACGTCGCCGCCGTGATGAAGCGGCATGGATGGCGGCCCGAGCACTGCGATCACATCGTGATGCACCAGACGTCGGAAGCATCGCTCAACGACGGGGTCGTCGCGGTGAACCGGATGTTCGGGCAAGGGGCCGCCCACCCGGGCAACACTATTTACAACCTGGCGGAGAGGGGCAACACCGCCAGCACAACACACTTCGTTGCCCTCAAGGATCACATCCTTGGGAACCGGATCAGGTCCGGAGACAACGTGGTCTTCGGCATCAGCGGCTCCGGACAGACGGTCGGCGCTGCGCTGTACACGTTCGATGACCTGCCCGACCGGCTGCGCCGGGGATCCAATGGCCACCGCGGCCGCGGCCTGTCGACCGGCCGACGTCCCAAGGAGCCACCGGCGACGCCCCGTGTGCGCATCGCCGGCGTCGGCACCGCCCCTGCCAGCCGGTCCGTGCCTCGGGGTTCGGTGCAACTCGCGGTGCAGGCCGCCACGGCGTGCCTCGACCACTGTGGACTCGACCGAGCGGAGCTCGGTCTGATCATCCACGCTGGCGTGTACCGGGACGAGTTCGTCAGCGAACCGGCCATCGCTGCGCTGGTCGCCGGCGAGCTCGGGGTGAACGACGACATCGAATCCCCGGACGGGCGCAAGACACTCGCCTTCGACGTGCTCAATGGCGCGGTCGGCTTCCTCAACGCGTGCCAGGTTGGCGTCCAGATGATCGGCGCGGGAAAGACCGAACATGCGATGGTCGTGGCCTCAGAGATAGAAAACAACACCACTGACCGCAGTCACCCGGTGTATGGCATCAGCGAAACGGGGTCGGCTGTGATTCTGGGTAGGACCGGCGGCACGGCGGGCTTCGGTCGGTTCGTCTTCCACCACCATCCTGAGCACGCCGACGCACTCGCCACGTACACGCGGCACCGCGACGGGCAGACCTGGCTACAGATCGACCGCGATCCGAACCTGTCAGCCCATTACCTAGACTGCATCCCCGCTGCCGTCGAGGAATTATTGAAGCTGGAAGAGCTCGACTCCTCCGAGATAGCTGCCGTGTTCCCCCCATACCTGTGCAGCGCGGACCGGACCGAACTCGCCGCGCGCCTTTGCATCCCGAGCTTGCGATTCGTCGACCTCGCCGCCGACACCGACCTTTTCTCCTCTTCCTTGCCGTACGGGCTGCAGCACGCCTGGCGGCACAAGCTGGTGAGTTCGGGCGACATCGGGCTCATCGTGAGCGTCGGCTCAGGCATCCAGGTCGGCTGCGCCACCTACCGCTTCTGATGCCTATCCTGGCTCTTCAACTTTAGGGTTCACCGAGAGGCACTGGGTTACAAGGTTACTCGTCCCGAAGCTCTGTCGCGGGTGCAGCTTGGGTGTTTTTCCAGGCGGGGACGACCGCTGCGAATATCGCCGCCATCATCGCGAGCGCCGCATATCTCGTTGCTTCTGACAATGGGAATATCAAGGGGGTAACGGAACCCACGTCGACGACCGCAGCCCGTCGAACGGCTTCGATGATCGCAATGGACAGCACCCCGCCCAGTAGTGCGCCCGCTGCGCTCGCGACGACGGCTTCGATGGTTGTTATGGCGAATACCTTGGATGGGGTAGCGCCAAGCGCCTGTATTAGGGCTATCTCTCGTCGCCGCCGAATCCCGAGAAGCAGCAGGGTCGAGGACACCGATACGAAGGCGATAGCGAGTAGACCGTATTTCAGCGTGTTTAATGGTGTGAGAAAGCGGGACTCGCCGCTGGCGACGGCGGCTCGATATCCAGCTGCGTCTACTGCCTTGATAGGCTGGTTGAAGTGACTGGATCTAATCTCTGCCGCAATTTGATCAAATGTCGACTTCGCGGCTGGTTTGACGAAAACCAAATTCGCAAGCTCGGGACCGAAAATCTGGTCGGCAAGCCGGTAACGCATTTGAATCCTGTGACCACCTATTTCAGGGGTCGCCACAATCGTACCGACGACAATTTTCCGAGCTCTCGGTCCGCTTCCGAGAAGGAGCGTGTCGCCGACGCGAATACCGGTTTCCCGGGCGAGTATGCCACCGATGACGAGTTGATCTGCGTCCACGCTCATCTTTGGGGCTTGCCCGGCAAGCGCCGGGAAAGAAAAGGTCGGTCGATCCTCGGCTCGTACGTAAGCCAATGACCCATTCGCAAGGGTAATCTCGATTTCCGTTATTCGCTCAATGGCGTCAACCCCCGGTAAAGAAGAAAGCTTCGCTATGGTCTCGGGGGAAAATTTGGCTTCCATCGACCCCCAGTCGGTGAATCGCGTGGTGGTGACTACCAGGCGTCCGTCTGCCTGTGCTTGAGCCACGTTTGCGACGCCACGATCGATTGCGACCAGAAATCCGGAGAGCAGCGTCGCGACCGCTACGGGTACCGCGACCGCGCCTGCGATCGCGGTTGTCCGTGATTCATCCGCGCGCAGTCCGGTGAGCGCTATAGCCAGCGTTGCGCCGTGCGTTCGGTCAGGCCGAAGCCGGATCGACGCGATGACTTGTGCGCTCAGATATGCTGCGGCCAAAAGCAATCCAACTATTACAACTACGACCCCGCCATTGGCGACTCCGGCCTGCCAAGGCTCGAGGCCGCCGGATGCTGTAGCCAGCCATACACAGATGAGTCCCGCGAAACCGATGGCGAGCAGCGCCGCCGCTTTGTGCCAGATGTTGCGTGACTTGGTGTCCTCGTAGGCGGCACGGCCGGACAGTTCGGTCGCTATCGCGGTGTTCGACGCCGACAGGCTGGGGATTATGGCGGCAAGAACCGCCAAGAGCACTCCGGTTCCCAGTCCGGCCACGACGACGCCCGGTTCGACCACGACCGGGACGTTGACACCAACAAACAGTTGCGTCAGCTCACTGGCGCTGGCAACGACTGGCCTTGCGATGACAATACCGATGACGACACCGATGACCGACCCGGCTGCCCCGAGCAGAGCGGCTTCGGCGAGGAACCCGCTGAGCGCGGAAAGCGGGGATGCGCCCAGGGCGGCTGCGATCGCGATTTCGCGTCGACGTTCCTCGACCGACAACCGGGTGAGTTGAGCGATCAGGATGACGCCTACCCCGACCGCGACGAGAGCAAAGATCGCCAGCAGTGGAGAAAGCACGGTGTTGACGTTGAATGCCGCGGCGGGGTCATTGCGAGTCAGGACCCTGAACCCCGGTCCTAATGTACCTAATGCTTTGACAAGTCGTGCCTGCACCTCCGATGCGCTCGAATGATCGGCCAAGGTCACGTAAACGGTATCGACCCGGTCAGATCGAGCGAACTGTGCTTTGGCCATACTTAGCGGCAACACCACAACACGTCCGTTGTTGACGGAATCCAGCTGTGAGACTTGTTGCAGCGCAGGCATCGACAGCTGCCCGACGTCGGTCTCCAGTTTCGCCGAACTGTCCAATGATCTGCCGAATGTGGTCGAGGTAGCCAATATCTGTGGTTCTTGTTGACCGGGTTGGCATACCTTGGGATCGATAATCCATTGCGCCGAACAGTCGATTCCCAACGCCAGCACGAAACTTTCACTGTCGCCGTTGCGTACCAGCGTCGCGGCACGGATGACAGGCGCCAGCACCGACACACCCGGCACTTTGCGGGCGGTATCGATGACCGCCGGCCCAATGCCTCCGAGAGTCGCCTCGCCAACGATACGCAACGGCGCAGGACCAGCTATTCGGTAACCAACATCGTCAATAGCGGTGCGAACACTGGTGGTTTCGATCATGACGGCGACAACAATGGCTACCCCGCCGCCGAGAGAAAAAGCGGCCAGTACCGCGCGCACTGTATGCCGCCGGATAGCCCGGAGATTAATGATTCGGAGAACGCTGAGAGTCGCGGCTAACGACCGGCGCGCCATACTACGTTGCTCCTTGCCTGAGTGGGACCGGTGTCGGTTTCGACGCGACCGTCGAGAAGGGAAATGAGTCGAGGAGCTTCGTTGGCGATCGACCGATCATGGGTGACCAGAACGATCGTTTGACCAGCCGAATTGAGTCTGTAGAGAACATCGATGACCTTACGACCGTTCGCGGTATCTAGATTGCCTGTGGGCTCGTCGGCGAGTATCACATCCGGTGTCATGAACAACGCTCGCGCGATCGCCACCCGCTGCTGCTCACCACCAGACAATTCCGCGGGCACACGCTTGGCCAATCCGGCGAGTCCGAACTGGTCCAGCAATCTAATCACCCGGTCGTATTGACCATAACCAGGCTCGCCGGCTAGCAAATTGGGAAGCATTATATTCTCAGCAACGGTCAATCCGGCCAGCAGATTGAACGACTGGAATACATAGCCAATTCTGCGACCACGGACGCCCGCCAATTCCTTACGCGACAGTTGGGTCACACTCTGTTGGTTTACCAGAACATCGCCGCTCGTCGGGGGCTCTAGCAACCCAAGAATGCTCAGCAATGTCGACTTCCCCGAGCCTGAAGGTCCGATTAATGCCACGAACTCGCCCCGGAATATTTGCAAATCGACATTTTTGAGGATTGGCGTCACCGTGGTCCCGCGGCCAAACGATTTGCAGAGGTTGCGGGTTTCAAGAACAGCTCTACTATGGAGCCTCCCACCCACGTAGATATTTGCCTTACCGGTGTCCAGGTTCGGCACGTAGGCCTTGGCGACGGTGGATGAGGCGAATAGCGGCGCATTCGCCGGCGCTAGTGCCGCGCCCAGGGCCAGCCGAATCTCCGGGTCCTCGGGTGCACTCACCGGAAGCGATGTCGCCGCCTCCAGCGCCGGCTTGATCAGCGGGATGTCAACACCGGAGCCGACGACAAATACTCCTTCCGGGAGCGCCTCCATCTCGTCGGCACCCTTGACCATCTCGACCAGCGCGGCCACCGCCTCGTCGTCGTCTTCGGGCAGGAACCGTCGGCGTACATCGGCGACCGATCCGTCGGCCGTAATGACTACAGCCATAGTCGCGGTCTCCGGCTGGACGAACAACAGCGCAGTGCGCGCGTAGCCGGTTGCCTTGCCAACCGCTTGAGCCAGGTCGGCGGTGGATGCTGCGAATTGCGGCGCATGCGCCGATGCCAGTGCCGCGCCCCGGGCCAGCGCCACCTCCGGCTCCTCGGGCACACTCACCGGAAGCGACGTCGCCGCCTCCAGCGCCGACTTGATCAGCGGGATGTCAACACCGGAGCCGACAACAAATACTGCCTCCGGGCGCGCCTCCATCTGATCAGCACCCTTGACCATCTTGACCAACGCGGCCACCGCCTCGTCGTCGTTTTCGGGCAGGAACAGTCGGCGCACGTCGGCGACCGATCCGTCGGCCGTGTTGACCACAGCCAAGGTCGCCGTATCCGGCTCGATGTACAACAGCGCAGTGTGCGCGTAGTTGGTTGCGTTTCCGACCGCCTGAGCCAGTGCGGTCGCGGCCAAAAACGCCGGCACCAGCATGACGTTCTCGATCTTGCGGGCCGCCAGTCCCACGCGCAGCGCGGCAGCCTCTGCGGGGTCGGCCCAGGCCACCCCGGTGGATGTCACCTGGTAGCCGCCCTCAGCGGCACGCTCCCGGGTGCCCAGAATCGCCGAGATGACCTGATCGGGCGCCGTGATGGTGGGCGCGTCGCCGTTAGTTGTGATGTCGAAGTTGTCCTGGTCAACGGTGACGCCATCCGCGTTCTCGCCCCCCACCAGCACCATGCGGACCGTCGTTGGTGCCATCGAGACACCAAGCACAGTGTCCACCACTCCTCCAAGGTAGTTTGCTGCCCGCCCGCCGTTTGCGGGGGCCGACGATCAGCGGCCCTTTTCGCTCGTTCGCCGGGGTTCATCAACTTTTCTCAATAGAGGCACCTAGCGCCGACGCCACGTCGCTGGACGCTTCTCAAGAAACGCACACATGCCCTCTTGGGCATCGTCGGCGCGGGCGTTCATCGCCGTGACTACCTTCGTCAGGTCGTAGGCCCGGTGTTGGTCGAGCTCAATCTGAGCGTAGAACGCTTCCTTGCCAAGCCCTACGGTCAGCGGCCTCGAAGCCACGATGGCGTCGACGATGGCGCTGAGCTCATCTTCGAGCGCTTCCGCCGGGACGACGCGGTTCACGAGGCCCCAATCGAATGCGGTCTCAGCGGCGATCGGCTGGCCGGTGAGCAACATCTACGGTGCAGGCTTCCTGCCGAAAGCGCGGACAACGGCACAACGACGCTGAACGCTGCGACGAATTCACCACCTGGCTGCATACCTACAATCACCACCGCGGCCACCCCGCACTCGGCGGCCAACCACCCGCGACCCGCGTACCTAACCTGTCAGGTCAGTACAGCTAGCTGGGCCGCCGTCTCGTCGAGTGCCGACTCTGCGGGGACCGTCTCATCCGGGCCGATGTCTTCGGCGTCCGTAGTGGGGGAGGGTAGTGCGCCGTCGGTCTGCGCGATGCCGATTTGTTCGTCAATCGTGGTGCGCTTTCCCGACGGGAACGGGGTGTCGACTCTTGACGCCGTCAAGAGCCGAGTACAAACCCGCAGGTAACGAGCGGGACTGAACCGGAACGAAACGTAACGAAACCGCAGCTCAGACGGCATTTTGCCAGGTAGAGAGGCGGG
>Ga0209448_10000614_pt1 | contig 11418 bp, 9 predicted proteins | sample BogFormECP14_OM2_FD_188245 | JGI IMG/M metagenome (GOLD analysis project Ga0209448, IMG submission 188245) | Bog forest soil microbial communities from Calvert Island, British Columbia, Canada - ECP14_OM2 (SPAdes) (version 2) | ecosystem: Environmental > Aquatic > Freshwater > Wetlands > Bog ... | reverse complement strand
TCGCTCATATAATATTTTGTGATCGCTCATAGGCCGAAAATTTGAGCTTCTGATCGCTCATATAATATTTTGTGATCGCTCATAGGTCAAAAATTTGAGGGTGAGCTTTCGATCGCTCATATAATATTTTGTGATTGCTCATAGGCTGAAAATTTGAGCTTGAAACCCTTTACAATGTACGAAAATAATAGGGATTCAAATATTGTGATTGCTCATAACGCGCATTGGGCACAATCCGACCACTCATGGGATTGTAAGTTGGGAAACCTAGCTTCTGTAATCTGTGCGAATTAAGCTGTTGATTTGCTCTATGTGAAACTAAGTTGTCAATTAATTAAATAGCGATGTGATGTCCTCCTGGGTGCCACTGAAATCAAGGGCCAACTCTTCACACTGCTCAGCCACCTTCCCAAGTAACCTCTCGACCTCATCCTCCTCTTGGACATCCACTACATTGAGGAATTGTGCATGTTGATCATCAATCTCAAGGTCTTCAATAACCTCATGTAGCGTAGTGCCACCTGAGTTGTCAGTGTCCTCCTCGCAATCCAACTCTTTCTGCTTCTTTTTGGGCTGTGGTATTTCACTGGACCACTTGGAGAATTCAATGACTTCGCCTAGATTGTGCATCCATTGGGTTCCCACAGTCAGATGTATTTGAAGCTGCATCTCGAGTTGAAATGCGAGGGCAGGATCTATCACAGGTGTCCGCTTGAGTGAAAATGCATATGAAATGAGAAGATAAATCGACTCCGACCTCGACAGATGTTCAGGACTTGCTTAATTGCTTCAATTTGGTTAGACATCCAGCTAAGTAAGCCATCCATCTCCCCAAGGATACGTGATTCTTCCTCCTGGCATCTTTGTAGCCCGAGCCAGCCAAGTATCCCCTCTTGCACCTTTGGATTGGCCAAGTAGTTGGGAGGCGCATGAGCTTCGTCTTCATCATTGAGAGAGGAGTCCATCCACATGGGACTGTTGGCATCTGGGTTGAAGAGCCCCGGAATATCTATAAGAGGAGGGATAGAGGCATTTGGATAATGCCGTTTGCTGGGATGAGACACCAGCTCCTGACACATAGCATTGTATCGTCGGGCCAGGGCCTTGATTCCAGGTGTTTTTCGCGAGATGGCATTATCCGTCTGCTGTCGGATCTTCGCATCTAAGAGAAGAACACGCAATATTAGCCAAATTGGAGCTGAACAGCCGTATTAGTATACAGCGGCACCTTTTTTCTCTCTGGAAGTCCGACGCTTGATGGACACCGACATGAGCAGCACATCTCGCACCTGGTGCCTGATTTTCAGCCTAATGGCATGAGCTTTCATTCTTTTCATAAGGAACTCATTCTTTATCGCCCTTTGCACTGCAGCCGCCGTTGCAGTATCTCTGCCAAACAAAATCCGAGTAGCATTCTGAATCCGCCCGTAGAGCTTCCGCCGCAAGTCCATGAGATCCTCAAGAGTAAGGGAGAGACTCAAGAGCTCCTGAGAATGCGTGTTAGATGATGCGGAGGCCTGGGTAGTTGCTTTGATGAGCCCATCGGTTTGCTGAAGGGAATCCATCATAGAGATAATGCTGCTCGCTGTTTTAGCAGCAGCGGTTTTGGACGCACCTGAGGAGTTCAGCACCTGTCAGTCAGGAAGGAGAGTAAGAGTATGCCTGCTTACTAGGAGCACGCTGTACGGCGTCATTTTTCATTCCCGCCCATTCCAGGGACAAGGCTAATTCACTGAAGCCTGAGGACTCGATTCTTGCGCTCGCAATATTTCTTTTCACAAACAAGGCGTTCAATTTGCGACAAAGCCAGGACCCAAGGTTCACAAAGTTGCCCCAATTCATATAGCTAATATGCTGGTTCAAAATGTGGATCCTTCGATGGAACTGTAGACCAGATAAATAAAGAGCAATTGAACCCAGATGAGAGAGCGCGCACCCCTGATACTCGCAGCACCCCAGTCAATTTCTGTAAAATGGACCAGCATCTCTCACAACCTTCTCCATCCGTGCAGCCAAAACCTGAGCATTTCTGAGGGTGATATAAGGCTTGGCATGCAGCCTCGTGGCCAAAAGCGTGAAAAACCGAAACACCCCATCCAATTCGGGAGGAGAACTCGGGTACTAAATTATGCTAGAAAGAAAAAGGAGTTGAGACAGGTTATGAAGGCAATGACAAAACATACCTTGGTAATAGTCCGATGTAGTTGGCACCCAATGTCATACAGCACGCCAGCAGTCCAAGAAGTAGGAAGCTCTTGGAAGAGCCGCTTGAGCAGGGCAAGGGCATAAAATCGCTTTTCCCCAGAATCGCGCAGGTTCACCATAAACAAAACGCGATCATGTCGGCAAACCATGGCCATCAGCCCTGTGTCGCTGAAAACTGAAGTCTCCCCTTTCTTATTATCTTCATCAGCGGCAAAGAACCTCTTCTCGCATCCGCTGTAGATGTGCTCAGGCAGGCTGAGGCCGGGAAGCGTGACATCTGCATCCATTTCGTCATCTTCCGCAAATGGGCGCGTTTTTTTCCCCATCATCTGCTCTGTATACTGCTTGGTAGCCGCTACCTCCTCAGCTGACAGAAAATGAGTGAAGGCAGCGGGAACCGGCTGGTCCCCTGACCCTGCATGCTTCAGCCGTAGATGATCAAAATTGCCATCAAGAGAAACTAAAACGGCGAATCGGCGCCTGGAAATGGCAGGATTAGATGAGTGGTAAAGGACAATGAAGAAATAATTTGTTACAATTTCGCATTGGGCAGCCCTTTTAGAGTTTCCCTCAATTTATCAAGAGTTAAGTGAAAGCAGAGGGGGCAGAGATTCTGGAGATACGGGCTAGGTTGATCGGCGTGCGGTTGATGAAAGGGACTTTCTAAGCTATCAATGGTTAGGGCAGGTTGGGAGGCAGCCTCCCGGACAGCTTCGGTTGACAGATTCAAAGTTGGGCCTTCTGGTTTTACGCTAGGAGATGTTGAAGCAGAATCAGGAGCACACGCAAGGGATAAGGGCGACATGGAAGGGGGTGCGGAATGTGACAGGGGAGGAGCCTCATAAACAGGCTGCTCTTGGCCCTTTGTCGTGGAGGAATGGAAGCTCCAAATTACTCGCTCCACCAGGGTGCTGATGCGATCCAAGACTAGCTGATAGTGCCGCAAACTGGAAGATAGAGGTCGAGCAAGGGCTGACTGGAGAGGGGGTTGGTAACACAGAATACTGGCCTTGGTTGTTCCATCACTCACCGCAGAGGGAACTTGTTGGCATCCATCTTTTGTGAGAAATGCAACCACGCCATTGCACCAGGCTGAAAAATTAGGGATTCCAGCAAGAAACTGCTCTCGAATAAAAGCCAAGTATTGAAGATCGAAAGCCCATTTAGGAGGATTTACGGGGGTAGAAGTGAAGGCGCCCTGCCTTACCAGAGCAATTGCTGGGTGGGTACATTCGCAATATTGAATAGTTACCGGGGTTATTGCTAATACAGAGGGTCGAGGGGTTGTTGACATAATATCGAGAGGACAGTACTTACTGGTAAAGGAAACCACCAGCACATTGGCCTCTCGCTGGGAGCACGCGCATTGAGGGGTTGTTGGGGAGTCTGAGGGACAAGGGTTTCTTTCCTTCCTTGATTGCTGTTGAGCCATGAGAGGGTACACTAGCTTAGGTAAGAGCTGGCCCCACGCGGCTGAGGTGGCTACGTTCTCGGTGAAGGTCCTGGTTGGTTTATTGGCTTCAGGTTGCGATAATTCTACAAGTTGATTGCTATAATCTTCTAGCAGAGATTCAAAGGGCGCCGCCTCTAGTGGTGGAGTTGAGGCAGGAGTAGAGCTAGGGTTGCCCTCGTTTGGAGTTTCATTTGGGTCAGACGGCCGTATTTTCCGTTTTTTTGAGCCACCGGGACGGCCAGGGGAAAGTCCTGCAAATAAACATGAAGGCGGAGGGAAAAAAGGTTTATTGTAAGGCGCCCGCACCCTTCTCCATTTTTTTGGCCCTTCGCGCCAGGCTACGAGCGATTCCAGGCATGCCAAAGGCCTCTCACGTTCTCAAGGTCTTAGCTGGAGAAAAGGGAGCCTGGAAGCTCAAACTCGTCGCAAATTATGGCAACCCAAGAGACCGCGCTTTCACGCAACACAACAGGCAACCTGCAATGGATACCTTCCCGTCTTTGCTCAACCGCCAACAAAAACTTCTTCAACCGAGGCCAAATACTGACAAACAAACTAGACCGAGTCCGGGTATTGACCCGGCTCAGTCCAGCTTCTAGCTTCTTCGGGCCTTGGTGGATTGCTTCCGCTTGGCCCCCGTAGCCCCCGTGCCCGAGCGATTATTTACTAAGGGGAGCAATTACTTATTACAAAGGGCGGTATACAGTAAAATGCGCCGTTTCCTGGCTGACGGCCTTCATTCCATACACTGGATTGAGGAGCCAACAACCAGGGCGTACTGCATATAGAGAAAGAGGAGGATGAACCTACCAGGCCCTGCGTGCGAGGCAATCGCCTACTCATCCACATCGATAACCATCCTTTCCTCAGCTGGCTTTGTCTTCTCCGCCTGCTTTCTCCGGCGTTTCTGGTGGCGTGGGACGCCGGACAGCTGTACGCATCGAGCAATGTACGCTTCCACCCGCTTGACATCCCTGTCTGCGTCCCATTCAGGACTTGAAGCCGGGTCCATCGTGATTTTTACGCGGCCGTGCGCATCGAGGCTAAGCTTTTCATCCCAGACGCCTGCGCTCGAGTTCGGAGGCCCCATGCGATAGCTGAAATCCACACGCCCACTCTGGCTTATTTTCTCCACCAACCGCATGACATGGGCGAGCAAATTGCGGTAACTGGACCCAGGGAAAGGAAAAATTGAGGCGGCAAATGGTGCCCGACGTTTGCCTGTCACAAGGCACAAGTAGAGGCGTCGCAGCCTGTCGACTTCCTCCGAATAAAATGGAAGATCGGGGGCGAATACAATCTCGCGCAGGGAGGCCAACGGGAGCTCAGCAATTGGGAGGGAGGTTCGAGGGGAGGCGGCGGTGGCGGTGGTGGCAGAGGTGGAGGCAGAGGTGGTGGTAATGACGTTGGCCGTAGAGGACGACGCATGGCGGCTTGACGATGTACCTGCCAATTTCTCAGCGTAGGCCTCATCGGCAGCTAGGGCACCATATCCAGGGAGCCGATACTCTGTGTCATACTCGAAAAGGTTAAAATGCACAAGCCTCCAGAGATAGACGGCCTCCTTGGATGTTCGGACATCGGATGGAGTTGAATGGACAGCGGGAGGAACAGGGTAGCGAGGCGTTAATTGCAGAAGTCTTTCCCTCTCTGGCAGCGACAGGGATACGGAGTACAAGTGGTTGAGGAAATATGGATCGGCTTTAAGGTGGAATTGATGAAGCCTATCGTAGCCAAATGGCTCAAGGTCCACGGGGGAAACCACAAGACTGGTGGGAGAGGGAAGAGCGGCGCGGATTTCACGGCATGCACCCTCCTGTTTCCGCCGTGACTTGAACAGCAGCTCGATCTGATAGAGGGAGCGGGGGATAGTGTGACCCTCCGCATCCTTCAGCTGCTGTGGCGCCTGGACAAAACGATACCCCAAGGCGCTATATGATGAGGCCACCCGAGGGGCTTCGTCCTCCTGCCCTGCCTGATAGCCCACCAGTTCGACTCCAAACCACGCCTCAGCTGCAACCGCGGCTTCGGGGATGACCCGCCCATCAGATTCCAAATGAATGAAACGCTCTGTACCTGTCTTTTCGGCCACTAGCGTTGCCGGGTTCCGCCAAGTACTCGGTATCTCGAACGACGCATGAATAACACCGACGTGAAGAATCTCCTGGGCGCCATCACGCGCCTTCTGCCAGTGAACACTATCCCCACTGTGCTGCTGAGCCTCATACAGCTTGCCCGACCAAATCCCCTTGCCAAGAAGCTGACCCATCTCACCGTTAAAACTCCGGAATGTGAGGGGAGCGCTTACGTCTGGGTCGAGCAGCAGCAGTATCCTCAACTTCACGGTATCCCAGCTTTCACACGACGGCAGAGGGCAGTCCGGAAGGGGCAAAACGACAGCTTGCGCAACAACTGGCAGGTACACCATTCGAATTTTCCCCGGAGGGCATCGTTGCAGCCAATTCTGGTGATTGCTCTCTGCCTGGCGATCACCCGTCGGCAACGCAAACTTCGTCGCCTCCAGACGGCTATAGTGACGTCTCGGGGATTCAACCCAGCAGGGAATCCCCCACCTCTCCAAGTCCCTCGCCCGACATTGACTAATATAGGACGCAGGTGCCTCAGCGAGGTTACGCTTTGACTCCTCTAGCCAAGTGCCAGCGAATTTGGGGGACGCAGGCCATGTCGGAAGCTCTACCCCACCCAATAATGCGCATGCATCCAATGCAACTCTGACTGCATACTGGTCAATCGCATCCAACAAATCAAGCGAGTGGTTCAGGTGCTCAACCTCCTCCAGCGCGCGATCTTTCGAGCTGAAAGTCCGGCTCAGGCGAGAATAATGATCAGTCTGGTTTGTCAACTCGTCCGCCCTGTTGAGGAGGAGCTCGCTATCAGGCCCTTTGTCATCCTTCCACGTTCCAAAAACGTTGAGCCGATTGAGAGTTCTCAGAAAGGGGAGGACGTGAGATTCGACCTCTTTCAGCACAGAGCCAGGGCCAAGAAGCCTTTGAATGGCGGCCGGGAAGAATATGAATCCACCGTGACTGTTTGTGGCCAAGTCTTTAAGAGGAGTGATATGGACGCGTTTGGACATTGATGCAGGCAGGAAGGGCTCCCAGGGCCGACGAAGACACCACGAGGAAGGAGAACGACGTGGATTGGAGGTGCGGTCAAATTCGGGAAAGGTACGAGGGATGGGGACCCCGGCCAAAGGCCGTGGGGGGGTGGGGAGATCGTGAGAGTTGGCGTGGAGGATGATGGTGGGGATCTGATGATAGACTTTGTCGTACGGCATTTGTCGTCCATAATCATCATTGTACTGCACGACTGGGAATGGTGGATTGGGCATGGAAGATGCTACACGCCAGAAAACAGTTAATAAAGGCTCTCTGAGGCAATTGTACGCATTGTGCACGTACCACGGGCCTGGATTGCACTTTGTGCCTCCTCCGGCGTCATCGAGACGGCTTCATCAACGATGTAAGAAAGACAGTGAGGTAGATGGGCAGGCAAACGCAGGAGTTGCTGACGCATGTGATCCCAACGAAGAGGCTCCTCACGTACATCTGGAACCATGGGCTGCGCCACTCCAGTGACGCTGACAGCAGATGGGACCGCCTGACGTGAAATCAAAGTGGACGAAGACGGAGTGTTCTGGTCAACAGTAGAGACCCATGGACGTGAAGGGTCCACTAAATCCGTGGCTCGCGCTCTCTTTGGGCCCTGAGTTGGTAAAGATTCTGGTGCGCGTTTCATGCCTACAAGCAGATTGGATACTTAAGAAAAAATATTCAGATAGATCTTCAAATCATTCCGCTATCAGCCTCTCGCATTAGAAACAGAGCTGGTGTATCTGAGCTCACATAGACTGATTGTTTTGTCGTTTGAGATTGCAACGTCTATAAACTGGGGAAGGGAGGAGCGTGTTGACGCAAATCTATCAAATCACACAATGCATGAAGTTAGTAAGCTGGGAGATCTCTATAAGATTAACACGCACTTTGAAGGGATAGCAGATGGCTGAGAAGACCCGTCTTCACAACACCTGCACTCAAAAAGCCCTTTATATAGCGTTTCCAGGAAGGATGCGCTACCAAAGAGGGCGTTGAGTGCGTGTGGGACTAGGTACGGGATGAAGCTATGATAGTCATATCATCAAATTTTGGCGTCGTCAAAATCTGGCTGTAGGTACTCACCAGACGTCAAGGCGAGGGCAAAAAAACGCGCAAGAGCAGTCAAAAAGCTTGACGTGAAGCCCTGACACAGCAGCACCACGAGGGGAGATACCGTAACAAAGGACTTCCAATCAAATTTTAAGACAAAAGCCCCAAGAGCAAACACGCGAGTTCAATGTGAGACTCCGACACAGCAGCACCACGAGGGAGGTACTGTGACTAAAAGCTCCCAATCAAACTTTTGCGAAGGCCCTAAGAGCGCGATGACGCGTCGTTGTCGGACAGTAAGAAAAGTGTACAAAACAAAACAAAACAAAATCCCAACAAAGGTAAGCGCCCATGATGCATGAATGGGCCTGAGTTCTGTGCTGTTGGAGTGAATGGGTATACAGGCGCCTTATAGATTAGTAAAAGAACCCTTATGATTTACAATAGAAGAAAGAAAAGCACTAAAGACTTGAATGACCGCATTTTACAGCGAAAAGACCAAGGAAACTCACATGATGAGTTGTTGGGAGAGACAGACGAAGGTAAATGACATCCAGTTAGCACAAGATTGTTGGGACCTTGAGCCACCCGATCCAGATACTCCCTAAGGAAGGCTCCGATTGGTAGACTCGAGTGTTCAACAGTTCAGCACAAGGCGAAAGACTCGAATCGCGACGTTTGGTTTCTACACGAGGAAGTCACCAGATCGCAGATGAGTCCCTGCGGCAGCACGAGGAACTTTCGACGCATAATGACGAAGGATGGGACTGGTTGGACGACCAACAATACACCGGCTGAGGCCGGTGGCTATGTTTTTAACCTTAAAAACATAGCCACACTCCTCGTCTCCAACGCGTTCACTGACTAACAATAAACAACAACAACGAGACATTCGAGGGTAGTAATGTAACAACAAGGGATCGCTATGCCCATGCGCGCTCGGCTCTGATACACGACCTACGCCGACACGCCAACCCCCTCCTCCGGAACAAATCAAAGGACGTTGCGACGCTCCTGTCCCACCAAGATGTCATACCTTTAACCCTCCGGTACCACAGCTCGCTTTCCTCTTCATCTGCCCAATACCCTCTGATGCACCCCCCCAACGCCCACCCCGCTCACATAACCAGACTCTCGCTTCGTCGTTCTTTCCATACCTTATGAATATGTTTTCCATTTTAGTTCTGTTCTCTTTCCTTTTCTGCGACGACCACACGACGCGACAACGATGACCACGCAACCCGACAATGAGAACGCAACGCGACAATGACGACAACGATGCAATGCAACGACGACGACAAACGACTCGACGGGGATGCGACAATGACAACGACATGACGTGACAACGACTATGACACGGCTACAACACCACTACAACGACATGACGACGACACAACTACGACACGACGACGACAACGCCAACGATGCAGTGCAACAACGACGACATGACGCGACAACGACGATGACGACGAAGACAACACGCAGGCCGCCCCACAACGACTCCATGATGCCCTGTAAACTACGGTTTACAGGGCTTTTTTCAATTTCTCACTAACTCGCGCTGTTGCACTGACAACTCAACTAACCCATCCACAGGACATCCACTTCGCGTCCACACGACTAAATCAAACGCACGCCGCCTCACCACGACCCCCTCCCCTCACAATGCCCTGCAAACCAATGTTTGCGGGGCTTTTCATTTTTCACTCTCACACGCGACACGTCAACTAACGCACCCCATAGGGCATCCACGACGCGACCAAACTGTTAAGGCAACACGCACGCGGCCTCATCACCACCCCCTCCTCTCACAACGCCCTGCAAACCGATGTTTGCACGGCATCGTGAGGGGAGTGGGGTCATTGTGAGGTGGTGTGCGTGTCGTTTTGGTCGTTTGATCGCGTCGTGGATGCCCTGTGAGATGTGTGAGTTGGAGTTATCGCGCAAGTTGGTGAAAAAAGAAAAAAGCTCTGCAAACAGGGCGTCGCGAGAGGCGTGGGGTCGTAGTGAAGCGCGTGGATGTTGATTTATTGTGTGGTCGCGTCATGGATGTCCTGTCAGACGTGTCAGTTGACGTGTCACGCGAGAAATGAAAAAAGCCCTGCAAACCAAAGTTTGCAGGCCATAGAGAGGCATAGATAGGCGTGGGGTCATAGCGAGATGGGGACCCCCCAGAGTGTTGCCAGAATATATTTTTGTCGCCTGGATAAGTATCCACCTGTGTTAGCGGCCGGGAGTTGGGTTGGTGGTCGTTGTTGCGAGAGGCGTGGAAATTGCCTGATTAGATTCACTGCTTGACGAAGTGGATGTGGACACGTGATGAGAATTGTACATGTACAAAACTGATCACGTGAATCGTTGATGAATGACCGGCGCGTCTACGGACGAATTTGAATATATAGAAACGAGCGTCTGGACGTTGGGGTGTGACCGGCGTTCTGAGAGAGGGTGGATGCAGCTGTGGAAATTGCCTTATTAGATTCACTGAAGCGATGTGGACACGTGATTAGTACAAAACTGATCATGTGGATTGTTAATGAATGACCCGGTGTCTACGGACGAATTCGGACATATGGAAACGAGGTTGAAACGTCTGGACTAATCCTGGGGGTGTGACCAGAGCTGTCATAATCCCGATGTATCTATGATGATTGACAATCATGTTATGTGATGAGTCTTGCCATGAGTTTGATACATCCCTCATCTTGAGCGTATGCGACTCATCGCTGCTAATATATTTATTGATCCCCGGTGACGTTGCTTCCAAGTGAACAAACTAAAAACACTGATCGCGTACAATTGGTTGCCGCGCACCCTCGCGTGCCAGCGCTTCAATTGCCCTTCCCCATTGGGTGGCGCTTATTTTTCATTTTTGCGTACCATGATTCCCCTTTCATCCTGCACTATCCCATTCTCATTCACGCAGACGTTGTAGCTATGACGTATATAACATGTATATAAAACATCTAGGATGGAGATTAGAAAGTGTAATGCAACAGGCAAGACACATCGCGTAACACGATTGTCAATCATCATCGATACATCGGGATTACAGCGTGTTGTGGTCTACGTAAACAGCACGGGTTGGACATTAGAATGAGTGTTCATACAACATACAACCGCAGACGCCAGCCTTTCCTAGCGCCGTTGCGGTTTTTCGAACCCGCTTTTTTTTGCTTTCCAAGAGGGGTTCTCCTGTGGATCGGTCAGTGCTTGCCGTGGTAGACCGTTTGAGCGGCCGGTGGTCTTGGCTAGCTGGATTGGAAGTTGAAAAAGAATGTTGCAAAGGGCCCCGCATGTCATTACTACCAGAGGTAATAATGACATAGTAAATAGCGGCTACACTTGATTTTTATTTCGACCAAGAAAAATCGGAATTCATAATTTTTTGGTTGATTTATCAATGCAACAGGTTTTCACATATTTAGACATTTTTTCTTCTTGACATTGGTAGTACAATTAAAGAGATCATGATTGTAATTCATAGACGTATACATCCCCATAATATTAATGATTTTCCATTATTTTTATCAGCATGATAAAGTAATGTTCTCTTCGCCTCCTGGTACATCCGGCATTTTCCGCTTCACCATA
>Ga0209448_10000613_pt1 | contig 11420 bp, 8 predicted proteins | sample BogFormECP14_OM2_FD_188245 | JGI IMG/M metagenome (GOLD analysis project Ga0209448, IMG submission 188245) | Bog forest soil microbial communities from Calvert Island, British Columbia, Canada - ECP14_OM2 (SPAdes) (version 2) | ecosystem: Environmental > Aquatic > Freshwater > Wetlands > Bog ... | reverse complement strand
CTGCAAAATGCAGTCAAGACGGAGACGGACTTGAACTGCTCCATCGGCGCGGGAGCGTCGCGGCTGATTTCGAAAAATCTCGAGCCCACCTATCTCAAGAAAAACCAATTGAATTCCGACGTTTTCGTTATTCCCGCCGAGAAAGGCCGCATGTTGATATGGCCGAGCCACGTTCCCCATGCGGTTGAGCAGGGCACGGCCAACGAGGCCGAGGAGCGCATCGTCGTCGCCTTCAACATCATGATCCGCGGGCTGATCGATCTGCCCACGGCACGCTTGGAGTTGAGCTGACAGGTTTTGGGTCAGCGCCTGACGCAAGCTTTGGCTGACCACCCCCGGACGACGTCCATCCTAGCGCTATCTCAGGAAGCCGGTGGAGATCCACGGCACCGCCGCGACGATGACGGTGCCTATCATCAGTGCCAGCATGTAGGCCCAGATCGGCCGCATGCCCTGGGCCGGCTCAACGCGGCCGATAGCGCAGGCGGCGTAGTAACCAACGCCGAATGGCGGCGCGAACAGGCCGATGCCCATCGCGAGAATGACCACCATCGCATAATGCACTTCGTGGATGCCGACGGCCTTGGCGATGGGAAACAATAGCGGCCCGAACAGCACGATGGCCGGGATGCCTTCGAGCACCGAGCCGAGCACGACGAAGGCCGCAATCGACGCCGCCATGAAAGTCGCGGCGCCGCCGGGCAGACCAGTCATCGCGCCGGCCAGCGTGCGCGAGAAGCCGGATTGCGTCAGGCCCCAGGCCATGCCGGTCGCCGTGGCGATGATGAGCAGGATCGCGCCCGAGAGGCAGGCGGTCGACACCAGCATCGGCCGCAGCGCCGCCCAATCGAAGCGGCGGTAGATGAGAAGGCCGGCAAGCGCCGAATACGCGATGCCGATGGTGGACACTTCGGTCGCGGTGGCGACGCCTTCGACAACGGCGGCGCGGATCAGGAACGGCAGCACGATCGCCGGCAAGGCGATCAGAAAGGCGCGCGCGATGTCGCGTTTGCTGGCACGCCCAGCAAGGCCTTTGTCGTCTCGCCGGTAGCGCCAGCGCACGACAAAGCACAACAGAAGCGCGAGCACGACGCCGGGAAGAAGTCCGCCGGTGAACAGAGCTGCAATCGACACGCCGGTCACCGATCCGATGGTGATGAGAACAAGACTCGGCGGAATGGTCTCGGTTTGCGCGCCGGTTGCCGACAACAGCGCGACGAGATCGCCGGGCTTGGCGCCGCGCGCTTTCATTTCCGGAAACAGCACCGGCGCCACCGCCGCCATGTCGGCGGCCTTCGAGCCGGAAATACCCGAGACCAGATACATCGCGGCGACGAGCACATAGTGCAATCCGCCGCGCACATGGCCCAACAGGCTCGCCAGAAATGCCACCATGGCGGCCGCCATCCCGGTCATTTCAATCAGCAAGCCGAGAAAGACAAAGAGCGGCACGGCAAGCAGAATGAGATGGCTCATCCCCTCGTCCATCCGCCCGACCAGAACCAAGAGCGGCGTGTGGGTGGCGAGCGCAAGATAGCCGAAGATCGCAAGCCCAAACGCAAAGGCGATCGGCACGCCGGCGAACACGGCGGCGGCGACCACGCCGACGAAGAAGATCAAAAGGTTGAGATTGCCGAGCCGCATGAACATCGGCCCGGCGAGCCAGAACAACGCAACAAGCGCGGCGACGGCTGAAAGCGACAGCAACAGCGACCGCGGCGAGCCGGTTCGCGACAGGCGCAGCACCGCGAAGACGATCATCAAGGCGATGCCGGCCGGCATTGCGGCGGCGCGCCAGGTGTCGGTGATCTCAAGGGCCGAGGTCGTGATCGGCAGCTGATAGATCGCGTATTGATAGGTCGGCCAGGCGATGAGAAGAAGGAACGCGAGCGCTGCGCCGGTCGCGAACGTATCGAGCGTCGCGCGCCATGACGGCGGCAGCATGCCGACGCAGGCCGTCATGCGCATGTGCTCGTCGCGGCGAAAAGCGATGACCGCGCCGAGCATCGCCAGCCACAGGAACAGTGTCGAGGCGAGCTCGTCCGACCAGACCAGCGGCCGATCGAACACGTATCGCGAGACGACACCGCCGAACAGAATCGCGATCTCGGCGGCCACCAGGGCCGCCGCCAGAATCTCGACCAACGATCCAAGCGACGATTCGATCGACGCCGTGAAGGGATGCGAGGCCGCCCTGCTCTCCTTCGCATAAGCCAAAGTCTGCAGCGTGGTCACTGGCGGTTACGCAAGTTTGCCGACCGATTTCTCAAGCAGCGCCCAGGCTTCGTCGCCGTATTTGGTCTTCCACTCGGTGTAGAAGCCGGCAGCGCGCAGCTTGTCGCGGAATGGTGCCGGGTCGGGCCGGTTGAAGACCAGGCCTTTGGCCGCCAGAGACTGCTGCAGCGTCGCGTTCAGTTCGGCGACGTCCTCGCGTTCTTTCAAGCCGGCGATATCGATGTTCCTTGCGACAATGCCGCGCACGTCGTCGGGCAGTGCCTCGAAGGCGCGCTGGTTGGCCAGGAACCAGAAGCCGTCCCACATGTGATTAGTCAGCGAGCAATATTTCTGCACTTCGTAGAGCTTCGCGGTCGAGATGATCGCCAGCGGATTTTCCTGGCCGTCGACGATCTTCGTTTGCAGCGCCGAATAGACTTCGTTGAAATTGATCGATGCCGGCGACGCATCGAGCGCTTTGAACATCGAGGTCCACAGCGGCGACGGCGGCACGCGCAGCTTCATGCCGCGGAAATCGTCCGGCGCGACGATCGGCCTGGTCGACGTCGTGGTTTGCCGAAAGCCGTTGTCCCAGATTTTTTCCATGGCAATCAGGCCCGACTTGGCGATCTGCGCGCGCACATAAGCGCCAAGATCGCCGTCTATCGCCTTCCACACCGCGTCGTAGCTCGGAAACGCAAAACCCATTCCGTTGATCGACGCCGCCGGAACCAGCGTCGACAGGATCAGTCCCGATAGCGTGAAGAATTCGACGCCCCCCGAGCGGATTTGGCTGAGCGTATCGGTGTCGGAGCCAAGCTGACTCGACGGAAAGATCTGCAGATCGAAGCGGCCATGGGTCTGCTCCTTGATCGCTGCAGCCATTTCGCGGGCGCGGACGTTCATCGGGTGCGCATCGGGAAGGTTGTTGGCGTATTTGTACGACCATTGCGCCTGCTGCGCGCGCGCCACGAGCGGCGTTAAAATCGGCGCTCCTGTGGCACCCGCCAAGACTACCGGCGCACTACCCAAGAGCAGACGACGGCGAGATATCCGCATGACAACCCTCCCCTGGTGACGCCGTTCTATTGGACGGCTGTTTGCTGGTTAGACTACATGATCGAATGCATCCGCGTCACCCGCCCGGGAGCGCAAGCTCCGCGCGCAAGCCGCCGATCGGCGCGGTGCCGAGCGTCAGCACGCCGCCGTAGAGGCCGGCAAGTTCGATCACGATCGAAAGGCCGAGGCCGGAGCCGGGTTTGGTCTCATCGAGCCGCTGGCCGCGCTGCGCGACCTGCTCGCGCTCGGCAGGAGAAAGCCCTGGCCCGTCGTCATCGACGATGATGCGCACGCGGGACTTGGTGCCGCCCCCGGCCGGCTGATCGGCCATGACTTCGATCGCAACCCGCGACTGCGCCCATTTGCAGCTGTTGTCGACCAGATTGCCGATCATCTCCTCGAGATCCTGCTGCTCGCCGCGAAACCGCGCATTCTTGGGCACGTCGACATCGATGGCGATGTCGCGGGCGCGGTAGAGCTTCTCCATCGTGCGCGCCAGCGCGGTGACGACCGGCGGAATCTCGACCAGCGTGCCGATCACGCTCGAACGCGCTGCAAGCCTCGCCCGCTCCAATTGCCGCGCCACCTGATCGCGCATGATGTCGGTCTGCTCCAATACCTTGTGCGCGAGCGGATCGTTGCCGCGCGCCGCGGCCTCGTTGACAATGACCGAGAGCGGCGTCTTCAGCGCGTGCGCAAGATTGCCCACATGCGTCCGGGCGCGCTCGACGATCTCGCGATTGGCCTCGATCAGCGCATTGGTCTCGCGCGCCAATGGCGCGATTTCCACCGGGAATTCGCCTTGCAGGCGCTCGGCGCGGCCCGAGCGGATCTCGGCAAGGCTCTCGGAAATGCGCTTGAGCGGGGCAAGGCCGAAGCGCACCTGCAGCGCTGTGGTCAACAACAACGCCACGGTGAGCGCCGCAAATGTCATACCGATGGCGCGATCGAAATTGTTGGTTTCGTCGTCGATTTCGGACGCGTCACCCGCGACCGAGATCAGATAACGCCCGTCGCCGCCGAGATCGATATTGCGCTCGACGATACGGAGGTTTTGGTCCTCGGGCCCCTGCGCATAACCTTGGCGATATTCGGCGGCGCTAGCCGAATGATCGTTAGCCAGACGCGGCAGATTGCTGTCCCACAGCGAGCGCGAGGAGTGCACCTCAGGCGTCTTGGTATCGAGCCGCGTGACCTGCCAGTACCAGCCCGACAGCGGCAGTTCGAACAATGGTTCGCCAATCGACTGTGGGAATTTTTCACCACCCTCTTCCGGCGAGGCGACGTCGGCCACCAGCGTGCGCAAATAGACGTCGAGGCGGCGATCGACGGCGCGCTCGACGGCGTGGCGGTAGAGCGTCGACAGTGCGATGCCGGTGATAATGAGAATGACCACCGTCCAGGCGGTGGCCCAGAGGAACAGACGAACGGCGAGCGAATTAGCGCGCATCGGGCGGCGTCAGGAGATAGCCGAGACCGCGCACGGTTTGAATGACGTCGACGCCGAGCTTTTTACGGATGCGCCCAACGAAGACTTCGATGGTGTTGGAGTCGCGGTCGAAGTCCTGATCGTAGAGATGCTCGACCAGTTCGGTGCGCGACACCACGCGGCCGGTATGGTGCATCAGATAAGACAGTAGCCGGTATTCATGCGAAGTGAGCTTGACCGGATTGCCGTCCACGGCGACGCGGCCGGTGCGCGTGTCGAGGCGAACCGGCCCGCAGGTGAATTCGCTTTTGGCGTGGCCCGCCGAACGGCGCAAGAGCGCGCGCACCCGCGCCAGCACTTCCTCGAGATGGAACGGCTTTGCCACATAATCGTCGGCGCCAGCGTCGAAACCCTGCACCTTGTCGCTCCAGCGGTCGCGCGCGGTGAGGATGAGGACCGGCATGGCGCGGCCAGAGCGCCGCCAGGCTTCGAGAACGGAAATGCCGTCCATCCTAGGCAGACCGATATCGAGGATGACCGCGTCGTAGGGTTCGCTCTCGCCGAGGTAATGCCCCTCCTCGCCGTCGAAGGCGCGGTCGACGACATAGCCGGCGTCGGTCAACGCCGTGGCAAGCTGCCGGTTAAGGTCGGGGTCGTCCTCGACAACAAGAAGCCGCAAAGAGTGCTCCGCTTACATCAGTGGCGCATGATCTCTTCGGAAAATCGGTTTCCACTTTTCCGGATCATGCTAGAGCCCGCCGACGAGCGTGCCTTTCACGGCGTCGACGGTTATGCGGGCCACTTTGCCATCGCGGGCGAGAACTGTCAGCACATAGACGAGGCCTTCGGGACCGTGGCACAGCCGCGCGCGGACCACCGTTCCGGGCATCCGGGCCTTGGCGGTGCGCATGGCGGCGCCCAGCGGAACGAGCTTACCCGCCTCGGTGCGGCGTTCCCGCTGGTCGAGACAGGCCCGGCCGGCTTCGCCGACTGAGGGCGCCGCCGGGCGGGCGATCTCCTCCGCACGTGCCGGGAGAACGGTGTCCTCGCCGCGCGCCGGCGCCAACAGGGGGATAAGCGCAAGCGTGAACATGGCGACAATGGCTATTCGCACAGCGGAACTCATGATTGGTCTTAGCCCCTCCGCACTGAACCTCGCCTGAACGGCTGATATGGGGCTCGGTCAACACGAAAACTTGAAAACACCACTATTGTGGCCGGCGAAACCAGAGAAAAGACCAATGACGAATTTGCGTTTTATTCCACGATATCTGCCCTTTGGCCTTGTTACGGCGCTCGCGATCGCGGCTATGAACGGCGCGGCCGTCATATCAAGCGTCGCGATGGTCGGCGGCGCACCACCCGCGGCGGGCAATGTTCGAAGTTCCGTGGTGACGATCCTCAGTTCGTACGGTACTTTTTGCACAGCGACCGCGGTCACGCGCGACCTCTTGCTCACGGCCGGGCACTGCGTGGATCCGGACGGGCATTATAAGCTCGCCGACACCATGCCGGGCCAAGTGCCGGCCCTGAAAGACGTCGTGCGCACCGCGCGTCACCCGCAATTCGATATCAAGCGCCTGCTTGGGCATCTCGCCACGGCTGACGTTGCGCTGCTCAAGCTCGCCGAGCCGGCGCCGGCGCGCGTCACACCGGCACGGATCGGCGGCGAGAACGAATTGATCGCCATCGGCGATGTTCTGACCGTTGCCGGCATCGGCGTCACCGTCCGCGGCGCCGACCGGCTTGACGGTCTTGCCCACGCCGCAACGCTCACCGTCACCGGCCATCCGAGCTCGCTTGAAATCCGCCTGTTCGATCCGGCGACCAAAGGCGTCAGCGCCGGGCTCGGCGCCTGCACCGGCGATTCCGGCGCGCCGGCGTTCCGTGACGAGAACGGCAGCCTTGTGGTGATCGGCATCGTGAGCTGGTCGACCGGCCCTAACCTGACCGGCGGCTGCGGCGGCCTGACCGGCCTGACGCCGCTGCAACGCTATCGGTCGTGGATCGTCGATACCGCAAAGGTGCTCGGCTCGCCGCTTGCGCCGTAATTACTCGCCGCCCGATTACTCACTACCAGTGTCGTTCAGCCGCACCGGCCCGTGCATCGGCTTTTCCTCGACCGCCAAGAGACAACACAAGGCAATAGCGATGAAAATGATGGCGGCGATGAAGACGTTGTGAAATGCCGGCGCCAAATCGCCGTGCACCGCAGTGATTTTTTCCAGCGTCATGACGCCGGAGCCGTCGGAGACGCCGCCGAGCACGATGGCGCCGAACACTGCGACGACGAGCGCGCCGCCCAGCGTCCGGAAAAAATTCAACGCACCGGTCGCGGTGCCCATCTGGTGCGGCTTCACCGAATTTTGCGTGACCAGCGTGCTCATCGGATACATCGGTCCAAGCCCGCAGCCGAGCGCAAAGAGCAGGAATGCGAATTCGGTGAGCGTAACCCCCGCCGGATTGGCGGCGAGAATGCCAAGGACGATAATGGCAACGGTCAGGCTCACCATCGGGATCCGCATATAGTGCTTGACCCGCACCATCAGCCGCATCGTTGATTGCGACGCAATCACGGTGCCGGCCATAAAGGCAATGAGCGTCAGCCCCGACTGGCTTGCCGAAATGCCGAGCACGGTCTGGCAATAAAGCGGCGTGTAGATGGTCACACCGACGATGGTGCCGACGGCGAAGAATGCGGCGCAGATGATGGTGCCGGTCACGCGCCCTCCGAGGATAGCCAGCGGAATGAACGGCTCGCGCGCGCTCAGAAGTCGAACAACAAAGAGACACCACAGCACCGCGGAAGCGGCAAACAATGTGACGACCTGCCAGGAACCCCATGGATAATGCGTGCCGCCCCAGGCCAGCGCCACCATCAGCATCAGCGCCGCCGCGACCAACGTCGTCGCGCCGATCACGTCGAGCTGGTGCCGGCGATCGTGCCGCGGCAGTTTGCGCAACGCGCGGTCGGTGGTCGCGAGCGCGATCAGGCCGAGCGGCAAGTTGATCCAAAAAATCAGCGACCAGTGCAAATGATCGGTGAGCAATCCGCCGAGCACCGGACCGAGCGTACTCGCGGTCATGAACATGATCGAGGTGTGGCCCATGACGATGGGGCGCTCGCGCGGGCTCAACAAATCGGCAATCACCGTCTGTGCGATCGGCAATAGTCCGCCGCCGCCGATGCCCTGCAGGGCGCGCGCGGCAATCAGAACCCAGATCGACGGCGCCATGGCGCAGGCAACCGAGCCGATGACGAAGACCGAAATCGCCGACAGCATGACGGCGCGCCGGCCGTAAATGTCGGACAGCTTGCCAAATAGCGGCGTCGTCGCCGTTGCCGCGAGCAGATAGGCCGTCACCACCCATGAGAGATCGTCGATGCTGCCGAGGCTCTTGCCGATGGCCGGCAGTGCCGGCGCGACGATGGTCTGCTCGAGCGCGGACAGAAACATCGCCAGCATGATGCCGAAGATGATGGCACGGGCCGCGGCGTGGTCGGCCGACATCGCCGCCGCCGCGCGTGGCGGAACGACGGCCCGTGATTCGCGAGGAGCGCGGCCTGCCGCGCTCAGCTCGGCTGCAGCGTCAGCTGCAATACGATGCCTCTCCTCGGGAGCAATTTCGCTTGTCATCAGAACCGATTGGTTGAGCCACGGGCCAAAGTCGCCGGTCGGCATCAATTGGCCGTCGCGGCGAGCCGTTGCAAGCATCCAATACGCAGACCAGGGGTGCGCCGACTTTCCGACACCCCTACCGGGGCAGGAAAGCTACTTCCGCCGCCTCGCGCCCTTCGGCAATTTCTGCGGCCAGCTGACGATGTAGTCCTCGAGATCCTTGTCCGGCACGGTCTCTTCGCTGGCGCTCAGGCGGCCCCGTACCGAGACTCCGGCGGAATGCACGGTCTCGGGGTCTCCGGAGACGAGCGGATGCCACCAATAGAGGTCCCGGCCCTTGGCAACGAGCACATAGGCGCAGGACGGCGGCAGCCAATTGATGGTTTTGAGGCTCTCCGGCGTCAGTCGCACGCAGTCATGCACCTGTTCGAGCCGATTCCTATAGTCGCGGCAGCGGCAGGTCTCGCCGTCGAGGAGCCGGCAGCCGACATCGGTGTAATAGGTGTCGGCGTAGTTGCCCTCCTCCTCGAGCTTATTGAGGCAGCATCTGCCGCAGCCGTCGCAGAGGCTTTCCCATTCCGAATCAGTCATTTCTTCCAGCGACTTGCGCCGCCAGAATGGGATATCGTCCGAGCCGTTAGCCGCCATTGTCATGTTATTCTCCGGGCGACCCAACCTATGCCAAATTTACCCGCAATTTCCATTCATCCTGCAATGACGGGTGGGTTGGTCACAGATTGGCGGCCGACTCAACCGACCTCATCTCGACCAGTTTCAACTAATTTATGGCCGGCAAAATCCCGGTCGGCTAAAAGGGCGGTTCTCGTGGTTCCAGCGGATTTCCGGAGCGAGCGGCAGTGACGGACATGTTCCCCGATCCGGGAGACGATTGGCAGCCCAAATTCAGGCGGGCGCTGCTCGATCTCGACGCTCGTATCGATTCCGCGATCTTCCAGGCCGGCAAGTGGGCGCGCGAGCTCTATGAGCGCTTCACCGCGGCGATGGACGGCTGGCACGTCGCCGGCTGGCGGCGCTGGATTCTCGTCGAGCCCTTATCGGAAATGGCGACGCTTGGCACCGGCGGCCTTTTTCTCATGCTGGTGCTCGGCATTCCCGCCTTCCGCCAGACCTCGGACGACGACTGGCTCAAGAAATCCGATCTCGCGGTGACCTTCCTCGACCGCTACGGCAACGAGGTCGGCGGCCGCGGTATCAAGCACAATGAATCCGTGCCGCTCGATGAATTCCCGGATCATCTGATCAAGGCGGTGCTGGCGACCGAGGACCGGCGTTTCTACGAGCACTTCGGCATCGACTTCCAAGGCACGTTCCGTGCATTGATGACCAACGCCCAGGCCGGCGGCGTGGTGCAAGGCGGCTCGACGCTGACGCAACAGCTCGCCAAGAACCTGTTCCTGTCGAACGAGCGCACCATTCAGCGCAAGATCAACGAGGCGTTCCTGGCGCTGTGGCTGGAATCGCATTTGGCCAAAAATGAAATCCTCAAGCTCTATCTCGACCGCGCCTATCTGGGCGGCGGCGCTTTCGGCGTCGACGCCGCGGCGGAATATTATTTCGGCAAGTCGGTGCGCGACGTGACGCTGGCGGAAGCCGCGATGCTGGCCGGCATGTTCAAGGCGCCGACCAAGTTTTCTCCCCTGGTCAACCTGCCGGCGGCGCGCGCCCGCGCCAATATCGTGCTCGACAATCTGGTCGCCAACGGATTCATGACCGAGGGCCAGGTCTATGGCGCGCGGCGCAACCCGGCGACGCCGATCGATCGCACCGCGGAAGACGCGCCGAATTATTATCTCGACTTCGCGTTCGACGAGATGCGCAAAATCGTCGATACGTTCCCGAAATCGGTCAACGACCGTTATTTCGTGGTGCGCACCGCGCTCGATCCCAATCTGCAGCGCTTTGCCGAGCACGAAATCGAAAACGAATTGCGCCAATACGGTCACGATTACGGCGCGAGCCAATCGGCGGCCGTGTTCGCTGATCTCGACGGCGGCATCCGTGCCATGATCGGCGGCCGCGATTATGGCGCCAGCCAGTTCAATCGCGCGACCGACGCGCTGCGCCAGCCCGGCTCCTCGTTCAAGCCTTACGTCTATGCCACCGCGCTGGCGAACGGCTTCACGCCGAACTCAGTGGTTGATGGCGGCCCGGTCTGCATCGGCAATTGGTGTCCACATAATTATTCTGGCGGCTTTTCCGGGCCGGTCACACTGATTGAGGCGATCACCCACTCGATCAATGTCATTCCGGTCAGGCTGTCGATCGAGCTTGGCCACGGCAATCCGAAGCTTGGCCGCGCCATGATCGTGCAGACGGCGCGCAATTTCGGCATTCATGCGCCGCTGCCAGATACGCCGTCGCTGCCGATCGGCGCCGACGAGGTCTATGTCTACGAACACGCCGTCGCTTACGCGACGTTCCCCAATCTCGGCCGTGCGGTTGCGCCGCATGCGGCGCTTGAAGTGCGCACCGGCACCGGCGAATTGGTGTGGCGCTTCGATCGCGACGGACCGAAGCCGAAGCAGGTGATCAGTCCGCAAGTCGCGCTCGACATGATCAAGATGATGAACTCGGTGGTCGAAAACGGCACCGGCAAGCGGGCGCAGCTCGACGGCATCAAAGTCGCCGGCAAAACCGGCACCACCAATAGCTGGCGCGACGCCTGGTTCGTCGGTTACACCGGCAACTACGTCGGCGCGGTGTGGATGGGCAACGACGATTTCTCGCCGACCAAACGCATGACAGGCGGCACGCTGCCGGCAATGACCTGGCACAACATCATGGCTTACGCCCATCAAGGCATCGAATTGCGGCCGCTGCCGGGCTTCTCGGCGCCGGAACACGCTCCGCCGATGACCGACACGTCGTTCGTGGCGAGCGACGGGCCGCACCCGGCGTTGCTGACACGCAAGGGAACCGACGCGCTGATCGCGGTGGAGCATATGTTGGACGACGCCAATCAAGCGCTGACGGCGCAGGATGCAGCGGGCGTATCGCCGGTCGCTCCCGACGCCGGCAAACAGGGCGCGCTCGGTTCGCCAAATGCTTTCGCGACCGCGGCGGATCGCGTCACCGCC
>Ga0209448_10000612_pt1 | contig 11436 bp, 8 predicted proteins | sample BogFormECP14_OM2_FD_188245 | JGI IMG/M metagenome (GOLD analysis project Ga0209448, IMG submission 188245) | Bog forest soil microbial communities from Calvert Island, British Columbia, Canada - ECP14_OM2 (SPAdes) (version 2) | ecosystem: Environmental > Aquatic > Freshwater > Wetlands > Bog ... | reverse complement strand
AGGAAGAACGCATTCACCTGGACGAGAAGACCTTCCGCTGGATGCACAACGAGGACGCCATGGCGACGGAAAAACTCGCCGAGGGCATCCGTAAATTCAACAGCGACGCTCGCCACCTGGAAGACTACGCGCTCTCCCAGGTGACTCAAAAAGTGGCGTAAGAAGCGATTCCGCTCCCGCTCAACCCACGAGGGGCGCAGCTCGCGAATCAGAAACGGCGTCGTGCGGACATTGTAAGAAGCGGACCAGCGGTTTTTCCTGGAAGCAAATAGGGGCAGCACTTCGTTAACTCATTTTTTGTGATTGAGGTCGCCTGATGACCGCAGTTCGCGCAGTACTTTGGGACATGGACGGAACCTTAATCGACTCCGAGGAGTTTCACTGGATTTCCTGGCGGGGCACCTTGGCGGCTGAGGGTATTGCAATCACTCACGAGCAGTTTCTTGCTTCGTTCGGCCAACGCAATGATTCCATCATCCCTCGGTGGCTGGGTGCCGCAGCCACTCCCGAACGCATCGAGAAAATTTCAAATGCCAAAGAGGAACTATATCGTGATCTGGTGCGAAAGAATGGGATTTCCGCGCTGCCTGGAGTTCAAAGTTGGGTGCGCCGGCTTCACGAACAGGGATGGTTTCAAGCAATCGTCTCGGCTGCGCCGCGTCCGAACATCGAAGTAGTCCTTGAGGCTTTGGGGGCTGCTCACCGTTTCCAAACGATCGTCGCCGCTGAAGATGTACGCAAAGGAAAACCAGATCCTGAAGTGTATCTGACAGCGGCTTCGCGAGTCGGCGCCTCGCCCGACCGGTGCATTGTCGTAGAGGACGCCGTCGCGGGGGTCGAAGGAGCACGCAGTGCAGGTATGCGGAGCATTGGGGTCAGTCACAACGGTAAACAGCTTCCTGCTGACGTCGTCGTGCAGTCTCTTGATCAACTGGACCCGAACGCCTTCGAAACGTTATTGCAGGCGATCACAATCTTGTGATCAATCGCGAAGAGCCCGACCTCGAAGAGGTAGCCCGTGCTGTAGCTCCGCCATCAAGAACCGGTAACTGCATCTCGAATGCCCTGCAAACACGGAATCCACCGAGGGGAGGATGAATCGTCTAGCCCCCTCCCACGAAGCGTACGATTTCTAGCGTGGCTCCCGAACGTATTGGAATGTCAGACCAGGCCTCGCGACGAACTACCATACCATCGAGTTCCACGGCGATCAGTGCAGGCTCTACATCCAGCAATTTCAGCAAAGCAGAGACCGTCGTCCCTGTAGGGACTGCCACGGGCTCCCCGTTTACACTGATCGTCACATTACCTCCACTAGCCTTACCTTCTCAGCTCCCGAGGTACTGGGCGTAAAGCCTGCGAGCGATGCCCACATCGGTCGTTCCCTTCACAATGGCTCTGCCATCTTGGAAGATGGTCATTTCGTAGGGCGGCACGAAAAACCGTAAGGCCAGCTCGTTAGCTCGAACCTCGCCGAGCGGAAGAAGATGTTCCTTGAGCAGGACAAGATCCACGGATCGCCCGCGGTCGTGGATCTGGACTGCATTCCGGCCGCAAAGACTGATCGGCGCCCGGCGTCTACCCTCCAGATGGGAAAAGCGTTTGAGTCCACAAACCTCACAATCCAGTCGAGCGGCCGATAGAGGTACCCGTCTCAGTTTTCCGCTCCAAAGATCGATGGTTGTAATGCAGAACTCATGGTGGCGTTCGCAGAGAATCTGTAGCGCGACGCTCACCTGGAAGGACGAGATAGCGGAAGTCAGAACATTTACGACTCCGGCGGTTTCGCAAGTGGGTTGAATTCCTGCCGGAGGTTGCGGATACAGGCATGAGAAGCAGCACGTTGACCCTGGCACAATGGGCATGGTGATGCCGTAGCTCCCAACAGCGGCTCCGTATATCCAGGGGATGCTGTGTTGCACCGCGAATTCGTTGATGAGATACCTCGTTTCGAAATTATCGGTACCATCCAAAACCAACTGGACCCCATCGAGTATTTCGGCGATATTCCCGGGAGTCAGGTCGGCCGCGACCGGCTCAGGCTGGCATTCGCTGTCGATCCGGCGCAGATGATGAGCCGCTGCTTCTACTTTTGGCCTGGCGCGCGCAGCGTCTTCCTCGTTATAAAGCCACTGCCGTTGTAGATTATTCAATTCGACATAGTCACGGTCGACTAAGATCAAACGGCGGACACCTGCGCGGAGAAGCGCCGTGGCGTGAAAGCTCCCGAGAGCGCCACAACCGACGATCGCCACGCGTGCATCGAGGAGCCTTTGTTGCCCGGAAAGGCCAATTCCGGGGAAGCGAATCTGACGAGAATATCGATCTCGATCCCGTTCCTCCATCAGCTCATTCCTACCCGTTGTTCTCGACTCCTGCCGTAGCCAACTGGCCTGAGCCAATCTCCCGCAATTTGCTTGGGATAACACAAGATCTCATCGGAAACGAGATGGGCCGTCGCCGGCGTCAGGAGAATGCCGTTCCGGTAGTGTCCATAGGCGAGCCATACTTTTGTTCCTGGCACCCTGCTTATGACAGGCCCTTGGTGCTCGACCCCGGGCCGGAAGCCCACCCACTCCTGTGTTGGTTCCTTTGTCGACAGTGGCGTGTAGAAGGAACTGACCTCCGCACGAATCTCGCGGATTCGCTCCGGATTGACGCTTCGGTTCAACCCGCAGGTTTCTTCGGAGGAGCCGGCAACTGTGAACCCATTCCTTCTTTGCACAAGGTAGTGGTGTCCATGGCGCAGGATCGGGCGCAGAGAACCCGGAGGAAGCTGATAGCCGACGAGGTGGCCTTTGACGGGAACACTTGTCGGGATGGAAGTCGGGGCTCCGGAACGGCTGAGAGGAATGAGTGAGCTCCAGGAACCAGCGGACAAAACAAGGTTTCGCCCGGTAATCTGCTGCTTTGCGATCCGGACGGTGACTCGGTCGGGTTCCGCGTCAATGCTCTCCACCGGACTGTTTTCCAGAATCTTCACGCCTCCGCGATCGCAGAGGGCGCGCAGTGCCCGGAGCAGGTCGGCGGGAGCTACACAGGCATCCTTGGCGTAATAGAGGGCGCCGAACAAGCCTTCCGAATTTAGACCCGGTGCAACCGCGTTCAGGCTCGACGGGCAAAGTGAGTGAACGGGGATGCCGAAGCTGCGCTGAACCACGGCGCGCGCTTGCAGCGCATGCCAGTGCACACTGTCGTAGGCCAATTCAATGGCCCCGCAATTGCGATAATCAATCGAGACGCCGCTTTCCTTTTCGAGTTGCCGAACGAAGGCGGGATACATGGCCAGGCTCTCGATGGCGAATTGCGCAGCCGGAGAAGGCTCGCGATATTCTCCACCTGGGGCAAGCATGCCGGCGCCCGCACTACTGGCCTCGCTTCCGAATCTTCCTGCGTCCATCAGGACGACAGTGCAGCCTGACTTTGACAGAAGCCACGCGATCGCGCTGCCAATTAGACCAGCACCAACGATCAGTACGTCATGAGAAGCGCCCAGTTCGAGCACGTTAGATGCGTCGGCGGTCAGCGGTTTGACGGTCTTTTCCATGATCTTGATCGCGCACTGCGAATCCTTCATCGACTGCGGTCGGAACTTGCCTTGAGCGGCACCTGCACGACTAGCGTGTCGCGCCCTGAATTTCCACCAGCCGGCTCGCTTTCAAAATCTCCTCTGCCTCGCCGCTGCTGAACTCTTTGGTCTTCGCATGCATGTTCATCGAGCAAAATTTTGGACCGCACATGGAGCAGAAAGCGGCATCCTTGAATCCCTCTTCCGGCAGCGTTTCATCGTGCATGGCCTCGGCGGTTTCGGGATCGAGCGAAAGGCGAAACTGCTCGCGCCAGTCAAACCGGTAGCGGGCGCGCGAAAGCGCATCGTCACGATCACGCGCACCCGGGCGATGCCGGGCGATATCTGCCGCATGAGCCGCAATCTTGTACGCGATGAGACCTTGCTTGACATCCTCCAAATTCGGAAGCCCGAGATGTTCTTTCGGAGTCACGTAACACAGCATGGATGCACCGTACCAGCCGATCATAGCCGCTCCGATGGCGCTGGTGATGTGGTCGTATCCAGGCGCGATGTCAGTCACCAGCGGCCCCAGCGTGTAGAACGGGGCTTCGAGGCAGATTTCTTTCTCCTTCTCCACCTGGAGCTGAATCTGGTCCATGGGGATGTGCCCCGGTCCTTCAATCATGACTTGCACGTCGTGACGCCAGGCGATGCGGGTCAGTTCCCCCAGGGTTTCGAGTTCTGCAAACTGCGCCGCGTCACTGGCATCGGCAACCGATCCCGGACGGAGCCCGTCGCCGAGCGAGAAAGTCATGTCATATTTCTGGAAAATCCGGCAAATACTTTCAAAGCTCTCGTAAAGGAAATTCTGCTTGTGATTCTTCACCATCCATTCCGCCAGAATGGAGCCGCCGCGACTGACGATTCCGGTTATGCGGTTTGCCGCGAGGGGGACGTGCTGAACCAATACGCCTGCGTGGATCGTCATGTAATCCACGCCCTGCTGTGCTTGTTCCTCGATGACCTCGAGCATCAGGGCAGCTGAAAGATCCTCGACCCGTCGCACTCGGCTCAGGGCCTCATAGATCGGCACAGTTCCAATCGGAACGGGCGACTCGTCGATAATCGCCTTGCGAATACGAGGAATGTCACCCCCGGTGGAAAGATCCATCACCGTATCAGCGCCATATTTGATACAGTAGCGAAGCTTCTTTAGCTCCTCTTCAACGTTCGAGGTGGTTGAAGAATTTCCGATATTGGCGTTGATCTTGCAACTCCCTGCGATGCCGATACACATCGGTTGCAGATTGCGGTGGTTCACATTAGCAGGGATCACCATTCGTCCCTGGGCAACCTCCTCACGAACCACTTCGGGCTTCAGTTTTTCCCGCTGGGCAACATAGTTCATCTGATCGGTGGTGACTACGCGCCGCGCATCGTGGATCTGGGTATGAATCGCGGCTTGCGTGTGAGGCGTTTTGTTGTTCATGTTTTTGGCTCTCTTTGTCGAAATCCTCTAGACCTGGGTGCGCGCCTCTGGTGCAAAGCCGGGTGATTCCGGCCTCGCCGGATGACCGACTAGCCCAGAACTGGCGGAGCGCTTCGAGGTTTCGGTCAATTCCTGCAACCACTCGAAGGCTGGGGAGGACAGCGTGCTGTCAGGCCAGCGCCAGCGCCAGTTTCCGTCGGCACGACCAGGCACGTTCATTCGAGTTCCGCTGCCCAAGTCGAGCAAATCCTGTAATGGAGCAATCGATAGCGCCGCCACCGACGACCATGCCAGGCGAATCAGCTCCGGAGCAGCTTCGGCGCTATCGCCCGGGGCGCGCTTGAGGTAACTCCACAAGTTCTGTCGTTGGTCACCTGGCGATTCTTCGTACCACTGGCGCGTTGGGGCGTTGTCATGAGTGCCGGTATAAACGACCGTGTTGCGAACAAAATTCTGCGGGAGATATGGATTATCTGCATGGCCGTCGAAGGCGAATTGCAGGACTCGTGTACCTGGCACCTGAAATTCATCGCGCAGCAATTGCACGTCGGGCGTAATCAGGCCCAGATCCTCGGCGATGAACGGAAGACGTCCCAGTGCTCTCTGCACCGCCTGGAAAAAGCCAGAGCCCGGGCCCGGCACCCACTGTCCGGACTGAGCCGTTGGCGCCCCGGCTGGAACATGCCATGCGGCCGCAAACCCACGGAAGTGGTCAAGGCGAATCACATCCACGTGAGCCAGCAGTGCACGCAGGCGGTCAATGCACCACCGATAACCAGTCGAGCGAAGGGCGTCCCAGTTGTAGACGGGATTGCCCCACAACTGTCCCAGCGCGCTGAAATAGTCGGGAGGAACTCCGGCGACGAAGCGTGGCCGGTGCTGCTCGTCCAGCAGGAACAGCTCCGGGTTAGCCCAAACATCACTGGAATCCGGGGAAACGAAAAACGGCAGGTCGCCGATCAAGCACACGCCCTTGGCATGGGCGTGCTGCTTGAGTTGCTCGGCCTGGCGGAGCAGCAGAAATTGTTCCAAACGAAACTGATCGATTTGACTGGCCAGCTCCCGCCTTGCCTTGGCCAAGGCCTCCGGATTACGCTGAGCCATCTCTTCCGGCCATTCGAGGTAATAAGCACCGTCAAACTTGGCTTTCAGCGCTCGAAACAGCGCATAGTCTTCGAGCCAATGTTCTTGCGTTGCACAGAACTCTTCATAGAAAGGCCGCAGGTCTCTGCGCGTTCCGGCTTTGAACTTTTTCCAAGCCGTTTCGAGTAACCGTTGTTTGAACGGGATGACGGAGTCGTAGTCGACCTCCTCCGATGCGAAGTGAGACTCGCAATCGCTTGCCTCTAGCAGTCCGTCCGTGACGAGGCCGCCGGGACTGATGAGCAGTTCGTTGCCGGCAAATGACGATAGTGATTGATATGGCGAGTTTCCATAACCGGTCGGCCCGAGCGGCAGCGCCTGCCACCATCTTTGGCCAGCCTCATGGAGGCGATCGACCCACAAAAACGCCGATGATCCCAGATCACCGATTCCATAAGGCGAAGGCAAAGACGTGACGTGCAGCAGTAAGCCGGAAGCGCGGTAGTCAGGCGGAAACGGCGGAACGTTCGTTGGTCCCCCAGTACTGCTCATGGCCGGACTCCCGTCTGTGGAACGACTGCGGCGGAACCCAGTGCATTGTTCACTATCTCTTGGGCTTCGTTCACGATGGCGTTTAGATGCGCCTGGCTTTTGAAGCTCTCCGCGTAGATCTTGTAAATGTTCTCCGTACCAGACGGCCGGGCCGCAAACCAGCCACTGCCTGTCACTACTTTCAGGCCGCCGATCGAAGCGTTATTGCCCGGTGCTTTGGTCAGCTTGGCGGTGATGGGCTCGCCTGCCAGACTCGACTCCTTTACGGCTTCCGGCGAGAGTTTCTGCAATTTGGCCTTTTGCTCGGGAGTGGCAGGCGCGTCAATGCGCGTGTAGTAGGGGGTGCCGAACTCCGCCGACAGCTCGCGATAGTGTTCTCCGGGGTCTTTGCCTGTGCGGGCGGTAATCTCGGCCGCCAGCAGGTCCATGATGGGCCCGTCCTTGTCGGTCGTCCACACCGTACCGTCATGCCGGAGAAAACTTGCGCCGGCGCTCTCTTCCCCACCGAAACAGTACGAACCATCGAAGAGGCCCGGCACAAACCATTTGAAGCCCACCGGCATTTCGCGTAGTTCGCGGTCGAGCTTTTTGACAACTCTGTCGATCATGCTGCTGCTCACCAGGGTTTTCCCGATAGCGATTTCCTGACGCCACTGTGGCCGGTGCGTGAGCAAGTAGCGAATGGCGACCGCGAGAAAATGGTTGGGGTTCATCAACCCGGCCGTGGGAGTGACGATGCCATGCCGGTCCGAGTCCGGATCGTTGGCGAACGCTACCTGGAATCGGTCTTTCATCTTAACGAGCCCGGCCATCGCATACGGACTAGAACAATCCATGCGGATCTTGCCGTCGTGGTCGACAGTCATGAATGAAAACGTAGGGTCGATCACGGGGTTGACGACAGTGATGTCCAACCCGTAGACGGAATTGATCGGTTCCCAATACGGCCGCGCAGCTCCACCCAGGGGATCCACGCCAAGTTTGAGCTTGGCGCCGCGAATCGCGTCGATGTCGACGACGTTCTTGAGGTCGCGAACGTAAGGCAGCATCAAGTCTTCCTGGTGCGTATTGGCGGCCTGGATGGCTTTGCTGAATGGGATTCGCTTGACCCCCAAATTGCCCGCTCGCAACAATTCGTTCGCCCGGCTTTCGACCCAGTGGGTCACGTCCGTATCGGCTGGGCCGCCGTTGGTCGGGTTGTACTTGAAGCCTCCATCTTCCGGAGGGTTGTGCGATGGCGTAATGACGATGCCGTCAGCGAGATGCGCCTTGCGACTGCGGTTGTAAACGAGAATGGCTCGCGAAATAACCGGAGTTGGAGTTACGCCGTCGCCTTGCTGAATGACGGTCTCCACGTTGTTCGCCGCTAGCACCTCGAGTGCGGTTCGCTGTGCGGGCGCTGACAGCGCGTGCGTATCTTTCCCTATGTATAGCGGGCCGTCAGTTCCCTTCTCCCGCCGGTAGTCGCAGATCGCCTGGGTGATCGCCAGGATGTGCGTCTCGGTGAAGGTGCCCTGCAATGGTGAACCGCGGTGTCCGCTGGTGCCGAAGCTGACGAGTTGGCTGGGATCCTGCAGGTCGGGGCGACGCTCAAAATAGTCCCGCTCCAGACGAGCGACGTCCAGCAGCATCTCCTTAGGAGCTGGTTTGCCCGCGAACGGTGAAATCGTGCTTTCGTGGGGTTCCGCTGCGATTGGCCGTGTTTCTACGGTATTGGGCATGGTTCCACCCTCCAAATGTCGCGAGCGTATTCGGCGATGGTGCGGTCGCTTGAGAATTTCCCGGAACTCGCTACATTCAGGATGGCTTTATGCGCCCACGCGCCGAGGTCAGCATACAATGCGCCGAGCCGTTCGTGCGCTTGGCAGTAGGGGGTCAGGTCCGCCAAGTGCATATAGTGATCGCCCTGAGTCAGGAGCGTATCGCGCAATGGAGCGAATACGCTTGGTTCGTAGCGGCTGAAGTGGTCAGAGAAAATGAGGTTTAGAGCAGCCCGTGTTTCCGGCTCATTCTCATAGTGCCACTGCGGGCTATACCAGCCGCGGCTGTTCTCGACTTGATCTACGGTCAGGCCGAACAGGAAGAAGTTCTGCTCCCCTGCCTCTTCCGCCATCTCGATGGTCGCGCCGTCGCGCGTTCCGACCGTCAAGGCTCCGTTCATCATGAACTTCATATTGCTCGTTCCGCTAGCTTCGTAGCCGGCCGTGGAGATTTGGTTCGAGACATCGCTGGCCGGAATCAGTCGTTCAGCCAGCGAAACGTTGTACTCGGGAAGAAAAACAACCTTGATTCGGCCGCGTACGGCAGGGTCACCGTCAATTGTGGCCGCCAGGTTGTTGATGAACTTTATGATGAGCTTTGCCAGGCGGTACGCTGGCGCTGCTTTGCCGGCGAAGAAGAATGTGCGCGGCACCATCTCCATGTCGGGATTTTCCCGAAGCCGGTTATAAATGATGACGATCCGGAGCGCGTTCAGCAGTTGTCGCTTATATTCGTGGATGCGCTTGACCTGGCAGTCGAAGATCGTGCCCGGATCCACGGTCTGCCCCGACGTCGACTTCAGCCAATTGGCAAATTGGGTTTTGGCCTCGCGCTTTGACGCAAGAAACGCTTCACGAAACCCATGATCCTCGGCAAATGGTTTAAGTTTGTTGAGTTGGCTAAGGTCAGTAGTCCACCGGTCGCCGATGGCCTCGGTGATGGCATGGGCCAGCCCGGGATTGGCTTCCAGCAGCCAACGACGCGGTGTCACCCCGTTCGTTTTGTTACTGAAACGTTCGGGAAACATTTCGGCCAGGTCCCTGACCGTCGTGGTCCGCAATAGCTTCGAGTGCACGGCGGCCACTCCGTTGGTACTGTGCGAGCCGACGATCGCCAGGTTGGCCATGCGGATCTTGCGCTGGCTGCCCTCTTCGACGAGGCTCACACGCTCGATGCGTCCGTCGTCGCCCGGGAAGCGTAGACGAACTTCGTCAAGGAGTTGTCGGTTGATCTCGTAAACTATCTCCAGGTGCCGGGGAATAAGAATCTCAAACCACGCAGCCGGCCATTTCTCGAGAGCTTCTGGCAGCAACGTGTGATTCGTATAGGCTAGCGTCTTCTTCGTTAGATCCCAGGCTTGGTCCCATCCCAGGTGCGCATCGTCCAATAGGATGCGCATCAGTTCGGCGACCGCCAGGGAAGGATGCGTGTCATTGAGCTGCATCGCAACCTTCTCGGGCAGCTTGTTCCAGTCCGTGTTGAATCGCTTGAAGCGGCGTATGAGATCGGCCAGCGAACACGCGACCAGGAAATACTCCTGCAAGAAGCGCAGTCCTTGTCCCACGGTTGTGGAGTCATCCGGATACAGCACTCGAGTAAGCGATTCCGCTTCGAGAGTTTCGCCCAGCGCACCCACAAAGTCGCCGGTGCCGAATTCCTGAAAATCGAAGTAATCCGGAGCAGCCGCGGCCCACAACCGGAGAGTGTTGATCGTCTTTCCCCTATAGCCCACCACGGGACGATCGAAGGGGATGCCGATCAGGTTCGAAGGCCGACCCGGGATGACCTGAAAGTTGCCCGCTTTCAGCTTGAAGGAGCAGTTCAGCTTGACTTCCACCTTTTCATGCGGTCGGGCGACTTCCCAGGGATCGCCCTTGCGGAGCCAGTTGTCGGCGTTCTCCTTTTGCCAACCGTTCACAATGGTTTGCTTGAACATGCCGTACTCATAGCGCAGACCATAGCCCGTGGCCGGGAGCTGCATCGTAGCCATCGAGTCGAGGAAGCACGCCGCGAGCCGGCCCAGGCCTCCATTCCCCAGGCCCGCATCTGGTTCCTGCTCGATGAGCTCAAGCCAGTCTATGCCTTTCTGCTGGAGTGCATGCTGAAGGAGGGGATCGAGCAAAAGGTTCGTAACGTTGTTGGCCAACGAGCGTCCGATGAGAAATTCCAAGGAAAGGTAGTAAATCCGTTTGGCATTCTCTTTTTCATACGTACTCTTTGTCAGCACCCAGCGTTGTGCGAGGATGTCGCGCAGGGAACGGGAGAACGCCTCAAAACGCTCACGCGCCGTCGCTACCTTCGGGTCGATCACTCTGTCAAAAACCAGATGCCGTTCGTAAAATGCGTTTTCCGAACCGGCAAAAGGAATCGGGCCACAACCGTACTGTTGCAGAAGTTCCGAAACACTGGCAGAGTTCGTCGTCCCCGAGACGGTTCCCGTGGACTGAGGTGCTACGACGCCTTTTGTGCTCATCAGAGATCCTTTTAATCTGAGTTATCTGAAATCGGTACTAACCAACATCCAAGGCCGTCCATTTCTCGCCGAACGATTGGGGCGACTCACGCGGCCACGTGATGATCGTCATTCCAAAGCCGGATCACCGGCTGGGAAAGTTTGTGCTCGTAGCCGAGCGCGCTCAGGCTCGCCGTGGTCAAGAGAAAGTACCTGCCCGCGGATCCCGGACCGAGCGCCAGCCAGCGGGCGGCAAGAACTCGAATGAAGTGTCCGCTGGAAAAGAGCAGTACGTTTCCCGGAACCGTGCGGACTCGCTGGACCACACGGTCTGCCCGCTCGCCTACTTGTGCTGGCGATTCACCTCCCGGACAGCCGTCCCGAAACAGTTGCCAGTCTGGACGTTCCGCAAAGATCTCGGCCGAACGCCGCCCTTCATATTGGCCGTAGTTCCATTCCACCAGATCAGGATCCGTTTCGGCCATGGCCCCAAACCCGGCCAGTTCACAGGTTCGGGCCGCGCGCTGCAACGGGCTGGTAAACACCCTGGCAAATGTCATGCCCTTCAGGCGCTCTCCGAGCCTCCGA
>Ga0209448_10000611_pt1 | contig 11455 bp, 9 predicted proteins | sample BogFormECP14_OM2_FD_188245 | JGI IMG/M metagenome (GOLD analysis project Ga0209448, IMG submission 188245) | Bog forest soil microbial communities from Calvert Island, British Columbia, Canada - ECP14_OM2 (SPAdes) (version 2) | ecosystem: Environmental > Aquatic > Freshwater > Wetlands > Bog ... | reverse complement strand
CACGATCACCGCGTTTGAGATCGACGATCTGACCGGCATCGGCCCCTATTCGGTCTATCCGCGCACCAGCGGCATCGAGGCCAACCAGGTCGTCAATCTGGTCGGCGGCCCGTACACCTGCCCGAATTACCGCGCCCGCGCCCGCGTCGTGTTCCAGAACAAGAACGTCATGTGCCAATACCGCGCCGTCGGTCATCCGATCGCGACGGCGGTGACGGAAGGTCTGGTCGAGCAAGCCTCCATCAAGATCGGCATGGATCCTGCCGAACTGCGGCGGCGTAATCTCTTCGCCGACAATGCCTATCCGGCGATAAGCGCGTCCGGCCTGAAATTCGAGGGCCTGTCGCATCACGCCTCGCTCGATAAGATTCTCAAGATGATGGACTATAACGCGCTACGCTCCGAGCAGGCGACAATGCGCAAACGCGGGGTGCATCGCGGCATCGGCTTTGCGTCCTTCATCGAGGTGACCAATCCGTCAGCCGCTTTCTACGGCGTCGGCGGGGCGCGAATTTCTTCGCAAGACGGCGCGACGCTCAAGCTCGACGCCACCGGCGCGGTGATTTGCCAGTCGGGCGTCACCGAGCAAGGCCAGGGCACCGAGTCCGTTCTGGCGCAAATCGTCGCCACTTCGTTCGGCGTGCCGATCGCGCGTGTGCGCGTCATCACCGGCGACACGGATAATACGCCCTATGGCGGCGGCACCTGGGCGTCGCGCGCAGCCGGCATCGGCGGTGAAGCCGCCTGGCAGGCCGGCAAGGCGTTGCGGCAAAACGTGCTCGCGGCCGCCGCGTCGATCCTGCAAGCCGATCCGAAAAAGCTTGATATAGACGCCGGCGTCGTGGTCGATGCCGATACGCGGCGCGAGCGCATGGGCCTCGATGAGGTGGCGCGCGTCGTCTATTTCCGGCCCGATACACTGCCGCCGGGGTTCCAGGCCGAATTCATGGTGACGCGGCACTATGTGCCGCGCAATTGGCCGTTCGCCTTCACCAACGGCATTCAGACGTCTTACCTCGAAGTCGACATCAGGACCGGCGAGGTCAAGCTCTTGAAACATTGGTGCGTGGAAGATTGCGGCACCGTGATCAATCCGCAGTTGGTCGACGAGCAAATTCGCGGCGGCATCGTGCAGGGCATCGGCGGCGTGCTTTACGAGCATTGCCTCTATGATCAGGACGGTCAGATGCTCAACGCCACGATGATGGATTACCTCGTGCCAATGGCGGGCGAGATGCCGGACATCGACATCGGCCACGTGGCGACGCCGACTGCGGATTCCGAACTCGGCGCCAAGGGCGCAGGCGAAGCCGGCACCGCGGGCGCGCCGGCCTGCATCATGAATGCGATCAACGACGCGCTCCGTCCGCTCGGCGCCACGCCGATCACGCAAATGCCGATCACGCCCGAGCGGGTGCTTGCAGCGCTGCATCGGGTGTAGGTCTCCTCAGCTCTCATCGCAGGATGACGGCGCAAAATGGCGGCCGTACAATGCGCGTGGAGGAAACGCGATAATGAACAATTGGAAAAGCGAGCAGGCTCTCATCGTCGGCGGCGGCATCGGCGGGCTAACGGCGGCCTTGGCGCTGGAGCGCCAGGGTATCCCGTCCCAGGTCATCGAACAGGCGGCCGAATTCAAGGAGATCGGCGCCGGCATCCAGCTCGGACCCAACGTATTCTGGATGCTCGACCGGCTTGGACTTATCGAACCGATCAGCGCGCTTGCGGTCTTCCCGAACAGCCTCATCATGCGCGACTCCATCACCGGCGAGGAAGTCACGCGCATTTCGCTCGGCGAGGCCTTCCGCAAGAAATTCCATCATCCCTATGCGCTCATCCATCGCGCCGATCTGCACAATGTGCTGCTGGACGCGTGTCGTAACTCCAACCTCATTCGCCTAGATGCCTCGCAGAAAGTCGTCGATGTCAAAGAGGTGAGCGACGGCATTGCGGTGAAAACCGCGAGCGGCCAAGACTATCGCGGCTCGGCTTTGATCGGCGCCGATGGCTTGTGGTCGACCATCCGGCAAATCGTCGTCGGCGACGGCAAGCCGAAGCCCGCCGGGCACATCACCTATCGGGCCGTGCTGCCAACGTCGGAAGTGCCGGAGAAATACCGCTGGCGCGACATGGCCTTCTGGGCCGGCGAGAAGGTGCATCTCGTGCTCTATCCGCTGCGCACCGGCGAATTGTTCAACCTGGTCGCGGTGTTTCACTCCAATCGCTACGAGGAGGGCTGGGACAGTTTCGGCGATCCGGCTGAATTGCACGAGCGCTTTGCCGGCACCTGCGAGCCGGTGCGCATGCTGCTCAACAAGATCGAGAGCTGGCGCATGTGGGTGCTCTGCGACCGGTCGCCGATCAAGGAGTGGAGCCGCGGCCGCATCACGCTCTTGGGCGATGCGGCGCATCCGATGCTGCAATATCTGGCGCAGGGCGCCGGCATGTCGATCGAGGACGCCGTGTGCCTCGCCGACAAAGTCGTCGCCGCCAACGGCGACTATGCGTCGGCGTTTCGCGCCTACCAGGAGGCGCGCTATCTGCGCACCGGCCGGGTGCAGATCATGGCGCGCATTTATGGCGAGTTTTATCACGCCGGCGGCGTGGCGAAGGAGTTGCGCAACATGATGCTCGGCTCGCGCACGCCGGACGATGCCATGGCCGGAATGGAATGGCTTTACGGCCGGCAGCGCGAGCTCATAAGCGGTGCGGCGGCCCGCGACCACGCGAATGCTATTGGCAACTAATGGCCAGCAGGCTGCGCCTGCATTGCATCCCGCGCGCGGTGGAAATCGGGCAACGGCGGTGGACCCCAAATGCTGGTGTTGCCGGCTTCCCAGGTCTTCGGCCGCTGTGGCGTGTCGCGGTGCCAGGGCCGCGGCTCGAAATAGCCGAGCTCCTCGTCGAACATCTGGTCGAGCTCGCAGAACAGTTCGATGACCTGATCGTCCGGATTGCGGTGATAGGTGGCGATGTTGTGGCCCGGCCCGTGCCGCAGCGGCCCCCAGATGATGGGAATTTGCTTTTGCCCGAACAGATCGCAGGAATTCTGCAGGTGGATGAAGTCCTTCAGCTCGAAGGCCATGTGGTGCATCTTGGCCGCGGTGCCGCGAATGAAGTTCACCGTGTGATGGTCGGTGTTGCAGCGCATGAAGACGAAGAAGTCGCCGATCCAATCCGACACCTTAAAGCCCATCACTTTGCCGTAGAATTCGGCGGTCTTCCGCGGATCGTCGACGACCCAGGCGATGTGGCCGAGCTTGTAGACGCCGACGCCGTGATGCTGCAGGTGCTTGCCGAGATAATTCCATTCCTTGAACAGCGCTAGTGTTGTGCCCTTGTTGTCCTTGAAGGTCAGGACCTGGCCCAGCCCCGGGATCGAATCGTTGCGCAATTCGCTCTTGATGCCGTCCTTCTCGAGCTCGCGGGCAAGATCCTTGAAGTCGGAATTGGGCGCGACCTCGAACGAGAGCATGACGCCGCGCTCGGCGGCGGCCTTGTTGAGCTGGATGACGAGCTGGCCGACCTGGGTGGCGAGGAAGGCGCGGTCCTTCTCGCGCTCGGCGAGAACGAGGCCGACGACCTCGGTATAGTAGTCGATCATACGATCGAGATCGGGGGTCTCGTAGACGGCGTGTCCGATGCGGCGCGGCTTGATCATGGCATTTGCTCTGTGTGTGTTCCTCGACGCGAGAATCAATCACTAGCGCATTGCGAACTCAAGGGCGGTGTCATGCGGAACGGCATAGGCGGGCTTCGGCTGGCTGGGGAGGGCGGGCTTGCCAAGCGCGCGGGATCGCGGTTTGCTCCCCAGCTCAAATCGTAAGGGAGCAGACGGTTATGGCGGGTGCAAAGTCGGGAGCGGGGTCGAAGCTTGCCGGGTACAAGCTCGCCACTTACCGCTCGAGCGAGGGGCCGCGCGCCGGCCTTGTCATCGGTGAGGAGGTGTTCGACGCGGCCAAGCTCACCGGCAAGCCGGCCTATGCGAGCGTGCTTGCCATCCTTGAAGACTGGAAGACCGCGGAAGGCGCGCTGAAGAATGCCGCCGCGAAGGCCGGCAAGAGCCGCGGCAAGCGCCAGCCGCTGAAAAAGACCAAATTCCTGGCACCGGTACGTTTCCCCTCGTCGATTTATTGTGCCGGGGCGAATTACGCTGACCATGCCGCCGAAATGGCCGCCCGCGAAGGCCGCCCGCCGCCGCCCGATCCGCATACGCTGGGCCTCAAAGCCTGGCATTTTCTCAAGGCATCGCGCGCCGTTACCGATCCGGGGGTGCCGGTGAAGATTTCCGACTATGCCAAGCAGATGGACTGGGAAGTCGAGCTGGTCGCCGTCATCGGCAAGGTGGCGAAGAGCGTGCCGCTGGCGAAGGCGCTGAGCTATGTCGCCGGCTACACGATCGGCAACGACCTGTCGTCGCGCGATCGCGGCCGCCGGGCGAGCGTCCCCGACTCCTCACCGTTCAAGTGGGACTGGACCAAGCACAAGAGTTTCGACGGCTCCTGTCCGCTCGGGCCATGGATCGTGCCGGCATCCGATATCGGCGATCCGCAGCAGCTTGGCCTGAAATTGTGGGTTAACGGCGCGATCAAGCAGGATTCCAACACGTCCGGCATGATTTTCACGCTTGCCGAACAGATCGAGGAGCTCTCGTCCGGCATGACCCTTTATCCCGGAGATCTCATCATGACCGGCACGCCGGCAGGCGTCGGGGCCGGCCGCGGCGAATTCCTTAAAGCCGGCGATGTGGTGAAGCTTTGGATCGAGAAGATCGGGGAGATCGAGAACCCTATGACCTAGCCGGCCAGCGCTCGCGGGCGTAGCATGGCTGGATAATCAGTTATGCAAGTCGCGCGGGGGTTGTCTGTGCTAAAAGGATGGGACAACGGCGGCAGGCAACTCCTGCCGCCCAATCGCCCCAACCGAGGGTGAATCGCAATCAAGAGTGAAAGGCGAGCGCATACATGGCCGAGAAGTTCGTCGCAAAATTTTCCGAGTTCAATAACGGCGAGCGCCGTATCATCTTTGTTGGCGACAACGAGATCGGCGTGTTCCGGCATGACGGTGAGTTCTACGCCTACAGCAATTTCTGCCTGCATCAGGGCGGGCCGGCCTGCGAGGGGCTGACCATCGCCAAGGTCGAGGAGCGACTGCGTCCGGACAAGACATCCATGGGCCTGTTTTTCTCCGAGGACGAGATGCACTTCGTCTGCCCTTGGCACGGCATGGAATACGACATGAAGACCGGCGAGTGCGTGTCCAACCGCAAGATGAAGCTGAAGAAGTACAAGGTCGTGCAAAAAGGAGAGGACGTTTATGTCGTCGCCTAAGCGCGCGGCCAAAACTTTAGCGAAGCCTGTGGCGAAGACGGTAGCGAAGACAGCCGTTGCCAGCCCGGTGGCGAAGATTGGGGTCCGCCGCGCATCCGCGGGGCGGCCGGCGCAACCTGCCACAGCTCTAGCGAACGGCGCGTCGGCGGATGCCAAGCGCGTTGCCGCCACGCTTGACCGCATCATCGTCGACGGCAATCTCGACGCGATCACGGCCGAGGCCTTGCAGGCGCTGATCGCGGCCGCCTGTCGCGTCTATCGGGCGCGGCGCGAAGCCGGCGAAGAATTCGCGCCGGTGCCGAAAAATTCGATATCCGCAACCGACGTCATGGTGACAGCGAGCGGCCTGTTAAAGGCCGTCGATCTTGCCGTGTTCGAGCTCGGCATGTGGCAAAATTGGACGGGTCGCTAACGCTTTTGGAACTTAAAGGCGCCAGCAAAGCGCCAGGAGGAAAATCATGGATCTCATCGCTGATCGCGGCCGCCGCGTCACCATCGACGAGCTTAATACCACCCGCCTATTGTCCCATGCGCGCAAGCAGGCGCATCAGCGCAATTTCGACGATGTCGTTATCGTCGATGTCGACGCCCACCATTACGAGGGCGAAAACCTCGACGAATTCATCCCCTATATGGAAAACGACGTGCTGCGCCAGCTCACGATGTCGACGCGCGCCAAAGGCGGGTCGCGCGGCGCCGTCATGGTGCAGGGCATCGGCTATCAGGACATGGGCGGCCGGGTGACGCGCTATCCGCTGCGCTCGTCGGAGAAAACCGACAAAGGGTCGCTGCGCGACATTCAGCTCGGCTATCGCTGGATGGACGCGATGAGCGTCGATTATTCCTGCCTGTTTCCGACCGGGATGCTGAGCATCGGCTTGCATCCGCAGAAGGAAATGGAGGTCGAACTGTGCTGGGCCTATAACCGCTGGCTCACCGAGAAAGTGCTGCCGGAAGGCGGCGGCCGCTTCTTCTCGATGCTGTGCCTGCCGTTCAGCGATCCGGAAGCGGCGCTGCGCCATGTCGAGACATTCGGCGACCGCAAGAATGTCGGCGGCTTCATGGTGACCACCGTGCGCCACAACCTGGCGGTCTACGACAATGCTTACATGAAACTCTACCGGGCGATGGAGGAGCGCGGCCTCGTGCTGTCGTTCCATTCCGGTCCGAATTGGGGCGGCGAGCCGATCTACCGCAGTTGCAACCGCTTCCTCTCGGCGCACGCGCTCGGCTTCACGTGGTACAACGTGCTGCATTGCACGAACTGGGTAATCAACGGCATGGGCGAGCGCTTCCCGAAGCTGCCGGTGATCTGGATCGAATCCGGCCTCGCCTGGGTGCCGTTCCTGATGCAGCGGCTCGACCATGAATACATGCTGCGGCCATCGGAGGCGCCGCTTCTGAAAAAGAAGCCATCCGACTACATGCGCGACATGTTCTATTCATCGCAGCCGATGGAGATTCAGGATTACGGCGCCATGGAATGCACGTTCCGCATGATGAATGCCGAGACGCAGCTGCTCTACTCGTCCGATTATCCGCACTGGGATTTCGATTTGCCGTCGACGATCTGGGACCTGCCGTTCCTGTCCGAGAAGGCCAAGCACAATATCCTCGGCGGCACCGCGGCGCGGCTGTTCAAATTGCCGCCGCGTAACGACAAGCAGAAAGAAAATCTCCAGCGGTTCGGCAATCTCACGGCCGCGGCCTAAGGTCCGCGCATTTCGGCGCCCGCGCCTCGCGGACGCCGAAACAGGTTTTCCCACCGGGTAATTACGGCACAAAACGGGCAGCAGTTCTGACCTGTCATACGCGCGTTTGACTTATTCATTCTTGATTCCAGATATTTACGATTAATTTTGCGCCGCACCAAAAAGCTGGCTTTTACCGTCGCAAAACGGTAAAGAAACCCCTCCACCTGACATTCGAGGGACGACTGAGGATGAAGCTTCTTATAGCTGCCTGTATTCTATTGGGCCTTTCGGCCACCGCCGCCAACGCCGTTGATCTCGCCGAGCTTGCGCCGTGCCGTCCGGCCGCCGCCAGACTGTGCGATCGTTCAGCCGGCATGAACTTCGGCAATCTCATGCGCTGCGGTGCGACGCTTGCGGCACACAGCTGGCGGGTCGGCGAGGGATGCCGCGTGGTGCTGCGCAAATACGGACAGCTGTAAGCGGTCCGGTCACCGCCATTTTCATTAGCGTAGTTGCGTAAAGTACAAAACCCCGGCGCCTCGCAGTGCCGGGGTTTTGCTTTTTATGCCCGCACTGGGGCGTACGGTCTTTCCACTCAGAACAAATGCGAGAAGATATAGTAGAGCGCGCCGGAGAGAATCATCGCCGCCGGCAGCGTCAGCACCCAGGCCATTACGATGTTGCGAATGGTGGCCATTTGCAGCCCGGAGCCGTTCGCCGCCATGGTGCCGGCAATGCCGGACGACAGCACATGCGTGGTCGATACCGGCAAGCCGTAACCGTCGGCGGCGGCGATGGTCGCGGCGGCGGTGATCTCGGCGCAGGCGCCTTGCGCATAGGTCAGGTGCGTCTTGCCGATCTTCTCGCCGACCGTCACCACGATGCGCTTCCAGCCCACCATGGTGCCGAGCCCGAGCGCGATGGCGACCACGATCTTCACCCAGCCGGGGATGAACTTGGTCGCGTTATCGAGCGACTTTTTGTAGGCGTTCAACGTCGCGAGGTCCTGCGCGCTCAGATCGCTTTCCTTGTCCTTCACGAGGAACCGGATCGCTTCCGATGCGAGATACATATCGTTGCGCACGTTGCCGACCTGGTCCGCCGGCATTTTTGCGATTGTGCCGTATCGGGTGACCTGGTCGGAAATGCTTTTCACCAGGACCGCCAAGGAAGGAAACGTTCCTTCATTGATCGCCCGCGTGGCAACGTAGGACGTGACCGCCGGGCGCGGATCGCCGAGCACGTTGTAACCTGCCGCTTTCGAGTTGATGACGGCGCTCGCCGCTTGCGAGTTCGTTTCGAACTGCGCGATCTGGCTCGCCGGCATCGAACGATTGAGCGCATAGGCCGTCGGCACCGTGCCGATCAGGATCAGCATGATCAAGCCCATGCCTTTTTGACCGTCATTGGAGCCGTGGAAGAAGCTCACCAGCGTGCAGGTCAGGATCAGAATGCCGCGGACCCAGGTCGGCGGCGGCTGATCGCCCTTCGGCTCGGCAAACAGAGTCTCTTTGACCTTGCCGGGAAGGGAATATTTTACCGCCACCAACAGAATGGCGGCAAGGCCGAAGCCGAACAGCGGCGACAGCAGCAGCGCCTTACCGATCGAAATTGCTTGATCCCAATCGACGCCCGACGTGCCGCTGCGGCCATGCAGCAACGCATTAGCAACGCCGACGCCGATGACTGAACCGATGAGCGTATGGGAGCTCGAGGCCGGCAGGCCCAAATACCAAGTGCCGAGGTTCCAAACGATCGCCGCGATCAACAGCGCGAAGACCATCGCGAAACCGGCACTGCTGCCCACCTGCAGGATCAGTTCGACCGGAAGGAGCGATACGATGCCGAAGGCAACCGCGCCCGACGACCACAGCACGCCCAAAAGGTTGAACATCCCGGCCCATACGACTGCGAAATTCGCCGGCAACGCGCGCGTGTAAATCACGGTCGCAACCGCGTTTGCGGTGTCGTGGAAGCCGTTGACGAACTCAAAGCCGAGCGCAATCAGGAGCGCGACGAAGAGCAGAAGAAACGGCAGGTAACCTTCAATTTTCGTGCCGGCGGTACCGATGTCGGTATAGATGCTGTAGGCCACGAACAGGATGGCGGCCGCGATCACGCCCAAGAACACGATTCCGGTCAGCGGATTGAAGCTTTTGTCGAGATTAGGCCCGCGCTTTGCGGGCTCGATTGAGCCCGGTAATGCGATGTCGCTCATTGATGTCTCCCTCGGCCGAGTCGGTCAGGCAAAACGCCAAGCCCCCTCAGCTTCCCCTCAGCCACGCCCCAATGTGGGGTCTGTCCATGAAAGGCGGATGACGCAGAGCCCAACCGGCCCCTCGACCGCTCCCTGACAGGCGCGCCGCTGAGGATAAGTCACCACCGTCGCATCTGCCCAGAGGCGTCTCGATGCAAAAGGTGTTTCGGTAAGGGGGTTAGCCTAAAGGCCTATCCGTCCTTGTTGTAATCGTAGAGGACGTGGCCGTAGGGCAGGGTCAGATCGGCCAAAAAATAATGATGGGCCGCAACGATCTTGCGCACCGGGAAATCCGCCACCGGCGCATTGACATGCGGCACCAGATGTAGCCGGCCCGGGCCGATCCAGGACCCTTTCACCACGATATCGGTGAGATTGTAGGCGACGAGCTGGCATATTTCGGCATGGCCGGTGACGCCGGGGATCAGTTTGAGATTGACCTGCGTCTTGGCGAGCGTCGCGGTAGTGCGTTCGCCGTTGCCGGCCATGCTTTCGTGCTTGTAACCCATCGTCCCCATGGCGACGAGCTGGCCCCCATATTCCAGCGTGCCGGTGAGCGTGTCCTTGACGATCTCCAATTTCGGATGGGCGTATTTCTTGGGGAAGCCCCAGATCTCGCGTCCCGCGGCAATCGGCGGATCGTCGTCGAGAAACATTTGCGCGACGAAATTGACGTCATTGCCGCGGAAGCGGCAGGGGATGACCATGCCGGATTCGGTATAGGCGCCGAAGCCGGAACTGTCCGGCATCTTGATCCACTCGTAGTGGATGAGCGGCTGCTCGATCGGCTCCAGCGGCTCGGGCAATTGCGCATGGATGAATCGGTCTCGTAACTGATGACCATGTATTCGCGGTTGACGAACCGGTACGGCCCGGCCGGATAACTCGGACCGGCGCCGGGCATCGATGGTAGTTTCAAAACGTCTTCTTTGCGCACGGGCGGCTCGTTTTCTTTCTGATAAGTTGAGCCGGAAAAAATGCGGCGGGTTACAGTTCCTACAGTCGAGCCGGATGCTGACACTGCGATGACGTGGCGTGTGTTTCGGCAAGCGAACGCAAGATTCACCAAGCTCACAATGGTCCGCTGTCGCTCGGCATTTCGACGGCCGCTCCGTCATTACTCTGTCACGCACATTGCCGAGCATCGCGCCACCCGCCTCCGCCCCGATTTGAGGGGCGTCACCCATTGTGAGTTGCGCCATGAACGAGATTTCGCCGCATCTTCGTGTCGAGGCGGTCAAGCCTCTGAGAACGGGACCGATGCCAGACAAAGCGCCGTGGCGGCCGGAGCGCTGCGACCGCGTTGCGCTGGTGCTGCAAGGCGGCGGCGCATTGGGCGCCTATCAGGCCGGCGTCTATCAGGCGTGCACGAGGCGGGGCTCGAGCCCGATTGGGTGTCGGGCGTGTCGATCGGCGCCATCAATTCGGCGATCATCGCCGGCAATCCCCGCAGCCGTCGGCTGCGGCAGCTGCGCACGTTCTGGGAGCGGATCACCGACCGCAAGATTTGGCCGTTCACTCCGGACGGGGACATCTTCCGTAAAGCGCGCAATGCGACGAGCTCTTTGATGACGATGACCCAAGGGCAACCGGGCTTTTTCTCGCCGCGCTTCCCCAATCCTTGGATGAGCCTCACCGGCGCACAGAGCGCGACCAGTTATTACGACACTGTGCCGCTGCGCGAAACGCTGCTTGAACTCGTGGATTTCTCGCTGCTCAACGATCATTCCGCGCGGTTCTCCGTCGGCGCTGTCAATGTGCTCACGGGTAATTTCGTTTATTTCGACAATGCCGTCGAACAGATCGAACCCGAGCACATCATGGCGAGCGGAGCGCTGCCCCCGGCATTGCCGATGGTGAAGATCGGAACCGATCATTACTGGGATGGCGGCATTGTCTCGAACACGCCGTTGCAGCATCTGCTCGATCAGGAGGACAGCCTCAACACCATGGTGCTGCAAGTGGACCTGTTCAGCGCCCGCGGCGTCCTGCCTCGCGACATCGAGGATGTGATGGGTCGCCACAAGGACATCATGTATTCCTCGCGTACCCGCTATAACACCGATGTTTTCCGCCGCATTCACAATTGGAAGGCGGCTCTCTACCAGGCGCTGACTCGGATCCCGGAGGAAATTCTCACCGATCATGAGCGGGAGCTAAGAGACCAGCTGTCG
>Ga0209448_10000609_pt1 | contig 11491 bp, 15 predicted proteins | sample BogFormECP14_OM2_FD_188245 | JGI IMG/M metagenome (GOLD analysis project Ga0209448, IMG submission 188245) | Bog forest soil microbial communities from Calvert Island, British Columbia, Canada - ECP14_OM2 (SPAdes) (version 2) | ecosystem: Environmental > Aquatic > Freshwater > Wetlands > Bog ... | reverse complement strand
TACCCGCAGGAGTCAATGTGGGACTCGCGCCTGGACGTCCTGAAATCCGACACTGCGGTGCGTCTGGATCCGCCGAACGACCTGGGAGACCTGGTCTACCCGGCAGGAAAGTCGCCGGCTCAAGTCGCCACTACGGTCGAAGCGCACGGCGACCCCGATAGCTGGCCATTCGATTCCTACGCCACGGAGACCCTCTCAGCGGACGTACTCGTCGGGTCCGGCGATGATCGCAAATACACACCCGCCCGTGTCGAGGTAACCGGAGGCCTGGAGGGCTGGGACGTTAGCGTCAAGCGCGTCGGCGACGCCAGCCAGGATTCAGATCGCGCTGACAACGTGATCATCACCTTGCGCAGGGCCAAGGCCCCGCTGATCTTCGACCTGGGAATCTGCCTGGTTCTTTTCAGCCTGCCCGCGTTGGCATTTGCAGTGGCCATTCAAATTGCTTTGGGCAGAAGGAAATTCGTCCCACCGTTTGTAACGTGGTTCGCTGCGATGCTGTTCGCCGTCATCCCCATCCGCAACTTCCTTCCCGGCTCGCCACCGCCAGGTGCATGGATCGACCAAGCCCTGGTGATCTGGGTGTTGATAGCGCTGGTCGGCGCGATGGGCCTGTACATGGTCACCTGGTATCGACAATCGGACTAAGCACGTCGGATAACTCTGTTGACGTGCCCGGGCCACACGCGGTCGTCATACCCTGAAGTGGTGCTCACCGAGCTGATCGACCTACCGGGCGGATCGTTCCGCATGGGCTCTACCAGCTTTTACCCCGAAGAGGCGCCGATCCACACCGTGACCGTGGACTCCTTCGCGGTGGAGCGGCACCCGGTGATCAACGCGCAATTCGCCGAATTCGTCGCCGCCACAGGGTATGTGACAGTCGCTGAGCAAGCGATCGACCCGGCGCTCTACCCTGGGGCAGATCCCAACGAGCTAAAGGCGGGCGCCATGGTGTTCCGCCCCACGCCGGGCCCGGTCGACCTACGTGACTGGCGGCAGTGGTGGGACTGGGTACCCGGTGCGAATTGGCGCCATCCGTTCGGGCCGGATAGCGATATCGCGGACAGAGCAGACCACCCGGTCCTGCAAGTGGCATATCCGGACGCTGCGGCCTACGCGCGGTGGGCCGGGCGGCGCCTGCCGACTGAAGCCGAGTGGGAGTATGCGGCCCGAGGCGCAACGACAGGGACCTATTCGTGGGGTGACGAGGCGAAGCCTGATGGTCAACTGATGGCCAACACCTGGCAGGGCAGGTTCCCGTACCACAACGAAGGTGCGCTGGGCTGGGTGGGGACTTCGCCGGTGGGAACGTTTCCGCCCAACGGGTTCGGGCTGCTCGACTTGATCGGCAACGTTTGGGAGTGGACCGCCACCGAGTTCTCCGCACACCACCGGCTTGATCAGCCTCCGAAAGCCTGTTGCACACCGTCGGGACCCCCAACTGACCCGGATCCGGCTGTCAGCCAGACGTTGAAGGGCGGCTCACATTTGTGCGCGCCGGAGTACTGCCACCGCTACCGGCCTGCGGCGCGTTCGCCGCAGTCGCAAGACACCGCGACCACCCACATCGGGTTTCGATGCGTGGTCGATCTGGCGTCGGATTAGGCTGCTCGATCCGCCGAGCAGCAAACCAATCCCTTGCCGCCAGCGACAGATCGGACCGCGGAAACGACTGGCGGGTTACTGCTGGGTGGACGGCGGGTGACGGATGCTCCGCACGCGCGCGGGGTCGGCACGGGTTCGCTAGCATCAGCTTTTGTGTCGCCCCCGACAAGCTGGATTTCACCAGCGAGTTCTGGTCCGGTTTCGGCTGGCGGTGCAGCGCCCGCGGCGGGCTATTACTCGTTGCTGTGCGGTCGGGGCAGGCCGCGGATTCCGACCGTTCGCTTCGGTGGCGTCCAATGACCACTGAGGCGCCGCCGAAGGACACGCCGTCGGCGGAGGGGGAGGCGCAAACCGCGCCAGCGGAGGCAAAGCCGGCGCCGCCGCCGCCCAGGCCGCGACCGCGCATCATAATCGGTGTGGGCGTGCTGGCGGTTGTCATCGCCGCCTACGCCCTATCGTTGCTGGGCGTCCACTTGCTGCAAAAATCAGAGGGTCCGCTTCCGCCACTGGACCTGAGCCAGGGCGGAGGCGATGCAACCATCGTGCAGCTGCGCCTCGAGGAGCTGAAGCCGGTCGCGAATCGCCTCACGGTGAATGTGCTCGTTTATCCCGGGATTTCGCAGTACGACAACCGCTTCGATGTGCTCGCCAACGATGTCGCCGTGCGGCTGTATCCAACGAGCGACCTGGGCGACCTCAATTACCCGAAAGGAAAAGCGCCGGCGCAGCTGAGCACCGTAATCGAGGCGCACGGCGATCCGGGTAACTGGCCATTCGACTCGTACAAAACCGAGAAGCTCTCGGCCGATGCGTTTGAAGGGACGGGCGACGCCCGCAAAAAGGTACCCGCCCGTGTCGAAGTAACCGGAGCGTTGGACGGCTGGGACATTACCGTCGACCGCGTCAAGGATCCCGGCGCGCTGCCAACCTCACGCGGCAATGACAACGGGAACGTGGTCATCACCTTCAGGAGAGCCAAGGGGCCGCTGATCTTCGACCTGGGTATCTGCCTGGTCCTCATCGCCCTGCCCACCTTGGCGCTGTTGGTGGCCATTCCGATGGCACTGGGCAGGAGGAAGTTCTTGCCGCCGTTCGCAACGTGGTATGCCGCGAACCTGTTCGCCATCGTCCCGCTGCGCAATATCCTTCCCGGCGCCCCACCGCCCGGCTCGTGGATCGACCAAGCCATCGTGCAGTGGGTGCTGATCGCGTTGGTGACGGCGATGAGCTTGTACATCTTCGCCTGGGTCCGGCAAGGGGACTGATTCTCGGGAACGCGGTTAACAGCTCGTAGCGGCGCCGCCTTAAATGCTGCTGGCAAACACTGCCGTTGCTAACATCCGCTCTGTGTCGGTTCTCAAGGGCTTAACTACGTCAGCGGGTGATCGCCCCGGCGAGGCGAGCTCCGAGCACGACGTGGCCGGGACCTTGGCGGTGGCCACAGCTGGCCATGACGTTCAGCAAACCGGGCTCGAGCCGCCCCCGCAATCGACGCGCAAACCGCGACGACGACACCTCGTGCTCGATGTCTCCATCATCGTGGGCGTTGGCGTCGTGTATTTCCTATCGCTGCTCGGCTACCACTGGCTGGCCACCGCACCGGGTCCGCTCCCCGAGCCGGACGTGGGCACCGCTGACGGCACCGTGGTTTTGGCGCGCTTGGAGCAGCTGCACCCCGTCGAACATCGCCTCGACGTGAAGGTGCTGGTGATGCCTGACGATTCGATGATCGACAAGCGCCTCAACGTGTTGACCACCGATACGTCCGTGCGTTTCTTTCCGCACAACGACTTGGGAGATCTGCAGTACCCGATAGGGAAGTCGCCGGCGCAGGTAGCCACAAACATCGAGGCGCACGGTGACCCCGGTGACTGGCCATTCGACACGTACAAGACCGATACCATCCAGGCCGACGTGCTGGTCGGGGTCGGCGACAATCGTCAATACAAACCCGCCCGGGTGGAAGTGACCGGATTGCTGGAAGGCTGGGACGTCACCGTCACCCGAGTCGGGCGCGACAGCCACGACCCAGGTCGCCCGGACAACGTGATCATCACGTTTCACCGGGCCAAGGGTCCGCTGGTCTTCGATCTCGGAATCTGCCTGGTCCTCATTACCCTTCCGACGTTGGCACTGTTCGTGGCCATTCAGATGCTTACCGGCCGGAGACAATTCTTGCCGCCGTTCTCCACCTGGTACGCCGCGATGCTGTTCGCCGTCGTACCCCTGCGCAACATCCTCCCCGGCACCCCGCCGGCGGGTGCGTGGATCGACCAAGCCGTTGTGATCTGGGTACTGATTGCGCTGGCCACGGCGCTGGTCCTGTACATCATGGCGTGGTACCGACACTCCAGCTAGAGCGTGCTGAGCTCGGGCCGGCAGGAATTTGGCTCTGAGCAGGTCGTCACCTAGACTCTAGGGGTTGCCTTGGGCAGACCTCGGCCGGTACGTGCAAACGTAATCGGCCCCGCGTGCCCTTCGACAACAAAGACCATGCACGTCAGGTGCTGGTAGGCCTTGCCCGCCGAGGCTCACCGCGCTGTTTTCTCCTGCCGTGCACACGTGAAACCAGGTCAGGAGATCGAGTGATTCAGCAGGAATCGCGGCTGAAGGTCGCCGACAACACCGGCGCCAGGGAGATCTTGTGCATCCGGGTGCTCGGCGGTTCGTCGCGACGCTACGCCGGCATCGGCGACGTCATCGTCGCCACCGTCAAGGAGGCCATCCCCGGCGGCAACATCAAGCGTGGCGAGATCGTCAAAGCCGTCGTGGTGCGCACCGTCAAGGAGCGCAGGCGTCCCGACGGCAGCTACATCAAGTTCGACGAGAACGCGGCTGTGATCATCAAGCCCGACAACGACCCGCGCGGCACTCGCATCTTCGGGCCGGTCGGCCGCGAACTGCGCGAGAAGCGATTCATGAAGATCATCTCGCTGGCCCCGGAGGTGCTGTAGATGAAAGTCCACAAAGGCGACACCGTGCTGGTCATCTCCGGCAAGGATAAGGGCGCCAAAGGCAAAGTGCTGCAGGCCTACCCGGACCGTAACCGGGTGCTGGTCGAGGGCGTCAACCGGATCAAGAAGCATACGGCGATTTCGACCAACCAGCGCGGAGCGCGGTCGGGCGGAATCGTCACCCAGGAAGCCCCGATCCACGTCTCCAACGTGATGGTGGTCGACTCCGAGGGCAAGCCCGCCCGCATCGGCTACCGGCTAGACGAGGAGACCGGCAAGCGGGTTCGTATCTCCAAGCGCAACGGCAAGGACATCTAACATGTCAACCACAGAAAGCAAGGTTCAACCGCGCCTCAAAGAGCGCTACCGCAACGAGATCAAGGATTCGCTGCACAAGCAGTTCGGCTACGGCAACGTCATGCAGATCCCGACCGTGACCAAAGTCGTCGTCAATATGGGGGTCGGCGAGGCCGCCAGGGACGCCAAGCTGATCAACGGCGCGGTCAACGACTTGGCTCTGATCACCGGACAACGGCCCGAGATCCGCAAGGCCCGGAAGTCCATAGCGCAATTCAAGTTGCGCGAAGGCATGCCGATCGGCGCGCGGGTCACCTTGCGTGGCGACCGGATGTGGGAGTTCCTCGACCGTCTCACATCGATCGCGCTACCGCGTATTCGTGACTTCCGCGGGCTTTCGCCCAAACAGTTCGACGGTGTCGGCAACTACACCTTCGGGCTGGCCGAGCAGTCGGTGTTCCACGAGATCGATGTGGACAAGATCGACCGGGTGCGCGGCATGGACATCAACGTCGTCACCTCGGCGACGACCGACGACGAAGGACGAGCGCTGTTGCGGGCCCTCGGCTTTCCGTTCAAGGAGAACCTCTAAAGGGAAGTTGAGTGATGGCTAAGAAGGCACTGGTTATCAAGGCGGCGCGCAAACCACGCTTCGCGGTGCGCGCCTATACCCGCTGCAACAGGTGCGGCCGCCCGCGTGCGGTCTACCGCAAGTTCGGGCTGTGCCGGATCTGCCTGCGCGAGATGGCGCACGCGGGTGAGTTGCCCGGCGTTCAGAAGAGCAGCTGGTAACAGGCCGGCACAGGACAAGACCCCTACCAAGAAAAGGCGCGCGACAGGCCCGAGCCGGGAACCACCGCGAGGAAGGTGACAGACGCTGTCATGACAATGACGGACCCGATCGCAGACTTCTTGACACGTCTGCGCAACGCCAATTCGGCGTACCACGATGAGGTGAGTTTGCCGCACTCCAAGATCAAGGCGAACATCGCCCAGATCCTCAAGAGCGAGGGATACATCAGCGACTACCGGACCGAAGACGCTCGGGTCGGCAAGTCGCTGGTCGTCCAACTCAAGTACGGGCCGAGCCGGGAGCGCAGCATCGCCGGTTTGCGCCGGGTGTCCAAGCCGGGGTTGCGGGTGTACGCGAGATCCACCAGCCTGCCGCGGGTTCTCGGTGGTCTGGGGGTGGCGATCATCTCGACCTCCTCCGGTCTGCTGACCGACCGTCAGGCAGCCAGACAGGGCGTGGGCGGCGAAGTCCTCGCGTTCGTCTGGTGAGAAGGACCAAAAGGAAGAGCTATGTCGCGCATTGGTAAGCAGCCGGTTCCGATCCCAGCCGGAGTCGACGTAACGATCGACGGCCAGAACGTCTCGGTGAAGGGGCCCAAGGGCTCCCTGGACTTGACAGTCGCCGAGCCGATCACGGTGTCGCGCAGCGAGGACGGTGCAATCGTGGTCACCCGTCCCGACGACGAGCGGCGCAACCGTTCATTGCACGGGCTGTCGCGCACGCTGGTGTCCAACCTGGTCACCGGTGTGACGCAGGGTTACACCACCAAGATGGAGATCTTCGGGGTCGGCTACCGGGTGCAGCTCAAGGGCTCCAACCTGGAGTTCGCGCTGGGATACAGCCACCCGGTGGTGATCGAGGCGCCGGACGGCATCACGTTCGCGGTTCAGTCACCGACGAAGTTCACGATCACCGGGATCGACAAGCAGAAGGTCGGCCAGATCTCGGCGAACATCCGCCGTCTGCGCCGTCCTGACCCGTACAAGGGCAAGGGCGTGCGCTACGAAGGCGAGCAGATCCGCCGCAAGGTCGGAAAGACAGGTAAGTAGTCATGGCGCAATCACAAGCTGGCACCGCTGAGCGAAAGCTGTCGGGGCAGAGCGTATCCGCAACTCGGCGGGTTTCCCGGCTGCGCAGGCACGCGCGGCTGCGCAAGAAGATCGCGGGCACCCAGCAGCGCCCGCGGTTGGTGGTGCACCGGTCCGCGCGGCACATTCACGTGCAATTGGTCAACGACGAGAACGGCACCACAGTCGCCGCCGCGTCGTCGATCGAGACCGATGTGCGCGGCCTGGACGGTGACAAGAAGGCCCACAGCGTGCGGGTCGGTCAATTGATCGCAGAGCGTGCCAAGGCCGCCGGCATCGACAGCGTGGTGTTCGACCGTGGCGGATACACCTACGGCGGACGGATCGCGGCGCTCGCCGATGCCGCACGCGAGAACGGATTGAGTTTCTGATGACAACTGGAAGGACCGCATAATGGCGGAGCAGTCGGCTGGCGGGCAGGGCGCCCCAGACAGCCGCGACAGCCGCGGTGACCGCGGTGACGGCCGCGGTCGGCGCGACAGCGGGGGCCGTGGCGGCCGCGACCGCGACGGCGACAAGAGCAACTACATAGAACGCGTTGTCGCCATCAACCGTGTCTCCAAGGTGGTCAAGGGTGGCCGGCGATTCAGCTTCACCGCTCTGGTCATCGTTGGTGACGGCAACGGCATGGTCGGTGTCGGCTACGGGAAGGCCAAGGAGGTCCCGGCCGCGATCGCCAAGGGCGTAGAAGAGGCGCGCAAGGGCTTCTTCCGGGTGCCGCTGATCGGCGGCACCATCACTCACCCGGTGCAGGGCGAGAAGGCCGCCGGCGTGGTGATGTTGCGCCCCGCCAGTCCGGGCACCGGTGTGATCGCCGGCGGTGCGGTCCGCGCGGTGCTGGAATGCGCTGGGGTACACGACATCCTGGCCAAATCTTTGGGCAGCGACAACGCGATCAACGTGGTGCACGCCACCGTGGCCGCGCTCAAGCTGCTGCAGCGTCCCGAGGAGGTGGCCGCCCGCCGCGGTCTGCCGATCGAGGATGTCGCCCCGTCCGGGATGCTGAAGGCGCGACGGCAAAGTGAAGCTCTCGCGGCAGCCACGGCACGGGAGGGAACGTCACAGCCATGAGCCAGCTGAAGATCACCCAGGTGCGCAGCACGATCGGGGCTCGCTGGAAGCAGCGCGAGAGCCTGCGCACCCTGGGCCTGCGGCGGATTCGCCATTCGGTGATCCGTGACGACAACCCACAGACCCGCGGACTGATCGCGGTGGTGAGCCACCTCGTCGTGGTGGAGTCCGCCGAGGCGGCCACCGGAGGTAAGAAATGACGATCAAGCTGCACGACCTGCGCCCCGCGCGCGGGTCGAAAACGAAGCGTACCCGAGTCGGCCGCGGTGAGGGCTCCAAAGGCAAGACCGCGGGCCGTGGTACCAAGGGCTCCAAGGCCCGCAAGCAGGTGCCGGTCACTTTCGAGGGCGGGCAGATGCCGATCCACATGCGGCTGCCCAAGCTCAAGGGATTCCGCAACCGCTTCCGCATCGAATACGAGGTCGTCAATGTCGGTGACATCAACCGGCTGTTCCCCGACGGCGGTGCCGTCGGTGTGGACGACCTGGTGGCCAAGGGCGCCGTTCGCAAGAATTCTTTGGTCAAGGTCCTCGGCGACGGCAAGCTGACCGTCAAGGTCGAACTGTCCGCACACAAGTTCAGCGGCAGCGCGCGCGAGAAGATCACCGCCGCGGGCGGCTCGACCACCGAGCTGTCCTAAAACTGCTGTCCGGCGGATTCAGTACCCTGGGTCGAATTCTAGGGGCAGCGTAGTCAAGCCGGTGTTTCTGGCGACCGGCTTCCAGCATGCGGGTCCTCCGGGTCGCGGGTTGGGCATGCGGCGTGATGATGATGATGATGATGATGATGATGATGATGATGATGATGATGATGAGAGCTTCGACGAGTTCGAGTCGGGCGAGGTGGGAACCCAGGCAATGGTCGTATTCATGGCGACGCCCTGCGCCTTCGCCATGGAGTCGTTCTTGCCCAGCTTGGTCAGCGCCTCAGGCGATTGAGGATATGGCCCCACCCAAAATGTAACCGCATCGCTCAACGCCGTGGCCGTGCGCACGCGCAGCACGTGCTCGCCCAGCGGACAATCCGGCGCAACCTGAAACTTGACCTTGAATCCGTTCGCGGCCTGAGCGTTGGGCGCAAACCCCGCTGCCGAAATCCCCGGCGAATAAAACAAAATCTCCTTGGGATTTTCGAGCGACCTTCCGTGAAACTCAACCGTTACACTAAACCCGCGCGCCTCCCCGCGAGGCAGCAGATAATCCACCATATACTGCGTGTCGGGCAAAGCCGGCGCCGCCAATAATAGAAGGATCCCGAAGTGGCGCCCCCCACCTTCGACATCGCGTTCATCGGCAGCGGGATCGCGTGCTCCATGACTCTGCTGGAACTGGCTCAGACCCTGCTGAGCCCCGGGCCGACGCCGCCCAAGCTGCGCATCGCGGTGGTGGAGCGGGACGAGCAGTTCTGGTGCGGAATCCCTTATGGTCGGCGCTCCAGCATCCGCTCGCTCGCCATTCAGAAGCTCGACGATTTCGTCAACCAGCCCGAAAAGTCCTCTTATATCGCCTGGCTGGAGCGGAACAAGCCGCGCTGGCTGGCGTCCTTCCAAGAGCAGGGCGGCGAAGCCGCGGCGCGCTGGATCTGCGACAACCGCGAAGCTTTGGACGCCAACCAGTGGGGCGAGCTCTACGTGCCGCGCTTTCTCTTCGGAGTTTTTATTTCGGAGCAGGTGGATGCAGCCATCGCGGCGCTCGGCGAGCGCAATCTGGCCGAAATCGTGACCATCCGCGCCGAGGCCATTAGCGCCTGTTCCGCAGACGGCCGCTACGTGATTGGCCTCAGCCCGTCCGGGGACGGTCCAACGGCGATCGAAGCGGGCAAAGTGATTGTCGCCATCGGCAGTCCCCCGCCCAAAACGATCCTCGCGGGCGATTCCGAGCCCGCGTTCACCTATATCAGCGATTTCTACTTCCCCTGCGAGGAGACCAACCTGGAGCGGTTGCGCCAGTCGCTCGACCGCGTCGAGCCGCGCGAGAGGCGCAACGTGCTGGTGGTGGGTTCCAACGCCAGCTCGCTCGAAGCGCTCTACCTGATGCGCCACGACGCGCGCATCCGCGAGCGGGTCCATTCCATCACTGTCATCTCGCGCTCCGGCGCGCTTCCCTACAAGATCTGCGAACAGCCGCCGGAGTTCGAATTCCCGCGGCTCAGCGCGCTGCTCTCCGCGGAAACGGTAGGCGCGGCGGATCTCATGTCTGCGATCCGCGCCGATCTGGGTACGGCCGAAGAACGCTCGTTAAACCTGGCCGATTTGTACGACGCCATCGGCGCCCTGGTGGGGCAGGCGCTGCGCAAGATGGATCTCCCGCAGCAGGAGGAGTTCTACTGCGTGCACGGCATGAACTTCACCAAGTTGGTGCGGCGCGCGGGACGCGATTGCCGCCAGGCATCGGAGGAGCTGGCCGCGGAAGGCATGCTGAGCCTGCTCGCTGGCGAAGTATTGCGCGTGAATGCTTGTGCCTCCGGCCAGCCGTTCGCCACCATGAGCTACCGCGCCGCGGGCGCCGAGCATACGCACCCCGTCCCCTTTGCGGCGGTGGTGAATTGCGGCGGTTTCGAAGAGCTGGACGCGTGTTCCTCGCCGTTCCTCGTCAGCGTGATGCAGAACCGGCTTTGCCGCCCCAACCGCACCAACCGCGGCCTCTTCGTGAACGACGATTTCGAGGCCAGCCCGGATTTTTGCGTCATCGGACCGCTTATCGGCGGCAACTTCAATCCCAAAATCCGCTTTTGGCACGTGGAGAACGCGGCCCGCATCCGCTCGCTGGCGAAATCGCTGGCCGCCAGCCTGGCTGCTTCGGTCCAGCCCGCTTCGGAGACGAGCCGCGTTAGCCTTGCGCGCGGGGACGGAGCGCCGCCTTGGCGCGCTCGTACAATCCGCGGCGAATCAGCGTCGCGGCGAAGCGGCCCGCGATTCCGGGGTTCAAACAGAAACGCGGGATGATGCCGGATGGCCCGCCAATAGCAGCGCCGCACATTCTCGTTCATCTCGCAGCCGAAATACTGATCGGCGTAGGTGAGATAGTTGCGTCCATAGACGGGCCGCCGCTCGTGCCCCTTTTCCTCCTGCTGCGGCACGTTGCCGAACACCCGGTCCAGCACGTGAAAGCTGGCGGTCTCGCCGGTGCGGTCGCGAATCATGTGGTGATGCATATTGGTGGCGTGAATGCGGTAATCGGCCAGAACCTGGTCGACATAGCACGAGTTCCAGTTTTCGGTGATGCCGGTGGTGAGATACCAGTCGAGGAAGCGGTAGTTCGAAGGAATGGGAAGCGGCGGCGCCCGCGCTTCGCGCCGGACAATGGTGGTGGGCGCGGGGGATATAGTTCACCGTCAGCAGCGGAAAGATCTCGTTGCGGCGCTCGAGAATTCGCTGCCTCTGCACCACGCGCTCCGGAACCGTCACCTCGCCTGCCGAATTGATGAGCGCGATATCCGCGTAGACCAAGCCCACGCGTTCATCCTCCTCGGGCAGCGGCATGGTGCGCTCCAGAAACTGCGGATGGTAGCGATCGTCGGAATCGTTGCGCGCGATTTACTTGCCCGTGCACAACGCGTAACCCTGGTTGGCCGTGGCGATGGCGCCCGCGTTCTTGGCATGGCGGATCTAGGGGATGCGCGGATCGGTGAGCGAACGCGCCACCTGCAGGCGCATGCCGGAGTGGAACAGCAGGTCCTCC
>Ga0209448_10000607_pt1 | contig 11502 bp, 8 predicted proteins | sample BogFormECP14_OM2_FD_188245 | JGI IMG/M metagenome (GOLD analysis project Ga0209448, IMG submission 188245) | Bog forest soil microbial communities from Calvert Island, British Columbia, Canada - ECP14_OM2 (SPAdes) (version 2) | ecosystem: Environmental > Aquatic > Freshwater > Wetlands > Bog ... | reverse complement strand
GGCATCATCTTCACCCGCTCCAACGCGTCTTTGACGCCGCGCGGGCTGAGCGGATGGGCGTCGCCGAAGGCCCGCACCAACGTCGCGGCGACGTCGTGGTTGACCGGCGGGACGCAGTATTCGGGACGACGACCGCCGTACCGCTTCGCGTAGCGGTCGAGGAAGTCCTGACAGATTTGATTCGCCTCGTCGTATTGGTCGACCCCGATCCATCCCATGAACGCGTTCCACATGATCGGGTTGACCCATGCGTTCTGGAAAGCCGTCGTGGTGAACCTCGGCGGGTCCCAGTTGACCGCCTCCAGCGCAGGATTGATGAAGACGATCCCGAAGCCGAAGCCCAGATGCACGATCGCTTCCGCCTTCGCATCGTGCAGGGTATGCACGGCGTCATTGATGTCCTGCGCGGTCTGCGCGATCGCCGCTTCCGCAACAATGCGAATGCCTTTGCGCTGAAAGGCTTTTCGCAGATTCTTGAGGTAGCTCTCACCGATAAGGTTCTGCTCGACGAGAACCCCGATTTGGGTGAAACCACGTTTGGCCACCAGGTCCGTGATGAAGATCGGCTCGTCGGTCATCGATCCTTGCGGGAAGGCGAATGTCCATTCGCCTAACCAGTCGTCGGTGCCGGTGACGCTGATGGCCGGGACCTTGAACCGCTCTTCGATCGCTTCACGTGTGGGCACGCAGTTGTCGGTGATGTGCGGCCCAAACACCACGAGGCAGCCTTCGTCGACGAGCTCACCGAACGCGTCGATCACCGCCTTGACCGATCCCTTGGGCAGTCCCTCCACTTCGCGGTAAATCATCTGCACAGGCCGGTCCATCAACCCGAGTTCAGCGGCCTCCTCGAATACGAGGTCAAAGCACCGGGTGAAGTCCGCCAGCATCTCCTCGGGGAACCCCGGTGGGAGCGTGAAGTCCATCAGGTAACCGACCTTGATCGGCTCTGCGGTGCTTTCGTAGGACATCTGACCTCCCGGGTGACAAACTCACTCGCACGGATCCCATAGCTGACCTAATATTTGTTCAGAGGACTAGCGACGGCGGTATGCAACGTCAATCATCTGCCCCATCGGCCCCGCCCAGGTAGACCTCGATCATCTCGTTGAGAGCCCTGCCCACAGCCACATCGTCAGTGAGCGGTCCGGCGATCGCGGCCCGGGCCGCCTCTTGCATGGTCAGCCCCTCAGCGATAAGCCTGCCTGCCGCGATGAGCACGCGGGTCGATGCGACCTCACGTAGCCCGCCGGTTTCCAGGCGGCGAATGGCCTGGCCGACGCGCACCAGTTCAGAGGCGATGGCACCGTCCACACCCGCTTCGTGTGCAACGATCTCCTCTTCGACATCGGCTGCGGGGAATCCGAATTCGACAGCTACCATCCGCTGACGTGTCGAATCCTTGAGGTCCTTGAGCACGCTTTGATAGCCGGGGTTGTAGGACACCACCAGACCGAATCCGGGTGCCGCGTCCAGAGTGATACCGAGCCGCTCGATGGGCAACTGCCGCCGGTGGTCCGCGAGCGGATGCAGCACGACGGTCGTGTCCTGTCGGGCCTCCACCACTTCGTCCAGGTAGCAGATCGCGCCCTCACGCACCGCCCGGGTCAGCGGACCGTCCGTCCACACCGTCTCGTCGCCCCGCAGCAGAAACCGACCGACAAGGTCTGCCGTGGTGAGGTCGTCATGGCAGGCGACGGTGATCAGCGGTCTACCGAGATCGTGGGCCATCGCCTCGACGAAGCGGGTCTTGCCGCAACCCGTCGGTCCTTTGAGTACGAGTGCCAGACCCTGGCGATAGGCCGCCTTGAAAACGGCCTCTTCGCTGCCGATCGCCTTGTAGTAAGGCCGTGCGCTGTCCGCCTCTGGGGTCGCGCCGTTCGGTGAAGCCAGCCTGAACTCGTTGGCCATAGCTTCCCTTCTGCCACCCGCGGCACCGCGGTGATTTGAGCCTAACCGGAACAGATGTTTGTTTCAAGTATGCCGGAGCCCGCGATGGGACTCCCCAATGACGCGCCAATTGCATTCTGGGACATGCCATCAGACCAAAGTTTGAACGATCGTGCGTTCGTCATGACACCCTCCGGCGGACCTCTGCCGAGCGCAGCGCCGACCGGAATAGCGGTCCGATCACACCGGCGAGTTGATCTGGGCGCGCGATCGCCGCATGCGCGGTGCTGCCGAACACTCTGCGCAGCGATTGCACGTCGGTTCCCGCGCCGATCGTCAGGCATACGCAGCCAGTGCCCCGGCGGCGGGCCTCGGTCAAAGCGCGGCGCGCATCAGCGGCACCGTAGGCCCGCTCGTATCCGTGGTCGTATGCGAGTCCGTCGGACAGCACCACCAACAGCCGGCGTGACGTACCTCCGCGCGCCTCCAAAACCGCCGAACCGTGCCGGATGGCCGCACCGAGGCGGGAGTACGCGCCGGGTTCCAGGCTGTTCAGCCGCCTTATTACTCGGGCGTCGAGGTGATCCTCAAACCGTTTGACGGGCACCATACTCACCGCGCGCCGGCCCAGCGAGTAGTACGCGTACAGGGCAACCCGGTCACCCAGGTCGTGCAGTGCAACGGTGAGGTTGGCAACCACCACGCGCTGTTGTTCGTGCACCGTGCGCCCCACCGTTCCGGGCTCGGCCGCCGACCCCGACACATCGAGAAGGAGCAGCACCGACAGGTCACGGCGGCGGCGCAGGCTGTCGAGGTACACCGCCTCGTCGGGCACCGACCCCGCCCGCACCTCGACGCGGGCCTCAACCGCTGCGTCGATGTCGATGTCGTCGCCCTGTGGCTGGCGGTGGCGGCGGTGCAGACCCATTCCTAGTCGCGACAGCGGGCGCCGCAGGCCGATGGCGTCGTCGATTGCGAGAGTCGCCTGTGATCCCAGATGGGCCTTGGTCTTCGGCTCGACCTCGCGCACGGTGCACCACGCGGGCCGGTAGCGCTTACGCGTGACGTCCCATTCCGGATACCGCACGCCGTCCGCTTGGGTCTCGCTGTCCCTGACGTCCTCGTTCGACACCGAAGCCAGCGACGAGACCGCGTGCGGGCCAGGGTGAGCGGAGTTCGTGCGATGCGTCGGGGCATCCGCGCCGGGCGGGCCGCCGCCGCTACCGGTCTTACGCACCGACGACAGCATCTTCTTCAACCACTTGCCGATATAGCCGCCCCCGCCAACGGGGCTGGTGAACATGTCTGGGTCGTCGGAATCGTCGATCTCGCCGTCATCAAGATCCTGAAGCTCCTTTAGTTCCTGCGCGCGCTCCTGATTTCCAAGGCCCCGCGGGACATGCTGGGGGTTGCCCTGGTCCGCTTGCTCGGCCGACCGGGAGCACGCGGCTATCACCTTCGCCGCACGGATCACGCCAAACCCGGGCGCCGGGTCGTCGATCACCGACCGTCCGGCGGCAATGCCCAGCGAAGCGGCGGGCGAGTCGCTGCGACTCGCGATGTCACGGTTGCCCGCCCCCCATACTCCCGATGCCAGGACACTTGGTAGCAGCCCGGCATTGGCGACCAGTGCGCGATGCCCTTCGACCGCCAGATAGCGCCTGGCCAGCCGCGGGTGGCGGACCAGGGGACGCACGACGTCGGGATCCAGGCTGCCGGCCGCGATCAAAGACGCGTGCACAGCGACGCACTCGAGGGTCTCGAGTTTCGCGCGGGCCCGCGCGGAAGCGTCGACGTAAATCGTCTGGCCGTCCGTCCAGGAGGGTTCACCCGGTTGCAGCTCGGAAACTGCCACGGGTCGGCCCGCAAGTGCAGAAGCGAGCATGCCAAGGGCCTGCAGCCGGTCGCCAAGAGCGTCGTTTGCCACGCTCGACCTCCGAACCACAGGAGCTTGTTGACCAAATATCTGTTCCACCGTAGGGTCCGGTTTTACCGCAGTCAATCAGATCAGGCTGTCGGCCGTACTTCGTCAGGAGCAGTTCGTGATTGACTTCACCGGCCAGGCGGCTGTGGTCACCGGCGCCGGCCGCGGACTCGGTCGGCTGTACGCGCTGGACCTCGCCCGCCGCGGCGCCGCGGTGGTGGTCAACGACCTCGGCGGCTCAATGCGTGGGGCCGGCGCCGACTCGGGCGTAGCGGACGAAGTGGTCGACGAGATCAAGGGGGCGGGCGGCACGGCAATCGCCTCCTACGACTCGGTCGACAGCCCCGCGGGCGGCCAGGCGATCATCGACGCCGCCGTAGACGCATTCGGGCGGCTCGACGCGGTCATCAGCAACGCGGGAATCTTCAGCAGTGTGCCATTCGAAGATCTCTCGGTCGACGAGTGGACCCGAATGCTGCGAGTGCATCTCGACGGCGGCTTTTTTCTGTCTCAGCCCGCGTATCGCGTGATGAAGAAGAACGGGGGCGGAAGATTCGTGTTCATCTCGTCCTCCGCCGGGATCTTCGGCCAGCCGATGGAGGCCCACTACGCCGCGGCTAAAGCCGGCCTGGTGGGCTTGACGAACGTGATCGCGATCGAAGGCGAAGCGCATGGAATATTCGCTAATTCCATTATGCCAACCGGCTTCTCGCGGATGGTCACGGAGACCGTCGGCGACGAGAAGTTCCTCACCGAATCCGGCTTCATGCGGGCCATTCGACCCGAACTCGTCGTGCCGCTGGTGACCTTCCTAGCGAGCAGCGCCTGCACGTTCACCCATCGCAACTATTCGGCCTCCGCCGGACGCTACGCGCGGGTGTTCGTCGGCCTGAGCGAAGGTTGGCTGGCCGACGCCGAGAGCGAACCGACGGCGGAAGACATCGAGGCACACCTCGAGCAGATGTCATCGACGGACAGATTCTTCGTGCCCACATCGATCGTCGATGAGGTACTGGAAGTGTGTGAGCGACGTGGCGTCAACGCGATGCCGGACAACGCTGATGTCGCATTCCCCGAACCGCAACGCAACGGGCACTGATCTTTGCTCGTCGCGATCGGCGTTGTTGACCAAAAATCTGCTCCGACGTAGAGTCCGACCAAACGGGCCCGATTCAAGGCCCAGAGTGAAGGACCAGAGTCAAGGAAAGTGGACTTCGCCTACCCAGCGGAAGTGGAACATTTCCGCACCGAGCTGCGCGAGTGGCTGTCCGCGAACCTGACCGATGAGCTGGTGGCCGCGCGTCGGCCCTCCGGCCGCGACGACGCGGCATTCGAAATGCTGCGCGGTTGGAGCCGAACGATGGCCGACGCGGGGTGGGCGGCCGTCTCCTGGCCTCGCGAGTACGGTGGCCGCGGGGCGACAGTTCTCGAGCAACTGGTCTACACCGAGGAAACCACTCGTGCTCGGGCTCCGATGCCGCTCAACATCATTGGGATGAACAACATCGCTCCGGCGATCATGCAGTACGGCACCGAGTCCCAGAAGCTCACGCTGCTTCCCCGGATGATGCGCGCCGACGACATCTGGTGCCAGGGAATGTCGGAGCCCGAAGCGGGGTCCGATCTCGCCGCGCTGCGCACCCGCGCGGTGCGTGATGGTGACGACTTCGTCGTCAACGGCCAGAAGATCTGGACCTCGCTCGGACATCAGGCGCAGTGGTGTCAGCTGTACGTGCGCACCGATCCCGACGTCCCGAAGCACCAGGGCATCTCCTGCCTGATCGTCGACATGAAGTTGCCCGGCATCGAGGTCCGCCCGCTGGTCACGCTTAACGGCGACGCCGATTTCGCTGAAGTGTTCTTTGGCGACGTTCGCGTTCCGGCTGATACGTTGCTCGGCCCGCTGAATGCGGGCTGGCAGGTGGCCACCACCACGCTCAGCCACGAGCGCGCCGGGGCCGCCCGATTGTACGCAGAGATGCACGTAAGGCTCGACGAGCTGGTGGATGACTTCGCCAGGGCGCAGGACGGGAGAGCGCGCGGCGCGCTGGACGATCCGGTGACACTGCGACGCCTTGGCGAGATCGGGGTCCGCATCAAGTATCTCGAAGTGCTCTGCCAGCGGTCGATCTCAGCGACACTGCACGGCGGCGACACCTTCGGGTCGGCCAGCCTCGCCAAGACCGTATGGGGTGAGATCGGGCAGGAGCTGGCAGCCCTGGCCTTCGATGTGCTCGGCACAGACGGTCAAAACGGCCGGTGGGGCGACTACCGGCTGACTTCGCGCTCGCTGACCATCGCGGGCGGAACGACCCAGATCAACAAGAACATCACCGCGCAGCGCGTCCTGGGGCTGCCCCGCAAATGAACCTCGAACTCACCGAAGAGCAGGTCGCGTTGCGCGACACCACCCGGCGCTTTCTTGCCGAGAAAGCGCCGATCTCGGGCCACGTGCGCGAGTTGCTCGACGATCCCACGGGTGTCGACGAAGCGGTCTGGCGCGGTCTTGCCGACCTCGGGACAACCGGGCTGTTGGTGCCGGAGGAATACGGTGGAGCCGGCATGACGATGGTCGAGGCCGGAATTGTCGCCGAAGAGCTCGGCGCCGCCCTGCACCCGGGGCCGTGGTTGTCGAGCGCGGTCGCCGCGACGCGCGCCCTGACGCGGCTCGGCGGCAACGGTACTGCTGCCAAGATTTTGGCCGGGATCGCCGACGGGACTACGATCGCTACCGTCGGCTTCCTGGATTTCGGGAACATCGCCTCGGTCGACTCCTCGGTCGAACTAGCCGGGCAAGGCGACGACATCGTGCTGCGGGGCGAGATCGCCGCAGTGCCCGACGCTGCGGCGGCCGACATCCTGCTGGTGCTTGCACAGGACGCAGCAGGCATGGGGCTTTTCGCGGTAAGCACCGACTCCTCCGGGGTCTCGGTAGTACCCGAGGTCGGTATCGACCAGACCCGCAAGCAGTTTCGCGTCACGCTCGACGACGCGCCCGCACACCGGCTGGCGTCGGCTTCGCCCGACGCCGTTGCGGCGGTGATCGATGACGTGCTCATCGCCACTGCCGCCGACGCGCTCGGCGCCGCGCGGGCCGTCATGCACCTTGCCATCGAATACGCAAAGGTCAGAAAACAATTCGGTCAGGTCATCGGATCGTTTCAGGCGATCCAGCATCTGTGCGTAGACATGTTCGAGACCGTCGAGCTGGCCCGCAGCGGTGTGATCCACGCGCTGTGGGCCTCCGATGCTCACGGCACCCAAGCCGACGAACGGCATGTGGCCGCGCTGCGGGCGAAGGCTTTCGCCGGGCGGCTGGCCACCGTGGGCGACACCGCGATCCAGGTGTTCGGCGGCATCGGCTACACCTGGGAGCACGATGCTCATCTTTACCTCAAGCGCCTGCTGAGCTGGAGCGGACTTCTCGGTGGGCCCGACAAGTACCTCACTGAAATCGGTGCGCGCCTTACGAAGAAGGGGTCTCCGGTGACCGTCCCGGACTCGATGGATATCGAATACCTGCTCACCGCCACCCGTTCGGCGCGTAAGTCGCTCGACCTGGACGCGCCCGTCGACCTCGGGGACATCCGTGACTGCCTGCGCATCGCTTTGCAAGCCGCCAACGGCTCGAATTCACAGACCTGGCGCTGGCTGGTGATCGCCGACCCGGAGCTACGGAAAAAGGTCGCCGAGCTGTACCGCGACGCCTATCTGGTGCGCGTCGGAGGGCAGTTGGTTGCCGACCTGATGCCGGTCGGCACCCCGGAGCACCGGCTGATGTCGTCGACGGAGTGGTTAGTCGAGAACATGGCGAAGGTTCCGTTGCTGGTAATCCCTTGCTACCAGCCGTACCTCCCGCACATCGAAGGCGACGAGTCGTTTCAACAGGCGACGCTGTACGGTTCAATCTTCCCGGCGGTGTGGAACTTTCAGCTGGCCTTGCACACCCGCGGCTACGGAACGTGCGTGACGACGCTGCACCTGCACCGTGAAGAAAAAGTGCGCCGGCTGCTGGGAATCCCGGAAACCTATGTCCAGGGCTGCCTGCTGCCCGTGGGCCGCCTCCGGCCCGGGTACAAATTCAGGCCCGCGGCTCGGCGACCCGTCGGCGAGATGGTCACGGTCGACCGTTGGGACGGGCCAGGGCTTTAGAATGGCTCTGGCTCCTGTCACCGCCGTTAGCAGCACATTTGACCGGGTTTATGGCAATCCAATCTGATAGCCTTTAACAAAGATTTGGTTCGGCGGGAGTTCGGTGGGAGGACCAATGCGTATGTTCGCTAAGCCGCAGTCCTCTGGATATGCGCACCGCTAGCCGTGGCCAAAGCCGATGCATTGGCTAAGGGCAGGCGGACGGCAGCCGATCGGGTGGATCAGGCCGGCGGCGCAGACGACGCCGGGACGCGCCGAGACGAGATCCTGCAGACCGCGGCATCGTTGATCGCATCCTCGGGATTGCGAACGTCGTTGCAGGAGATCGCCGACGCGGCAGGCATCCTCCCCGGAAGTTTGTATCACCATTTTGAGTCCAAAGAGGCGATCCTCATCGAGCTGATCCGCCGCTATCAGGATGATCTGAACCGTATCGGAGAAACCGCCCAGGCCAGGCTGGACGAGCCCGACCCACGCCCGGCTTCGGAAAAGATCATCGAATTGGGGTCGGCAATTGCCAACAGCGCCGTGCAGCACGGGGCGGCCCTGCAGATGTCGTTCTACGAGGGACCGAGCGCAGATCCCGAGCTGATGAAGCTGACCCGGCAGCAGCCCACGGCGATTCATGAGGCGATGCTGCAAACGCTGCGCGCCGGCAGGTGGAGTGGCTATATCAAACCCGATATCGATCTGCCCACGGTGGCCGACCGTATCTGTCAGACCATGCTGCAGGTCGGGCTTGACGTCATGCGCCACAATTCTCCCGCAGACCAGGTAGCCGAGCTGTTGTGCCGAATCATTCTGCAGGGGCTGGCAGCTCGGCCTCCCACCGATCCCGCATTAGAGCGGTCCAACGCCTTTGCTGCGGCAAATGACATCATCAAGACGTGGGCCGACGACAGCGACGCCGATCCCAGCGACAAGGCGGCCCACGTCCGCGCGGTGGCACGAACGGAGTTCGGCCGCAAAGGGTATGAAGTCACCACCATCAGGGACATCGCATCGGCAGCGGGTCTGGGTACCGGAACCGTTTATCGGGTGATTGGATCCAAGGACGAACTCCTCGCCTCGATCATGGAATCCTTCGGGAAGAAGGTTGAGGCGGGTTGGGTCGGGGTGCTGCGCTCGGATGCCACGACCATCGAGAAGCTGGACGCGCTGAGCTGGGTCAACGTCAATGCGCTGGATCAATTCTCCGACGAGTTCAGGATTCAGCTTGCCTGGATGCGACAGTCGCCACCGAACAGCCCCAACCCGGGCTGGCTCTATGCGACGCGACTTCGGCAGATGAAATCACTGCTCTCCGAGGGGATCCGGTCAGGTGAGATCCGCATCGACACGCCCTCCACTGCGATGCTGGCACGATGCGTGATCGGCCTGCAGTGGATACCGGAGAATATCCTCCGCTCAGTCGGGAGGAGCGCGGCGTTGGTGCACGCCCGGGACACTTTTCTCCGCGGCGTCGCGGTTCGCGGCAAGTAGGAAGCGCCGTACGGCGGCTTACCGGGTACCCGGTGTTGAACCAAATAACTGTTCTTCATACAGTAGGGCGGTCAGTAATGGCCTCGTAGTGGCCTACCAGTGGCCCCCGTAATGGCCCAGGAGAGGAACTCAATGTCTGTTATCGATCGGCTGCGCTACGACGGTAAGCGGGCGCTCGTTGTCGGCGGCGCAACCGGCATGGGTGCGGCGGCGGCCAAGTCGGCCGGCGAGCTCGGCGCCGAAGTCATCGTGCTGGATTACGCGCCGGTGAAGTTCGACGTCGCCAAGGCAATACAGGTGGATCTGCGAGACCCCGCTTCGATCGACGCCGGGATCGACGAGATAGGCGGACCGGTCCACGCCGTCTTTTCGGCAGCCGGGATCGCCGGCGGAGCCGACCTGATGAAAATCAACTTCATCGGTCACCGTCACCTGATCGATCGATTGCTCGAAAAGAACCAGCTTCCGTCCGGTTCGTCAATCTGCTTCATCTCGTCCGTCGCCGGCATGGGGTGGGAGAACGATCTACCGCTGCTGACGGAGTTCCTGGCCACGCCCGACTTCGCGGCCGCCGACTCCTGGTCAAAGGCACACGAGTCGGAAGGCATCATCCACTACGGCTTCAGCAAGAAAGCCATCAACGCCTACGTGGCGACACAGGGCTACCACTTGCTGAAGAAGGGTATTCGCATCAACGCGATCTGCCCTGGCCCGACCGACACCCCACTGGCACAGGCCAACGCCGACCTTTGGCTGACCTTCGCGCAGGACTACCGGGACGAGACCGGCTCCAAGGTCCACACGCCGGAGCAGATGGGCGATGTCATGGCGTTCCTCAACAGCGCCGCTGCGTTCGGCATCAACGGGATCACGCTGCTGGTGGACTACGGGCACACGATGGCATCGCTGACCGGGGCATACCCGCCGGGCAAGCCCATCATCGATCTGATCATGGGGCGCGTCCAGCTAACGTAGGAGGGCCATGGCGCGCGTCATCGTCATAGGCGGCCACGGCAAAATCGCGCTGCAGCTGGCTCGGATTCTGAGCGAGCGCGGCGACGAGGTCAGTTCGGTCTTCCGTAACCCGGAACACTCCGACGACGTCGCGGGCACCGGTGCCAAACCGGTCGTGGCCGATATCGAGCAGCTCGACACAAACGCGCTGGCGAACCTGTTAGCCGGACACGACGCGGTCGTCTTCTCCGCCGGGGCGGGCGGTGGCAACCCGGCGCGGACCTACGCCGTGGACCGTGATGCGGCCATCCGGGCGATTGACGCCGCCGCGCAGGCGGGCGTGCGGCGGTTTGTCATGGTGTCTTACTTCGGCGCCGGTCCGGATCACGGGGTACCGGGGGATGATCCATTCTTCGCATACGCTCAGGCCAAGGCCGCTGCGGATGCCCACCTACGCGCCAGCGACCTGGATGGGACGGTGCTGGGACCTGGCCGGCTCACCCTGGAACCGGCTACCGGCAGGATCGCAATCGGCGAGGGCAAAGCAGTCTCGCGGGCCGACGTCGCGCTCGTCGTAGCCGCGGCGCTGGCGGATGACTCGACCATCCGCCGGACGATCGAATTCAATAACGGTGATGTCCCGATCGCGGACGCGCTGGCAACCTGACCCGTCGTTCTCCGGCCTGTCACGCAGCAGAGTAAGCTCCTCCAGGCAGCTGGTCTGCTGGTGCCGCATGACGTGGCACCGGCATGCGACGAAGCATGTTAGTAATGCTTCCTAAGAGGGAACCCGGTGAGAGTCCGGGACTGTCCCGCAGCGGTATGCAGGAACGACCGCCGTCAACAGCACTGGTCGCTGGGTCCGCCCACCGACTGGGAAGCGACGGCCACTAGGAACCCTGCCCGGCTCCTCAGCGGCCCATTCCGGGCCGCATCGTCGGCCGGGCGGAGCACCACCGGGTGTGCGCCTGCGAGTCCGAAGACCTGCCAGCTGTGCCGGGCGCGCCGCGTCCGGCGGGTTCATCGCCTCGTGGAATGGGCGTTTGGCCGTAGCCGTTGCGGTATGTGTGCCGGGGGTGCGCGTCGCGAACGGAATCGGC
>Ga0209448_10000606_pt1 | contig 11506 bp, 12 predicted proteins | sample BogFormECP14_OM2_FD_188245 | JGI IMG/M metagenome (GOLD analysis project Ga0209448, IMG submission 188245) | Bog forest soil microbial communities from Calvert Island, British Columbia, Canada - ECP14_OM2 (SPAdes) (version 2) | ecosystem: Environmental > Aquatic > Freshwater > Wetlands > Bog ... | reverse complement strand
ATGAGAACGTTGTCCGGGCTGCCGAATTGTTGCAGCTGGAAATCGCCGAGGTTGAGCCCGCCAATGGTCGTACGCATCTTGGCGAGATCGGCCGGTCCAGCCTTGGACTGCACCTCCATCAGTGTGCCGCCGATGAAATCGATGCCGAAATTCAGGCCATGAAAGAAAAATAGTGCGATCGCCGCGATCGACAGCAGCGCCGAAACGGGAAAGCTGATGCGCCGGAAGCGCATGAAGTCGAACTTGGTATTGTCGGGAACGATGCGAAGCAGGCGCACGAGACTTCTTTCAATATCGCTAGATCGGCACGACGCGCGGCCGGTACAGGCGGACCCAAGAGGCCACGATCAGCCGGGTCAACGTGAAGGCGGTGAACAGCGTGGTGAGGATGCCGATGCCGAGCGTCACGGCGAAACCGCGCACCGGTCCGGTGCCGATATAGAACAAGACCGCAGCGGCGATGAAGGTGGTGATGTTGGAGTCGAGAATAGTGGCAAGCGCACGCGTGAATCCGGCGTCGATGGCGTTGATCGCGGTGCGCCCTGCCCGCACCTCTTCGCGGATGCGCTCGTAGATCAGCACGTTGGAATCCACCGCGATGCCGACCGTGAGCACGATGCCGGCGATGCCGGGCAGCGTCAGTGTTGCGCTCAAGAGCGACAGCACGCCGAAAATCATGGCGACATTGATGGCGACAGCGATATTGGCGAACAGGCCGAACAGCCCGTAAGTCGCGAACATAAAGACAATGACGAGCGCCGCGCCGACATAAGCAGCGCGCTCGCCGGCATTGATCGAATCCTGGCCGAGACCCGGCCCGACCGTTCGCTCCTCGACAACCGTGAGCGGCGCCGGCAATGCGCCGGCGCGCAGTAGGACCGCGAGTTCGGTGGCCGACTGCACGGTGAAATTACCGGTGATCTGCCCCTGCCCTCCGATAATCGGCTGTTGGATGACCGGTGCCGAGATCACCTTGTTGTCCAGCACGATGGCGAACGGCTTGCCGACATTGGCGGTCGTAACGTCGGCAAACTTGCGGGCGCCCGACGAATTGAAGCGGAAGTTCACGTCCGGCTGCCCGCTCTGCTGATCGAAGCTCGGCTGCGCGTCGGTGAGATCCGCGCCCGACACTAGCACGCGCTTTTCAATCAGGTATTTCAGCCCACCTTCGCCGTCGAGCACTTCCGAATCCTGAGGATGCGCGTCCAGTGCCTGTTCCGGCGTCATTGTCAGATCGACCATGCGGAAGTCGAGTTTTGCGGTCTGGCCCAAAACTTTTAAGAGCTCGGAAGGATCCTGTAGGCCCGGCACCTGCACCAGAATGCGGTCGGCGCCCTCGCGCTGGATGGTCGGTTCGACAAGGCCGATGCCGTTGATGCGCCGCTGAATGATCTCGATCGATTGATCGACGGCCTGGCGCACGCGCTCAACCACCGCCGGATCGCTGGGCGTCAAGGTGATCGTATTGCCGTTATTGGCGACATCGAGGGTGCGGTGTCCGGTGGTAGCGAGAATGCCGGACATCGGTTGCGATAGACCGCTCAATTTGCTCAAACCATTGTCGATATCGGTGTCGCGGGTAATGTGGACTTCGACGCTGTTGCCGCGAATAGCGCGGCCAGTGAACGGAATGCGGGCCCCGCGCAGCACGCCCAAAACATCGTCATAAGTCGTCTGCAATTGCTCCTTGCGTACGGCATTGGTATCGACTTGGAGCAAGATGCTCGAGCCGCCTTGCAGATCGAGGCCGAGCACGACATGGCGCTGCGCCCAAGCCGGCCAGCTCTTGACCATGCGGTCGGGAAAGAAATTCGGCACGGCGAACAGGCACACGACAAGCGCCAAGAGCAGGATCGCCGCAGCCTTCCACCGCGTGAAAAACAACATCGACTTCGAATTTCCTCGTTACGATCGCGCCGCGGACCCAATCAGCTCGCGCTGTCGTCCTTCACCGGCTCGCCCTTGGCCCGGACTTCCGTGACCATGGAACGCATCTGCCGCGCTCGAACGCCGTCGGCGATTTCGACCTCGATCTGGTCGTCATCCACGACTTTGGTGACCTTGCCGACCAGGCCGCCATTGGTGACCACGGTATCGCCGCGCCGCAGCGCCTTGATCATCGCCTGGTGTTGTTTGGCCTTCTGCTGCTGTGGCCGCAACACTAGGAAGTACATAATCACGATAATCAGGATCAGCGGCATGAACGACGTGATCATGCCGGCCGAGTCACCGCCGAATAGTCCTTGAGCGAACGCGGGCGAGCTAAACATTGCTTCTCCGGGGCAGCATTAAGGCGCGCCGCCCAGTTTGGTGATGTGGGGCCTTATTCGCGCGCAAAATCGGCGCGGACTATAGCCGCCATTGGCCCAATTGCAACGGCGCGAAGCCCTTCCGGCCAAACTTGCGGGCATTGCCGCGCCCCGCTAAGGGAAGGCCGCAACCCGGTACAAACATGGCCAAATCTCCTCCACAATCGAGAAAAAAAGCGGCGAAAAAGATCGCCAAACCAAATATCGCGAAACCGGGACGCAATCCTGCCCCTGACGGCAACTCGGAATTGCTGGCGCGGATCGCAGGCGCTTTGGAGCGGCTTGCCCCACAATCCAAGCCCAGGCTCGATTTCTCGGCTGCCGAGGCCTTTGTTTGGCATCCCGAGGCACAACAGCTCGCGCCTGTTCGCCGCGTCAATCGTGTCGAGATGTCGCTGCTCAAGGGCATCGAGCGGGTGCGCGATCTGTTGGTCGAGAACACCGAGCGCTTCGCCCGCGGCCTGCCGGCCAACAATGCGCTGTTGTGGGGCGCGCGCGGCATGGGCAAATCCTCGCTGGTCAAAGCGGCGCATGCGTCAATCGGCGCCGCCTATCCGCAATCAGGCCTCAAGCTCATCGAAATCCACCGCGAGGATATCGAGTCGCTGCCGGAACTGATGGCGCTCATGCGCAATGCGCCGGAACGCTTCATCGTGTTCTGCGACGATCTTTCGTTCGACGCTGAAGACACCTCGTACAAATCGCTCAAGACCATGCTCGAAGGCGGCATCGAGGGACGGCCGGAGAACGTGATCTTCTACGCCACGTCGAACCGCCGGCATCTGATGGCGCGCGACATGGTGGAGAACGAACGTTCGACCGCGATCAATCCCGGCGAGGCCGTGGAGGAGAAAGTTTCACTGTCCGACCGGTTCGGACTGTGGCTTGGTTTCCACCGCTGCAGCCAGGACGAATATCTCGCCATGGTCGAAGGCTATATCGAGCGCCACCGCATTCCGATTGCGGCCGAAGAGCTGCGCCGCGAAGCGCTCGAATGGGCGACGACGCGCGGCGCGCGTTCGGGCCGTGTGGCGTGGCAATACGTGCAGGATCTGGCGGGCAGATTAGGCGTGAAGGTGGAAAGCTAGCATCTTCGCTCGTCATTCCGGATTGCCGTGACAAGCGGCAAGTCCGGAATCCATAATCACGGGTCAGCGAATATGGATTCCGGGTTCGCCACTTCGTGGCGCCCCGGAATGAGGACGACTAAGCCCCGCTCAGATATTGCGCCGGGTCGACAGGCGTCGCGCCCTTCCGAATCTCAAAATGCAGCTGCGGCGAGGTGACATTGCCGGTCTGGCCGGAATGCGCGATCACCTGCCCGCGTTTGACGGTATCGCCGCGCTTGACCAGGATGTCGCTCGCGTGCGCGTAGGCGGTGACGAAACCGTTGGCGTGGCGCACCAGCACCAGATTGCCGTAGCCCTTGAGCTCGTTGCCCGCATAGGCGACGACGCCATCGTCGGCCGCTTTGACCGGCGTGCCTTCGGGAACCGCGAGATTGATGCCGTCGTTCTGCAGGCCGTTCGGCTTCGGACCGAAGGCCTGGATGACACGGCCGCGGACTGGCCAGCGGAAGCCCGGCGCGTCCGCTCCGACATCGGCAGTCTTAGCTGAATTCTCCACCGCACTAGCCGGCGCCGTCGCGGTTGGCGCGGCGACGCGCGCGCTCAGCGGCGATTCCCGGCTGGCGAGGCTCGGCCCGCCGGACTGCGTAATCACCGGCTGCGTGCGCGGTGGCGCAGACATCGGAGCTGGCGCCGCCAACGCCAGACGCGGCGGTTCCCGCGTGTCCGGAATAGTGATGCGGTCGCCGACCTTCACCATTGTGGTCGGCGGAATGTTGTTGACCTTGGCGAGCACCATCACCGGCTTGTTGTAGAGCCGCGCGATGCTGTTGAGCGTTTCGCCCGGCGTCACAATATGCACGCTCGAGGACGCGGCGAGCGCGGAGCGCGGCGGGCCGACCGGAGCGGCAACGGCCGCCACGCTCGACGTGTAGCGCGGTTCCGCCTCCAAGGGCGCGCCGGGGGTCTGGCGATAACGCGGGATCACCAGATGCTGACCGGGACGGACCATCGCCGGGCTGGTGATGTTGTTGGCTTGCATGATCGCCGAGACCGGCACGCCGTGCCGATGCGCGATCATGTCGAGCGTCTCGCCCGGCTCGACGATGATCGGGGTGCCGCCTTGCCAGGTCCAAACCGGCGGCGGCGGTGCGGCGGCCACCGATCCCGTCACTTCGTTATTAGTGGCCTGATACGAACCCATGCCGCGGCCGCCGCCCGAGGTGCCGTCATCGGCGCTGGCGAGACGCGGCAAAGGCTGGCTCTCGATATGGCTTGCGGGCGTGGTCTGGATCGAGCCGGTGACGTCGTTGCGCGCGGCTGGTCGCGAGTTCGAGCCGAAGCCTTCGTTGAAGCGGCCTGAATCGCCGCTACAGCTCGCAACTCCGATGCCGATTAACGAAATGGCAACCAGTTGCGGCCAGCTGGCCGACCGACGCGATGCGCACATGGTTACTCACTCGAACGCAATACAAGGACGAGCGACTAAACAACGTTGCGGTAAACAGGGGTTTAAGTGGCCCAGCGTATTTTTGCGAAGTTCGTTGGTGTGTCTTTGCAGTTACAGTTCGCGCGCTTTGCCCGGCAACAACGGCACGAAGCGGACCGCCACGAGATTTTCGCGCGTTAATTCGCCGCTCGGCCCCTTGGTGAGTTTGACCAGGCGCTGCGTGCCGTTACGGGGCCCGATCGGCAACACCATCTTGCCGCCGGCGGCAAGCTGCGCGACCAGCCGCTCGGGAACATCCTCGGCAGCGGCGGTCACCATGATGCGGTCGAACGGCGGGGTGTGCGACAGACCCGCCGCGCCGTCGCCGACCAGAACGGTGGCATTGCTGTAGCCGAGCGTCTTGATCCGGTCGCTCGCCGTTTCGGCCAGCGTCCGGTAGCGCTCGATGCTCACCACCTCGCGCGCCAGCCGCGACAGGATGGCCGTCTGATAGCCCGAGCCGGTGCCGACTTCGAGGACGCGATGATGCGGCTCGATGTCGAGCTGTTCGGTCATGTAAGCGACGACATAGGGCTGACTGATGGTCTGGCCGCAGGCGATCGGCAGCGCTTGATCCGCATAGGCGCAGTCGGCAAACCCCGCCGCGACAAAATATTCGCGCGGCACCTCGTCCATGGCGCGCAGCACGGCCTGATCGCTGATTCCGCGCCGGCGCAGCGCCAGCTGAAATTCCATGCGCTCAACGTCGGCTGCCGGGACTTCGGCCACGATGACCTCGCGTCTATCGTCCATATGTCACGCCGCCCGCCAGGAACTAGAAAACCAGGAACCAGGAACCAGGAACCAGGAAACTGGAGCCCAGGAACCAACAGCGCCAATTGGCGTTATTGGGGTTCGAATGGGTGAGTCGTCTGCGACGGCGGAACTAGCACTTAATAGAGTCGGCTCAGGCCGAAAGCTATTATAATTGTCCAACATAATCGTCGGCGTCAGCGTTGGGGTTTTGATGTCATCAACCAGTAAGCGTGTCCTCGTGGTCGAGGACGAAATGATGATCCGCATGCTGCTCGAAGGCATGCTGGAAGATCTTGGCCACACCGTCGCCGCCGAAGCCGGCAGCATCGACGAGGCCATGGCACTCGCCAAAAAAGCCAAGTTCGATGTCGCCCTTCTCGACGTCAATCTCAACGGGCGGCCGATCACGCCCGTGGTCGAGGTTCTGGTCGCGCGCGGCCTGCCGTTCGTGTTCGCCAGCGGCTATGGCCAGGACGGCGTTCCAAACGCCTATCGCAGCTCGCCGATATTGCAGAAGCCGTTCCAGGTGGACGCCCTCGCCGAGGCGATCGCGGCGGCCGCCAAAGCGTGAGCTAGTTCTTCTCAAATAGCGCGGCAAGCTGCGTCATGGTCGGCTCGTCGGTGATGTCGATCTTGAGCGGCGTCACCGCGATGCAGCGATCTTCAAGCGCCGCAATATCGGTGCCGTGCTCCGGCGGCATCTTGAGCTGTTGCGAATAAGCGATCCAGTAATAGGGATTGTGGCGGCCGTCGAAGCGCTTGTCGATGTGAAGCCGCTCCTGCCGCCGCCGCCCGAGCGGCGCGACGACGATGCCCTTGATCTCTTCCGGCGCGCAGTCGGGAAAATTGACATTGACCAGCACGTCTTTGCGCACGCCGTTGCCGAGCACGCCGCGGATGATATCGGGCGCATGGCGCAACCCGGTGTCCCAGAACGGCGGCTGGCCGCTGCGCGACTTATAGGATTGCGACAGAGCCACCGAAGGAATGCCGAGCAGCGCGCCTTCCATGGCGCCGGCGACGGTGCCCGAATAGATCACATCCTCGCCGACATTGCGGCCGCGATTGACGCCGGACAACACGAGATTGACCTCTTTGCCGTCGAGCACATGACGGACGCCCATGATGACGCAATCAGTCGGCGTGCCGCGCACCGCGTAACGGCGGTCACCAATTTGGCGTAGCCGCAGCGGATCATTCAGCGACAGCGAATGGGCAACGCCCGACTGATCGTGCTCAGGCGCGACGATCCAAACATCATCCGACAAGGCGCGCGCGATCTCGGCGCACACGTCGAGACCTTCGGAGTGAATGCCGTCGTCATTGGTGACCAGAATCCGCATGGGTCAGTTCGCTGCTATCTTCTTCATTCCACCCATATACGGCAACAGCGCATCCGGCACCGCGATCGAGCCGTCGGCTTGCTGGTAGGTTTCCATCACGGCGATCAGCGCGCGGCCGACGGCGACGCCGGAACCGTTAAGCGTGTGGACGTGGCGCACATTGCGGCCTTCCTTGGTGCGGTAGCGCGCATTCATGCGCCGCGCCTGGAATTCGCCGCACACCGAGCACGATGAAATCTCGCGATACATGTTTTGGCCGGACAGCCATACTTCGATGTCGTAAGTCTTTTGTGACGCAAAGCCCATGTCGCCGGTGCACAAAGTCATCACGCGGTAGTGCAGATCGAGCCGGCGCAACACTTCCTCGGCGCAGGCGAGCATGCGCTCATGCTCGTCCTTGGACTGCTCAGGCGTGGTGATCGAGACAAGCTCGACCTTGGTGAACTGATGCTGCCGGATCATGCCGCGCGTATCTTTGCCGGCGGCGCCCGCTTCGGCGCGGAAGCACAGCGTGCAGGCGGTCACGCGCATCGGCAGTTGTGATTCTTCGACGATGGATTCGCGGACGAGATTGGTAAGCGGGACTTCGGCGGTGGGGATGAGCCAGAATGGTACTGCCAAACCTTCAATATTGCCGACCTCCCCTCCCGCTTTAAGAAACTCGACAAAATGTTTCCCCGCTAGACCCGCCTGAACAGAAAATTGATCGTCGAGAAACTTTGGAAGTTGAGCGGTTCCGTACATAGCTTGATCGCGAACAAGAAGCGGCGGCGAAACTTCGGTGTAATTGTGTGGCTCGCTTGTATGCACATCGAGGAAAAATTGTCCGAGTGCACGCTCTAATCGCGCGAGGCCTTTCTTCAACACCACAAACCGTGCGCCAGAAAGCTTGGCGGCGGTTTCGAAATCCATCTGCCCAAGCGCTTCGCCAAGCTCGAAATGCTGCTTCGGCGTGAACGCGTATTCGCGTTTGGCGCCGAAGCGATGATGCTCGACGTTGTCCTTCTCGTCCTTGCCGTCGGGCACGTCGTCGAACGGCAGATTGGGAATTTGCGCCAGCGCGTAATCGAGCGCCTTGGAAGCTTCCTTCTTTTGTGCCTCCATCGCCGGGACGGATTCTTTCAGCGTAGCGACCTCAGCAAGCAATCCCCTCGCCTTCTCCTCATTTTTGTTTTTCTTCGCCTCGCCGATTTCCTTCGACGCGGCGTTGCGGCGGGCTTGCGCGGTTTCGAGTTCGAGGATTTTGGCCCGGCGTTTCTCGTCGAGCTCGATCACGCGCTTTGCTTCCGGCGCTAATCCCCGACGCGCCAGCGCGTGGTCGAAAGCGTCAGGGTTGTCGCGGATGAAACGGATGTCGTGCATGTTCGGACGCTCAAGACGTGGATGGCCGGATCAAGTCCGGCCATGACGAATCAACACCACAGATAATACGCGCTACTTACTCGGCTGGCTTGGCCGCCGCCGCGGCGCGTTCGGCCGCCACGCGCCGCTCGACCATGCGCACCGACCAGATCGAGCCCTCGTAGAGCGCGATCAATGGCAGCGCAAGCGACATTTGACTCAATACGTCGGGTGGCGTCAGGACTGCGGCAATGACAAAGGCGATGACGATGAAATAGCGCCGTTTCGAACGCAGCTGCTCGGAGGTGATGATGCCAACGCGGCCAAGGAGCGTCAGGATCACCGGCAGCTGGAAGGCGATGCCGAACGCCAAGATGAGCTTCATCATCAGCGACAGATAGTCTTCGACCTTGGGCAGAAGCTCGATGGTCGCTTCGCCCGGCCCGCCCGCCTGCTGCATCGAGAGCGAAAACCGCGCCAGCATCGGCCAGACCACGAAATAGACTACGGCGGAGCCGAGCACGAAGAACACCGGCGTGGCGATCAGGTATGGCAGGAACGCCTGCTTCTCGTTGCGGTAGAGGCCTGGTGCGACGAACATGTAGATCTGCGAGGCGATCACCGGAAAGGCGAAAAACGCCGCGCCGAACAGCGACAGCTTGAGCTGCACAACGAAATATTCGAGCAAGCCCGTGTAGATGAATTTCGAATTCTCCGGGCCCGCGACCCAGATATAGGGCCAGGTCAAAACGTTGTAGATGTGGCGGGCGAAGAAGAAGCACACGATAGCGGCGAGGAAGAACGCGGCCAGCGCCTTGATCAGCCGCGACCGCAGCTCGATCAAGTGGTCCATCAAGGGCGCCTTGGTGGCCTCGATCTCCTTCTCTTCGTCTTCGCGGTTCATCCGGTTCGCTCTGTGCTCTCCGGAACGGCAGTAGTGGCCGGCTCTGGCGTCGGAGCCGGCAATGCGGGCGCGGCTGTAGCATCGGCGCTCGGCTCAGCGGTGGTCTCTGCAGCGGCGCTTTGCTCGCTGGGGCTCTGCTCCGTGGGCTTCAGCAGGTCGAGCGGCTTTTTCTCGAAATCCTTGCTCAAGTCCTTACCGATATTCTCGACGTCTTCGCGGGCGCTTTTGAGCGGATCGTAGCTCTTGATGTCGTGCGCCATCTCGTCGACACTCTTCTTGAGGTCGGCCATTTCGGCTTCGCGCATCGCTTCCTGAAACTGGTTCTGGAAATCGGCGGCCATGCCGCGGATCTTGCGCGTGTATTGCCCGAGCGTGCGCATCACGCCGGGCAGTTCTTTCGGACCGATGACGACAAGCGCGACGATGCCGATAAGAAGAAATTCGGTCCAACTGATGTCGAACATGGAAACAACACTCCGGCGGCGTCACCGCCGCAGCGATCGCGATCGGCACGAAAGCGTCAGGACCGCAAGCACCAAACCGCGAGGGAAGATCGCTAGACCTTGCTCTCGGATTCAGCGCGCCGCTTGAGGTCGGCGGCCGCCTGATGGTCGATGGTCTTCATCGGCCCATCCGATTTCGGCGCCGCTTCGGCCTCGTCGTCGGACATGCCCTTCTTGAAGGCTTTGATGCCCTTGGCGACGTCGCCCATCATGTCGGAAATCTTGCCGCGCCCGCCGAACACGACAAGCAGGACCGCGCCGACAACCAACCAGTGCCATATGCTCAGAGAGCCCATGAATTCCTCCGTCCGCCGCGGCGCGGCGGCCACACGCCGATTTTAGCCAGAAACTAGGCGTCGGGGGCGGCAAAAACAAGCGCGGCGGGAATGCCGCCGCGCCGCAGGGAGAAAACCCTTGAAGTTAACCCTACGCCGCCACGCCTTTCCGTAATTGATTGCCGGAACGGCGTTTTATTCCCCGGCGCGTTCGGCTTATTCCTCGCTCCGCTCTTGCGGCTATTCTTCGCGTCGCTCTTGCGGCGGCACCAGGCCAAGGTCGAGATCGGCGGGTTCGAGCGGATCTTCATCCTCGCGCAGCGCCGGATCGTCGGAAGGAACCGGCACCGAGAACTCGGCCGGCAGCGTTGAATCGACAATGCCCGCGCCGCGAAGCTCATCGAGGCCGGGAAGATCGGTCAGCGCTTCGAGCCCGAAATGCGACAGGAACGCCTCGTTGGTGCCGTAGGTCACGGGGCGACCCGGCGCCTTGCGGCGGCCGCGCAGCCTGATCCAGCCGGTCTCGAGCAGCACGTCGAGCGTGCCCTTCGACGTCGAGACGCCACGAATCTCCTCGACCTCGGCGCGCGTCACCGGCTGGTGATAGGCGACGATCGCCAGCGTCTCGATCGCGGCGCGCGAGAGTTTGCGCGTGACGACGGATTCATGCGTCAACAGCCACGCGAGGTCGCTCGCGGTCCGCATCGTCCACCTGCCGCCGACGCGCACGAGATTGACGCCGCGCGGCGCATAGTCGCGCTGCAATTGCGCGAGCAGCGCCTTGACGTCGGCGCCGACCGGCAGGCGGGTCGCTAACATCTTTTCGTCGAGAGGCACTTCGGCGGCAAAAAGCAAAGCCTCGAGGATGCGCAGTTCTTCCGCACGGTCCTGCTGCTGCTTCCCGCCCTCAATCACGCGCATCTCCGCGACATTCGCCATAGATTTGGTCTCCCTCTTACGCATTCCCGGATTCCGGAGTGACAACACCACCGCCGCCCGCGCCATTCCCGGCGTCCGCCGGTATCTGCCGTTTGCGCAGGTAGAGCGGCGTGAACGAGCCTTGCTGGTGGGCTTCGAGATGGCCCTCGCGCACCAATTCGAGCATCGCCGCGAAACTCGAGGCGAGAACCGTCGGTATCATCGCCGGCTCGAGCAGATAGGTGACGAGATATTGGTCGAGCGGAGTCCAATCCAAAGACTGCCCGATCATGCGTTCGAGCGCTTCACGGGCCTCGGCCAGCGACCAGACCGTGCGCTTGCGCACCCGCACAAAGGACCGCGCCTTGGTCTGCCGCCGGTTGGCATAGGCCGAGAGCAGATCGTAGAGCGTCGCCGTCCATTCGGGCTTTCTGATCTCGGCGATCGGCTCCGGCTGGCCGCGTTGAAACACGTCGCGGCCGAGTTGCGGCCGGTTGAGCAATTGATCGGCGACCCTCCGGATGCCCTCAAGCTGCCGCAGCCGCGCTGCCAGCGCATTCGCCATGTCCTCGGCGCTGACGCCATCGGGCGCGTGCTGTTC
>Ga0209448_10000605_pt1 | contig 11517 bp, 10 predicted proteins | sample BogFormECP14_OM2_FD_188245 | JGI IMG/M metagenome (GOLD analysis project Ga0209448, IMG submission 188245) | Bog forest soil microbial communities from Calvert Island, British Columbia, Canada - ECP14_OM2 (SPAdes) (version 2) | ecosystem: Environmental > Aquatic > Freshwater > Wetlands > Bog ... | reverse complement strand
ACGCTGGAACGCCCAGCAGACCCCTCACGCCCCTACCCGAAAATCAAGATCAAAATCACCCGGCCACACCAACGTCACGTTCATCGGTGGATCGAGGCTTAGCGCGAGCGATGGCCCCGCTGATCCCGCGCTCGGCGTCTGTCGCGGTCGCCGTTTGTCCCGGGAGCCGCTCCGATATCGCGGTGGTCGTCGCAGCGGCTCTCGTCTGCGCGATGCGGCACAGTAGTGAGTCTTCCCGGCTCCTTCGCCAGACGTACGCCGGGCGTCGTCGAGTGACGACCGGTGGGAAGTTCGGACGCTCAGCGCCCTCACCGGAGCGCGGCGACACGAATCACGTTGGGGGCCAGAGCAGTTCGGGAGCATAGGGACTCCGCTGGCAGTGCTTGACTTGAGCCAACACTGCGCCGTGTACAACGGAGATTCTAATATGTCAGCGCCCTTGGCTGCCGATCCACCGAGAGGCGCGCCGGTGTCGACAAGGTGCAGTGGGCAGCTGACCTTCGACATTCCGCCCTACTCGGCGGTGGCAGCCAAGTGCGCGCGGCCGCTCTCGGCTAACGGCACCCAGATGATCGTCGCGATTGCCGCGTTGACGGCACCGGCCCAAGCGGGTACCTTTGGTACCAATAATCGTTGATAGTGACCCCGGTCACACTCCACCACATCCGAAGGACCCGCAATGGCTACGCTGCCGCGCATCATCTCCGTGGACGACCACGTGGTGGAGCCGAAGGATCTCTGGACCCAAGTGACCACGCGCTCATTTGTTTTCGCTAGTGGCGGTCGACAGGCAGATGCGTCCGCGCGCGCAGCACTCGTGGACAATGCGTTTTTTCCGCCGCTGCGAGGGCGCAGCCTTGCAGTCGTCTCGGGACGCCGTGCCGGACGGATGGCCGGAACCGTGGCGCTGCGCGGACAGGACAAATGAGGCATGACATCCGTCGACAACGGGGCGCTTACCGGGATACGAATTATCGACTTCGGGCAGTACCTCGCAGGGCCGTTGGCCGTGCTACTGCTGGCCGAAAACGGCGCAGATGTCATTCGCGTGGATCCGCCGGGCGGCCCACGCTGGGACCATCCCGTCAACGCCGTGCTGCAGCGCAACAAGCGTTCTGCGATTCTTGACCTCCACCAAGCTGAGGACCTGCTCGTGGCGAGGGATCTGGTCGCCACCGCCGATGTCGTCATCGAGGGTTTCCGTCCGGGCGTGATGGACCGCCTCGGGCTCTCACCCGATCACTTGGCCCGGTCGGTGGGCGCGCCGCGGCGTTGGCGTGATAAGGCGCTTCCGATCTCGGCCGAACCCGTGGTTGGCGCCGGCGTCCGCCCCTGGCCATCACACCTGGGCCGTACTAAGCGATCTCGGCTACACGAACGAAAAGCTAGACGATATGGCGAAGGGCGCCAGCGCTGCCGATGGTGCATTCGACATCTTTCCTCTCGATCGAAGGCTTGATTGTGAACCGAAATTTCAGCCACCTAGACGGTGGGAAATGATCGACGACACCGGCACAGGCGTACGGCATGATGTCGCGGGCGATGTCGGCGGGAACGGTGACGGACGAGCGGTCAAAGCAGTCACCGTCGTCGACGGCCTCGGTACACCTCCCGGTGACGAGATGACGGCGGCCGGTCACCAGACAACCACGGTTCCGAACCGTGCGCCCGGACTCACGGACTGGACCCGAGGGCTTAGGGGATTCCGGCCGGGCGGCGCCGTGGTCGAGCCGGTGCGCGCCGTGGGCGGATTCTTCGCCATGGCGTTGGACACCTTTGTGCTGATGCCGCGCAGGCCGTTCGCGTGGCGAGAGTTTTTGTTGCAGTCGTGGTTTGTGGCGCGGGTGTCGCTGCTGCCGACGTTGATGTTGGCGATCCCGTTCACGGTGTTGACGGTCTTCACCTTCAACATCTTGCTGGTCGAGTTCGGCGCCGCAGATTACTCAGGCACCGGTGCTGCGTATGGGACGATCACCCAGATTGGTCCGGTGGTGACGGTCCTGGTGGTCGCCGGGGCGGGGGCAACGGCGATGTGTGCCGACCTGGGCGCGCGCACGATCCGTGAGGAGCTCGACGCACTGCGGGTGATGGGTATCAACCCGATCCAGGCATTGGTAGTGCCCCGTGTGCTGGCGGCGACCGCCGTGGCGACACTGCTGTCGTCGGTGGTGATGCTTGTCGGTTTGGCGGGCAGCTTCGTGTTTTCGGTGTACATCCAGCACGTCACGCCGGGTTCGTTCGTCAGCGGTTTGACGGTTCTGACCCACGCCACCGATGTGGTGATCTCAATGTCCAAAGCCGCGTTGTTCGGTCTGGCCGCCGGGCTGATCGCCTGTTACAAAGGCATTTCCGTCGAGGGTGGCCCCGCCGCGGTGGGTAACGCGGTCAACGAAACCGTGGTGTTGACGTTCATGGCGCTGTTCGCGATCAACATCATCGCCACCGCGGTGGGGGTGAAAGCGACGCAATGACCACTGCGCCAAGCACGCAGTTCGCCCGTACGCGCCGCGTCATGCGGGGCTGGGTGGACGGTTTGACCCGTATCGGAACGCAGGCCGAGTTCTACGGGCGCACCGTGGGTTCGGTCGGCACAGCCTTCAGGCTGTACAGGCGCGAGATGGTGCGGCTCATCGCTGGGATGAGCATGGGCACTGGCGCGCTCGCAGTGATCGGCGGCACCACCGTCATCGTCGGATTCCTCACCTTGTCCACCGGCGCACTGATCGCCGTGCAGGGCTATAACCAGTTCTCAAGTGTCGGCGTGGAAGCGCTGACCGGGTTCGCCTCGGCCTATTTCAATGTTCGGCTGATCGCACCGGTGATCGCCGGGGTGGGCTTGGCCGCCACCATCGGCGCCGGGGCCACCGCCCAGCTGGGGGCGATGCGCATCAACGAGGAAATCGATGCGCTGGAGGTGATGGGTATCCGCTCGATCGCCTACCTGGCGTCGAGCCGGGTGGTGGCCGGGGTGATCGTGGTGATTCCGCTGTACTGCGTGGCGGTGATCACGGCGTTTCTGGCGGCCCGGTTTGGCACCACCGCGGTGTATGGGCAATCCACGGGCGTGTACGACCACTACTTCAACACCTTCCTCAACCCCACCGACCTGATCTGGTCGTTCTGCCAGGCCCTGGCGATGGCGATGGTGATCATGCTGGTGCACACCTACTACGGGTTCACCGCCTCGGGCGGCCCGGCCGGGGTGGGAGAGGCGGTCGGCCGGGCTGTGCGCACCTCGCTGATCTCGGCGGTGTTTGTTGTCTTGTTCCTCGCGTTGGCCATCTACGGTCAGTCCGGCAACTTCCACCTGTCGGGTTAGCGGATGAAAGCCCGAAGGGGAAGTCGCCGCATCCACCCGCTGTGGTGGACCGCCGCGTTGTTCGTGGTCGTGGTCGCGATCGCGGTGGTGTGCTCAGCGGCTTTCGCAGGATCGTTTCGCTCGTTCGTTCCGGTGACGCTGGTGTCGGACCGTAGCGGGTTGGTGATGGAGCCGGGCGCCAAGGTCAAGATGCGCGGCGTGGAGGTCGGCCGGGTTGCCGGCATCAACGGCGGAAAGGCCCCGTTGAGTTTGAACTTGCAGATCTTCCCCGACCAGATCAAATACATCCCGGCCAACGTGGCGGCCGAGATCACGGCGACCACCGCGTTCGGCGCCAAGTACGTGGATCTGATCTATCCGGATAACCCGAGCCCGCGCCGGCTGGCCGCGGGGGCAATGCTGGTGTCGCGCAACGTCGGCACCGAGGTCAACACGGTGTTCGAGAACCTGGTGGGGCTGCTGAATCGGATCGACGTGGCCAAACTGAACGCGGTACTGACCGCGCTGGCCGACGGGGTGCGCGGGCAGGGCCAGCGCATCGGTGAGGCCACCACCGATGCCAGCCAGGTGCTGGCCGCGATCAACCCGCGCATGGACACGGTGGCCGCCGATTGGCGCTCGTTTAAGGGTTTCAGCGACGCCTACGGTGCGGCGGCCGGCGACATCCTGGCCACCCTGGATGCGGCCAGCACCACCAGCACCACCGTCAGCAGCCACGCTAAAGACCTGGATGCCTTGCTGCTCAACACAATCGGGTTCTCCAACAGCGCCACCAACCTGCTGGCACCTAACAGGGACAACCTGGTGAACGCCATCAACGGACTTGCACCAACCACCGATCTTCTGCTCAAGTACAACCCCGAATACACGTGTCTGCTGGTCGGCGCCAAGTTCTACCTCGACCACGGCGGATACAAGGACAACGGCGGCGACGGCCGCACCCAAACGTTGGACGCGGGTTTGCTGTTCGGGACCGACTTGTACAAGTATCCGGAGAACCTGCCGATCGTGGCCGCTAAGGGTGGCCCGGGCGGCAAACCCGGCTGTGGGTCGCTGCCGGATGTGTCGAAGAACTACCCGGTGCGCTACGAGGTCACCAACACCGGGTGGGGCACGGGGCTGGACATGCGCCCCAACCCCGGCCTCGCGCAGACGTGCTGGTGGGCGGACTACTTCCCGGTGACCCGGGCGGTACCGGAACCACCGAGTTTCCGGAACTGCCTACCAGGGCCCGCGCCCGGGCCGGTTCCCCCGCCCGGGATGCCACCGTACGGCGCGGCGCTCTACGGCCCCGACGGAGCACCGCTGTGGCCCGGGCTTCCGCCCGCACCGCCGCCGGCGCCGGCGGCATCTCCGCAGCAACCGCTGCCGACGGACTCGGGGCCGCCAGCACCATAAGCACTCAATAAGCCAGCACCGACTAGTCAAGGACGACAAGGCCGTGAAACAAAACCTGCGACGCGCCATCGTGGGCATCGCCCTCTTCGTGGTGGTGTGTGTGGTCGGGACATTCGCGTTGTTCGCGATTTTCGCGCAGCTGCGTTTTCAGCCCGAGCAACTCTACAAGGCTGAGTTCACCGACGTCAGCGGGCTGACCGAGGGCCAATTTGTGCGCATCGCCGGGGTTGAGGTGGGCAAGGTCAAAAGGATTTCGATCAGCGACAAGGCTACCGCCGTCGTGGAATTCAGTGCCGACCCCTCGGTGGTGCTTACCCAGGGCACCAAGGCCGCCATCCGCTGGGCCGATCCGATCGGCAACCGGTATGTGGCCCTGCTGGAGGGAGCCGGCGGGCTGAAACGCCTAGAGCCCGGCCAGACCATCCCGCTCACCCGAACAGAGCCCGCGCTAGACCTTGACACCCTGCTGGGTGGGTTCCGGCCATTGTTCCGGGCGCTGGACCCCCAGCAGGTCAACGCGTTGTCGGGTCAACTGATCCAGGCTTTCCAGGGTGAGGGGCCCGCGATCGGTTCGTTTCTTTCCCAGGCGGCGGTGTTCACCAACACCATCGCCGACCGCGACGAGCTGATCGGGCAGGTGATCGGCAACCTGAACACGGTGCTGGGAACCCTGGGGGGCCAAAGCGATCAGGTCGCGAAGGCCGTTGATTCGCTGTCGCGGTTGGTCGAGGGGCTGGCAGCGCGTAAGTCCGACATCAGCAACGCGGTGGCCTACACCAGCGCCGCGTCTGCAACGATCGCCGATCTCTTGAACCAGGCCCGGCCTCCGTTCAAAAACACCGTCGCGCAATCGGATCGAGCCAACTCGATCGTGGTCGCCGACCACGAATACTTCGACGACCTGCTCAACACGCTGCCCGACAGCTACAAGCTCTTGTCTCGGCTGGGCCTCTACGGCGACTTCTTCACCTTCTATCTCTGTGATCTGTTCATCAAGGTCAACGGCAAAGGAGGTCAGCCCGTCTACGTCAAGCTGGCCGGACAGGACACCGGACGGTGCGCACTCAAATGAAATCGTTCTCCGAACGCAACCCGGTAATCATCGGCTCTGTCGGCGTGTCACTCGTCGTCGCGATCGCCGTGATCGCCCTGCAGTACGACAAACTGCCGTTCATAAACACCTCGAAGCACTACTCGGCCTATCTCGCCGAGGCCGGCGGCCTGAGGTCGGGCGCCGCGGTGCAGGTGGCCGGCTTACGGGTGGGACAGGTGTCCAGCATCGACTTGGACGGGACGCGGGTGCTGGTCATCTTCGACGTCGACAAGAGCGTGCATCTGGGGGAGCGTACCGAGGCGGCAATCCGCACCAAGAGCCTGCTGGGCGCGAAGGTCCTTGACATCACGCCGCGCGGCGACGGCCAGCTGACCACCACCATCCCGGTCGAGCGCACCAGGGCGCCCTATCAGCTACCCGATGCGCTCGGCGATCTGTCGACCACCATCAGCGGACTGAACACCAACGCGGTCTCGGATGCGCTGGCCACGCTGGCGCACACCTTCCAAGACACGCCGGCCGATTTGAAGTCCGCGGTCGCGGGGGTGGCGCGGTTCTCCCAGACACTGGATGCCCGCGACGCGCAGCTGCGTAATCTGTTGGCAGACGCCAACAAGGCCACCGCGGTGCTAGCCGCGCGCGCCGACCAGGTCGCCGGCTTGGTCGCCGACACGAACGCGTTGCTGGCCCAGCTGCAGACCCAAAGCGGGGCACTCGAACACATCTCGCGTAACTTGTCGGCGTTCGCCAAGCAGTTGTCCGGGTTCATCGCCGACAACAAAACCCAGTTGCATCCCGCATTGGACAGGCTCAACGGCGTGCTGGCGATCGTCGACAACCGAAAAGAGCGGATCCAGCAGGCGATCAAATATCTCAACTCGTACGCGATGTCGCTGGGTGAATCGGTGGCCTCGGCGCCGTTCTTCAAGACCATCCTCGCTAACCTGCTGCCCGGGCAGTTCGTGCAGCCGTTCGTCGACGCCGCGTTCTCCGATCTGGGGCTGGACCCCAACGTGTTGCTGCCGTCGCAGCGCACCGACCCGCAGATCGGCCAGCCGGCCACCCCGGCCCTGCCGGTGCCGTACCCTCGCACGGGGCAGGGTGGCGAGCCGAAACTGACACTGCCTGACGCGATTACCGGCAACCCCGGTGATCCGCGCTACCCGTACCGGCAGCCGCTGCCGGCCCCGCCGCCGGGCGGTCCACCGCCTGGGCCGCCGGCCCTGCCACCGCCGGGGCTCGCCTCGATACCAGAACCCACGCCGTCGCCGGTGTATCAGCCCGCCCCCGGTGAAGTTCCGCCTCACGCAGCGCCCACGGAGGGCGGACAGTGATCGCCAAACGCAATGCCGCCATCGGATTGGCGATCGCAGTCGCGGTGACGCTAATTGCGGGAGCCGTCGTCGCGGTGCGTTCGGTGGCGAAAACCGGCAGGACCCACATTGAGGCCTATTTCGACAACACCAACGGCCTGTTCCGCGGCGATGAGGTGCGCGTCTTGGGGGTGGCGGTTGGTGCGATCGACAGTATCGAACCGCACCCCGACCGCGCCAAGGTCGTCTTCTGGGTTGACGACAAGTACAAGATTCCCGCCGACGTCAAGGCCGCGATCCTGTCCCCGCAACTGATCACTTCGCGCGCAATCCAGCTCACCCCGCCCTACAGCGGCGGACCGGTGATGAGCAACGGAGCGGTGATCCCGCAGAGCCGCACCGCAGTCCCGGTCGAATGGGATGACCTGCGTGGGCAGCTGGAAAAGCTCACCGACGCTTTGCGACCTACCCAACCCGGTGGCGTCAGCACACTAGGCGCGTTCATCAACACCGCCGCCGACAACCTGCGTGGGCAGGGAGCCAGCATCCACGACAGCTTGATCAAGCTCTCGCAAGCCTTTTCAGTGCTCGGCGATCACAGCAACGACATCTTCTCCACCATCAAAAACCTGTCGGTGCTCATCTCGGCGCTGCACGACAGCGCGGGCCTGCTCAGCCAACTCAACCGCAACCTGGCGTCGGTGAGCGCGCTTGTGGCCGACGATCCCACTGCGGTCGGCGACGCGGTCAACGACCTCAACACCGTGGTCGGTGATGCGACGCGCTTCATCAGCGAGAACCGTGAGGCGCTGGGCACCACCACCGACAAACTTTCGTCGATCTCCAAGGCCGTCTACGACAGCCTCGATGACATCAAGCAGACCCTGCACGTCGCCCCGAACGCGTTTCAGAACTTCACCAACATCTTCAACCCGGCGCAGGGGGCGCTGACCGGTGGTATCGCGCTCGAAAACTTCGCCAACCCCATTAGCTTCCTGTGTGGGGCGATCCAGGCCGCGTCCAGGCTCAACATGGAGCAGTCGGCCAAGCTGTGCGTGCAGTACCTGGCGCCGATCATCAAGAACCGCCAATTCAACTTCCCGCCCCTGGGAATTGTCGGGACAGTGCCCGGCATCGTCGGTACAAACGCGCGCCCCAACGAGATCACCTACACCGAGGACTGGCTGCGCCCCGACTACGTGCCCCCGCATCCGGCGCCGCCACCGGCGAGCACACCCGCCCCAGCCGAGACGGCGCCCCCCTCCGAGGCCGCGGCGCTACCCGCCGAGGCGGCGGTGCCGACCGATCCGGCGGCCGGTTTGCCCGGCATCATGGTGCCCCCCGACGGTGGCCGATGAGCATGAAACGACCAACCGGGCTGCGGCTGATGAGCGTCGGCGCACTGCTCATGGTGGCCGCCGCCTGCCTGCCGGGTTGCGAGTGGCATGGCCTGAACTCGGTGCCGATGCCCGGCACCCAGGGCGGGGGACCCGGTTCGTTCGTGATCAGGGCGCAGCTGCCCGACGTCGGCTACATCGAGCAGAATTCGCGGGTACGCGTCGGGGACGCCAACGTGGGCACCATCACCAAGATCGAGCGCGAGGGCTGGCATGCGCTGGTCACCATGACGCTCAACGGTGACGTCGACCTGCCGGCCAACGCCACCGCCAAGATCGGCCAGACCAGCCTGCTGGGTTCACTGCACGTCGAGCTTTCCGCACCTACCGACGTCCCGCCACAGGGCAAGCTCCACGGCGGATCGCTTATCCCGCTGGCCAGCGGCGGGGCGTACCCGAACACCGATCAGACGCTGGCGGCGGTGTCGCTTCTGCTCAACGGCGGCGGGATCGGCCAGATTCAAGACATCACCGCCGCGTTTTCCACCGCCTTCGCCGGGCGCGAACAGGATTTACGCAACCTGATCGAGCAGATCGACACCTTCGTGGGGCACCTCAACGAGCAGACCGGCGATATCGTCGCGGCTACCGACAGCTTCAACACCCTGGTCCGTCAATTCGCCGAACAGAAGCCGGTGTTGGACAGGGCGATACATACGATCCCCGATGCGCTGGCCGTGCTGGCCGGTGAGCGTGACAACCTAGCGCAGGCGTTTGACTCTTTCGGCAAATTCACCGCGCTGGCCACCGATTCGGTTAACCGGACCAAGGAGAATCTGGTCAAGGAACTCAACGACGTCGGACCCGTGCTGGAGTCACTGGCCAATGCCGGACCCGCGCTGACCCGCTCGCTGAGCTTTCTGGGCACCTATCCGTGGCCGAAGGAGACGATCAAGAACTGGATTCGCGGCGACTACGCCAACCTCTCCACGATCATCGATTTGACCTTGAGCCGCCTCGACGCTGGGTTTTTCACCGGCACCCGCTGGGAAGGCAACCTGACCGAGCTGGAGATGCAGTGGGGCCGCACCATCGGCGTAATGCCCAGCCCTTACACCGCGGGCAATCCGCTGGTGGCGCCCTATCGCTGGGATCAGGGGCCCTGATATGAGCCAGAGCAGATGGGTCAAGATCCAGTTGGCGATCTTCACGGTGATCACCGTCATAGCCGGCATGGTGATGCTGTTCGGCTACATCAGGGTGCCGTCGTTGTTCGGTGTCGGGCACTACACGGTGACCGTGCAGCTGCCCCGGGCCGGCGGGCTGTACCAAAACGGCAACGTCACCTACCGCGGCACCGAAGTCGGCCGGGTCACCGCAGTGCACTTAACCGACACCGCGGTGGAAGCAACGCTGTCGCTGCGCTCCGACGTGCGTATCCCCTCCGACCTGGACGCCCAGGTGCACAGCGCCTCGGCGATCGGTGAGCAGTACGTGGCGCTGCAGCCGCGCAGCGGCACCGCCCCGGCATTGAAAGAGGGCGACGTGATCCCGGCCAGCCGCACCAGCGTGCCGCCCGACATCAACGCGTTACTGGCTGCGGCCAACCGGGGCCTGCAGGCCATCCCCGGGGACAACCTACAGACCGTCATCGACGAGAGCTACACCGCTATCGGCGGATTAGGCCCGGAGATCTCCCGACTCGTCAAGGGTTCAACCCAATTGGCCATCGACGGGCGCGCAAACCTGGATCCGCTCACCGCGGTGATCGACCAGTCGCAACCGGTGCTGGACTCGCAGGCCCACACTGCCGACGCCATCGGTGACTGGGCAGCGCACCTGGCCACGATCAGCCATCAGCTGCAAGTCAACGACACCTCGGTGGCGGGGCTGCTTGACCGCGGCGGCCGCGCCGTCGACGAAGCCCGCCGACTCGTCGACCGGCTCCAGCCCACACTGCCACTGCTGCTGGCCAACCTGGTCAGCATCGGCCAAGTCGCGATCACCTACCAGCCGGCCCTCGAACAGCTGTTGGTGCTGCTGCCCGAAGGCACCGCCGACCTGCAGTCCGCCGTGATGGCCTCCGCCGACACCGCGCACCCCGGTGTAGCCCTCGACTTTAAGCTCAACCTTAACCTGCCCCCACCCTGTCTCACCGGCTACCTGCCCGCCCAGCAGCAGCGGACGCCGAACTTTGAAGACGCGCCCGACCGGCCCGCCGGTGACCTGTACTGCCGGATACCGCAGGACTCACCGAACGCCGTGCGCGGTGCGCGTAACTACCCGTGCCTGACCCGCCCGGGAAAGCGCGCACCGACGGTGAAGATGTGCGAAAGCGACGAACAGTACGTGCCGCTCAACGACGGCTTCAACTGGAAAGGCGACCCCAACGCCACCCTGTCGGGACAGGACATCCCGCAACTGCCGCCCGGTTCGCCGCCGGCACACGCGCCGGCGCCGCCGGGCCCCGCGCCGCCGGCACCGATCGCCGCCGCCGAATACGACCCGGCGACCGGCACCTATGTCGGGCCCGATGGGAAGGTGTACACCCAAGCCGACCTCGCGCAACCCACGTCGAAGGGAAAGACATGGCAGTCGATGCTGACGCCGCCGACCTCCAATTGACCGCGCCGATAGACAGCGACGCCGACCACGACGCCGTCGAACGCGAGGCCGAAACCGGTGAAGGGCCGGTCCACGTCGAACCCGTTGTCGCGCACCGCCGTTCGGGGGTCCGGTTCGCCCTGGTGGTCAGCCTGATCACGGTGTTGGCGTTGGCTGGGGTGGGAGGATGGCTGGGGTACCGGGCCTACCAAACCCAACGGGCGCAGCAGCAGCGCAACCTGCTTCTGCAGGTTGGCCGTCAGGCCGCGCTGAACCTCACGACGATCAACTACACCGAAGTCGATGCCGACTTGGCGCGCATCGTGGATTCGGCGACGGGCACGTTTCGCGACGACTTCCAAAGGCGTGCAAAGGCGTTCGCCGATGTGGTCAAGCGGGCGCAGTCACAGTCCCGGGGCGCCATCACCGAGGCCGGGCTGGTATCAGACGATACCGATCATGGCCAGGTGCTGATCGCTGTCAGCGTCAACA
>Ga0209448_10000604_pt1 | contig 11531 bp, 12 predicted proteins | sample BogFormECP14_OM2_FD_188245 | JGI IMG/M metagenome (GOLD analysis project Ga0209448, IMG submission 188245) | Bog forest soil microbial communities from Calvert Island, British Columbia, Canada - ECP14_OM2 (SPAdes) (version 2) | ecosystem: Environmental > Aquatic > Freshwater > Wetlands > Bog ... | reverse complement strand
GCCTCGTCGCTGCATTCGGCTCCTCGCACAGCACGATGTTGTTTTCGTCGCTCGACAATTGGCTGTCGCTGTTCGACCACGTCGACTGCAAGGCGCCGATCAGCGATCTCGACGGCACGCCGCGATCTTTCGAAGACATACTCAAGGGCATGCCGCATGGCGCCGCCGCTAAAATTTCCCACGATGCCATCGTCGAGCGCCATGGGGCGACGTCCAAGGGCATGGATCGCTTGCAAGCCGACATCAAAGCCGCGCGGCTCGATGTCTTGATCGTTGTGGGTGACGATCAGCGCGAAATTTTCAAGGATGCCTGCCGCCCGGCCATCGGCGTCTACTACGGCGATACTATTCGCAACGCCGCCGCGCCTAGCGCACCGACGGATGATTGGTATCTGCGCGATCAGCGCCGAAGACTTGAGGACGGCAATGACCGCTTCTATCCCTGCCATCCCGGCTTGGGCGCTCACATCATCAAGGCCTTGATGGCGCGCAATTTCGATATCACCGCTGTCAAGGCGCTGGTCGGCGACCAATTCGAGGGCCACGCTTATTCTTTCATCCATCGCCGCTTCATGAGCGATCAAGTGGTGCCGATGGTGCCGGTCTTTCTCAATACCTATTATCCGCCGAACCAACCTAGTCCGCAGCGCTGTTTCGATCTAGGTTTGGCGATTGGCGATTTGGTGGCGGCTTTTCCGGACGATATCAGGGTCGGAATCCTCGCCTCAGGGGGCCTGAGCCATTTCATGGTCAACGAGGAACTCGACCGCAAAGTCGTAGGCGCAATCGAGCGCAAGGATCACGATGCGCTCACCTCGTTGCCGGCAAATCTGCTGCACACGGGATCGTCCGAAATCCGCAACTGGATCTGCGTCGCGGCGGCCGCCAAAGATCTCAAGCTCGATTGGATTTCCTACGTTCCGGCCTATCGTTCGCGCGCCATGACGGGCGTCGGGCTTTGCTTTGCCCACTGGTCGCAATAGCTTGGCGCGATAACTTCATCTGCGCGCGCAAACCGAGGACAATGCATTATGCCGGGCAGCAAGATTCGCGGCGTCAAAATCAATTGGCAGGTCGTCGGCACTCAAGGTCCCTGGGTTGTCATGACCAGCGGCGGACGGCGGAGCTACGAGGAATTCGTCCCGCTCGCCAACAAGATCTCAGCTTACGGCTACCAAGTGTTGTTGCATGACCGGCGTAATACCGGCGCCTCGGAGGTGCTGATCGAGGGCGATGAAGGCGAAGAAATCCCCTGGACCCCCGACATGTATGAACTGACGTTGCAGCAGAACATCCAGCCGGCGTTCTTTTGCGGCTCATCGTCAGGCGCCAGAACGTCGATCCTGTTCTATCTCCGCTATCCGCAAGCCGTGCGCGGGCTGCTCTTGATGCGGGTCACCGGCGGCGCGTTCGCGGCTGGCCGGCTGCCGGAAAACTATTACGGCCAGTTCATCCGCACCGCCCAACAGGGCGGCATGGCGGCGGTCTGCGCCACCGAGCAATGGCAGGAGCGGATCGCCGCGAACCCGTCCACCCGCGATCGCCTGATGGCCATGAGGCCTGAGACATTCATCGCGGTGCTGACGCGCTGGAACGAGATATTCGTTGCCGGCGGCAAGTACCCGGTCATGGGCGTCAGCGAAGAAGAGCTGCAATCCATCAAGGTGCCGACAATTGTCATTCCCGGGAACGACAAGACGCATTCGAGCCAGAGTGCGCTGTTCGCCCACAACGCCATACCGGGCAGCGAGTTGCACCGCCTGCCGATCGAGGATCAGGATCTGCCGCTGATTCCGTTCCCGGAATGGGCGCCGTACGAAGCCGAAATTGCCGAGACCTTCGCTGACTTCATGGCGCGAACGATCGCCGCGGCAGGCGAATGAAGGCAGCGGATCAGTTTTGAAGGTTGATCATCACCCGCGCCAAGAGCGTGTGCAATTGATGCACGTCCGCTGACGACAGCCGCCGCGTCGCACGCTTGTTGATCTTGCCGATGAGCGGCAGGATCTTGCCCTTAAGGCGCCGGCCTGATGCCGTCAGATAGATATTGACCTTGCGGCGGTCGTCGGAGTTGCGGGTCCGCGTGATCAGGCCTTCCGACGCCATGGCCTTCAGCACCGCGGTGAGCGAAGCCTTTTCCACCATCATGCGCTGCGCCAGCTCGACTTGGCTGAGGCCTTCCTCTTGCCAGAGCACGCGAAGCGCCGGCCACTGCCCCGTGGTTATCCGATGCGGACCAAGCTCGTCCGCCAACGTCTTCACAAAGATGCGGTACGCATATCTGATCTGGTAGCCGAGGCTCTGCTCGGCGCTCATCGGCGGAAAACTCGCCAACGCACCGGCATTTTCCCTCGCCGCGGCAGCGGAGCGAGCAAGCGATTTACGTGACGGCATTGGAGAATCTCGCGCGAATAGGCGACTATGGCGTGAAGTGGGTGACGGCGTCAAAGGATAAGACAGGCCACGCTCGTCCCGCGGAATAAGCCCACCGCTGCGCCGAAACGGCGACGCGGCAGCTCTCCAGTTAGGTTGACAATACCGTATCGTAGCTTACTATCTCGCCAAGAATGCGCGCTTGCCAATGCGCGGCCGCCACGCCGCCAAAAACCAAGAATAATACGCGGAGGAATCGACGATGCCGAGACAGCGATCCGCAATCTTGCCGAAGAAGCGCCGCCGCACCGTTGCGTGCAGCACGCCGGCTGAACCGTTTCCCAAAGCTACCGGCAGGACTAGAAGCACAGGTGCGTGAGGATGTCGCCCTTCTTGGTGGTGAACACCATCGGACATTTGAGGCGCTCAAGCGCGGCCTTGGCGTCGTCATTGCCGAGCGCCGCGGCCCGTTCGTAATAGCCCTTGGCGGCCTCCTGATCTTTCGGGCCCCCTCGCCCATTGGCCGCAAACGAACCCATCCACTCCAAAGCGCCCGGATGATTTTGCGCGGCGGCTTTTTCGAACATCGCGCGTGCGCCAACATCGTCCTCCGGCCCGCCGGTGCCCTGCGCCAGCATCAGGCCGAGTTGGAACTGCGCTTCGGCTGAATTGGCATCGGCCGCCTTGGCCAACAAGGCTCTGGCCTGGGCGGGATCCGACGCGCTCGCAGCGCCCCCGGACAACGTCATCAGATTGGTGGCGCCCTGCGCATTGCCGGCCGCGGCTGCGCGTTCGAAATATTTGCGCGCCGCCCCGTCGTCCTTCGGCACGCCGGAACCGGCGGAATATAACACGCCGAGTTCGACCATGGCTGACGTGCTGCCTTTGTCGGCCGCTTTGCGAAACGCAGCGATTGCAGCCGGCATTTGTTGACCGGCTGCATAAGCGCGGCCGAGCTGGTAAAGCGCCCGGCGCGACGACCCCGACGCGGTTTTACAAAACTTGATCGCGGTCGCGACATCGGGCGGCACGACGTGGTCGACGCCTTTGACGTCGGCCGGCTTGTCCGGGTCGGAAGGGTCGGCGGCGAGCCGGTCGCACAGCACGAGATCGGCCGATTGCGCGCGGGCCGAATAATGCGCGAAGCCTCCGGCCAGCGCGGCAAGCCCGATAGCGAAACCATACGTGATCGAAACTATCAGAGATCGTTTTGTCATGCCTCCGACTTTATCATGATCGCGGTTTTATTGTGATCCCGGCTCAATCTGCGTGCCTCCGGAGGTTACTGCGCTTTGCCTGCGGGTTTGGCGAAAGGCGCGCGCAAAAGCCAATAGACTGCCAAGATCAATGCCGCTCTTACCGTGCCGCGGACGAACGCCTCGAGCGGCACCGCGCCGGCCTGCGTCGCGGAGTGCAATCCCCCAGCAATAAAGACCCTGGCCACAAGGGCGAGCAGGTTCATCAGCAGCACTGCGCCGAGCACGTTCCAAACAAGCGACCGGGGCGCGACCATAAAGAAAACGCCGAATATCAATCCGGCAATCAGGCACGCCTTCACCATGAGCGGGCCGTCTTCCGACAGAAGCTCCACCAGCGGGCGAAAACTGTCGCCGTGGAAGACCGGCCAGACTTCATCGATGCGGACTAAGACCCGCGTGAGGTAAGTCCCAATAGCTCCGGCGAGAAAGCCGGTCACGGCCCGCATCGCCAATGACTTACCACCCAGTTCCTCGGACATCGCGCCCCCTTGCAATCTCGCCCATTACGCCATCGACAAACCGTGTCAGCGCCGCAGCGCGCTCACACGACGGTCAAATCGCGCGCAACAATAATCTCGCCCTTAAAGTACTTCGCGGCCGGCTCGCGCCAGGTGTCGTCGCTGATACTGTCGAGGGAGGGAGTCAAATGCGACAACACCAGCGTCTTCACTCCGGCTTCCGCAGCGATGCGACCGACGTCCTCGACCGGCGAGTGATCGGCCTTCACATGCGCCATGAAGGCATCGACGCTGACCGGCCGGCCTTTGGCAACCATGTCTTTAACGTAGGCTTCGACGGCCGGCACATACATCGCCTCGTGCACCAGGATATCGGCGCCCTTCGCAAGCTGCGCCACGACTTCATCCGGCGCGGTGTCGCCGGAAACGCGATCGAGCGATCATGGAAGTCGAAACGATAGCCGAGCGCGGGCTTCACGGGCGGATGCTCGACCACCACCGCCGACACTTTCACATTGTCCAAATGTCTTCGTCGAATTGGTCACGATATATCTCCTCGGTCTTGCTCTGCTTATTTGCCGGCCGCACGCTGGCAGGCTTCCTGTATCACACGGTGAGCCTCGTCGACGCCGCCCCACCGTATCACCTTGACCCATTTCTCAGGTTCGAGGTCCTTATAGTGCTCGAAGAAATGCGCAACCTGCTCGATCGTAATCTCGGGAAGATCGGCAAAGGATTTCACCGCATCGTAGCGGCGCGTGAGCCGCGACGCCGGCACCGCGATGATCTTTTCATCGTGCCCGGCCTCGTCCTCCATGAACAGAACGCCGACCGGCCGCACGCTCATCATCGCGCCCGGCGTAATGGCGCGCGTATTGACGACCAGAACGTCGCAGGGATCGCCGTCTTCGGACAGGGTGTGCGGAATGAAGCCGTAGTTTCCCGGATAGCGCATCGACGTATAGAGAAAGCGGTCCACCACCAGAATGCCGGACGCTTTGTCGAGCTCATATTTGATGGGCTCACCGCCGATGGGCACTTCGATGATGACGTTGACCTCGTGCGGCGGGTTCTTCCCCACCGCGATCGCGTCCATCTGCATAGGCCGTCTCCTTGGCCACCGGGGCCTGCGGCATCTAGCCGGACACGACCGGACATCGCAAATGGTGCCGCTCCTCCATCCTACCCCGTGAAAACGGGGGAGGATGGAGGGGCGAAGCACGGTGGTAGGGGCGGACGGCCGCGACGCTTTGTACGCCGTCGAAAGCTCGCTCGGCGTCAAGGCAAGCACCTCAAGGCCCGAGCTTCCGACGTGTTGCTCAACGACGAGTCAGACGCCCCTACCAGCCATGCTGCTATTTCTGCACGAAAAAGAAATCCTCATGCCCCGGCAGCGAACCATAGGTGTACGGCTCCTGCCGGCCGGCGGTCGCTTCCAGCACGTCGTCGCGGACCAACCGGAACAGCTTGTTGATCTCGACATTGGGTGTTGCGATGCGCTGGACCAGCGCGATGGCAAAGGGGCTGTCGTTGCCCTGACCGTCGAGCGCGGTCTGGCCCTGTTTTGCCGCATAGGCAACGAGCGTTCCGGCCGGCACTTTGATCTCGCCGAGCCCGCGGTAGACCGAGCGCACGACTGTCGTGGCGGTGCCACGCGATGCTGTCGCGCCGTCCGTATTTGAGGCCGCGGTGAGACCAACATCCAATGAAGCCGTGCGATGCATCGCCGCTAGAAACGGATTGGTGCGGCAAGCGTCGAGCAGGACGAGCTTGAGCTTCTTGGCGCCGTCGACAGCCGCCATGACCTGGTCAAGCAATATGGTTTCGTTCAGCACGTCACGGGGATCGGACAGCTTGGCGTCGACGGGGATGAGAAAATTGAAGCCAAAGGCTTCCATGCCGTGGCCTGAATAATAGACCACCGCCCAATCGGCCTTCGCCGCCTCGGCCGCGAAGGCGCGCAACGCGCCGATCATCTTCTCGCGCGTGCCGTCCTCGACCAGCGTCACCGAGTCGAAACCGACGGCGCGCAGCGATGCAGCGATGACCTCGGCGTCGTGTTCCGGGTTCGTCAACACGTTAGCGTTTTTGTATGCGGCGTTGCCGATGACCAGCGCAACGCGGCGGCCTTGGGCGACGGCGGCCGGAACGGTAACGGCAGGCGTCGGAATGGAGTCTGCCGAGGTGACGCGCGCCGGCGCTGCTGGGATGACCGGTTGCGGAGCGCCGGATGCGAAAGCGGCAAGCCTCGCGCGAGCGGTCTCGAGGCTTGAAGCCGCATTATCGCCGCGAAACTGGCTCGGCGAGTTCAGCGCCTTTTGAAATTCGGCGCGCGCCCGGCCGAGATCGCCGGCTTTCTCGAAGGTCAGGCCGCGGCCGACAAAGGCCGGAATGTAGTCGGGCCGAAGCCGCAGCGCCTGATCGTAATCGGCAGCGCGGAATCGAATTCGCCCCGGTATCGATGGGTGTCGCCGCGCGTCAGAAACGGCAGCGGGCTTTGCGGATCGAGGCGGATCGCCGCGTCCTGGTCGGCGAGCGCCCGATCGAGGTCGCCCTTCATGCGCCAGATCTCGCCGCGGGCGGAATAGACCACGCCGTTTTTCGGATCGCGGCGCAAGGCCTCGTTGGCGTCGTCGAGCGCCTTATCGAACTCGCCCTTGTCGCGCCAAACTTGAGCGCGGTTGTTGTAGGGCGCCGCCAAGGCCGGAGCGAGCCGGATCACTTCGCTGTAGTCGGCGATGGCGCGATCCAAGTCGCCCTTGTCGTAGAAGGCGGAGGCGCGGCCGTTATAGGGAAAGGCAAAGTTCGGATCGATGCGGATCGCTTCATTGTAGTCGGCGATGGCGATGTCGAGCTCGCCTTTGCCGCGCCAGGCATTGCCGCGGCGAACCGCAGGCGGTGCAGTTCCAGGTCGGCTATGGGTCATTAGCGGAAGTGAAGGCGCTTAATGCTGATGCCCGCTTTGCCCGATAACGGACATGACTGGGACATCTCTCGATATCCGCTAAGTGCCATTACCCGACATCACTGGCATCCATCTGGTGGACCAAGTCTAACGCTTGGTACCCGCCCGGCTACAAGCGCGTGCGTTGAGCGTCATATCGAGACACTCAGCCCGAGCCTATCCAATGGTCGGAGGAGTCAAACCTTCATATCTATCATGCTCGTACTCCTGCCCCCTACGGGCCTTGCCGAACGATCCGGCAAAATTGCAAGCTCGCGAGGTTCACACGGTGAGGACCTCCGTCATGTCAAACACGCCAGAAGAACGCCTCGATCGCCGCGACTTCATGATCGCATCAATTACAACGGCCGGCGCATCGGCTGCCCTCGCCATCACCGCTGGGGCTGCAAATGCTCAGGGTGCAGCGACAACCTCTGCCGATCCGGCATCAGCAACGGTCTACACCGGCGATACGATCCAGGGGAAAAAGGTCGTCAGCGCGCTCGATGTCAACAACTTGGAACCCGGCAAGACGCACCTTTTGTATTTTCAAGGCGTGCAGATGCCCACCGGACAGCACTGGTATGTGTCGGTGACGGTCGCCAAGGGAGCAAAGCCGGGCAAGCGCGTCATTTTGGTCAGTGGTGTGCATGGCGACGAGATGAGTTCCGTGCATACGGTCCAGACCGTGATGAACCAGCTCGATCCGCGGGAGATGTCGGGCACGGTAATGGCGGTCGCGGACGTGTCCCGCCCGGCCATGGAAGGCATGCAACGCAGATGGCCCAATCAAGGCAGGGGCATCGATCTGATCGATATGAATCGGGAGTGGCCCGGAAACGAGAACGGCGCGACCGCGCCCAGCCGACACGCCGGGCTCCTGTTCAACCGGCTGCTGCGGCCGAACGCCGACTTCGCGATCGACTTCCACACTGGGACAACCGGATTTGAAGTCACTGCATTCAATATTGGCGGCATGGATGTGCCCGAGGTAAAGGCGATGGTGGAGCTCTATCCCGTCGGCCAGATTTTCGACAACCATGTATATCCCGGCGTCCTGCATAACGCGTTCATGGACGTGGGCATCCCGGCCTTTACGCCGGAGATTGGCGCTGCGCGCGTCCTGAACCTCGAGATGATCTCGCTGTTCGTGGAAGGCACAATGAACGTCCTCAAGCATCACGGTATTGTGGCCGGGCCACTTGGGCGCACAAGCAAGGATGTGGATGTCTTTATCGGCAACAGTGCGCTCCCGGTCGTTGCAACCCAGGGAGGGCTCATCGAACATCTGGTCAAGCTCAATGACAAGGTCGATGCCGGACAGAAGGTGGCCATCCAGCGGAACAGTTTCGGCGAAGTGGTTGCGGAATATACAAGCGGCGTGGCCGGAGAGGTGACGGGGCAGCGTAGCGACGCGATGTCCGAGCCCGGCAACCCCCTAGTTTTCATCCTTTTCCACAAAGCGACGCCGGACGGCGGTGAGACTTATCCCGAGTGATCTAACACTTGGTGCCCGCGTCTATCCATCTCATCGTTTGGTCGGTAAATCGCGCCGATAAGTGAGTGACGGCCGAATGCGCGATGTCCGCTTTGGGTCAAAAGCGGAAGTGGCGCGTTCATCTTGGGATGTCCGCTTTAGCCCCGAAAGCGGACATGAGACGGACATCGTTCGATGTCCGCTAAGTGCCAAACCCAGACATCGCGGCTTGGCACTGGAAATGGAAAAGCCGGCCGTGGCGGCCCTCATGTTCTCCTTGATGGCTTGCTTGTTCACGCAGCGACCGCTCGCCCCTTCCGCTTCCTCGCTTAACCGAGCAGTCAGAGAGCGTCGAGGCCTGTGGCAAAGAGTTGGAAACGGTGCTCAGCTCGGTGTCAGTGAAGCGGCCGCCGGCCCCCACCGCCGCCGCCATCGGCGACGCAGTGTCCCACGCGCTCGGCGCCCGCATCCGCGACCTGCCGCCTGACGCGCGACCGCATCATGGCAATGCTGCTGAAGGATTAGATTTTATCTCCGTTACCCGAAGGTGAAGGCGTCGTGGTAGGCACCCTGGATGCTGCCGCCGGGAACGGGGCCGCCGCCGGGCACGTGAACCATGTTGCCGATCACGGCGACGGTGGCGCCGTGCAATCCGTGGCGCGGGATCATCATTGGCGCGAACGCCTGCCAGGTATCGGTTTTCGGATCGTAGCCCTCGTTGGTGCCGAATACGCGGCCAGTGGCTTCGCCTCCGAATACCACGATCTTGCCGTTGATATAGACGCATGAAACGCCGCTGCGCGCCGTCGGCAACGGAGCGCGGAAGCTCCAGCTGTCGGTCTTAGGATCATAGACGGCGTTGAGCGACGTGTTGAAATCGTATGAGTCCATGCGGCCGGCGATGGCGTGGATCTTTCCATCGACCACGGCGACACCCATGTGATCGCGCTGGCCAACGAAAGGCTGCGTGCCGGTCGAACCGCGCATGCCGCCGAGGATAGTGTATTTGTCGGTCGCGAGATCGTAAATCTCGTGCCACTCCACCGAGCGGACATCGCGCCCGCCGAGCAGATGAATCTTGCCGTCAAGCACGATGGCCGAGATCGCGCCACGCGGCCGGGCCAGCCCTGCGATCGGCGCCCACTGATCGGTCATCGTGTCATAGACGAAGCACTTGGAATGCGGGCAGCGGTTCTGCTCGATGAAGCCGCCGAAGGTGTAGATCTTGGAGCCGATCGAGACGCCGGCGACGTGATTGCACGGCAGCGGGAACGGCGCCTTGAGCGACCACGTGGCGGTCTTGGAATCGAACACTTGATGAAAGTTGCCGTCGACGCGATGGCGCGCATAGCCGGCGACGACGTGGATTTTGCCCTGGCACTCGATCACGGCGTGTTCGCCGGTCGGGATCGGCAGCCGTGGCTGCTCGACCCATTTGCCGGCATTGGCGGCCTGGGGGGCGACGCTCGTCATGTAGCGTTGTTTCTCGACGGTCGCCGGGATGGCGGTGATCGAGCGGTCGTTGAGCCCGGCGAAGAGCGGATCGGTGGTGGTTGCGGCGGACTGGGTCATGGTTTGCCTCACATCACGTAACCGGGAACGGCGTCTTTGAGTAGCTTGCGCGTGAGCTCCACGCCTTCGCGCGCGACATCGTTGGGCGACCGGGCCCATTGATCGGGATTGGGCGCTTCGTAGCTCAGATAGCCAGTATATTTTTTCTCCGCCAGCAGGCCGAGCATCTCGCGCCATTTGACGACACCTTTGCCGGGCGGCAGGCGATCGGTCGGTCGCTTCACGCCTGTCACCGGGTTCGGCGAAAGGTCGCTGTACTGGAAGCAGAAGATTTGCTCGGCCGGCACGCTCTCGAAGCCCGGACCACCAGCGCCGCTTCGCGTGAAGTGATACGCATCGATCAGATAGCCGCAATTGGGCTTGGCCGCGCCGGTAATCAGCTCGGTCAGCACCGGCAGGCTGTTGAGCACGTCATGCTGCGAATTGAACTCGATAGCCAGCCGCAGGCCATAGTCGGCGGCGATGTCGCCGGCTTCGCGCAGGTACTTGATTGCGTCCTTGATCGAGCCGCTGACCGGTCCCGGTGCGCTCATGAGCATAGTGCAGCCGAGCGCGATCGCATTCGCGCATGATTCCCGGAACACTTTGAAGAGGCGCTTGCTTTCGTCGCCAGTGGCAAACAGCCAGCCATATTCGACGCCGAGCACGCCGACCGGAATGCCGCCGTCGCGAATGAGATCGAGGACCTGCTCGTTGGTCATTCCGGCGTCAAAACAACGCTTGAAGTCCGTGCGCCGCAGCTCGACCGCGTCATAGCCGGTGGTTCGCGCAGCATCGAGCGCGGTTGCGAGTGGCGTGGTGTCGATTGTCCACATGTGGAGTGCCAAGCGACCAAACTTTTCCGTCATGACTTACGTACTCCATTCCGATGATGGCCTATCGCCCGCAGGGTCGACGATTGATGCCGGAGCTGTGCAAAAGCGGGGACACGCGCGCGCTGCCGAGCAGAGTGACAAAATCCCGCCGCCCCTAACCTCCCCAAGGCCGCGCACGACCTATCGTAACGGATTAAGCCTCACGCTGTAAGACGACAAAGTTTGTCGCGCACCAAAATGTGCAACTCGCGCTCGGCCTCTACGACGAAGGGACGCGGGACAACCTCGACATCATACGCGTCGTTCGGAACGCTTTTGCCCACACGGCAGTGCAACTCACTTTCGAGACGCCGCAAATGGCGGCCGAGGTCGAGAAGCTTCAAATGCCGCTCAGACGTCGAAACGCCGCCGAAGTTGCCAAAGATGTCGGAGCATCGGCGGAAGTACATGTCGGTGTGTTCGTAGCGGACATCACGGCCCGATTACGCCATGTCTGCTTTGCCCCCAAAAGCGGACATGACTCGGACATCGATTGATGTCCGCTTTGTGCCATAAGCAGACATCCGTCGGTGCTCGTCCGCTCAGGGCATAAGCGGGCTCGTGCAGCGCACCGAAATTGATCATTATTCGATC
>Ga0209448_10000603_pt1 | contig 11543 bp, 10 predicted proteins | sample BogFormECP14_OM2_FD_188245 | JGI IMG/M metagenome (GOLD analysis project Ga0209448, IMG submission 188245) | Bog forest soil microbial communities from Calvert Island, British Columbia, Canada - ECP14_OM2 (SPAdes) (version 2) | ecosystem: Environmental > Aquatic > Freshwater > Wetlands > Bog ... | reverse complement strand
AGAGATCACGCATACTTTTGGCGCGCTTTCCGAATCTGCGTCGCTGAATTCCCGGCCGCGCAGCAGCGGAACTTGCATCAAGTGGAAATAATTCGGGCTGATGGCCACAAAATCCGCCGTGGGCGCTTCACTTCTGGTGCGCGGTGGACGGCCTTCGACCGCAAACGCAAGATTGATGTAGGAATCGCTCAGCGGCAAAGGGACTGCCACTGCGGCCTCCTGCGCGCCCGGCAGCGCGTTCATCCGCTCAAGCGTCTGCTGATAGAAAGAAATCCATTGCGCCGGCTTTGCATACCGCGCGCGAGGTAAGCCGACCTGCGCCGTCAGCAATTGCGCGGGATTGAATCCCACGTTCACCTGCTGCAAACGAGCGAAGCTGCGAATCAGCAATCCAGCGCCGACGAGCAGCACGATGGCCAGCGCTGTTTCCGCAACCACGAAAATATTCCGCGCGCGGTGGCTCGATCTGCCCTCTCCTGCTCCGCGCGCGCCCGATAGATGCCCGGCACCAGAATTCCAAACGTCGCCAAAACGGCGAGGACAACCAAGACAATCGCGGCAATGACGAGGACCGCCTGAACCGGCTTGTCGCGTTTGGCGAAGACCACGGTGCTTGCCGCCGCGAGCACGATCGCTTGATAACCGGCCAGCAAGCGGTAATACCAAAACGGCGTCCAGCCGCCGATGAGGATCCGGCCGACCAACACGCCCGCGACGATTGCCGCACAGGCAGCAAATGCGCCGAGAGCAACCGGATCGCGCAACAGCAGCGGAGCTTGTCCCGGCGCAGGCCGACGATGCCGCACAAGAAAAATGCCGCGACGACGGCGACCGCAAGAGATGCGATGATGAGCGCATTTTGCTGGGTAAATCCCGGCAGCAAGGGCTGGCGAGGAAGATGGCAAGGCTCCGCAGCGAGGCCCCGATCGATTGCCAATCCTGGTCACGCAGCGGCACCGCAAATTCCGAGAACCATACGAAATGGACCAAGTCCACCGCGCCCAGGATCAATAGCGCAGGAGCGGTGGCGATGAGCGACTGGCGCAGGATTGGCTGCGGCTCCGCTGCCCCGCTCATACCAAAGCCAGATCGCCTGGAGCAGAACAAGTATGAGCAGAGCGGGGACGACAAATTCGTGATTCCAGCCGGCGATGACAAAGCAGAGCGCGCCGAGAACCAGTGTCGCGCCGCGACGCGCGTGCCCTTCCCATGGCAGTAACAGCAAGCCCATATTGAGCAGCGTGAGCGCGACGGTATAGCCGTTCAAGTGCGGCCAGCTCACGAAGTAATTATGCGAATCCGGCGCCGGCGACAGCAGCAGGACCGCTGACAGCAGGATTGCGGGCAGGATCGAAACATGGCGCCGCAGCAGATAATAGGTGCTCAGCGACCAGGCGATGCCGGTTACGACCGCGATCGTGTGAAACAGATCGCGATTGGCGCGGCCCGCCATGTCCTCGAGCCACCATTGCAGATACAGGATCGGACGGAACAGCGAAAAATCGTCGACATCAGTGAACCGGGCCTGTGAGAAATCGAACAGATGACGCAGCCAGCCGGCATTATCGCGGACAAACCACAGGCGCTCCGGCAGCGCGAAAAAATCGTCGGTCGCGATGTAGCTCGGATTTGGCTCGAGCGCGAACAGCGCCAGCGCCACAAACGTCGCGGTTGCCAGAGCGAATTCCGCGTAGCCCGGCAAGAACTTCATATCGAAATTGTGGGCTTGCCCGCAGCGGAAAACCGCGTCACCGGTGCCTGATTACGCGGCATCATAGGCAGATATTCTACGTGTGGCGGCGCCGCATTTCAAGGGCAGGGCCGCCTGCCGCGCATCGGTCACAGCGGGACTTCTCTTGCCGTAGGTGTGAAATCTAGTAGTTTTGCCGCTACGAGCGCGTGGGGGCTCGGCCGCGGCAACTTTGCCGGTATTCGCGGCGTTGGCGTCGAGGACCTGGCTTCAATGATTATCAGTCGGACGCCGTTTCGTATCTCGTTGTTTGGCGGCGGAACCGATTATCCGGCTTGGTTCCGCGAGCACGGCGGCGCGGTGCTCGGCTTGGCCATCGACAAATATTGCTACATTACGCTGCGCCGACTGCCGCCCTTTTTCGAGCATCGCTCGCGCATCGTCTATTCGCAGGTCGAGCTTGTCACCGCGATTTCGGAAATCCGGCATCCGGCCGTGCGGGCGGTCCTGTCAGATCAGGGCGTGACCGAGGGCCTCGAGATCCATCATGACGCCGATCTGCCGGCGCGGTCCGGGCTGGGCTCGAGCAGCTCCTTCACCGTCGGCCTTCTCAACGCGCTTCATGCGCTCGACAGCAAGATGATCCCCAAGCGCGATCTGGCCTGCGAAGCGATCAGGATCGAGCAGGACGTGCTCAAGGAGCAGGTTGGATCGCAGGACCAGATCTGGGCGGCCTATGGCGGCTTCAACCGCTGCGAATTCTTTCACGACGGCACGTTTGCGGTTTCCCCGATCATCCTGTCGCCGAACCGGCGCCACGAGCTCAATCGCTCGCTGATGCTGTTCTTCACCGGCTTTTCGCGCTTCGCCTCCGACTTCGCCCAGGACCAGGTCAGGAATATTCCAAACCGCAAGAGCCAATTGATGGCTATTCGCCGCATGGTCGACAGCGCGATTGAAATCCTGCAGGACGAAAAAGCGCCGCTGCGCGAATTGGGCGACCTTCTTCACGACTCGTGGCGGCTCAAGCGCGAATTGGCCGACAGCGTCTCCAACCGGCAGATCGATGAGATCTACGAGGCCGCGCGCGAGGCCGGCGCCATCGGCGGCAAGCTTCTCGGCGCCGGCGGCGGCGGCTTCATGGTCTTCTTCGTCGAAGAAGGGGCGCGCGAGCGGGTCCGCGAGCGGCTAAAGAACTTGATCCACGTCTCGATCGGCACCGACAATGACGGCAGCAAGATCGTGCTGTATCAGCCCAACGGGCTGTAACTCGAAGCGGAGCGCTCAGATATTGCCATAGACGCGGTTGCGGATCATGCGGAAGCCCTTGATTAGCTCGCTGATGCCGTCATCCAGGCTGTGCGCCGGCCGATAGCCTGTCGCCTCGATCCGCGAATTCGACACGATGTAATCGCGCTTGTCGGGGTCCTCGCCGACCGGTGCTTCCAAATACACGAAGCTCGGAACCTGGAGCCTGATGCGCTCGCACAGCTCGGCCTTGGAGAGATTGGCGTCGGACAGGCCGACATTGAACGGCCGCCCCGCCATCTCCTCAAAATGGCCGATGGCATGGACGAAGGCGCGCGCGACATCGCGAATGTGGATGTAATTGCGCTTGAAGTGCGCCTCGAACAGCACCACGAAGCGGTCGTTGACGGCGCGATAGACGAAATCGTTGACCAGAAGATCGATGCGCATGCGCGGCGCCATGCCGAACACCGTGGCCAGCCGCAGGCTGATCGAATTGTCGCGTTCGAGCGCGATCTTCTCCGCCTCGACCTTGGTGGTGCCGTAGAGCGAAACCGGACGCAGCCGCGAATCCTCGGTGCAGAACTTGCCCTGTTCGCCGACGCCGTAGCCGCTATTGGTGATCGGCATGATGATGCGCTGCTGCGGCGACATCAGCTTGCACAGGGTCGCGATCGCATCGCGATTGGTCGACGTCGCGGCGATCGGATCGCGCTGGCAGAGCGGCGCACCAACGAGGGCAGCGAGCGGAAAGACGAAGTCGACCCTGGCGACGAGCGGCTTCAAGATTTCGGCCGAGCGCGCATCGCCGTTGACCACGTCGAAGTTCTTATCGGCGCAGACATGCGCGAGGCTGTTTTGGCTGTACATGAAGTTGTCGAGCACGGTCACCCTGTGACCCGCCGTCAGCAATTCCGGCGCCAGGATCGAGCCGAGATAACCCGCGCCGCCGGTGATCAGGATTGAATGTCCCATCGGGTCTTTCCCCAACACATGATTTCCAAGGTCGCGCCGCGTCAGCGCGCGGCGGAATCGAGAACCTCGCGCAGCCGCGTGACCTGCGGCGTCAAGTCGAACGGATGATTGCCGACGAAGAAGCCGGCATCATGCACCAGATTGGCGTTCGGCAGGCCATCGACGCATTCGTAGTCGTAGTGCCTGATCACGTCGTGCCGGGTAATGCAGCCGCCGGTGATGATGCGGTAGCCGATATCGGCGTCTTTCAAGGCCTGCATGACTTTCGGCCGCGACAGGCCGGCGTCCGGATTAAGCACGATGGTGAAACTGAAAGCCGAGCTCTTGTCATGGTCGCGCTGGATTATGAAGCGGTTGTCGCGCCCGAACAGTTTTTGGAATAGCGCCCAGTTCTTGCGGCGGGCCGCCGTCATCGCCGGCAGCTTCTTGAGCTGCTCGACGCCGATGGCGCCACTCAGTTCGAGCGGGCGCACATTGTAGCCCGGCAGGATGAAGCGATAGGCCTCGTAGAAGTCGTCGGCGCGCTTGTCGTAGATCAGCGAGTCCTCCGGAAGGTCGCGCACCCAGCCATGCGCGCGCATCGATTTCATCAGCTCAAAGAGCTCGCGATCCTGCGTGACCGCAACGCCGCCTTCCATGGTCGATATGTGGTGCGAGAAGAACGTGCTAAAAGTGCCGATATGGCCGAAGGTTCCGGCCTTGCGGCCGCCAAGCTCGGCGTCGAGCGACTCGCAATTGTCTTCGAGGAAATACAGTCCCCGCGCGTCGGCGAAGCGCCGCATCACGTCGAGCGCCGCGGGATTGCCGAGAATGCTGACGCCGACAATGGCTCGCGTGCGCGGCCCGATCGCCGTTTCGAGCTGGCTGGTATCGAGATTGATGGTGTCGAGCTCGACATCGACGATTTTCAGCTTCAGCCCATATTGCTGCAGCGGATGATAGGTCGTGGCCCAGGAAATCGCCGGAACGATCACCTCGTCGCCGCGTTGAAGCGGCCAGTCCTTCTTGTAGAACAGAGCGGCGACGGCGATCAGGTTTGCCGACGAGCCGGAATTCACCATCACCGCGTATTGGCAATCGTGATAGGCGGCGAAAGCCTGCTCGAAGGCCGCGACATTGGGGCCGATGGTGAAGCGATCCGAGGCGATCACCCGCTGGATCGCCTGAAGCTCTTCGGCTCCCCAAGTGCTGGCGGCCAAATCGTAGAACATGCTTTGTCCCGTGCTGGATCGGCGCGGCCGTTCAGAACGGCCCGCGGAATTTCTTCTGGTAGGCGAGCTCGGCGGCTTCGGCGTCGGGCTGCCAGGCCGGCGCCCCGGGCCGCACCATGGCATAGGCCGTCTGCGCGATCTTGGCGGGATCGGGATAGAATTCCCGTTCCAGCACCGGCGTGGTCGGACAGGTCGTCGGCGCATAACCCATCCGCTGCACCTGGATCGGCTTGCCGTTACGGACGCGTTCCACCACGCGCGCCACGATTTCCGCGCTGGCGCCGCAGCTGGTCCATGCATTGTCGACGACGAGGAGCCTTCCGGTGCGATGCGCGGACCGCGCGATGGTCTCGATGTCGAGCGGGACAAGCGAGATCGGATCGATCACTTCGGCGTGGATGCCGGCCTCGGCGAGCAGCTCGTGGGCGCGCAGCGATTCAACCAGCATGTTTGAAATGCCGACGATCGTAATGTCGTCGCCTGGCGTGCAGATGCGGGCCTTGCCGAAAGGAACCTCGAAAGATTCCTCGGGAACATAGGCGTCGGTGAAATAGAGCAGGCGGTGTTCGACAAAAATCACCGGGTTGTCATCGCGGATCGCGTGGATCAGGCATCCCTTAGCGTCAAAGGCGTTGGACGGCGCCACCACCTTCAGGCCCGGCACGTGCATGAACATGGCGTGCAACCCTTGTGAATGCTGCGCGCCTTGGCCCCAGGATTTTCCGATCATGCTGCGAACCACCAGCGGCACTTTCACCTGGCCATCATACATGTAGCTGCTCTTGGCCGCGATGTTGACGAGCTGGTTCATGCAGAGCAACAGGAAATCCATGCGGATATGGACGTGAACCGGCCGCATCCCGGCCATAGCGGCACCGATTGCTACGCCGGTCATCGCATCCTCGGACAGCGGCGTGCCGAAGACCCGCTCCGGGCCGAACTCGTCGATAAGTCCGCGCGTCGATCCCTGAATCGCTTTGTGATCGTCGACGTCAAGGCCGAAGACGAACACGCGCGAGTCGCGCTTCATCTCCTGCGCTAAAGCTTCGCGCACCGCGTCCACATAGGTCAGAAGGCGCTGATTATTGCCCGGCAAAGACATTGATGTACAACGCGCTGGGCTCGGGGAACGGGCTTGTTTCGGCAAACGCAATGGCGTCTTCGATGTCGTGCTCGACCTCCTGGTCGATGGCGGAACGGCGGTCGGAAGCGATGAGCGCGCCGATACTGATCAACTGATCGCTTTGCAGCCACGGCTCGCGCTCTTGTTGCTCGCGGTATCCGGCATCGAAATCTTCATTCGGACCTACGTGTTCCAACCAGCGATAGGTGCGACATTCGATGAACGACGGACCCTCGCCGCGCCGCAGGCGCGCGACAGCGGCAGCGGCTTCCTCGCGCAGCTTCAACACGTCTCCATCTTCGATGCAGCGTGTCGGAATTCCGTAGGTCTCGACGCGCTCGCACAAGCGTTGCGTCGCCCAACGCCGCGTGATCGGCGTGTGAATGGCGTAGTAGTTATTCTCACAGACGAACAGAATTGGCAGTTTGTGCAAAGCCGCAAAATTAAGGCTTTCGGTAAACACGCCTTCTTCGGTGGCGCCATCGCCAAAGAACGCTACGGCGATGCGATGGCTTCGCGTGCGTTTGAACGCCAGTGCAAAGCCGACGGCGATCGGAATCGTAGTGCCGACCACGGCGCTTGCACCGGCAACATTGTGCCGCATATCGATGAGGTGCATCGAACCTCCTTTGCCGCCGGCGACGCCGGTTGCTTTGCCGTAAAGCTCGGCGAATAGGCCGCGTAATGGTGCGCCTTTAGCGAGATAGGCCGCGTGGCCGCGATAGGTCGGCGACACCACGTCGTCGGGCTCGAGCACGTCGCAAATACCGACGGCGACGGACTCTTGGCCGATGGAAAGATGCACCGGGCTCTTGATCTTGTCCGAAGGATAAATGCGCGCAATTTCCTCCTCGGCGCGCCTGATCAGACGCAAAGAGCGGTAGATCCGCTCGAGATCGGACGGCGCAATCTGCCCGTTTTTTGTATTGCTCTGATTCATCGCGATATGCGGCATTGTCCGTCCGCTTGTGCTCTCAAGAGCACAGAGCCGGTAAGGCTCATAGCCAACCGGGCTGTTCCCGTCCAGTCTAGCAACCGCCGAGAATTTGGGTCCACCGGATCGGCCCCTAACGGAGAACGTGCGCCCCGGACGATCAAATCCGCGCGTTAAGAAGGCTCTGGTACAGCTTCACGGTCTGTCGTCCGATCAAGTCAGAGGCGAATTTCTCGACCGCCAGATTTCTCGCCGCCGCGGCGTAACGCGCACGCAATTCTGGCGCACCGGCAAGCCGCTCCATGGCCGCCGCCAGAGCTGTCGCGTCGTCGACGGGGAAGAGCAGGCCGGTCTGGTCGTGGACGACGACTTCGCGGCAACCCGGTACGTCGCTCGCGATCATGGCGCGCCCGCATGCCGCCGCCTCCATCAGCGACAGCGGCAGGCCCTCGCGGCGCGACGGCAAGACGGCGACATGAGAGTGCGCCCATAATCCGGCGATGTCGTCAACATGACCGAGCCAGGTGATGCCGGGTTCTCCATTCCAGGATTCCGCTTCGGCCGCCGTCACCGACGCCGGATTGGCGGGATCGGGCGTGCCGGCGATCAACAAAAGGGCGTCCGAGCCGCGCGCGCGCAACAATCGAAACGCCTCGACCAGCGTATGTATGCCTTTGTCGTCGAGCAGACGCCCGACGAAACCGAAGGTTAGCGGCGGCGGCGGTTCGGGAAGCGGCGACAAGCGATTGACGTCAACCCCCGATCCCGAAATCAGCGCGACGCGGCGCTGCGGAAGGCCAAGTGACATCAATGCCGCCATGTCGTCGCCGTTTTGCACCAGCGCGATACTGCCGTCGCGATCGACCAGGCGCCGAAGCACGGCGCCGATCGCTAGCTTTAGCGCGCGCGCTTTGACGCTCGCTGACGTGAAAGCATAGCCAAGCCCGACGAAAGCATTGACGCAGGTGATCCGGCGGCCGAGTGTCGCGATCAATCCGAGCACGGACGACTGCAGCGCGACGTGGTGGGTGACGTCGGGCGCCACCTCGCTGTTCACGCGGCGGAGCGCGGCGAGCGTCGTCAGGGTTGCGATCAGCGACAGGCTGCCGCGCGCGAACGGGATCGGGTGCAGCGTAAAACCTTCAGCCTCGATCGCCGATGCGCCGTTTTGCACGCGGGTGGCGACGTGGACGTCAAAGCCCGCGTCGCGCGCTGCGCGCGCCATCGGCAGCCGGTGGGACAGAAAGGCCCAGTCCTCCGCCGTGACGTAAAGCAGCCGCGGCGCCGGAACAGCCTGATTTGCAGGAAGGTCAGACAAATAAACGCCCCCAATCCCTCGGACCACAAAATGTATAGCCCCCGCCGCAAGGGCCTGCGAGCGGTTCCGGACTTGATGACAGTCGAAATTTTTTATGATGTAATTTCAATGTCTTAATTGCGTTCATCGACTGAACATTGATCTTGACGTTCATGCAGTGAACATTGTACTTGTTGCCGCGAGGGGAGGGTAGGGTGATGCCCCAAGCGGCGCGGGATGACGAGCCGGACAATGCGAGGATCGTGCTCGGACTTTTGGAGTCCGTCGAGCGCGACGGCGCCCAGTCGCAGCGTAAGCTTGCCTCCGACCTCGGCATCGCGCTCGGCCTCGTCAACGCCTATCTCAAGCGCTGCGTCAAAAAAGGCCTGTTGAAAATCGGCCAGGCGCCGGCGCGGCGCTACGCCTATTACCTGACGCCGCACGGCTTCGCCGAAAAATCCCGCCTCACCGTGGAATATCTGTCGTCGTCGTTTTCCTTCTTTCGGCACGCGCGGGAGGACTGCTCAAGCGTGCTGAAGGTGGTGCATGCGCGCGGCTGGAATCGCGTGGCGCTCGCCGGAGTCTCGGACCTCGCCGAGATCGCGACGATCTGCGCGTTGGAGCAGGGCATCGCCATCGTCGCGGTGATCGACGCCAAGGCCGCGATCGACAAGTTCGTCGGCGCGCCGGTGGTGAAATCCATCGCGGCGGTGCCGGGCGGCTTCGACGCGCTGGTCGTAACTGATCTGCAGGCGACCCGTGAATCCGTTGCCGCCGTCGCCGATCAGATCGAGGCCGAGCGCGTCCTGGTCCCGGCGCTGCTAGGTATCCGCCTCAATCGTCCTGCGGAGAGCGCGGCATGACGTTTGATCGCAATCCGCGCTGGTTCGTCGCGCATACGCAACCCAACGCCGAGGCGAAGGCCGTAGCCAATCTCAATCGCCAGGGTTTCGAAATCTATTTTCCGCGTTATTTGAAACGGCGGCGGCACGCGCGCAAAGTCGAGACCGTCGCCGCGCCGCTGTTCCCGCGCTATCTGTTCGTCTCCGTCGATCTCGCGGCGCAGCGCTGGCGCTCGATCTATTCGACGGTCGGGATCGCGCGGCTGGTCTGCAACGGCGACGATCCGGCGGCAGTGCCGGATGCCGTCGTCGCCGCGCTGAAAAATCGCGAAGACGCGAGCGGATTCATCAAGCTCGATTGCCGGCCGGGCTTCCGTCCGGGAGAAAAGGTGCGCGTGCTCGACGGCGCGTTCTCGTCCTGCCTCGGCCTGTTCGAGGGCATGGCGGAGCGAGAGCGGATCGCCATCCTGCTCGATCTGCTCGGCCGCAAAGTTCGGGTTGTGCTAGATGCCGATCTGGTGACGGCCGCGTAACTTAGAAGTTGCGCCCGATTTGGCGCGGGCGTTGCGTTGTGTGTGTTCGGGTGACCCTGTTTCACCCGGAGTGCGGTAGCGTGGAAATTTCAACCAAACTTACGACACAACCCGATGACTGTTGCAGCGGCGACCTGGCGAGCCCGATCGCGGTGAAAGATTTCACGTCCGATGTATCGGCGGTCGTCGCATCCTATGACGGGAGCGCCGACATCTGGCCGGGGTTCTTCGGGCTTCTGTCCCGGTTTTGGCCCGATCTGCCTTATCCGCTTTATCTCGTCAGCAACCATCTCACGTTTCCCGATCAGCGAGTTACCGCGCTCCGCGTCGGCGACGATCTGTCCTGGTCGGAGACGCTGGCGCGCGGCTTGGAGCGCGTCGCGAGCCGCTATGTCCTCTTGATCCTCGACGACTTCTTCCTCACCGCGTCGGTCGATACCGCGCTCGTTTCGCGCATGCATGCCGCGATGGGCGCGAAGGGCGCCGCCTATCTGCGCCTGGTACCGAACCCGGCGGCCGATACGCCGTGTGTGGATATGCCCGGGATCGGAACTATCGACAAAGGCACGCCGAATCGGACGTCATTACAAATGGCGTTTTGGGACCGGCGCGTGCTGCTCGATTTGCTGCGGCGGGAGGAATCGGCGTGGGATTTCGAAATCAAGGGCTCGCGGCGCAGCGACGCATTGCGTGAGCCATTTCTCGGCGTTTGCCAAGGCTTTTCAGCGGTGCCTTATCGCCACGTGCTCCGGCGCGGAAAGCTCTTGCCGGACGCGGTCCGCTTCTTCGCGCCGCTCGGCGTGAGCTTCGACTTCTCCAAACGGCGATTCGAGTCGGAACTGAATTTGCGCTGGCAGGCATCGGCGGTGCGGCGGCATTTGGGCCGCGCCTGGCGTATCGTGACCAGACGGTCGCCGGAGCGAATCCTTGACTGAATCCGTGAGCACTGGATCATGACAAGCCAAGGTGGCAATTTCCAGCCGCGATTGACCATCGTGCTCGCGCTGAAGGGCCGGCACCTCTTCACCATGCGGTTTCTTTGGCACGCCAACAAAGCTCGTCTGCCATACCGGATTCTGATCGCCGACGGACAGGTCAACCTGTCGATCGCGCGCTGTCTGGAAAACAGCCGGGAGACGTTCCCGCATCTCGACATCGAATATGTGCGCTATCCGAACGACACCGGCTACCGCCAGTATTTTGCGAAAATGTCGGATGCGCTGACGCGCGTGCGCACGCCCTATGCGATGCTGGCGGACAATGACGACTTCCTCGGTTTGAGCGGTATCGAGCGGGCGCTCGATTTTCTCGAGGCTCATCCCGATTATGTCTGCGCGCGCGGCCAGTCGGTCGGGTTCTCCGCCTATTCCGGGCTCGGCAGTCCCGGCGGCGGCGCGTATGGCCGTATCAATCGCATGCGCACCTACCCGTCCGGGGATATCTCTGCTCCGCGCGTCACTGAGCGGCTGCGCCAAGGCGCACTGTCGCTTCTGATCTACTATTCGGTCTATCGTACCGCGGCGCTCGCCACGTTGTGGCGCGAGGACAGCGAGATCGACTTCACCGATCTGATGCTGCACGAAACATACCACGCCATGCGCACGCTCACGCTCGGCAAGGCGCATACCGACACGGCGGCGATCACTTATTATTCGCAGATCGGCACCTCGACCTCCTCCGATCCGATGCG
>Ga0209448_10000601_pt1 | contig 11557 bp, 8 predicted proteins | sample BogFormECP14_OM2_FD_188245 | JGI IMG/M metagenome (GOLD analysis project Ga0209448, IMG submission 188245) | Bog forest soil microbial communities from Calvert Island, British Columbia, Canada - ECP14_OM2 (SPAdes) (version 2) | ecosystem: Environmental > Aquatic > Freshwater > Wetlands > Bog ... | reverse complement strand
GCCGCCGTTGGTCGTAATCGGCCCGTTGACTTCTCCGGTCGGGGCATATTGCGTCTCGCCCCGATAACCCCAGACCGATCCGGCGTCGGCGAAGACGGCGCCGCGGAAGCCAGAGTCCTTCGGTAGGAAGTAGAATGGATATTGGAATTCGAGGCTGGCGCCCCAATAGTTCGTGCCGCCGATATTGTCGTCGGTCGCGCCGAAGGTGATGTCACGCGGCCCGATGCCCGCCGGCTCGAACCCGCGCACGAGATTTGGACCCATCTTGAAGTCGTCCAGCATACGCACGTAGCCGTCGGAGCCACTCGCGCAAACGGACGTCGACGGGCACTGATTAAAGCCGCGGATATTGCCGGCTTGCAGATGCACGATGCCGACGAGGTCGGAGACGATTTCGTAATAGCTGCGGAAGTCTACCGTTGACTTCATGTAGGCGTTATCGCCGCCGACGCCGGCAAAGTCCTGACCGAAAATGAAATAAAGGCCATTGGTCGGGTTCTTGTTGTTGTCGAGCGAGTTGTAAACGATGCCGTAGCCGGGCGCCGAGGTCAAAGACGATCCTTGGGCAAGCTCAGCGCGAACCGGCAGCGAGGCCTCACCGTCGGCGAGGCAACTGGTCTGCGAGCCCGCGGTACTGGCGCTAAGCCAGCCCGGATAAGCGGGTGTTCCGGTTGCGAACGCCGCGCTCGAGGCAGCGAGGGCCGCCGGCGTCGGGAACGTATTGGCGAAATCCGGATTGATATTGTTGCAGTTGTTCAATATGCTCGGCAGCTGAATGTTCTGGACGAAAACCGAATAGCGCAACTGAACGGCGAGATCCTCGCGCAACGGCAGGCCCCATTTGAGGACGCCGCCGTAGGATTCTGTGCCGTAAGAAATATAGGTGTTGGACAGCGTTTGCTTGGCGAACAGATCGATTCCGAGGCTGGCGCGGTAATCGAGAAAATACGGCTCGGCATAACTGAGCTCGACGCCTTTGGTGTACTGGCCGTAAGTCACCGCGGCGCGCGCGAAGCGCCCGGTGCCGAGAAGGTCGCGTTCCTGCACCGAAACTTCGCCGAGCCAGCCGTCCGCCGACGAATAACCGCCCATGATCGAGAAGTCGCCGGTCGAGTTTTCTTCGACGTCGACATTGATCACCACGCGGTCGGGCGCCGAGCCCGGTTCGTTGGTGATTTTGACCGACTTGAAAAAGTTGAGGTTCTTGATGCGCCGCTCGGCGCGATCGACCAGGGCGCGGTTGTATGGATCGCCTTCGCCGACGTCGAATTCACGGCGGATCACGTAGTCGCGGGTGCGAAAATTGCCGCGGATATTGATGCGCTCGATATAGGCGCGTTGCCCCTCGTCGACGACAAAGACGACGCTGATAGTGTGCGCCTCCGGATTGCGGTCGCCGCGCGGGCGGACGGTGCCGAACGGGTAGCCGCGCCGCGCTAGCTCGATGGTAATCGCCTCGACGGTCTTTTCGATCGCCTCGCCGTTGTAGCCTTGACCGGCGTTCATCAGCAGATAGCTGCGCAGCGATGCCGCATCGACCGCGCGGACATTGGATTGGACGTCGACAGTGCCGAAATGGTAGAGCGGGCCTTCTTCAATCGTGAATGTAAGGATGAAGCCTTTCCTGCTCGGATCGTAGACACCGGTCGCCGACACGACCTGAACATCGGCAAAGCCGTGCTTGAGGTAGAAGCGCCGGATCAGATCGCGGTCGGCCTCGATGCGGTCGGGATCGTAGACGTCGGTCGTCTGCAGGAAGCTCAGGAAATTCGATTCCGCGGTCTTGATCACCTCTTTGAGGCGCCAGTCCGAATAGGCATTGTTGCCGACGAAGACGAGTTTCTTGATGCCGGTCTTTTCGCCTTCGTTGATTTCGAAAACCAGATCGACGCGATTATTCGGACGGTCGATGATCTTGGGCACGACAGACACGTCGAAGCGCCCGTTGCGCTGATAGATTTCGATGATGCGCTGGACGTCGGCCTGCACCGTCGGTTTGGACAGCGTGCCGCGCTCTTTCGATTGAATTTCCTCGTTGAGCTGCTCGTCCTTCATCCGGTGGTTGCCTTCAAAGGCAACGCGATTGACAATCTGTCCCTCGACCACGGTGACGATGAGCTTGCCGCTCGATTGCGAAATGCGGACGTCCTGAAACAGGCCGGTAGCGTAGAGGGCCTTGAGCGCAGCATCGATGCTGTTGGCGTCGAGAGTCCCGTTGGGACCCGGCTTGAAATATGAGCGGACCGTGTCGGCTTCGACGCGGCGATTGCCTTGGACGACGATAGAATTCACGGATACGCCAACGCCGGCGGGCTCCGCCGAGGCGGCGCTCGGCAGAAGGGCGTCTGGCAAAAAGCCAAACATCCCCATTCCGAGGAGCAAGCCGGCCACGACAAGCCCTCGTTTTACCCGCACACACATGTCCATGCGCAACGCGCCCTTATACCCTCGTGGCCGCCCCCAGTGGCGGGTTACCGCAAAAAATCTCCCTCAGTGCGCCTTGCTCAGTTTCCAAATTTCTCTTGATGTTTCTGTCACTTCTACCATCCCCGTAACGCTATCGCCACCCCACTTGGGGCCTCGCATAGATCCCCGCATACGCCTACCCCTAGGACGTCGTCAGATGAACGATGTCATTGAAAGTTGCAAATATCATCAACATGACGACGATCGCGAGACCGATCCTAAACCCTACTTCTTGGGCCCGTTCCGAGAGCGGACGGCCGCGCAAAGCCTCGATTCCGTAGAACAAAAGGTGACCGCCGTCGAGTAGCGGGATCGGGAACAAGTTGAGGAGCCCGATCGAAACTGACAGCACGCCGGCAAGATGGATCAGGGCGACGAAGCCGATGGTGGCCACCTGACCGGAAATCTGAGCAATACGGATCGGCCCGCCAAGCTGATCCGCCGCTTCCCGGCCGACAATGACGCCGCCGATATAGCTCAGCGTCCGGTCGACCACGAACCAGGTTTCCTCCACCCCCATCCAAACCGCTCGCGGCGGCGACACCGGTTGGAACTTCATGTCATCGGCGTCCATCGCGCGGCTGATACCGAGAATTCCGATGCGATGGACATTGCCGAAATTATCCTTCACCTCTTTCAGCGCCGGCGTCGCCTTGAGCACCAGCTGGCTACCTTTGCGATCCACCTTGACGTCGAGGCTCTCACCGGCGCTCTCGCTGACGACGCGTTGCATCTCAGCGAAGTCCTCGACCGGCTTGCCGTTGATCGCGAGCACCACGTCTCCGATGTGGAATCCGGCCGCAGCAGCAGCGCTATCCGCCTGCACCGTGTCCACGCGCGCGCTCATCGATTGCTTGCCGTAGATCATGAAGACCCCGGCAAAAATCACGATGGCTAAAATGAAATTCGCCATCGGCCCGGCCACCACGATGGCCGCACGCTTGCGCACCGGCTGGAAGAAGAAGCTTTCGCCGCGTTCGCCGGCGTCCATGGTCTCAAGCCGCGACGTCTCCGGAACGCTTGCGGCATTCTCGTCGCCGAAGAATTTCACATAGCCGCCGAGCGGGACGGCGGAAATCTTCCAGCGCGTCCCGTGGCGGTCGTTAAAGCCCCCAAGTTCGGGACCAAAGCCGATCGAAAACACCATGACCCGCACGCCGCACAGGCGCGCGATGATGAAATGCCCAAACTCGTGGAAGAACACCACGATGCTGAGAACGAAGATGAAGGGAACAAGCGTGCCCCCCAGCGCATGTAAATGCGACAGCAAATACGACCCCATACGATGTACCGACGCCCCCGCTCTGCCGCGTTCCCCGACCCTGGAAGCTAGGATGCCATTGCGGCAATTTCGGGCAAGAGGTCGGCAGCCAACCTTCTTGCATTATGGTCAACGGCGAGGGCTTCTTCCACGGTCTGCGGCTCGCCCGTCTCGCCCCGCCGCTCCATCGCTTCGAGGGTTGCCTCGACGAGCGCAGGAATACCGCTAAACCATAGGCGTTTCTCGACAAATTCGCGCACAGCGATCTCGTTCGCGGCGTTGAGAATCGTCGGCGCCGACCCCCCGGTTGCAAGCGCCCGCCGGGCAATCGCCAGCGCCGGGAATCGCACCATGTCCGGCCTCTCAAACGACAGTGTCGAAACCTGGGCCAGATTGAGTCGCGCCGCGGGCGTCTCCATCCGCACCGGCCAAGCCAGGCAATGCGAAATCGGGATTCGCATGTCCGGCGAGCCGAGCTGCGCGATCACCGATCCGTCGCGGAATTCGACCAGGCCATGGACGATGGATTGCGGATGGACCACGACATCGAGCTCCTCGGGCAGCAGCGCGAACAGGTGGTGTGCCTCGATGAGCTCCAGGCCCTTGTTCATCAGGGTCGCGGAATCGATGGTCACTTTCGGGCCCATCGACCAGGTCGGATGTTTGAGCGCTTGCTCCACCGTGACTTTGCGGATCGCTTCCGCCGTAAAGGTGCGGAACGGCCCGCCGGAGGCGGTCAGCACGATACGCCGGACGTCCTCGCGCCGGCCGGAGCCGAGCGCCTGAAAGATCGCGTTGTGCTCGGAATCGACCGGCAGGACGTTGGCGCCGGCCGCGGCCGCGCGGCGCATGAACAGCGCGCCGGCGCAGACCAAGCATTCTTTGTTGGCAAGCGCCACGGCGGCGCCGCGCTCGGCGGCAGCCAGCGTCGGCGCCAGACTAGCGGCGCCGGTGATCGCGGCCATGACCCACTCGGCAGGCCGAAGCGCAGCTTCAACCAAGGCCTGCGGCCCAGCCGCCACTTCAATGCCTGAACCCGCCAACTCGGATTTGAGCTCGGAATAGGCGGCATGATCGGCCACCGCGGCAAACCGGGCGCCGAGCTCGCGCGCCAGGCGCGCCAAGCCTGCCGCATCGCCATTGGCGGTCACGGCCTCAACCGAATAGTTCGCAGGATCGCGACGCAGCAGATCCGCGGTACTCGAACCGATCGATCCGGTCGCGCCCAGGATCGTCACAGTCTTCGGCGCGGCTCCAGGCGCGCGCGCGAGCTCGACTTTCGCCAATGGACGTTTCTGCTTCATCGAACCCATCAAATAAATCCTACCACGCCAATAGGCCGCGGGCCGGAGCCGCTACGCCTTGGCGCAAAATTCCGATCAGGACGGCTGCAAACGCTGCGACCAGAAAACCGTCGAGGCGATCCATCACACCGCCATGGCCCGGAATGAGGTGACTGGTGTCTTTGACGCCAAATCGCCGCTTGATGGCCGACTCAAACAGGTCACCGCCTTGCGCGACTATCGAAAGCACCAATGCCAGAACTCCCGCTACCGCTGCTCGGGTCCCCCCGCTCGCATAGGCGACCGCAATGCCTGCGGCAACCCCCCCGACCGTACCGCCGATCGCGCCCGACCAGGTCTTTTTGGGGCTCAGCCGCGGCCAGAGCAGCGGGCCGCCCAGTCTGCGGCCGACCAGATAGGCGAAAATGTCGGTGGCCCAAACGACCGCAAAGAGAAAGAGCAGTGCCTGAAGCCCGAATTGCGGGTCATTGCGGAGCAGCGTCGGGCTCAGCAGGACGACGCCGGCATAGATCACCCCGCCCGCCCCCCAGAACGGCGAGACTTGCTGCGGCGAGCTTTGCGGCGGCGAGACTTGCCGCGGTGAGATTTGCGGCGGCGCGCGGCGCGGCCAAATGGTCATTATGCCAGCGGCCAGAACGGCGCCAAACGCAACCGTGGCAATGGCTGGAACGGCTTCGCTCACGCCGGCAAAAGCCGCCGCGACGCCGAGCGCTGTGAGGCCGGGCGCAAGGATACGCGGTTCGGCGCTTTGCGCCACGAGCGAAGTCCATTCCCACAGCACGGCGCCGGCAGCGATCGCGCAGACAATCACGAAGGCGAAGCCACCCAAATAGGTGGCAGCGATCGCTATCGGCGCCAGCACCAGAGCCGACGCGACGCGGCGCTTGAAATTGCGCGCGGCGCCTTCCGGCGCGACCGTCCCGGCAATGCCAAGATCTTGGGTGCCAAGATCTTGGGCGCCAAGATCCTGGGTGCCAAGATCCTGACCGCGATTCTGATCGTCCGGCTTGTTCACGAGGCGGTCTGAGCGATCAGTCCGCCGAAGCGGCGCTCGCGCCGCCGAAATTCGGCGATGGCGGTCTCAAGCACCGCACGATCGAAATCGGGCCAATTGACTTGCACGAAAACCAGTTCGCTATAGGCGGACTGCCAGAGCAGGAAATTCGACAGCCGTTGCTCGCCGCTGGTGCGGATAATGACATCGGGATCCGGCACATCCGGAGCATCAAGATGCTGCGCCAAAAGCTCGGACGTGATGTCACCGGCCGTGAGCCGCCCCTGCGCCACTTCGACGGCAAGACGCCTGGCCGCGCGCGCGATCTCCTGCCGCGCCCCGTAATTGAACGCCACGACCAGAAGCAGACCGTCATTGTGGCGCGTCAGATCTTCGGCTTCTTCGAGCAGCCCGCGGATATCTTTGGACAGATCCTCGCGCTCACCGATGACCCGCACGCGCACGTTGCTCTTATGCAGATCGGCGAGATCGTTGCGGATGAAGCGGCGCAAGAGCAACAGCAGATCGCCGATTTCCGATACCGGCCGCGACCAGTTTTCCGAACTGAAGGCGAAGATCGTCAGAACGGAAATACCAAGTTCACCCGCCGCACGCACGGTCTTGCGCAACGCCTCAACGCCGCGCCGGTGGCCTTCCACCCGCGGCAAGCCACGTGCCGCGGCCCAGCGTCCGTTGCCGTCCATGATGATGGCGACATGCCGCGGCATGTCGAAACCGCTGTTTGTTGCGGTTCGCGGCTGCGTCGCCTTGCTGATTGAGGCCGCGTCACTCAAACCGTCATGATCTCCTTTTCCTTGCCGGCGAGCATTTTTTCGACCTCGGCGATCGTCGCGTCGGTCACTTTCTGGACCTCGCCGGCTTGGCGGGTCTGTTCGTCTTCGCTGATCTGGTGATCTTTTTCCATTTTCTTGAGCAGATCGAGGCCGTCGCGACGCACGTGACGAACCGCCACACGCGCGCCTTCGGCGTATTTATGCGCAACTTTGACCAGTTCGCGCCGGCGCTCCTCGTTGAGCTCGGGAATCCGCAACCGCAGATTCTGTCCTTCGGTCGACGGGCTCAGTCCGAGATTTGCCGCCGAGATCGCCTTCTCGACCGCGTGCACCATCGAATGATCCCAGACCTGCACGTTGAGGAGCCTAGGCTCCGGCACGCTGATCGTGGCGAGCTGATTGAGCGGCATGTGCGTGCCGTAGGCGTCGACCTGAATATTGTCGAGCAATGCGGTCGAAGCCCGCCCGGTGCGCAAGCCTGAAAGCTCGTGCTTGACCGAGCCAAGCGCGCCCTGCATACGGCGCTTGAGATCGTTCATGTCGAATGTGGCGGCTGCCATTTCGCTCTCTCCTGGGTTGCTCCCAAGATCACTCCCAAGACTTGAGAATCTACACTTCGAGAATCTTTCGAGACGCTACTTGGAAACTGATCGGTCGCATAAGCCGATGCGCGCATGCTAGCCGACCGTGGTGAAGTGCCCTTTCCCGCACAAGACGTTCTCGATCGCGCGCTGTTCACGGATCGAGAACACGATGATAGGCATACGGTTTTCCTGGGCAAGCGCGAATGCCGTCGCGTCCATGATCTTCAGGCGCCGGTCCAACGCCTCCTGATGGCCGAGCTGGTCGTAACGGGTGGCCTTGGGATCCTTCTTGGGATCGGCCGTATAGACGCCGTCGACATCGGTCGCCTTGAGCACGGCGTCGCACTCCATCTCGGCGGCGCGCAGGACGGCGGTAGTGTCGGTGGTAAAAAACGGATTGCCGGTGCCGCCGGCGAACACGATGATGCGTTCGTTCTCGAGATGGCGCAGCGCACTCTGGCGTTCATAGGTTTCGCACACTTGCGGCATGATCAGCGCCGACATGGCGCGGGCTTCGACGCCGGCGCGCTCGATCGCGGCGACCAGAACCAGCGCGTTCATGACGGTCGCCAGCATGCCCATGGCGTCGGCGGTCGGGCGTGACAGGCCGTCCTCCGAAATCTGCGCACCGCGCAGCACATTGCCGCCGCCGACCACAACGCCGAGCGCGATGCCGAGCTTGCGGGCGGCAACGAGGTCGGCGGCAAAACGATCGATGGTGGGCTGATGAATCCCGAACTTTTCAGGCCCGCTGAGGGCCTCGCCCGACAGCTTGATGATCACCCGCCGGTAGTTCGGTTTGTCCATCGGAAGGCCCTAATGCTTACCAGCCAGCGCCGCTACTTCGCCGCCGAAATCGCCTTCGGGCCGGTCGATGCCTTCGCCGAGCGCGAAGCGCACGAAACCTTTGACCTTGATCGGGCCGCCGACTTTGCCCTCGGCCTCTTTGATGGCCTGCGCCACGCTTTTCTTGTCGTCGTGGATGAAGGGCTGATCGAGCAGGCAGACTTCTTTGTAGAAGGTCTTCAACCCGGACTCGACGATCTTCTCGATCATGGCCGCGGGCTTGCCCTGGGCCTTGAACTTGTCGGCAAGCACGTTCTTCTCGCGCTCGACGATCGTCGGATCGAGCCCGGACGAATCGACCGCTTGCGGGTTGGCGGCAGCGACGTGCATCGCCACTAGGCGGCCGAAGGCTTTGAGCTCGTCGGCATTGCCGGCGGATTCCAGGGCTACAATCACGCCGATCCGGCCGAGCCCATCGATCACCGAACTATGCACATAGCTCGCGACCGCGCCCTTGCCGACCGTAAGCTCGGTGGCGCGGCGCAGCGTCATGTTCTCGCCGACCTTGGCGATAGTATCGGCAATGGCGTCAGCAATGGTGATGCTGCCGGCGCGCGCTGAGAGAATCTTGTTCACATCGGAGCCGGCGGTGAGCGCGACGTCCGCGATCATCTTCACGAGACCCTGGAAGAGATCGTTGCGGGCAACGAAATCGGTCTCGGAATTCACCTCGACCACAATGCCCTTGGTCGGCGTAACCGCGACGCCGATCAGGCCTTCGGCGGCGACGCGCCCGGCCTTCTTGGCGGCCTTGGACAAGCCCTTCTTGCGCAGCCAATCGACGGCGGCGTCGAGGTTGCCGCCGCTTTCGCTGAGCGCCGCCTTGCAATCCATCATCCCAGCGCCGGTCTGGTCGCGGAGCTCCTTGACCATGGATGCGCTGATATTCTCTGCCATTGAACTTAGTCCCTGATAGCGGTCCAGCATTCGTCCCAGCGTGCTGGTCACCGCCGGGGGGCATCGCAAACGAGCCCACGCGGTGTCACCACAGCACGATCAGCACGCCAAACAGCCGCCGCGAAAAAAATGCGGCAGGCGTTACACTTCCTCAGCCGTCAATTCCTTGGCCTTGGCGATCCAGCCTTCGACGCGGCCGGGCAATCCGACCTCTTCGCCGACATTATGCGCCGCCGTCGGCGACAGGCCGGCGATCTGCTGGTAGTGGAAAATGCCGAGGTCGTTGAGCTTCTTCTCGATGGTCGGCGACACGCCGGTCAGCTTCTTGAGATCGTCGGCGACGCCGCGCGGCCCCGACAGCGGCTCGAAGCCGCGCGTGTTGGTCTCCGACGGCAAGTCCTCGACAATCGGCTCGGCCTGTGCGCCGACATCGACGCCGTGCGAGCCTTGCGCGCGCGAAATGCCGTCGAGCGCGGCGCGGGCGATAAGATCGCAATAGAGCGTGATGGCGCGGCTGGCGTCATCATTACCAGGCACGACGTAAGTGATGCCATCTGGATCGCAATTGGTGTCGACGACGGCCGCGACCGGCACGTTGAGACGCCGCGCCTCTTTGATCGCGATGTCTTCCTTGTTGGTGTCGATCACAAAGACGAGGTCGGGAAGCCCGCCCATCTCCTTGATGCCGCCGAGCGCGCGGTCGAGCTTGTTGCGCTCGCGCTGCAAGGTCAGGCGTTCTTTCTTGGTGTAGCCCTGCGCCTCGTTGGAGGAGAGCATCTCGTCGAGCGCGCGCAGCCGCTTGATCGAATTCGACACCGTCTTCCAATTGGTCAGCGTGCCGCCGAGCCAGCGCGAATTGACGTAATATTGCGCCGACCGCTTGGCCGCCTCGGCGATGGCATCTTGCGCCTGGCGCTTGGTGCCGACGAACAGGATGCGTCCGCCCTGCGCCACGGTATCGCTGACCGCCTGCAGGGCGCGATGCAGCATCGGCACCGATTGCGTCAGATCGACGATGTGGATGTTGTTACGTGTGCCGAAGATGTACTCGGACATCTTCGGATTCCAACGATGGGCCTGATGGCCGAAATGAACGCCAGCTTCCAAAAGCTGGCGCATGCTGAAGTCTGGCAGCGACATGTCGTTCTCCGGTTAATCCGCCGCGGACCGAGAGCCCACCCCGGAGGGGGCAGACACCGGACGGCCTTAAAGCCAAGGTCCGCGTGTGAGATTGCTGGGGCTTATATAGGGAGGTTCAGCCAGACGCAACAAGCCTTGAGGGCTTAATAGCCCCGGCGGCGGCGCTTCTGGGCGGCTTTCTTGGCGGCAAACCGGGCCTCTTGGGCCGCCTGCTGCTCGGCCGACAGAACAGTCTCGGCATCGCCAACGTCCCCCGCACGGGCGCGATGATCGGCGCCTTGCGACGACGCCCGGTCGCCGGCTTTGGCCCGTTCAAGGACGAACCGGGCGTAATCGTCCATATCACCCTGGAACGGCTTGATGCTGCCGTCAGCCGTCAGCCAGAGCCGGTCGGCGACAAGCTCGATAAGTGAGCGATCGTGGGTGATGAGGATGACGGCGCCCTCATAATCGTTGAGCGCGTCAAGGAGCGCGCGGCGGCTATCGATATCGAGGTGGTTGGTCGGCTCGTCGAGGATCAAGAGATGCGGCGCCGCCATGGCGACGAGATTGAGGAGTAACCGCGCGCGCTCGCCACCCGACAGGTTGGCGACCGTGGTGTCCAGTTTGTCGAAGGACAGGCCGAATTGCGCCAGCCGCGAGCGGCGCGATGACTCGCTGTCGTCCGGCCGCTCGCGCCGCATGATCTCCAAGGGTGTGTCTTCGGGGTCTAGCGCTTCAATTTGATGCTGGTGAAACCAGCCGACCTTGATGCGGCCGTCGCGCTTCATCTCGCCCGATTGCAGCGGCAAGGCGCCGGCCACCATCTTGGCGAAAGTCGACTTGCCGGCGCCATTGACCCCGAGGAGCCCGATGCGATCGTCGACGTCGAGCCGCAGATTGAGCTTGCGCAGCACCGGCTTGCCGTCATAGCCGACGGCTGCGCCTTCGAGCTGCAGAAGCGGCGGCGCCAGGGGCCGCGCCGGCGACGGCAAGGTGAACGGCGCCACCCGTTCCTCGACCACCTCGGCGATCGGTTCGAGCTTGGCCAGCCGCTTGATGCGAGATTGCGCCTGCGCCGCCTTGCTGGCCTTGGCGCGGAAGCGGTCGATGAATTTCTGCAGATGGGCGCGCTCGGCTTCCTGCTTGACCTTGGTGGCGATCTGCAGCCGGGTCTTCTCGGCGCGGCGGGTTTCGAAATCGTTGTAGCCGCCGGTGTAAAGCTCGAGCTTGCCTTCGCTCAAATGCAAAATGGCGTCGACCGAATTGTTGAGGAGTTCGCGATCGTGGCT
>Ga0209448_10000600_pt1 | contig 11567 bp, 13 predicted proteins | sample BogFormECP14_OM2_FD_188245 | JGI IMG/M metagenome (GOLD analysis project Ga0209448, IMG submission 188245) | Bog forest soil microbial communities from Calvert Island, British Columbia, Canada - ECP14_OM2 (SPAdes) (version 2) | ecosystem: Environmental > Aquatic > Freshwater > Wetlands > Bog ... | reverse complement strand
ATGGCGACGCCATCGAGCTGAAACCCGGTGTTGCGCATGGTCTTGCGCGCCTAGCCGGGCTGCTTAAGCCGGCGCTAGAGATCATGTGGGTCGATGATGTGCGCCGGATAAACAAGTTTCTGGACGCTGAGGTTCCGGATGTCGCGGGCCATTTGTTCGGGCGCGAGCGCACCGCCCTAGTCGCCGTGCGCGAGCCGTTCAAGGAGGCGTTCGGCCCGCACTGCTTCTACTGCCGGACGCACCTGCAAGTCAACAATCCCGTCGATCATGTGCTGCCGTGGTCGCTGATCGGTATCGACGGCTTGGCCAATCTGGTGCTCGCGTGCGCGCGCTGTAACGGTGACAAGAGCGGCGCTTTGCCGGCTATTGCGATCGTCGACCGGGTGCTGGAGCGTGACCGAGACGTACTGGAGCAGATCGCCTCCGAGATTCAGTGGCCGACGCAGCACGACCGGGTCGTGGCCGCAGCGCTCGGCATTTACCGCGTGCAGCCTGCAGGCGTACCGACGTGGTCGGGGTACAAGCAGACCGAGCGACTGGATATCAGCTTCCCGCTGTCGTGGTCATGAATCGTGGTGAGCGTGAACGTACTTCAGCGCGAAATCAGCTCTAGGACTATCGGCCGAGTCGAACGGACGACGACGTCTGGGAACTACGCCAGCAACGCACACAAAGGAGCTGCTCAACGAGCTGAACGTGAAGCGTTCGGCTTTCGAGGTGCGCTGTGAAGCGTCCTATCCGCTGGTGTTGGTGAGTTGGGTTCGGTCGGGCTCCGGGTCCACCACTTCCAGCAGTGCCCGGACCGCCCTGGCCATGCGGCCGTCACCCTGGGGGCGCCCTTCGATAAATTCCCGAACCCCTTCGATACGGAACAGCGCGGCTCCGACCTGTTCCATGTATTGGCGCTTCTCCTCGAGGTCGAGGAGGATTAGCTCGTCTTCCCCGCGCCAGCCGAAGGCAATCTGCAGTACGCGCGGGGAGAGGCCAAAGTGCTCTCCAAGCGCCGTCAGTTCGGCGTAGTCGGGGAAGTCATCGGCGTCTTTGCGCCGCGAGTAGGTGGCCTTCGCCAGGTTGAGGGCGGAAGCCATCTCACTATCTGGAACGTCGCGGTTCACTAGCCACTCGAGGACGCGGCTGATGTCCTTCCCGCTCCGGTTCAGTCTTGGCATCCCGTCAATGCTAGTGCCCGTTCCGAAACCAGTCAAAGCGACTCGCCAGCGGTTTGCCCGCTCTGCACACGAACTCTAGGATAGTTTTAGTCTATAGATTCCATTTATGGAATATAGGTGCTACGTTGCGATCCGTACGCCCCTGAGACGGCACGCAAGCCTCGTAACCGGAAGCGGAGTTCCAAACGGCCGGGCAGGGACAACCAGAAATATCGAAGGGACAGGTCACTGGACACCAACGACACCATCGCGACACAGAAGTACGAAGGGCTGTCACACCCGTCTGCAGGAAAAACATCAACGATGAAGAAGATCGTCGCCGGTCTGATCGGCGGTGCGGTGATCGCGACTGGCTTGGCCCTCGCGCCCGCAGCGCACGCCGACTTGAGCGGCGACTACATGTACCGCGTCGGCGGCGACATCCAGTCCGGCGACTACACCTATAGGGTCGTCGGAGCCAACTGGGGCAGCTGGGAAACCTGCTCCAACGCCACCTGCGACATCGACAACGGCTTGATCAACATGGATGTGATCGACGGCGCAGGCCACACCGGCTACCTGACCATCCCGCCATCCACGAAGTTCGTGAAGATCATTAACCTGCAGCTCGCGCCGAGCTGATCCGCGTCCTACGGCCGCTGCCGTTCGGGATTTGACCAACGGCCTCTTCATCCCGAACGGCAGCGGCCAGGGAAATGGTTCACGCGGCCTATTGATGGAAATGGGCGGAAATTGCTGTAGCAGAGGGTCAAAGAAGTAGCCACAGAAGCCGGGCCGACGAGCTGGCCCAAAACGCAGTCGACGCAACAAAGCCTCAGGAGGCCAACATGAAAACAGCAATAGCCGTTGCACTGATCGCGGCAGCCACAGTAGCGATGCCTGCTGCGCACGCCGACGCTGCCGACGATCAGTTCGTCAATGCGCTGGCTGCACAAGGGATCGTGCGGGACCGGGCGACCACCATCCAAGCAGGCCACACGGTCTGCGACAACACCGCTCGGATGGCCACGACGCTGCCCGGGTATAGCAAGATGGCTTCGATCGGTGACGTGGTCAACACGCTGCAGATCCCGATCAACCAAGCGGCGTTCGTCATCAGCGCCGCCCGGAACGCCTACTGCCCGCAGTTCAACGGACTGTGACGATGAGCCCGTGCGGCTCGGGAGCGGGGGCGGTCCGCTGCCGCCGATAGCCGTAGCGGATGCGCTACTGGATGAACGCGGCGAACTTAACCGGAAGCTGACGCGCTACCCAGTCTGATCCACGACCGTGGCACCAGCTGCGTTCGTCTTCACCGACTCGATGCCCTTCTGGGCGGCCGCACACCGCACGCGAGATGGCAAATCCGGCGCTCCTGCCAGTCGAACGGGAACACGCTGCACCGACGGCGCTAGGAGTACCACAAGTATCCGCCACGAGCCAGGAGAGCAGGACAACAGCGCGGCCAACAACCCATGCAGGGGCCAGCTTCCGCAAAGGCGTGAGCCAGATCGGGCAGCATGACCGCGACATGGCGAGATCCCTTGGCTTCGAGGGTCATATCGCGTGGGCCGAGGCGATGCCATGACGGCTGTCGTTCTGTACTCCTCGATACCCGGCGTCGGCCATCATTACGGTGCTGACGGACCGCCGAAGTCTTGTCGATGGTCTCCTGATGTCGCATTTGCCGACCTGACACCGAGGCCGCCACCCTGGCAGTCACGGGGAAGCTGGTCCGCACTACCGAGCACAGATTGAGACGCATGGACGAGACCAAGAGCGCAGCCCTTAAGCGAACCCTCCCACTCCCCAAGTTCGCCGTAGAGGTTCTCAAGTCGCGTCGTGGGCGGGCTTTCGTTGGCGAGCAACCCATGATCTTCCCGTCAACGGCGGGCACTTGGCGCGACCCGAACAACTTCGGCAAGCAGTGGCGGACGGTGCGCGAGGAGCTAGGCGCACCGGAGATAACCACCCACAGCTTCCGCAAGAGCGTTGCCACGCTCATAGACGACGCGGGTCTGTCTGCGCGTGTGGGAGCTGACCAGCTAGGTCATACGAAGGTTTCAATGACGCAGGACACGTACATGGCCCGGGGCCGCGTCCATACTGAGGTTGCCGAGCTGCTAGATCGCGCCATAAACGATGAATAAACGATGGTTCAAGGCAGCCACTACAGAAAAATAGCCTTTGAAGTGGGGCGGGCGGGGCTCGAACCCGCGACCTACGGATTATGAGTCCTTAGCCAGCGCCTGACGGGCCGTGCCAAACGGTCGCCCCCGCCGCACTGAACGAACCCTGCCTACGCCCGCGGCGGCAGCACTGAAACCCAGCCATCCGAAAGCAATTCCAGCAACTGCCCGTCAGGATCCCGGATCATCGCCGACTGCTTCGACACGGTCCCCTCGACCACCGATCCCCCAAAAGCCTCGACGCTCGCCAACACTGTGCCCAGATCCGGCACCGAAAACGAGATATGCGTCAGCCCAACCTGATCCATAACCCGGTCCGCGCCGACATGAACCGAGCGCTCTGAGTAGTCGAGGAGTTCCAGCACCAGCCCGTCACGAACCAGATACGTCGCGTGCAGTCCGACCGGCTTCTCCAGCTGAAGAAGCTGGTCGGTGCTGTCGTCGGGCGCGTCGAGTTCCCACCAGAACTGGAACCCGAGCAGACCCTCGTAGAACCGCCGTGACCGCTCACGATCCGCAACACACAATCCGACGTGGTTGAAAGTCGTTTGGTGACCGGTCATTACGACCATCCGTAACGAGTCAACACCGCTGCTCCCCCACCCTCGACGACGACCGTGGCCCGCTCCAGACATCCCCCGATGCCTTCTTCTGCAACCCACGACTGGACGCTCAAGACCATGCCTTCCTCGAGCGAGGCCTCGGCTCCCCGGCCCAGACCAATTACTGGCGGCTCGGCACCTAGCCCGAGCCCGTGGGCCAGCGGCACCGGGGACTCCACACTGCCGGCGTCCTCCCACGCCCGATACAGATCGGCACCGGTATTGCCTGCCCGGCAGGCCGCCAGCAGCGCGTCCATGCTCCGGGCACATCGCGACACCAGATCCGCTGCCCCCGGCGGAGCCGACTGTCCGGCCACCCGAGTGCGAGCCAGTCCGGCCTCGTAGCCCGCGTACAGTGCCCCCGGCGCCAACACCACCAATTCGCCATCCCCGATTGGACGATCGGAGGTCAGATGGCGAAACCTCACCGGACCGCGCGACGGAGTCGCGAAGCAGACACTTTCGGACGGCGGAGTCGGCGCCCCGAGCCTGGCCACATGCTCGTCGTAGATACCGAGCAACTCCCGCTCGGCAATCCCCGGCCGCAAGGCATCTTCCATCGCGCTCAACGCAGACTCAGCAATAGCGGACGCCACGTCCAGGCAAGTGATCTCGTCAGCCGTCTTGATCCGCCGAGCAGCCGCCATCACGGGCGCGGCATCAACAAGATCGGCCGCTCCAACGAGCTGCGAAATCATCGCGGCGAACATCGGCGTCAACCCGTCGGTGCCCACTCGCCGCGAGTCACGCAGGCCGGGGACGTTCGCCAACGAGGCCATAAGGCTCATCGGATTCCAGCTCAGCCCATAGAGATCCTCGCGGGCGATCTCGGGAGGCACACCCTCGTCCCACGTCGAAAGCAGATGAACCCGCCCAGTCTCGCGCACCACCACCGCGACCGGCGCGAACGGCAGCACGCCGGCTCGTCCGAGCTGACGGGCCCCCGATACGTAATGCACATCACCGGAACCGCCGAGCATCAGGGTATCGATACCGTGGGTTTCCATGCCGGAGAACACCTTTGCACGCCGCTCGGCGCGCAGCAGAGAAAAGTCAACGCGGGCGTCGTCCTCGAGGCTCATCATGCCGACGAGCACACCGCGGTCGCGGGGCGCGGGACTCATGCGGCGAAACCGTAGGGGTCGTAGGTTGAGCCGCTCAGTTTGACCCAGCCGGTATCAGTCACGGCCACAATGTCTTCCGCGCGATAACCAGCGAAGCCGTCCTCCCAGATGACCGGCTCGAAGACCGCCACCATCCCAGGTTGCATAATGAGCTGTTCGTCGAACCCCTCGCCGAAGTCAGTTCCGATCAACGGCATCTCGGCACTATCCGTACCGACCCCGTGCGCCAGGTAGAAGTGTTCGATCCAGGGCCGGACGCCGTCATTGGCCTCAATCGCGACCTTGCCGAGTTGGAGGCCCGAAACCCCTGGCTTGAGAATGTCCAGACACGCATCGACCACAGACCGCCAGCGGCGAAACTGCCCAAGCTGCTGAGCATTCGGATCAGCCCCGGTGATCCAGGTTCGTCCATAGTCGGAGGCGTAACCCTCCCAAACGATTCCGGCATCCACCCAGATGACATCGCCGTAACGCAGGAATCGGTCGGTGGTGACCGTCGGGTAAGCCAGGTCGCCATGCAGGGTCCACGGTCCGAGCTCGCGATAAGGCGCCATCACCTGCCAGATCGGATCGATTCCGCCCGCCGAAGCCCCGAGCTCGAACACCCGGCGAAGAAACACCGCGCTCAGATCGATCTGCCGGACACCTGGGCGCAAGACCCGCAACGCGTCGACCATCGCCAACTCATTCAAAAGTTGCGCCTGGCGGATACAGGAAACTTCGTCGACCGTCTTCTGCAGCTTCGCGGCGCCAAGAACCCCAGACGCGTCCGCCCAGTCAAAACCCGAAAGGCCGCGCAGCATCGCATGCGACTGATGATCCACCCCAATACGAGCGCCAGCAGCGAAATGCGCGGTCAGCGCCTTGGCGAACAGGTCCATCCCGTCGTCGAGGTCCGGAAACAAGGGGCCATGCAGATGATCTGAAGGAAGTTCGGGCGGAGTCCCATCGGCATACAAGGTGTAGAGGTGCGGCGCCGACTCCCCCTTGACGACAACCGCCACCGCGCGGAACAGCGCGGCACGGTCACCGTCTTGAGCCGGCATGGCGGCGCCGGTGGCATAAACGACCGAGCTGGAACCGAGCAGCACCAACCCGTCAAGACCGCCTGCCGAGAGCCCGTCCTGCAACTTCTGAAAACGCTCCCGGCGCATACGAGCAAGATCGGGCAGAACTGGGATTACCGATCCGCCGATCGTCGCTCCTGCCGACCAATCCTCGATGGCGTTACCCACTTCTGTCCGGGGCCCAAAAGCGTAATAATGCAAAGATAGCTTAAAAAGCGGCCAGCGCCGCCGACCAAAACAGATCTCGTTGTGGTGGAGGACTTTTCGATGACTACACGCCCGCACGTCACCCCCGACGCGAGAGTCGATTTTGACCACCATTCCGATGAGTTCAACCTCAACCAACAGGCCATCAACGCCGACCTGAGACAAAAATGCCCGGTGGCATGGAACGAGAACTACGGCGGATTCTGGTTCCTGAGCAGCTACGACGCAGTCAGCCAAACCGCCCGAGACGACGACACCTTCTCCCACAAATACGAGCCGAACGCCCCCGACGGCGTGGACTACCAGGGCGAGATGGGTGTCCCCCGTCCCGAAGGCCAACCGGCGTTGGGCATCGGCGAGGTCGACGGCCCCTATCACCTGGCCTTACGTCACGCACTGGCCCCGTTCTTCTCCCCGGGTGCCGTCGAGAAGATGCGGCCATTCATGGAGCAATCCGCGCACTGGTTCCTCGACCAGCGCATCACCGACGGGCAGATGGACCTGGTGCTCGACTACGCCAGCCCGGTCCCGGCCATCCTCACCATGAAGCTGATGGGCCTGCCCTACGACAATTGGCAGCTCTACGCCAACCTCTTCCACTCCGTTATGGCCGTCCCCCAAAACAGCCCCGAATACGCCGAGGCCATCGCCGCAGTCCCCGCCATGATGGCGGACGTCATCGAGTTCGCGGCCACCAGACGCGCCGAAGCCCGCGACGACCTGACCAGCTTCCTCATCCAATTCGAATTCGACGGCCAGCGCCTCACCGACGAACAGCTGCTCAACATTCTCTGGAATCTCATCGCCGGCGGCGTCGACACCACCACGTCACAGACCGCGTTGACACTGCTGCACCTGGGCACCCACCGGGAGCTACGCCAACAGCTCATCGACCACCCGGAGCGCCACCGCACCGCCACCGACGAGTTTCTGCGCTACTTCTCGGTCAACAAGTCACTGAGCCGCACGGTGACGCGCGACGTCACCGTCGGCGGCCAACACCTGAAGCGCAACGACCGCGTCGTCATCAGCTGGCTGGCCGCCAACCACGACGAGCAGGAGTTCGAGCAAGCCGACGAAGTTGTTCTCGATCGGGCACCCAACCGCCACGTCGCCTTCGGGCTCGGACCACATCGCTGCATCGGATCTCATCTGGCGCGTCTGATGTCCGAGATAATGGTCAAGGCGGTTCTCGACCGCATCCCCGACTACCAGGTCGACCTCAGTGGTGTCGATCAATACATGGGCAACCCCAGCATGACCGGGCTGGGCAAGCTGCCGGTCACCTTCGCCCCCGGAGCGAAGCGAGACTAGATCGCAGCGCCTTTCAGGGCATCGCGGCGGCGATGCGGCGCCACTGCTCGCGGGGGAATGCGGTCGGGTCGGGCGTCAATACCTGGATGCAGACGTGATCGGCCCCCGCCGCGTAGTGCTCATTCACCCTGCGCATGACGGCGTCCTCATCACCCCACGCGATGATCGCGTCGAACAATCGGTCGCTCACCGATGCGAGGTCGTCGGACGAGAAGCCGGAACGCAACAAGTTGTTGGCGTAGTTCGGCAGCGCCAGATAGGCCCGTAGCCAATCGGTCCCGATGGCGTGTGCTTCGGCAGCGTCGTCGCAGAGGATGACGGTCTGTTCGGGCAGCAGCAGGGGCCCCTCACCCAGAGTCTGTCGTGCCTCGCGCGTGTGATCAGTCGTGACGAGATACGGGTGGGCGCCACCGGCACGTGTTGCGGCCAGCGTCAACATCTTGGGGCCAAGTGCTGCGAGCACACGGTGGTCGATGGGAACCAGAGGTTCGGCCTCATCCAACGCGTCCAGGTAGGTGCGCGTAGCGGCCAGTGGCTTGCGGTAGCGCCCAGGCTCTGATGCGTCGATCAGCGGCGCGTGGCTCACACCGATGCCCAGCAGAAAACGATCACCGTGGGCAGCGGACAACGACGCGTACGAGGCGGCCACCACCGATGGCGTATGCATCCAGAGGTTCAGGATGCCGGTGGCCACCACGACTCGCTTAGTCGGGGCCAACAACTTTTCTACTGCGTCGAACACAGGACCACCGACGTCGGGAATCCATAGTGCCTGATAACCCAACTCTTCCAACTCGGCGGCGGCTTTAGCGGTTTCGGCTGGGTCGCCATAACGCAGCTGAGAGCTCCACACGCCCACGCCAGAAAGCTTCATGTTATGTCTCCTATCGCAATTGCCGAAAAAACGCGCGGATGTCGTCGACCAACAAGTCAGGTTCCTCCATGGGCGCAAAGTGCCCGCCCCGCGGCATCCGCGTCCAGTGCACGAGGTTCGCATGACGCTGCGCGACGGATCTTGGGATGTGGGTGAGCTCGCGTGGAAAGACAGCCAGACCGATTGGTGCCTCAAGGGTCACCCCATCGACTTCACCTCGCAGCTGGGGCCAGCGATTCATCGCTGCCTCGTGCTCCCGCCAGCTTTAGCTGTCGCGCCAATGGTCGGTGAGTTCGCGCAGGTTTCTGCCGAGTACGCCGTATTCCCATTCGTCGGTGCCGGCCGGCTCGTCCGCCCAGACCGTGGAGCGTAGCCGCTCGTCGAGCTCCGCCAGCCGTTCGTCCGGAACGTGTATGCGAAACGGTTTCAGCTGGGTGCCACCATGGTGTGCATTAATCATCCGCGATTCCAACGGACTTCGGGTACCACCGGCGCGACACCGGGAGGCGGCTGCAAGTCGAGCAATCCGGCGAGGAGCTGGACGTGAAGTCCCGAGCTGAGTTGTTCGTCGGCCAACTGGGCCGGCATTCGGCCTTGAGCGACAAACATCGACATCAGTTTGGCGACTATGGCGGCAAGACGATAAGCGCCGAACACGAGGAACCAGTGCAAGTCGGCAGCAGTCATTCCGGTCAGATCTTCCCAAAGGTCGACCAACTCGTCATGCGTGCCAATGCCATCCAGCTGAAGGCTTTCCGCGGGTGTCATGATGATCCACCACGCCACGTCGGCCTGCGGCCCCGCCAGCGACACCAGGTCCCAGTCGAGTAACCCCACCGGTGTGTAATTGCGGTAGATGACGTTGGGTAGTCGGCTATCGCCCCACGACAGGGCAGTGCCTGCGGGCCGGTTGGTAACGAGCCACTGTTCGGCTTCGCCGGTGAGCGGCACGGGCTGGGTCGGGTTCGCCCAGCGCAGCGACCGCATCCAGTAGTCGAGGCAGTCGCCGACCCCGTCATCGCTCGCTCCGGTCCGAAGAAACAGGAATGCTTCGACGTCCAGCCGGTGCAGCTGCGCCATCATCTGCACGGTCTGCTCCCACATCTGACGGCGCTGCGCAGGGGTGGCGTTGACGACGAAACCCTTGGCGCCCCAGGAGGGATTGTCCGATGGGATCGCCCCGTCGATCTTCTCCATGACGAAGAACGGGGCGCCGACCAGCGCGGCGTCGGGTTCGTAGCCGACGACGGTGGGTGTTGGAACCAAAGGCACTTCCTGCATTACGGCATACATGCGGTAGTGGATCGACAGGTCGTAGTCGAGGTACAGGGGGTTGTCAGTCGCCAGTCTTGTGACAAATCCGTCGATCCGCCCGGCGGAGCGTTCCACATCGAAGAGCAGCGTTTCGTTGGCGACTCCGGTTCCGGCGGGTGGGCTCAGCGGTCCGATCGTCAGCCCCGGATCTTGAAGTCGGATTCGCATCCAGTCCTGCAAACCCGTGCGCACCCGGTCGAGTGCACGGCTCTGCTCCTTCAGCCGTGCCCAGTTGCCGCCGTCCGGCTCGGTCATTGATGCGATGACTCGCCGTAATACGGCTCGGGCGCCAGATCGTTGAGCCGATCTGACCTTTCGGAGTAGAAGTAGCCCGTCTCGCCGTCCCAGTCGCAGCGCCCGTGGTTGATGACGTACATCAACCCGAGGCCGTCCAGGTCCTTGCCGACGGTAAGACTGCGCTGCATCGAGGTCCACAGCGCGCGCTCGCACTGCAGCTCGAGTTCCAGCACCCCGCCGGACCACTCCAGCGCGACCGGTAGCCTTTCGCCGCCGAACTGGAGCTCCTTCAGTCGCGGCGCCTTAACTACCCGAGCGTGCTCGAACTTGCCGTCGACGAAGACATAGCCGCCCTCGAGGGTGATCCGACCATCCGATGCGTGGTAGCGCGAAAACCCCCAGCCCCTGCCGCTGGGGTAGGGACAACCGATGATGACGTGACCGCCCCAGTCGCGTACCAACGACTGGTCGCGGGCGCCGCGCGAGTGGTCGCGCCAGCCATAGCCCGAGAACGGGACAGCATCGCCGGAAGGCAGCGTCACCGTGCCGGTGGCGCGCACCAGTTGCTCGTAGTGCTCATCGGCCCAGTCGTGACTGTCCATGTCCCCGGCCCCCGACTCCAGGCTGGCCGCCGTCCGTGCATCCCATGCTGGGGTGAGTAGCTCGATGTCGAGGTCGGCGGAGAAGGGCTTACCCGCGCCGTCGCGCGAAACACCGGCCAGCATTTCACTTTCCGGCGTGTGCAGGCCGAACCCGTCGAACGACACATGCCAGCGACGCCACGGCGTGATCTGGCGAAACTCGAGTCCCGGGCCCGCGGGACGTCGCTCGGGCGCTGTGTGGTGGTAGGCGCGCAGCGACAGCGCTCCGTCGTGGCCGGGCAGCATGACCAGGACACGGTCCTCCCACATCGTCCACTTTCCTGGCACGGTGCCGAGGTGTAGCCACATCGCGACGTCGGCGTTGCGGTCGTACAGCGTGAACAGAAAGTTCTCCGACCACATCGGGATGTCGGGACACTCAGCCACCATGAAGTCGCGTTCATCCGGCAATCCCGACGACATGTCGATCGACGCGGTGCCCGTGCTCCGGGTGTCGGTTTGTTCGTCGATCCCCGACACTGCAACTCCTTCGTTGCCGGCGGCCCGCTTGAGCGCGAGACGCACACCTCACGATGCGTGTGATACTGCGGGCTGTCAAGGATTCGACAACGACATGGGATGGCGCCAATGACGACTCCACGCAACGGTTTATTCACGCTCACCGACAAGGTGGCCGTCGTGACCGGCGGCGCCAGTGGCATCGGCGCCGGGATTGCGGCTGTTCTGGCGGAGGCCGGAGCGACGGTGGTCATCGCGGATCGCGATCGAGAGGCTGCTGAGCGCGAAGCCACCGCATTGACGGATGCGGGGCTGAAGGCGGCCGCGACCGCGGTGGACGTCGCCGACGAGAATTCAGTCGTCACAGGGTGCGCCGACATCGTCGCAAACG
>Ga0209448_10000596_pt1 | contig 11643 bp, 14 predicted proteins | sample BogFormECP14_OM2_FD_188245 | JGI IMG/M metagenome (GOLD analysis project Ga0209448, IMG submission 188245) | Bog forest soil microbial communities from Calvert Island, British Columbia, Canada - ECP14_OM2 (SPAdes) (version 2) | ecosystem: Environmental > Aquatic > Freshwater > Wetlands > Bog ... | reverse complement strand
TGATTTCCTGGAAGAATCCCGGACCGGAAGATCGCGATCTCGGCCTTGAGGATTATCGCACCCTCGGCGTCATGAGCGCGCTCGATGCCGTGACTGCTATTGTGCCGAACGAGAAGATCCATGCAGCGGGTTATTGCCTCGGCGGAACGTTGCTGTCGATCGCCGCTGCCGCCATGACGCGCGACAACGATGATCGTCTTGCTACGCTCACTCTATTTGCCTCTCAGACCGATTTTACCGAGGCCGGCGAACTCATGCTGTTCGTCGACGAAAGCCAGCTCGCTTTTCTCGAAGACATGATGTGGGAGCAGGGCTTCCTCGACAGCCGGCAGATGGCAGGAGCGTTTCAAATGCTGCGGTCAAATGATCTGGTGTGGTCGCACGTCATTCACGACTATCTGCTCGGCGGCCGGCAGACCATGACGGATCTCATGACGTGGAACGCCGACGCGACGCGCATGCCGTATCGGATGCATTCGGAATATCTGCGCAAGCTGTTCCTCGATAACGATCTCGCCGAGGGCCGCTTGGCGGCTGCAGGGAAGCCGGTCACGCTCGCCGATCTGCACGTCCCGATTTTCTCCGTCGGCACGGAACGCGATCACGTCGCGCCGTGGCGATCGACCTATAAGATCAACCTGCAGGCGGACACTGAAGTCACATATGTGCTCGCCAGTGGCGGCCACAATGTCGGTATTGTTTCGGAACCGGGTCAACCCGGACACAGCTTCCGGGTCCATGCCAATGAGGTGAGCCAACACCACCTCGATCCGGAACGTTTCTTGAGAGACGCGCAGCGCAAGGACGGTTCGTGGTGGCCGGAATGGTCGGCGTGGCTTAAGAGCAAATCCGGTGTCCCGACGGCGCCGCCGCAAATGGGCGCGCCGCAGGCCGGTTACCCCGCGCTCGCCGATGCGCCCGGCACTTACGTTTTTCAGGAATGAATTAGTGTTTGTGCTACTCCGCCGCTATCTGCGTAGGAACCGCGCTCGGGAGCGCCTCGTTGAGCCAATTCACGATTTCGGGCCATTCGTTTTCGAGAATGCGTCTGCCCATGAACATGCCGAGATGCCGACCCGGCACCGTCATCTCGCGTCGATTGCAAGGCTCGGTACCCATCAAGTGAGCAGCCGCCAATAATTGTGCGGGAGCCACCAACTCGTCGTCTTGGGCGGCAAGCAGAAATAGCGGTTTCTTAAGCGCCGAGAGATCGATTTTTCGCCCCAATGCAGTGAAGTTCCCGCCTGCGAGCTCATTTCTTTTGTAGAGCTTTTCGACTGTCTCGAGAAAAAAGGCTCCCGGCAAGTCGAGGGTCCAAGCGTACCAGTCTCGGAATGCGGCTTCGAGCTGCGCGAACGCCGAAGGGTCGGTGGCCTCGTCAAACTGCAGCAGTTTTCGGATGTCGTCGGCCTCGACCGATTGCGGCGCCCAGAACTTCAACACTTTTTGTCCTGGAACGAGGCCGTCGCCGAACCGCACCAATTCGCGAAACATGGCCAACGGTGTCGCGTTGGCCAATTCCGACAAGGCGGACGGCGCAGCCGCCGTGTCAATCGGAGAGGCAACCAAAACCAGCTTGCGGATCTTGTTCGGAAAGCGCGCGGCGTAGATGAGCGACATCCAACCGCCTTGGCACAGGCCGATGAGATCGATCGGCGGACCAATGTCGTCGACCAGCACGTTGAGATCGGCAAGATAGTCGTCGATGCCAAGATGACGCATTTCGGCAGTCGCCGAGCGCCAGTCGGTGATGAAAATTCGCGACAGTCCGGCCCGCTGCAACGCCGCAACGAGGCTGTGGTCTGGCGCCAGGTCGGCAACCATCGCGCCGTGCAAAGCAAGCGGCGCACAGAGTAACGTGGGTATGCCTATCTTGCCTGCCGTGAAATCCCGCAACTGCACCGTCTTGAGTTTGAGCGCAATATTGTTCGGAGTTGTCCATCTCGGCGGCGGCGCTACCGATTGAAAAGTCCCGACGGCGAGATTTGTGAACTGTTTGGCAAAAGTGGCGGCCATTTCGCTTGCAGAGGCCGCGGCCATCGCCGGCCAAAGAAACGCGAAGTTCGGATGTCCCGTGGGTTCATACATTGATTCAGTTTAAGCTCTTAGGATAGGCGTCCCTTGATTTGGATCAAGCCAACGGTGGTGCAGACTAAAGGCGTCGGCTACTTGCGGTGCTTTTCCTGACGTCGGCGAAGCCTGTTAGCCATCGCAAGAGCCGACGTTACCATCCAAATGGTTGCCGATACGGCAAGCTCGGTTAAGCTCACGAAAAGGAAACGCGTCGCGGAAAGGTTCACTTCCGTGGGTTCCACGTCCGCGGGCTTCACAACATGTTGCGCAGTCGGGTTCCGAAGGGTTTGCGTGACCGAGTCTCCGCAATCGGAGCACAAAAGTGAGAGCGGTGGTGCAGCGCGTCCAATTGCTTTTGGCGCTCTCGAGTGACCTTTGAACTCTGTGTGCCCTTCCACCACGACGATGGGCTTGGGCACGCTCGTTTCTATCGTCGTATTCATGCCGCGCCGGAATCTTTGCGAGAATTTCGCAACGATGGTCCGGTATCAGCCGCCCGGCATTGATATAGCTCAACTTCGGGCCGCGCATCGGCGGCGCTCAGCCGCCTCTCAGTCGCGGCCGAGGATCTCGGCAATCAGCGCCATGCGGACAAGGTCCGACAGGCTTGCCGCTTTCATCTTGTCCATAAGATTGGCGCGGTAGATCTCTACAGTGCGCGGGCTTATTCCGAGGTCGAAGGCGATCTGCTTGTTGGCGCGTCCGGCGACCAGGCCGGTCAGCACGTCGCGCTCCCGGTTGGACAAGTCGGCGAGCCGGCTTTCGATGGCGGTGCGCTCGCTGTGCCGTTTGGCTTCGCCTTGCCGGTCACGCAGTGCCGACTGAACGCTCGCGATCAATACCTCGTCGTCGAACGGCTTTTCGAGAAAGTCGATAGCGCCGAATTTCATCGCCTCGACGGCGAGCGGAACGTCGGCATGTCCGGTTCGGCATGTCCGGTAATGACAATGACCGGAACATTGACCTTAAGATCCTTCAGCCGCTTCAATAGATCGATGCCACTCAGCCCCGGCATTCTCACATCGGTAATGATGCAGGTCAGGTTGAGATCCGGCAGGGCGTCGAGAAAAGCCGACGCGGACGAATAATCCCGGACGTCGATCTGCGCTGTGCGCAGCAGAAAAGCCAGCGATTCGCGAAGCGCGTCATCGTCGTCGATCACATGAACGAGCGCCATATTACTCGGCATGTTACTCGGCATGGCCGTTTTCCTCCCGCGTGACAGCCGGCAATGTGAAGAAGAACACCGTGCCTCCGCCTGAATTGGGGCGAGCCGTGATGGCGCCACCGCGGGTCGCGGCGGGGCCGGCAAATCGGGAACTGTGTCGGTCATTGCGGCGCCGGGCTTGAGACTGGGCTTAAGGCAATAGGCAACGGCAAAAGGCGTTTCGGCTCAATAGCATGCTGACCATGCCGGAGGCCAACTAAGGGAAAGCCCTTAAGATCAATATCTGAATTTCTTGTCCGCCGCCCGAGGGTTAGCAATACCAACGCAACTTCTCGGAGGAAAAGGTTATGACCGCACACGCTGCCATTCGGACCGACACAATTCGCCGCACTCCCGCGCCCGCATTGCATGTGGCCGATATGGCGAGTTCTCGCCCCGCCGTGAAAGGGGCCGTCGGGCCGCTCGATCAGCAAATGCTGCTGATGGGCGCGACCATGTCGTACCCGCGCAACGCGGAAATCTTCGGCGAGAACGAAACCGCGGACTATCTCTACAAGGTCATCAGCGGCAGCGTACGCACCTACAAAATCCTCAGCGACGGCCGGCGCCAGATCGGCGGCTTCTACCTGCCCGGCGATATTTTCGGGCTCGAATTCGACGACGAACATGCCTTGTCAGCGGAGGCTGTCACCGACGCGAAGGTGCTCGTGGTCAAGCGCAGCGCACTCAATGCGCTCGCTGGTCGCGATGCTTCGATCGGGGCTCAGCTCTTCGCGCTGATCGGGCGCGAGCTGCGCCGCGCTCAAGACCATGTCGTCCTGCTCATCCAGAGCGCACAAGAGCGCGTCGCCGGCTTCCTTTTGGAAATGGCCGAGCGATCGCCGCTGAGCACAGCGATCGAGCTGCCAATGTCACGGCAGGACATCGCCGATTATCTCGGTCTCACGATCGAAACCGTATCGCGGACGTTGACCTCCATGGAGGACGCGGCGGCGATCGAATTGGCGACGTCGCGTCGCATCGTTGTACGCAACCGCAATGCATTGCGTCGCATGAACGGCTGAAAATCGGCAGCCAAGTCGGCGGTCGTGGCCGACGCCAGTCAGAACTGAGGAGATTGAGCCATGCAAGTTAAAGATGTCATGACGCGCAACGTGATTTCGGTCGGGTCGGACGAAACCGTCCTTAAAGCCGCGCGGCTGATGCTGCAAAACCGCATCAGCGGGTTGCCGGTGATCGACAAAGACGGTGAACTGATAGGCATCGTGACCGAAGGCGATTTCCTGCGCCGCGGCGAGCTCGGCACGCAACGCCGCCGGCCGAAATGGCTGGAATTCATCATCGGGCCGGGCCGCCTCGCCGACGAATATGTCCATGCCTCGGGGCGAAAAGTCGACGAGATCATGACCACCGATTCGGTCACCGTGACGGAGGACGACTCGCTCGAGAAAGTGGTCGAGTTCATGGAGCGCCGCCACGTGAAACGTCTGCCGGTGATGCGAAGCGGCCGGATGGTCGGCATCGTCAGCCGCGCCAATTTGATGCACGCCCTGGCAAGCTTCGCCCGCGACATCCCAGCGCGCGTTCCGTCCAGCGATTCGCAAATCCGCGATAACATCCTTGCCGTGCTCGACAAGCAGGCCTGGGCGCCGCGCATCAACGTGGTCGTCAAGAACGGCGTCGCCGAGCTTTGGGGCGTCATAACCGACGATCGCGAGCGCAAGGCCGTCATCGTCGCGGTCGAGAATGTCGCGGGTGTTGAGCAGGTGCACGATCATCTCGTCTGGGTCGAACCGATATCTGGCATAGCATTTCCCTCGGCCGAAGACGAAACGAACGCGCGCTCCGCGATCTGAACGTCCGTTGGTCGGCTCAAGTCGCATATGGGGGATAAAAATCCATGCATTGGAACGTACCCAAGCCCATCCGGGTTCTTGCCCTCGTTCCGCTTGTCGCGATGCTGGCATTCACGCGCTCCCCGGCAAGGAGCAGTGAGGCGTTTTCGCCGGCCGAGCAACGCGGACTCACTCTTGTGAGCAATAACTGCGCGCGATGTCACGCTGTCGACAAGGTCAGCGAAAGTCCTTTGAAAATCGCCCCGCCGTTTCGCACCCTGCATCTACGCTACCCGATCGAGAATCTCCAAGAGCCGCTCGCCGAGGGAATCGTGACCGGCCATCCGACGATGCCTGAGTTCAGTTTCGACCCCGGGCAGGTGGGTGACATCATCGCCTATATGAAAACGCTTGAGCACTAGCGGCTCGTGTTGGGCCGCCGCGTTGTCAGTTTCGGCAGCCGCGGTCTCAGCCGACGGCATCAAGACGTGGCGGCCTTCACGGCCAGGCAGCTTCTCGACATGGTCGCGCCGTCCAATTTTATTTGGACAAATCCCCAGGTGCTCGCGCGCACGCGGTCGCAGGCCGGCATGAATCTCGTGCGCGGAACGTTGAACTTGGCCGACGATCTGATGCGGACCGGCACCGGCCGAAGTCCTGCCGGATTCGCCCGGATCCACACGATCAATGGATTTTCCGCCCATGCCGATCAGGCTGAATTGCTCGCATGGCATCAACACACCGGCGCCGGGCGCACATTCCTTGTTCACGGCGATGAAGCGGTCATGCAATCATTTGCAGCCAAGCTGGCCAATACGCGGGTCGAGACGCCGTCGCTAGGCGAGGCATTCGAACTTTGAGCAAAGCTCATAGGAGGCGTTTGACGCGACGAACGAGAGCCGCGGGTGCTTGAGACAGACCCCAATATTTTCTCGCCAAACCAGGGGTCCGGCATCGATACGAGATCCTACCCGTGAAGTGGCTTTGATCTACATCAAGATCCATCGGAGAATGCTTCATTATCATTATGTCTTCTAATTTCTTCTCGCCACATTGCGGCGGGGGATGTTCTGGAGGCTCGCATGGATCGGTTGAATGTCCCCCATAATGCGTTGGTTTTCGTCGGTGATGGGCAAAGGGCTTTATTCCTGCGTAATGCAGGCGATGCGAAATTTCCAAATCTAACCGTCGAGCGTGTGTTTACCGATCAAAACCCGCCCACTCACGAACAAGGCACCGACCGTCCGGGGCGCGGTTTTAAGCGTGCCGCCACAAACCGCCGCAGCAGCATGGAAGAAACTGATTGGCATGAACTGGAGAAGCATCGTTTTGCCGAACATGTTGCATCTGCCATGGAGCGACTGGTCCGTACGAATGACGTGAAGGCGGTTATCATTGTTGCTCCGCCGCGTACGCTTGCCGATTTACGCCATGCGCTTCATCCTGACGTGAAAAGCCGCATTACTGCCGAGATTGACAAGGATCTGACCAAGCATCCCATTGCGGATATAGAGAAGCATCTCATAGGATGACGATCGCTTCCTGTGAGCAAGCCTTCCAGTAGCGTCATGCCATATCAAGCGAACATCGATTTGCCCGTTTCGGTTCGGTCTCATCTCCCCGACCATGCGCAGGATATCTATCGCGAGGCTTTCAATCACGCCTTCGCCGCCCATGCCGGCGATCTTCGGCAGGAAGAGGCCGCGCATCGGATCGCCTGGGCTGCCGTAAAGCGAACCTACGTCAAGGTGGGCGACCGTTGGATTGCGCGAACAAGAAAATCTGGTTGATGGCAGACGCGTGAATTGATGGTGCGCTTCGGCGCGTCTGCCGCTAAACCCACCGCTATTCGACGACGGCGCGTCGGATCGAGCAAGGGCAGGAGGCGTTCTGGTCATCCGCAAGACTAAAGGGGCCTAGGTCCCCAATAGCCGCTCCTAACGCCGTCAAGAGAATAAAAAAGGTCGGGCCGTTTGCTCTTGGCTTTTTGCCAAACTTTTGAATCGGATGAACGGCGCGCGATTTCCTTCCGGACTTCGGCCTTTTCGTCAGGAGATAGAGGATGCCCCCTTATTTTACCGATCTCTCGATAAAGCTCCTTGTAAAAGGCTCTTCCTCCAAGGATGGAAAAGGCGCGCAGGATGTCATCCAACCATCTCACAATCGGCTCCAATTCCCAACGTCTCCTCGCAAACGTCAATTTTGTTAGCACCCGACCGGGGCCTTGGTTTTGATCCATCTCAACAGCCGGCTCACGAGAAGTCGGTGCATGGCGCCCGGTTTGCGTGTTTGCTGACGGCACGATACGGAAGATTCATGCGTGACCCCAGGAGACCTGCATGGGTCCCGGCCCAAAGCCGGGTAGACGATGCGCGGCTGCTGGACATCATGACGCTTCAGCCGCGCATAACCGATGTTGAGCAGGCTTCTGCGTGGCTCGCCGGCGATATCGACATTTATGGTGCCGGTCTGCCCCTGAAGGACATTCATCGTGGCAATTCTCGCTGCCGACGGAGACGAAGAATTGGCGCCGTGAGCGTGGTTTCAATCAGGGAATCCGCGGATTAAGTAGCCGGGGAAATGCGAGTTGCATGCCATGACGTGGGTAATAGCCTCGCGGTCATACTCGTCGCCTGATCGGTAATGATCGAAAAAGATATTCAGCCGCGGCACCCGTTCGGTCATTGCATTCGCAGATTGCAAGCCAATCGAAACGCCATAATTGGTGAAGGCAAACTTGACATGGGGGAGATTGGGCTCGCGACAAAAGTAGCCGTCTTCCCGCCACATCAGTTCGAGTACGGCGAGGCTGCGGCGCCTTTGCATCACCGCCCAATCCTCTGCCGGGAAAAAGTGGGTTAGCCACAGCATCATGCCGAGGCCGAGATCCTGGGTGATGGTGAGGCTTCCCGCGGTCGCGTCGATGAGCGCACGCATGTCGGCGATCTCGCGAGCCAAGGCATGCTCATCGAGGCATCGATAGGCGACATAGCCGTCGAAAGCATCGAGTGAGCCGAAGCCAAAACCCGGATAAGGCGCGCTTAAATCCTCCATCATTTTCCAGACAACGCCTCTCCCCTGCACAACAAATGCGGGGTGAATCTGGTGGACAAGATCGACACCCATGGATCGATAGGCCGGCACATGGCGCGCCAGTACGGCGAGCGCATACAACCACATCGCCAGGTAGTGGAAATATTGTCCGTCGCGGTCCGGCGCTTCACCGATGCGGATGCCGCGCGAGCGCCCCAGCACCCGGTCGACTTCGGACACCACCCACTCAGCCTCGTCGAGAAACCGCTGCTGGCCCAGTTCCGCATAGAGCGAAACCAGAAGTATGACGCCGAACGCATCGGTCCACGTATAGCGCAGGCCGTTGGGCCATATGCGCTCCGCCCGCATCCAGCTCAGCTTGTCGAGAACATAGGTGATGTCCTTGCAAGCGGGCATGGCCACGCTCACACGCCGAAGGGATAGGTATCAGGCAGTCCCGCAAGCTCCGCGGTATCGAACGGTGTGACGGCGCGGGTGTCGTCGAACCAGACGTACTCGTCGAATTGCCGCGGCAGGATTGCCTGGAAATAGTGACTGGCGCGCTCGGTCTCCGGCCGGTAGATCACGCCGATCGCTCGCTCAAGGTGCGGCTTGCCCAGGGCTTGCGCACCGGCTAGTTCGGCGCGATTGCGCAAGCCCAGCATAAAGCGTCCGCGCCCGGCGGCGTGGCACAATCGCTCATAGCTGTTCGGCAGCGCCGGCTGAACTGTCTTGATCTCCATTGGCCCGTCCCAGTCGGATGCCGCCGCGACTGTGCCGCTATTAGTCCCAAAGCCGACCAGATAGGCACCGCCGCCGAATTCCTGACGACACAAGTGACCAATATTATGCTCGCCGCGCGCAGCCATTTCGGTCGCCGCCGAATCGCCGACGTGGGAATTATGCGCCCACACGATCGCCTTGCTGTCCGTTCCGTAAAACGCCAGCAGGTTCTTCAGCGTTGTGAACATGTGTTCGTCGCGCAGATTCCAGGACGCGCACGAGCCGTAATACATGATCCGATAATAGCGCTCTGCATTGGTGATCAGGCGGGCATTCTGCACCGCATCAAAAAAACGCTCGCCGTCACGCGCGGCATAGGCAAGGCGTTTTTCTAATAGATCCTTGAGTGCCTGCACCACGTGTGGCTCGCACGTCCTGTAGGTGCCGGTCAGCGCGGCGTGGCCGTAGGTCGCCGGGTCACCCTGCCACGGCGTCAGGCAACCATAACGCTGACGCGCAACCTTGGCGGCGTGCGGATCGACCTCGTCGAGATAACTCAGAACAGAACGGATGGACACATACAGGCTGTAGAGATCGAGACCGTGAAACGCCACCCGCGCCTCGTGTTTGGTTGCCGCATTGTGCTCCCGCAGCCAATCGACGAAACCACGCACCTCGTTGTTGCGCCACATCCAGGTCGGGAATCGGGCAAATGCCGTCCATTCGGAGGCGGGATATTCGAGATGCCGCACATAATGATCGACCCGCGCGGCATCCGGCCAATCGCCCTCGATGGCGATAAAGCGGAATCCCTTCTTGACGATCAGTTCGCGAGAGATGCGTTCGCGCATCCGATAGAATTCAGAAGTGCCATGGGTTGCCTCACCGAGCAACACGATACGCGCGTCGTCGATCCGTTCGAGCAGCGGCGCAAGATCTACGGTGTCGATCGGGCCGAACGGCTCGGCCGCGTCGGCAACCTTCTTGATCAGCTTCTCCTCGGCGCTGGCGCCTGTCGGCGGTGCGTGGCGGACGCGGGACGGCTGCGGCTCGGTCCATCCTTCCACGCCGAGCAGTGGAACAAATCGCACATCGGCGAGGTCTTCACGGCGATATTCGGTCTTCGCGATCCGCGTCACTCGCACCAGTTCTTGAATGTGCAGGTCCGCTCCCACCGGGATCACCAGTCGCCCGCCGATTTTCAGTTGGTCTTTGAGAGATTCGGGGATCGTCGGACCGCCGGCTGCGACTATGATCGCATCGTAGGGCGCATGCTCCGGCCAACCTTTCGTCCCGTCACCGTGCAGGACATGGACGTTGTGATAACCAAGATCGGCCAGCGTCGCGGCGGCCTTCTCGGCCAGCGGTCCATGACGCTCGACGGTGTAGACATCGGCGGCAATTTCTGAAAGGACCGCCGCCGCATAGCCGGAACCGGCACCGATCTCCAGGACCTTTTCGCCGCCACCCAACGCCAATGCCTCGGTCATGAACGCGACGATGTAAGGCTGAGAGATTGTCTGTCCTTCTTCGATTGGCAAGGGGGCGTCATCGTAAGCAAACTCGCGAAGAGGCGCAGGCAGGAAACGTTCACGAGGCACACTACGCATGGCATTTAGAACCAACGCGGATCTAACGCCGCGCGCGAAAATGGCATTGTCAACCATTTCCTTACGAAGTCTGGAAAACTGGCTTTTCGAAAGCTCGTCCATAGACTTGAGCCCTATCGATTCGGACAGTTCTTTTGGCAGCTGGACCAATGACATTCGCGGTTCATCGCAAAGATCCAGCTTAGTGTCGCTTATTGCAGCTACGTCGCCCGAAGCCTTGATCTAAATCAACAAGATCAATTGCGTGTCGCGATTGAGGAGATAGATTTCACTGACGCCCCACCGAATCCAAGGTTCACTATAGCGTCAATTCAAGCGCGCGCGGTCAAGTCCGCCGGCCAGTCAATCCCGCATCATGTCGCTGCACCATTCGATCACCTTTCGGCCTTTCGCCGCCGACTGAAGAAATTGATCTGCATCAAAGAAATTCGCGCAAAGTGTGATTGCCTAAAAATTCGAGAGGCTGATCAAAAATCAATTCCGGGAATGCTTATGCTTGATAATGTCCCCGATCTGTCGATCTCGGCCGAGAAGCTTTGCTTCATCATCGCCAAGGCGCGGCAATTCGATGCCAAAGACGTCGTGACCGATCCGGACGATGCGTCCAACCCTGCGGATGACGCCATGCTGTCGGTTCTGGAGGACCATCCCGACGATCCGGTCGTCCAGGAAATCGCCGCCGTAATCTTCGCTATGAGCGAAGATGAGCAGATCGATCTCGTCAGTCTTGTCTGGCTCGGCCGTGGCGATGAAACACTCGATGATTGGCCCGATTTGCGCGCCGAAGCCGCGCGCGCTCACAACAAGCGCACAGCGTCCTACCTCCTCGGCATGCCGCTGCTTGCCAATCATCTCGAAGACGCACTCTCGCAGTTCGGCATTTCGTGCGACGAATGACGAGGACACGGAATGCGCATCTTTCGCCTTTCAGGCATTATATGCGCAGACCGTGTTTTTCCAGGAGCTTTACTGTTGTCGCTTGCGTACCTTTTTCGCCGGGCTCTTCGCCGGCTGCGGGCTTCGGCACAGCCGCGCATACCCGCTTTCCGTGAGGCTGGCTGGGCAACGAGCGATGATGATGATGCTTACAGCAATGCGTGTCGGCTTGAGCGTCGCCCTGGGGTGAGGGAGCGCATTGAGTATCTCTCGCATCAAGAGGAAGAGTTGATCGCCGAGAAGCGCCAAAGGATCGAGGAGACGC
>Ga0209448_10000595_pt1 | contig 11655 bp, 8 predicted proteins | sample BogFormECP14_OM2_FD_188245 | JGI IMG/M metagenome (GOLD analysis project Ga0209448, IMG submission 188245) | Bog forest soil microbial communities from Calvert Island, British Columbia, Canada - ECP14_OM2 (SPAdes) (version 2) | ecosystem: Environmental > Aquatic > Freshwater > Wetlands > Bog ... | reverse complement strand
TTCGTGACCTGTCATTGGGCGCTTCTTTCGGCAGCGACAAACACGGGAAGCGGTCTGCCTGAGGATGGCCCGGCCATGATCCGCAGAGCGTTTGAAGCCGCCAAGGTGTGCCTGGCCGTTAAAGCCCATCCAGACAATTTCGAGGCGTGGAAAGCGACTGAAGCGCGACGTGAACGTTGGGAGGCGCGAGTATCAGGCGCGAAGCCAAAACCTCTCAATCCTCGATACAAAGGTGTCTCCGCGGACCCATTCTACCAAGAAATTCAGAGCGTCATCGGGGTACTCTCGGACGCCGCAGTGCATTTCACTCCCGAGCATTTCGGTTTGTACGAATGGGATCAAATACTAAATCCAGACGGAACCGCGGACGTAACGCTTGGTATAGGTGAAAACACCGTCGCATATAGATTCTTCGAGTTAGTAAGCCAGCATTTGCTAATCATTCGTGTCTTCGACCGTTGTCTTGACGGAGAGCTTATTAAGGACGCTGACGTTAAGCGAGCGACACATGAAGTTGTGGATCTGTTGGTACAACTTAATCGTCAAGAAGGGCTGGCGGAGCCGGCGAGAATGATCGAGCGCGAATGGAGCTTTCTACTGACCTCGACGTGTTGATTTTCAAACCCAGCGGGCGAGGTGACGAGGCCGAGAGACGGTAGGGCGACGTCATCGCGTCGGGCTCGCCGCGTGCCTCCGCCGGCCACGATCGCATGACGGTTCAGCAGGCGATACTGATCGGAGCGGGGATAATCGCGGCCTCGATTGTCGTCACGCGAGCGATGGCCCCATACGAGTTTTCCGCAGGCATGGGGGCAGACGGCAATCCGTTTGTTTGGCGCTCGAATGCCATCACCGGCGACATCCAAAGCTGCCGGCTCGTTCTTGAGGGCGGCCGTCCAATCTTCCGCTGCCAGGCGCCGCCGTGAGCGATGAGGCGACGGAGCGCTGTTGTATGCTCGCCTACCGCCGCTCGGTACCGCTCACCACCATGTCGATCTGACGGCCGCCACACTGCGAGCACACCAACCGATCGCGCCAGTCAAGCACGGCCGTATCGGTGCCGTAGCGCTCTGCCATCTCGGCCGGGTCGGGCTCGACCTGGTGCTGACACGCCTTGCACCACACGATGAGCCGCACGCGCGCAGCAGCCGCGTTGCCGAGCGTCATCGGCGGGCCGGGGACGGATTTCAATCCGGCACAGCGCGGAGAGATAACCCGGTGATGCTTATCCTCATACGAGCCGCCATCGCTGTACTATTTCGCCCTCGACCTTGTCGCGGCCGCAGCGAGAGCGCAAGCCCGGTATGACCGAGCCACCATATGCGCGCCAGGCTATGCCAACTCGCATCACCTCGACCGCTCGGCGTGGGAGACGCTGCGTCGCGCCGCGTTCGCCCCCGCTGGCATTCCATGGAGCGAGCGAGCGAATATGACTGTCGACCTTGCGGCTGCCACACTGGGAACAAACAAGCCTCTCGCGCCACTCGAGGACGGTGGTGTCGGCGCCCTGGTGGCGCGCGAGCTCGGCGGGATCAGGCTCGGTTTGATGGCGGCAATCCCAGCACCAGACGATAAGCCGAGCGCCAGCAGCAGCGGCATTGCCGAGCGTGTCATCGGCGGGCCGGGTACGGACTTCATCGGCTCGTGGTCCGAGCACGGGAGATCGGCGTACCGCGAAGCTTCCCCTTGGCGTCCTTCGAGCTTCGTGTGTTCCAGATCATACCGCCGCTGCAGCCTTTTGCGATTGCTGTAACAGCGAAGACCAAAAGAGACGCGACCATGCCGATAGAGCGGAGCGGGTGCCGATTGCCCCCTTTGAGAAACCATTGAGTCCACCCGATAGCACGAAATACCGAATAGAGCAGCCGGACGCCCAACGCTCCTACAGCAAGTAACGGGAGCCAAAGGTGAACTAACAGAGCCGGGACCATGAGCGAAAGGAAATCTTTCCAGAGGCCAGAGTGGAACCAGTCAGCGTCGAAGGCGGCACCGGTCTCAATGTCGCCGGTGGTTTCGCCGCGTTGAGCCTGAATTTTCAGCCCAGCTAGACAGCAGGCGCGCCTACGGGGCGCCGAGGCTGCGGCTGGGATTGGCTAACACTGACACTGGTGCGATCGCAGGGTCCATTGCCACAGGTGACGATTTGCCAGTCCCCGCTGCCGGCGGCACTGTCATGACGATCGACTTCGGCGCTCGGCCGCAGGCGGTTGTCAGAGCAACCCTTAGTGGTGCGAGAGCCCCAAGTCTCCCAGAGTGCCCACGCCGGTTATAACGCCAGCCTCTAGGAGCTGATCTGATGTTGGCCACCATATAGCGTGGCTTGGTGTCTCAGGTCCTTCTGGCATGCTGTCAGAGACACAATTCGGCGAACATCGCGGCATGCGCGATGATCCCGAAACCCGCCTTGCGTTGCTCCAAATCGATCAGGCGCGATGCGACTTCGCCGCGATTGAAAGCGACCTTGAAGCTATCTATGCCCGACTCGCCCGCATGCCGACCCGCGGCGACCTGGCGCGGGCTGCGCTCAGAATAATCTTCTGCTCCGCGGCGCTCGTGATCGCGTGGTTTGAGGTGTTCTGGCGGCACTGCTTATAAACTAGAACATATATCTAGAGCCACGCTCACGCTTCTTGTTCGCGCGCAGGCGGCTTCTGGTTCAGCAGGCGGGCCGGCCCTCGGCGGTGCGGGTGGCCCTTATGGGAGACTGGTTGAGTTTGCTACCGGCACGCACTGACCAGTGCCGTTCCCTGCTGGATCATACTGATAAGTGCATTCTACTATGGTCCCGGTTGCCAGGTTACCCACGAACGTCACGCCGTAGGCAATCTGGACGCCAGTCACTTGGACCATCCCGGCCGAGGCGAAGCTCATAGAAACAAACCCGTTGCCCGAAAGGGACGTTGCGGGAATTGCGCCGATCACCCCGCACCGACTCCCGATAGGGGTGATAGGGGCGATTCCGCTGTGCGCGGCCGGACAGAAATAGATGTTGCCCGTCTTTTCGCTGAGTACCACCAAACCGTCGGAACTAGCCGCTACCTTGAGGTGCGGTAACGGTGCCGGGGCGAGCGCGGTAGCCGGGACGGCAACGGTGCCTTCGATGATGGTGAGCCCGAGGGCGACGACGAGGAAGAGGTTTTTTCACGGAACCGGCCACCTGGGCGCGATCTTGAGATTTTGCGGCTTACCACACAGCCGTCCCATTCGGCGTCCTCGAAGACCGGTTATCCGGTTATCCGTCTCAATAACCTCAGCATCACGGCTTCCACGTGGCCGTGATCACCCAGCAGGGCTTGACCGAGAAGGCGGCGGTCGCGCGGTTCGAGACGGTGTTGGCGGCGGGGCAATCGGCAGCGGTCTCGTTTCCGCGCGGCGCCGGCGAGGCGTCGGCCCGCCTCGTGCTAAATAACGCTGGCGATCACCTGCACATCGCCGAGCCGAGCGCCGCCGTTCATTTCCTCGCTGGAAAGCCAGGGACCTGAGACCGCGGCGACCATCCGCGACTTCCTCGCCCGCAAGCTCCAGCAATGCCATCGCCTCCTGCTGCGAGTTTCCCAGGCGGGTAGGGTATCAGGAAAATAAGGGCCGAGCTTCACGGTTCGGCCTTGGCTCGTCATCAATCACGAATTCAGGCCAGCGGCGTTGCACATCGGCAGAGGTCCGGGCGAAGCCGACCGTCTTCCGACGAGGATTGGGCCTCAACAGCGCCTCGTCCAGGCCGGCGCACCCTACAGTTCGCGTCAATGGTATGAATCGCCGGCATAACGGTTGGATCGCCTAAGCGGGAAAAAGCGGGAGCATCAACCGTCCGCCCGCCAATCCAGGCGGCACGACCGTTCCGAGTTCTGAAGCGAAGACGCTGGGAACTCGCTCGAGCTAGGGCACCGCCCCTAGGAGCGACGCTCATGCCAGGGATTTTTACATTTTGCGGGCGATTTCCGCGGGGGTGATATCACGACATCGCGCGGGCTCGAAACGTTATCGAAGTAGGTCCGCAGGGGGTCCGCAACATGAGAGCACCACTGAAAGAGTCTCTTTCGATCCACAATAACTAATTGATATATTTGGTGGGTGCAGGGGGACTCGAACCCTCGACCCGCTGATTAAGAGTCAGCTGCTCTACCAACTGAGCTATGCACCCGTGGGGCGCGCTCTATAGCAAGGCTCCCCAGCCTTGTCGATAGCAGGGCGGGTCGTCAGACCCGGCCGTGGCAGTGCTTGAATTTTTTGCCGGAGCCGCAGGGGCAGGGGGCGTTGCGCGGCGTGCCGGCCCAGGGCGGGCGCGGGCCGGCCAGGCGCGGCCCGGCACGATCGGCGCCGTTTCCCGGCTCCGGCCGGCGCGAGGCACGGGGCGGCGGCCCGAAGGGTCTGCCGGTGGTGCCGGTGGCGCGCGCCTCCTCGACCATCGCATCCTCGGGCTCGGCCCCGGCCGACGCAAACACTGGCTGCGGCTGCACGCGCAGCTCGACATGGCTCAACACCGAAGTGACGTGCTGGCGCAGATTGGCCAGCATCGCCTCGAACAATTCGAAGGCCTCGCGCTTGTATTCGTTCAGTGGATCGCGCTGGCCATAGGCGCGCAGATTGATCCCCTGCCGCAGATGATCGAGGGTTAAGAGGTGGTCCTTCCAGGTCTGGTCCAATAGCTGGAGCAGCAAGCTCTTCTCGGCCATGCGCATCAGCTCGGGCCCGTAATTGGCCGATTTCTCGGCCATCTTGCGGTCGGCGGCGGCGCTGATCCGCTCGCGGATCTCGTCCCCGCCGATCCCCTCCTCCTTGGCCCATTCGGCAAGCGGCAGGTCGAGGGCGAGGAGCCGCAGGCATTCGGCGTGCAGCCCCTGGATGTCCCATTGCTCGGCAAGTGATTTCTCCGGGATCGCACGCGCCACCGTCTCCTCGATCGTCTCGCTGCGCATACCCGTGACCGTCTCGGCGACGTCGCGCGCGCCCATGATCTCCTTGCGCTGCTCGTAGACCACCTTGCGCTGGTCGTTCATCACGTCGTCGAATTTTAATAGCTGCTTCCTGATGTCGTAGTTGCGCGCCTCGACCTTCTGCTGCGCCTTGGCGAGCGCCTTGTTGACCCAGGGGTGAATGATCGCCTCGCCGTCCTTGAGGCCCAAGCGCTGCAGCATCGAATCCATCCGCTCGGAGCCGAAGATCCGCATCAGGTCGTCTTCGAGCGACACAAAGAATTTCGAGGCCCCGGGATCGCCCTGGCGACCCGAGCGGCCGCGCAGCTGGTTGTCGATGCGCCGGCTCTCGTGCCGCTCGCTGCCGACGACAAAGAGCCCGCCGGCGTCGACCACTCCCCCGTGCGCCGTCGCGATCTCCTCGCGGATTGCACCCGCCTGCGCCTCGCGCACCGCGGCGTCTTCGATCGGCGCGAGATCGGTCTTGAGGCGCATTTCGAGATTGCCGCCGAGCTGAATGTCGGTGCCGCGCCCGGCCATGTTGGTGGCGATCGTCACGGTGCCCGGCCGGCCTGCCTGCGCGATGATGTAGGCCTCCTGCTCGTGATAGCGCGCATTCAGCACGTTGTGCGGTATCTTGTGCTTTTTGAACACCGCCGCCAACGCCTCGGATTTTTCGATGCTGACCGTGCCGATCAGCATCGGCTGCTTCTTCTCCTGGCACTCCTGCACGTGCTGCACGATCGCGTCGTATTTCTCGCGCGTCGTGCGGTAGACCTCGTCATCGGTGTCGTCGCGGATACAAGGCTCGTTGGTCGGGATCTCGATGACCTCGAGCTTGTAAATGTCGCCGAATTCCTGCGACTCGGTCATCGCCGTGCCGGTCATGCCGGCGAGCTTCGGATAGAGCCGGAAATAATTCTGGAAAGTGATCGAGGCGAGCGTCTGGTTCTCGTTTTGAACGGTGACACCCTCCTTGGCCTCGAGCGCCTGGTGCAATCCCTCCGAGTAGCGCCGCCCCTCCATCATGCGGCCGGTGAACTCGTCGATGATGATGATCTTGTCGTCCTTGCTGATGTAGTCGGTGTCGCGGGCGAAGAGCTTGTGCGCGCGCAATGCCTGGTTGACGTGGTGGACGAGCCCGACATTGTGGATGTCGTAGAGCGAGCCGGTCGTCATCAGGCCGGTCTGGCGCAGCATGCCCTCGATCTTCTCGACCCCCGATTCGGTCAAGGCCACGGTGCGCTGCTTTTCATCCTTCTCGTAATCACCGTCTTCAAGCGCCGGGATCAGCTTGTCGACCCGCATGTACAGCTCGGAATTGTCCTCGGTCGGGCCGGAGATGATCAGCGGCGTGCGCGCCTCGTCGATCAGGATCGAGTCGACCTCGTCGACGATCGCATAATGGAACGGCCGATGGGCCATGTCCTCGAGCCGGAACTTCATGTTGTCGCGCAGATAGTCGAAGCCGAGCTCGTTGTTGGTCCCGTAAGTGACGTCGCACAGATAGGCCTCTTTCCGCTGCATGTCGTCGAGATCGTGAACGATGCAGCCGACACTGAGACCGAGAAAGCGATAGATCTGGCCCATCCATTCGGCGTCGCGGCGAGCGAGATAATCGTTGACGGTGACGACGTGCACCCCGTTGCCGGTCAATGCATTGAGATAAACCGGCAGGGTCGCGACCAAGGTTTTGCCTTCGCCGGTCTTCATTTCGGCGATCATGCCGCGATGCAGCACGACCCCGCCCATCAGCTGCACGTCGAAGTGACGTTGGCCGAGCGTGCGCTTGGCCGCCTCGCGCACCGTCGCGAAGGCATCGACCAGGATGTCGTCGAGTTCCGTCCCATCGGCGAGTTGCTCCTTGAAGCGCTGGGTGCGCTCGCGCAGCTCCTCGTCGGACATCGCCTCGAGCTCGGGCTCGATCTCGTTGATCGCCGAGACGATCGGCCCCAGGCTCTTTACGTAACGATCATTGGCGGAGCCGAACAGCCGCCTGGCTAAGGCGCTAAACATGAGACCCTCGGATTACGGGGACAGAAGGCAGAACGTGATCGCACGGCGGCCGATTGACAGATAGGTGGGACGCTCGGAGGTGTCAATTCGCCGACGCCGCCTCCAACAGGGTCGCCAGCTATGGCGCCCATTAGTTGCCTTGTTTGCGTGGGATGGATGTGCATTCATTGAGTCTGCTCCGCCGCCGGAATGCAGCGGTTATCCTCCGATAATAGGTCCCGCAATGCCTCCTCGTCTTTGGTTAAGTCAGGCGCTCGGTCTGATGGGCGCCGCCGGGCTCATGACCGCTTTCGCCAGCGGCGTTCCACTGGCGGCGGATCTACCAGCGATGCCGCCGACGGCGAACGCTCCGGCACCAAGCCCCTTGCCGCCCCCTAACACGGTTGTCGCGCGCGTCGACGGAACCGAGCTTCGCCTGTCGGATGTCGAGGCCGCCCAGCAGAACTTGCCGCCGCAGGCGCAAAAGCTGCCGCTCGAGCAAATCTATCCAATGCTGCTCGACCGGCTCGTCGACGGCATGCTGATTACCAAGGCCGGCCGCAAGGAGGACCTCGAGCAGGATCCCGAGGTGCAGAACCGTCTCAGGCGTTACGAGGATCGCCTGATCCAGGAGGCTTACCTCAATCGCCTGGTCACGCCGGCCGAGACCGAGGATCGGCTGAAGGCGGGTTACGAGGCCCTCGCCAAGGAAAAGGCGGGCGAGGAGGTGCATGCCCGCCAAATCCTCGTCAAGACCGAGGATGAGGCGAAGTCGGTCATCGCCGAACTCGACAAGGGAGCGGATTTTGCGGCGCTCGCAAAGAAATATTCGACCGATCCCGGTGCCGGTTCGGGTGGCGATCTCGGCTATTTCAAGCATGACGACATGATCAAGGAATTTGCCGACGCCGCTTTTGCCTTGTCGCCGGGTCAATACAGCAAGACGCCGGTCAAGACTAAGTTCGGCTGGCACGTGGTCAAGGTCGAGGACCGCCGACCCGGCAAGCCGCCGAGCTTCGAGGAGGCGCGCGAACAGCTCAAGCGCGACCTCGCCCACGAGATCATCGACGCCAAGCTGCAGGAGCTGCGCAGCGCCGCCAAGATCGAGGAGTTCGGGCTCGACGGCAAGCCGCTGCCGACCACCAAATAGATGGCCGATGTCTCTCCACTCGCGCCGGCGCGCTTTCCTGCGCTCGCGCCGATCGCCGGCGTGCGGCTCGCCGCCTTCGCCTGCGGCATCCGCTATACTGGCCGCTACGATCTGATGCTGGCCGAACTGACGCCCGGCAGCGCCGTCGCCGGCGTGTTCACCCGCTCGCTGACGGCGGGAGCGCCGGTGGTGTGGTGCCGCGAGTGCCTCGCGGGCGGCACCGTGCGCGCCATTGTCGCCAATTCGGGCAACTCGAATACTTTCACCGGTCGCGTCGGCAAGGAGGTCGTCGAGGCTACAGCGGCGACGGCCGCGCGCTTGCTTGAATGCGACCCGAGGCAGGTGTTCATCTCTTCGACGGGCGTGATCGGCGAGCCGCCGCCGGCGGACAAGATCGTCGGCGCCCTGCCGCAGCTTGTGCATGTGCTCTCGGCAGATGGCTGGGAGGTGGCCGCACGGGCGATCCTGACGACCGATACCTTTCCCAAGGGAGCAACCGCAACGGCCGCGATCGACGGCGTCGAGGTCCGCCTCAACGGGTTCGCCAAAGGGTCCGGCATGATCGCACCGGACATGGCGACGATGCTCGCTTACGTCTTTACCGATGCGACACTGCCCTCGGCCGTGCTGCAGCCGCTTCTTACCGCGGCGGCCGACCAGTCGTTCAATTCGATCACGGTCGACGGCGATACGTCGACAAGCGACACGGTGCTCCTGTGTGCCACCCAGCAGGCGGCGCATCGCCCGGTAACGAGCCCGGGCGATCGGCGGCTCGCCGATTTCCGCCGGGCGCTCGATCGAGTCATGATCGATCTCGCTCAGCAGATCGTGCGCGACGGCGAAGGCGCGCAAAAATTCGTGACGATCGAAGTCACGGGCGCGGCAACGACACGCGCCGCACGCCGGATCGGGCTCACGATCGGTAACTCGCCGCTGGTCAAGACTGCGCTCTCGGCCGGCGACCCCAATTGGGGCCGTATCGTCATGGCGGTCGGCCGGGCCGGCGAAAAGGCCGATCCCGACCGCTTGTCGATCTCGATCGGCGGCACCCTGATCACCGCAGGCGGCGGCCCGGTCCCCGGCTATGACGAGACGCCCGTGGCCGAGCACATGAAGGGCCGCAACATCGAGATCGCCGTCGATGTCGGTGTCGCCCGCGGCAAGGCGACCGTGTGGACCTGCGATTTGACCCACGGCTACATCGACATCAATGCCAGCTACCGCAGCTGAGCCCCCCATCGTGCTCGTCGCGGCCGTGGCGCTGGTCGACGCCGATGGGCGGGTGCTGTTGGCCGAGAGACCAGCGGGTAAATCGATGGCCGGGTTGTGGGAGTTTCCCGGCGGTAAGGTCAACGCCGGCGAAACGCCCGAGGCGGCGCTGATCCGCGAGCTCGCCGAGGAGCTTGGCATCGATGTCGTAGCGAGCTGCCTCGCCCCGTTTACCTTTGCGTCCCACACCTATCCCGACTTTCATCTGCTGATGCCGCTCTACGTCTGCCGCAAATGGTCGGGGACCCCGGCAGCGCGGGAAGGCCAGCGCCTCGCCTGGGTGCAGCCGCTGCGGCTCGCCGACTACCCGATGCCGCCGGCCGACGAGCCCCTCGTCGCGTTGCTGCGCGACCTCCTCTGATCCCGATGCCATCTTGGTACCAAGATCGCAGCGTATGCTGTTGGATGACGGATGACGGAGCCCTATCTCACATTTCCCGGTTATTTCCCGGTTACGGGCCTTATCCGGGAATGTCGGCCACAACAAATTCCCGGTTATTCGCTACCGCAATCGCCGTTTCTGCTATCGTAAGTACCTGTTCCAGAAGGGGTTGTCGGTAAACATCCGCGTCGAATTCGATTTTTTGCGGGAATTTTCCGGTAAAGCTGGGAAAACGCGGGGGGTTTGGACACGCGGCGACTAGCCGATGCCGTCGGTTCCGGCCCCGCAGACGATCGCGCATATCCGCTCGCCCGCCATCATCTGGTAGCGGCCGGAAAGCAGCGCAGCGACCGCCGCAGCGCCGCTGAGCTCGGCGGCTATCCCGATCTCGCGCCACAGCCAACGTGCCGCCGACCGCATCTCGGCGTCCTCGACCAGGACGATCCGCTCGACGGTTTCGCGAACGATCGCGAAATTCACCGGCTCGCTGCGGCGCGGCGCCAGGGTGACCGCCGCAGTCTCGAGGCTGGTGAGCTCGACGACACGGCCGGCCCTGAGGCTGTCGTGCAAAGTTGGTGCACCCACCGGCTCGACCCCGACAATGCGGATGCCGGGCTTCAGCGCCTTCGCCGCGATCGCGATGCCCGAAATCAATCCACCGCCGCCGATCGCGACCACCAGCGTATCGAGATCAGGCGCCTCTTCGAGGATTTCGAGCGCGATCGTCCCTTGACCGGCGATGACCTCGGGGTCGGCGAACGGGTGGATATAGGCGAGGCCTTCGGATTCGGCATGTTGCAGGGCTCCCCGGTTGCTGTCGTCCCAGACCTCACCCGCCATCACCACACGCGCTCCCCACGCATCGAGCTTGGCGATTTTTTCCGCAGCTACGGAGCGGGGAAGGAAGATCGTCGCCGGCACCTCGGCCGCCCAACCGGCGTAGGCAACAGCGAGCCCGTGATTGCCGCCCGACGCGGTGACGACGCCGCGGCGCAGTCTGTCCGCAGGCGCGGCGAAGAGCGCATTGATCGCGCCGCGCGCCTTGAACGAGCCGGTGACTTGCAGCGCTTCGAGCTTGAGCCGCAATCCCCTCGCAAGCTCGGGCCTTTCCTTGGTCGGTGCGGCCCTTAGCAAGGGCGTTTGCCGCACGTACGGACGTATTCGCTCGGCGGCAGCGCGGACCTCGTCTATCCCGGGCGTGAGAATCATGGCGCCCGGCCGGTCAGGAATAGGATTTCAAAGGTCGCCGGGATGCGGCCCTCAGGAAGGCCGAATCGTTCGGCATAGAGGGCCGCGGCGCGGGCAAGGGTGCTCCGGCGCAGCGGCGTACGACGGCGCGCCGACAGCGCATTTGTCTCGCCCATGCCGCGCAGGTCGCGCATCATCGCCACCGCGTCAGGGTATGTAACGGTGAGCGTTTCGGCGTCAGCAACCGGCATTGCAAATCTCGCCCTCAACAGCAGCGCCGCGATATCGCCGAGATCGGCTGCCGGAGACACGCGCGGGCTCACACCCCCCTCCTCCGCGAGCTCGGCTTCAAACAGCGCGGTGCGCAACTCAACCAGCGAGCGACCGCCGAGCATCGCCGCGAGAAGCAGCCCGTCGGGTCTCAGAACCTGGCGGAGCTGGACGAGAGTACCGGGCAGATCATCTACCCAGTGGAGAGCGAGGGCGCTGACGGCAAGGTCAAAGCTCCCCTGGCGGAACGGGACCAACTCGGGATCGGCAGCTACCCGTATCCCGTGGCCGCGGTCGAGGAAGACGAAAGAGGGATCGGCGGCGACAACCGTTTCGATCTCCGGCCGGCGCTCGAGCGCCCGGGATAACGCGCCGCTGTGTGCGCCGAGATCGAGCACGATGCGGAACCGCCCTCCGACATCGTCGAGGCGATCGAGGATGCGATCGGCCACCTCGCTATGCAGGAAGTCGACGCAACCGTTCCTTGC
>Ga0209448_10000593_pt1 | contig 11665 bp, 15 predicted proteins | sample BogFormECP14_OM2_FD_188245 | JGI IMG/M metagenome (GOLD analysis project Ga0209448, IMG submission 188245) | Bog forest soil microbial communities from Calvert Island, British Columbia, Canada - ECP14_OM2 (SPAdes) (version 2) | ecosystem: Environmental > Aquatic > Freshwater > Wetlands > Bog ... | reverse complement strand
TGTGGGAGCAGACCGGAAAGACCGTGATCTATATAACCCACTCGATTGAAGAGGCGCTCTTGATGGGTGACCGCACCGTCATCATGACCGCGCATCCAGGCCGCATCAAACAGATCATCGACGTGCCATTTCCGCATCCCCGCGACCTGCTGCAGCTTTCGGCGTCGCCCGAGTTCGGCAAGCTCAAGCTCGCGATCTGGCGGGTGCTCGAGGAGGAAGTGAACAGGGCGCGGGCGGAGACGGAAAAATGAGCCCCAAGACGCAGGACCGGCTGCTCTATCTTATCTCGCCGATCGGACTGATCGCGCTCTGGCAGCTTCTGCTCATGGCCGGCATCGGCGACCGCCGCTTCGTGCCGGCGCCGAGCGACATCGCCTTCCGCTATTGGGACATGGTCTTAAGCGGCGAGCTCGAGAAGCACACGCTGGCGACGCTCTGGCGCGTGTTCGCGGGCTTCGTCATCGGCAGCGTTCCCGGCATCGCCGTGGGCCTCTTGATGGCGATGTTCCGTCCGGTTCGCATCTTCTTCGATCCGCTGATCGCCAGCCTGTTCCCGATCCCGAAGATCGCGCTGATGCCGCTGCTGTTGCTTGTCTTTGGCTTCGGCGACGCCTCCAAGATCGCACTGGTGGTGATTGCGGTGTTTTTCCCGGTGGTGGTGAACACCTATGTCGGCGCGGCCAACATCGAACGCATCTACTGGGACGTGGCGAAGAACTACGGCGCCAGCCAGTTCGTGATCTTCCGGCGCATCGTGTTCTTTGGTGCGCTGCCGATGATCTTCGCGGGCCTTCGTATCGCGCTCGCGGTGTCGTTCATCGTGCTGGTCGCAGCCGAGTTCGTCGCCACCAAGACTGGCATCGGCTACCTGATCTGGAACTCTTGGGAGCTCATGGAGGTCGACGTCATGTTCGTCGGCATCGTCACGGTGGGCGTGCTCGGCCTGATCGCAACTGTTATTCTTCAGGAGATCGAACGCATGGTCATCCCCTGGAAGACTTAGTAGCGGCTCGATTTATCCGGAACGGAGCCACATTGAGGATGGAAGCACAATCATGGTGCTCATTCGTCTAACGAAAGTTATGTTGACTGCCGCGCTGGCGGCCTACGCACTGATAGTGACCTACGACAACATTGTTGACTATGACTCGAACTACGCGTTCGTGAAGCATGTTTTAAACATGGACACGACGTTCCCCCACAACGCGTTGATGGCCCGCGCGATAACCAACCAGAGTGCCCAGACCGCGGTGTACGGATTGATCATCGCCGTGGAGGGATTGACGGGTTTGCTTCTGACGACGGGCGCATTGGTATTGCTTATTCGACTTACGGCGCCGGCCGTGATCTTCAACAGCGCCAAGGTGTGGGCCGTAGTCGGCATGACCGCCGGTTTTGGTCTCTGGTTTTTCGGCTTCCTCGTGGTCGCTGGCGAATATTTCGCGATGTGGCAATCGACGGTTTGGAACGGGCAGCAGGCTGCGTTCCGAATCACAGTGGTGATACTTGGGGTACTGGTTTTCGTCAGCCTCCCCGACAGCGACCGCGCGTGACGGATTTTTCGGGTTGGCTTAGCCGGGCGGTGTCGTAGTTTGCCACTCGGCAGACATCGAGACGGCGCCGATCGATGTCCATTTTCGGGCGCAAACCGGACATCGAAATTCCAGCGCGTCACTTGCGCAGTCACTGTGACGCGCGTCACACCCCTCGCCTGAAGTTTGCTGGAAGCTTGGTGTACGCCAACGAACGAGGGGGACAATGCCGGCCTATTTCATCTCAGATGCCTCTGTGAAGGACTCCGAAGCTTTAGAGATTTTTCGGGGGCGGGCGGCCGCGTCAGTATCTCGATATGGCGGTCGCTACCTCGCTCGTGACTGGTCCGTTGAGCCGGTGGAAGGAACCTGGCAGCCAAGCGTGATAATAATCATTGAGTTTTCTGATCTCGAACGAGCGAGGACCTGGTATCGATCTGCCGAATACGCTTCTGCCCTTGCAGTCCGCGATGCCGCTATTAGCCGGCATCTTATCCTTGTCGATGGAATGGCGTAGCCCGGTAACGGACATGGGCTGTATAACGGTCTCTCGCGCGGCGCGATCAGCCAGCATACGCCTTCTCGAGATCGGCGATGATGATCTTTTGCATCTTCATCATTGCTTGCAAGGCGCGATCGGCCTTGTCGCGTTGAGGGTCGCTGAGGTATCGGCCGAGCGCTTTGGGGACAACTTGCCAGGACAGGCCGAATTTGTCCTTGAGCCATCCGCACTTTGATTCCTCGCCGCCATCGGCGGTCAATTTGTCCCAGAAGTAGTCCACTTCTTGCTGGGTCTCGACGCTGATGAAGAACGAGATGGCTTCGTTGAACTTGTATTTGGGGCCGCCGTTGAGCGCATTGAACTTTTGCCCCTCGAGCTCGAAGCTCGCCATGAAGTCGTTGACGACTTCCACCTTGGCGTTGGGAAAAGCCGATTTATAGAACGCAAGGGCCTCGCGAAGGTTGTTATCAAACCACAGGAAAGGCGTGATTGAAGTCATGATGGATCTCCTTGCGGTTGGTAGTCGGTTGGGTTGGGTGGGGCTGACCACCCTGAGGCGGCAGGCTTGGCGGCACTCCTGCCCTGTGGGACCTATCCGAACAAGGACGATCGACGGCGACGCAATCCGACATATCGCAAAAAATTATTTGTCAGCCGCGCAGCCCAGGATGGGCAGCCTACCGCGCGTTCAGCGTGAGGCGACGCCGGCTTTTTTTACGCCGCTTTGCAGACGAGACCGCACCATGCCAGGATCGCGTTAATGGTCAAAAAGATTTCATGGGAGTGGACATGTACGGGAGAAGCGTTGCTAGTTTTGCCGCCATCGTTGTAGCGATCCTTGCCGGCCGCGAGGCGCGCGCCCAAAGCGCCGATCAGCAGCTCTATGCGATGGCAAAGGTCGAACAGACCCTGGTCTTTTACAGCGGCGGGCCGGCCGCACCCTATGAGCGCATGGCGCGGGATTTCGAGCAGCGTTATCCCGGAATCACGGTGTCGGTGACAGGCGGCTTCTCCAACGTGCTCGACCGCAAGATCGACGACCAGTTGGCGGCGAAAAAGCTTGAAGTCGATATGGCCATTTTTCAGACCGTGCAGGATTTCGTCGCCTGGAAAAAGGCGGGCGTGCTGTTGCCGTTCAAGCCTGACGGTTATGACAAGATTGACCCGCGCTTTCGCGACCCGGATGGCGCCTTCACCACGACGAGCGTCGTGCTTCTGACGTATGCCTACAACACCACGATGGTCGCGCCAGCAGACGTGCCGAAATCGGCGCTCGATTTCCTCAAGCCGCAATTTACCGGCAAGCTCGTGACCGCGTATCCCGCCGACGACGATGCGACACTTTATGTCTTCGACACCATCGTCAAGAAGTATGGCTGGGACTACATGAAAAAATACATGGCGCAAAGGCCGAACTACATTCAGGGCCATCTCGAGGTCCTGCGCAGCGTCGCAAACGGCAGCAACATCGTTACTTTCGATTCGACCAGTTCGACGACCGGCGCGCTCAAGAAATCCGGGCAGCCGATCGAGTTCGCGTTCCCGGCGCGCGACGCCATGCCGACTTTTTTCATTACCGCCGGCATCTTCAAGGACGCGCCGCATCCGAACGCCGCCAAGCTGTTTCTCGATTGGTACATGGCGAAAGAGCAGCAGAGCCGGATCGGGACTTACTCGGCACGTACCGATGTTGAACCACCCACCGGCTTAAAGCCGCTCTCGGCCTATGAGATCGAGGCCGGTTACCGGCAATTCGTCAGTGACGAGAAAGGACTGATCGCATTGCGACAGCAGTTCGAAAGCTTGACCGGCCCGATCGTCAACAAGGGCGGGGTCCGTTGAGGGGGAGGCAGTGAGACGGCGCGAATTCATCACGTTGTTCGGGAGTACGGCAGCGGCGTGGTCGCTTGCTGCGCGCGCGCAACCGACGGCGACGCCGGCGGTCGGACTGCCGGGCACCACGAAGCCTGATGACTTTGCGAACAAGCTCGATTCCGTTTTGCAACAGGCCGAGGTTCTCGGCGCTCCCATGGCTGCGGTTAAGCGCGCTATTGCGATCTCGCGGCAGCCGATTTTTCCCAAAAAAGACGTGCTCGCGGTCTTTGACATTTCACAGCCGTCGTCGAGCAAGCGATTCTACGTTTTGGATTTCAGATCAGTTGAGGTCACCGCCCACTTCGCGGCGCATGGGAGAGACAATGGACCCAACGCAAGAGCCATCAAATTTAAAGGCTTCCAGAAGGACTTGGACATGGTGCCGCTGGGCCCGCTGAAGACCGCTCATTCCGAAGTGATGGATCATTACAAGAGGATTGTGGACCGGTACGACGGCACCGTTTATCCGAACATGATCGTCGTCGTCCTCGAGGGCGTCACTTCGTACAATAATTACATCAACCACACGCCTCCGTTTAAATGGATCCTGCACCCGAACTGGTACACCACCGCCGCTTTCCGCGCCAAAAATAACGGCGTGCTGGGAAGGAGCAATGGTTGCATCACCGTCGATCCGGTCGAAAACAACCAGATCGTCACGCGGCTTCAGGATGGAGCACTGATTTACGTGACGGTCGGAGACGATCCGATCGAACAATACTTATAATTAGAGCGTCTCATCCAAGCCGATGCGGTGGTGGCGACTGGCGCCGCTAGCCGAAGAACCAGAATGCGTAAAAGGGGAAGAGTCCAACGGCCACGCAGGCGACGGTCATGACCGCGAAAACAATGCGATCGAAGAACCGCGGCTCGGAAATCCCGGCAAGCCACGACGGTAAATCGGCGGATTGCGTGCGGTTGACCATGCGCAAATGATCGCCGTCGAAACACTAATGAAAAGTAAACGCGGCGTGGCGCCTTCATTGCGCGGCTCAACGAAAACGCCCCAATCGCACCGTCGGACGCGACTGGGGCTTTCCGCCCGGCGCGGGCCCGTCTGGTATCGCCACGCGGACAGTAGCGGAGTCGATGGGGCGCGCGGTTTCACAATAGCGGCGGAACCGCGCGGCTCAATCAAAAAGTTGCAATTCGTGACGGATGTCACAAGCGCCCGGCGAGACGGATGTGACCTAGGGCACAATGCAGTGGGGGATTCTCGAACCTCTGGCACGAGGTCACGACCAATCAGCATCATGCCGGGTAGAGGATTTCGGAGTGATTCATGGGCACGATGCTGCCGAGAGCCCGCCGCGCGCTAGCCGCAGTCGGATACGGTTTCATGCAGTGGCGGCATCGCGGCAGGACGCGCGATGAGCTGCGTAATCTCGATGACCGAACCTTGCACGATATTGGCATCTCGCGCTGCGACGTCAGCCGTGAAGCCGCCAAGCCGTTCTGGATGCCATAACGCGGTGTTGGACAATCCGACCGAGTAATGTCGGTTTTCCGGAAATCGAGGTCTGCTTTGACCCAAAGCGGACATTGCCCGGTTAGGGGAGCAATTTGCGGGGAATCCTATTTGAGCGCCGCTGAGAGCGTCGAGAACGTCGTCTTGAGCTTGGTGCCGAGGCCGGTAACAACCGGGACAATCGCCAGTGCGATCCCGGTCGCGATAAGACCGTACTCGATCGCAGTTGCCGCGCTCTCGTCCTTCAAGAACCTGATGACCAGACGCATCGGTAGACGGTCCCTCAAGATGCGCTGCGATCATTAGATCTGAAAAGATTATCAGCGGTTAAAGACCGGTCACGAAAATAGGCTACGCCGCTAAGTAAGCTTTTACAGTCATAGGACATGCTGTCCCGTGAACAATTGGGAGAGTCTCGTGTTACGCGCACCGAATATTGCTTTATTTGTCATCACCGGCTGCTTGGCGATGCTCGGCGTCCTCGCCGCATTGCCGATTTCGCTGCCGATCCCCGGCCTCGCCGGCAACTCTGCATGGTACATTTTCACCGCTTGGTTCCTGTTGGCAGCAGGCAGCATCGCGCCGCAGGGATCGGCGCCAGAAGAAAATATAGGACGCTAACGGCGGCAGTTATGCTCCGCGGACTGCGGCTCAAGGGCTGACGATTGCTCCTGGAGGCCGCCTCAATTGGCGGCTTCCTGCATTCCAGATCAAGGACGCGATGTCTGCTCCCGGCACGCAGCGGACATTCCGCGATGAAGGCGCAAGCCCGGGATGCCCCTCAGTAACCCTTAGGTGGCAAGTTGCCTCGGAGTCGTTTCAATCGACAAGGTGTCCGAGTTTTGCTAACCTTGAACTTCGCGATTTTGCGAGTGATGGTGCAATTCATGACCGAGAGCGCAGCGGACGGCACGGCGGTTGAGAACGCTTATCGCGATATCGACCGGCATATTTCCGAAATGTCACAGCCTTCCTCAAATGATCCCGTGTTGCTAAGCCCCAGCGAAAGGTTACGCGTGCTAGTCAAGCAACAGCAAAGTTCGACCAATACGCAACCTGCGGCGCGGGAACCAGTAACTCCGCTATCTGCGAATGAATTTTGATCTCCCCAACTGCGACCTCACGTGTCATCCAGATTTTTTCGTACGCAGTCTGGTGGGCGATCTAACGGTTGTAGTCCGCTCTATTGCGCTTAAGTCTGCGATGCATGAGTCCGGTATTGGCACTTAGCGGACATGGCCCAATTTGCGACTGATGTCCGCTTTCGGGGGTAAAGCGGAAGCGAGCTTTAAGCGGGGGTGATCGCCCGAGCCGTTCTTAAACTCTGTGCGGACAGCCGGATTAAACGGCACGAACCGGTCAGTAGCTCGCACGGGATTCCGTGATAGCTGGGCGATGGCCTCCAAACGGAGCATGAAAATCTCTGCCAGCATTGCATCCACCATATTTTTTGACGCATTAATGATAGTAATATTACAAGAACCTGCTTTCCGGAATGTGATTGGCAACACAAGAATGCACATTCATCAGGCTAAGGCGTATTAGTCCTGAGCCGACTGCGTAAATCGGGAACACCCGAGTTCGACGGCGAGAGGGAGCACGCGCTCACTCGAATCCAAAGAACCGGCAAAACTCCTGCGGCTCCGCGCGCGGCGAGCGAAAGCTGTTGGCCGGATGCGCGCGGTCGCCATAGCCGATGCCGAGCGCGCAAAACAATATCTCCTCCTCCGGCATTTTCACGAAAGGCGCGACGACGCGATGCATGCGCGCCCAGGATTCCTGCGCGCAAGTATCGAGGCCGCAGCCGCGCGCCAGAAACATCACGGCATGGATATAGCCGCCGAGATCTGCCCATTGGCCGGGCCCGAGATTGCGGTCGATGCCGATGAACAGCGCGACCGGCGCGTTGAAGAATTGAAAATTGCGCTTGTACTGGCCGAGCCGCGCCTGCGCGTCGGTGCGGTCGATGCCGAGCGCGCCGTAAAGCTGCACGCCGTGCTCATCGCGGCGCGCCTTGTAGGGCTCCCACATGGTCTCGGGATAGATCGGATATTGCGCGTCCTCGTGGCGCGGGTCGCCGCCGGCAATGCGGTCGGCGACCTTATGCTTGAGATCGGCCAAGGGCGCGCCGGTCAGCGCATAGACCTGCCAGGGCTGCAGATTGCCGCCGGAGGCGGCGCGGGCGGCGCGCGCGATCAGGTCGCGCACGAGCGTCGGATCGACCGGCTTGTCGAGAAACCAGCGGCACGAGATGCGGGAATCGACGGCTTCGAACACGTCCATGGTCGTGACCACCCCCGGATATTTTCTTCCATGCCGGTCATATCGTTGCCGGCGGAAAAAGGCGAATACCTCCGATCGTCACGAGCTTTTGGTAGCATCGCTTTTGGCAAAACCGCCTCGGCGAGAACCGACGTCACGGGTTTGGCGTCTCATGCCGTGAAGGAAGGCCTCACCGGGGGGTGCGACATGCGCTCGAACACGTTGCGCGCGAACAAGCGGCTACAACGACCGCGCTGCCGCCTATAAGCTCAAGGGCGATCTCGATCGCGCGCTCGCCGACTACAACCAGGCGATCGCCATCGATCCGAAATATGCCGACGCCCACAACAATCGCGGCACCGTTCATCTGGTCAGGCACGAATACGATCTCGCCACCGCCGATTTCAATCAGGCGATTGCGCTTAACGGACAGAAATCAACGCCCTATATCAATCTCGGCCTGATCTACGATGCGCAAGGCGATTACGAGGCGGCCGGCGCCCAGTTCAGCAAGGCCATCGCGATCGATCCGAAGGACGAGATCGCCTACAGGCACCGCGGTATTGTCGACGCGAAGAAGAACGATTACACGGCCGCCATCGCCGATTTAGGCGAGGCCATAAAACTTAATCCCAATGACGCGGGCGCGCTCTATTTCCGCGGTGAGGTCAAAATCAATGGCGAGGCCGATCTCGCCGCCGCCGAGGCGCTGCGGCCCGATCTCGGCGACGCGCCCGTAAAGCCGAGCGACGTGGTGCGCTGATCTGCCGCCCGCCGCGAATTCGTCTAGTATCGCGCCCACGAAGCGAGACTGGACCTAGAGATGCGCAAAACGATTTTGTATTTCGGGATTTTCTTCGCGGCCGTGTTCGCGATGCCAATCTATGCCGAAGACGGAGCGGTGAAGGACGCAACGGTGTCGCGGCTGCCGCCGCTGCCCGATCCGACCGATCCTTATTTGAAAGAGATGTTCGAGAAAATCCGCGCCAAGGGCGGCCAGCCGCTCAACATTCATCTGGTGCAGGGCTTTGCGCCGCCACTCGCCAAGGCGCGGCTCGATATGGCCTATGCGCTGCGCTATGACGTCCTGACGCCGCCGCTGCTGCGCGAACTCGCGATCCTGCGTACCGGCCAGATCCTGCATTCGGACTACGAGCTCGACCAGCACATTCCGCTCGCCAAGGCGTGCGGCGTCAGCGACGCCCAAATCGCGGCGCTGCCCGATTGGCGCGCCAGCGCTCTGTTCGACGACAAGGAGCGCGCGCTGCTGGCCTATACCGAGGCGCTCGACCTTAATGGCGGCGACGTCGACGACGCGACTTACGCCGCCTTCGCCAAAGTGTTCAGCCCGCAGGAAATCGTCGAAATCACCATCACCGTCGTCACTTATTATGGCACCGGCCAATTGACCAAGGCGCTGCGGGTGAAACCAGAAAGCGATGGCCGCCGATCGGCGAAAGGCAATTGCTAGGTGCAACGCCGAGGGGAGTTGCCGCGCCTGCGACCTCTGCTAACCTGGGAGCAAGAAAAAACGCAGGGGGAGACGCATGGCAACCGACACGATTACGGTGGCAGCACGGCTCGATCGGCTGCCGCCCTCACGCCACACGCGCAAACTGGTCACGCTGTTGTCGCTTGGCGGCTGGTTCGAATTCTACGACCTGTTCTTCACCGCCTATATCGCGATCGGCCTGTTCAAGGCGGGCCTGTTCAAGCCGACCACGCAGGGCCTGTTCGACCTGCACGGCTTTGCCAGTTTCGTCGCCGCGTTGTTCCTCGGCCTGTTCATCGGCACCTTGGTCTTCAGCTGGCTGTCCGACCGCTTCGGCCGCCGCTCGATCTTCACTTTCGCGCTGCTCTGGTACTCGGTCGGCGCCTTCGTCATGGCGTTTCAGAACACGCCGGAGACCATCAATCTGTGGCGGCTAATTGCCAGCATCGGGCTCGGCGTCGAACTGGTGAACGTCGACACTTATCTGTCGGAACTGGTGCCGAAGTCGCAGCGCGGGCCGGCCTTCGCCTACAACCAATTCGTCATGTTCACGGCGCTTCCCGTGGTCGCCTTCCTCGCCTGGCAGCTGGTGCCGCAGACCATTTTCGGCCTCGACGGCTGGCGCTGGGTCGTGCTCATCGGCTCGGCCGGCGCCTTCGTGATCTATTGGATCCGCAGGAACCTGCCGGAATCGCCGCGCTGGCTCGAGCAGCATGGCCGCATCGCCGAAGCGGAAGCCATTGTCGCCGATATGGAAAAAAAGATTCAGGCCGAAACCGGCCAGCCGTTGCCGGCGCCGGAAGCCTTAAGCGGCGAAGCCGAGCGCAAGAGCGGTTCCTGGATGGAAATCTGGAGCCCGATCTATCGCGGCCGCACCGTCATGCTGGTGATCTACAATCTGTTCCAGACCATAGGCTATTACGGCTTTTCCAGCTGGGTGGCGCAGCTCTTGGTGTCACAGGGCATCGAGGTCACCAAGTCGCTGGCCTACACTTTCATCATCGCCATCTCAGCGCCAATCGGCCCGTTGGTCGGCGTGATCTTCGCCGACCGGTTCGAGCGCAAATGGCAAATCGCCGGGGCTGCGATCGGCATCGCCATATTCGGTTTGTTGTTCGCGCAGCAGACCACGGCTTTAGGCGTGATCGTGTGCGGCGTCTTGATCACGCTGTGCAACAACTGGATGTCGTTCTCGTTTCACGCCTACCAGGCCGAGCTTTATCCGACGCGCATTCGCGCCCGGGCGGTCGGCTTCGTTTATTCGTGGAGCCGGTTTTCCGCGATCTTCTCCGGATTTATCATCGCATACTTCCTCGGCAATTACGGCACCACCGGCGTGTTCGGCTTCATCGCCGGCGCCATGGTCGTGGTCGCCATCGTGATTGGAGGTTTTGGACCTGCGGTCACTCAGCGCCGGCTCGAGGCGATCGCGAGCTGACGCCAGAGTTTGCATTTGCATGACTCGATTGAATGACTCGATTGAATCGCTCGATGTTTATCGACCGTTGGTGCGGGCGACGGCGGCAATGGGGCTCACGCGGTTCGCCGATAGATCGTACGGCCGGCAAGTTTCAGCCGCGGATGCGTGCCGAGCAGCGATTCCGAATGGCCGATATAGAGCCAGTTGCCGACGCGCAGCAGATCGGTAAAGCGGTCGGACGTTGCGGCAGAAGATGGCGTCGAACGGCCCGCGCATCGGCCAGGTCTCGTCCATGAAGTTCAAATGGCCGAACGTGATAAGCGAACAGACCTTGCGGTCGATGGTGACACTGTCGTTGTCATCGGCCTTCGACAGCGGCGCGCGATATTTCGCCGGCACCGCGGAGACTGCTTCGGCGGAAAACACGCCTTGCGACGCCTTGCGCAGTACATCGGTGTCGATATCGGTGGCGAGGATGCGCACGTCGCGCGACGCAAGGTCCTTGATCTCGGCGTGCAGGATCAGCGCGATGGTGTGCGGCTCTTCGCCGGACGAACAGCCGGCGGACCAGATGCGCAGCTTGCCCCCGGTCGGATGGGCGGAGAGAAACGGCGCAACCACCGCCGAGGTGAAATGCTCGAAGTGATGGGCCTCGCGGAAGAACTCGGTATGGTTGGTTGACAGCGCGTTGATGAAGAGCTGCAGCTCCTCGCCGGAATTCTCCTGCAGATACTGCCGGTAATCCTCGAACGACGGCAAGCTGAGCGCGCGCAGGCGGCGCGAGAGCCGGCCATAGAGCAGATTCTTCTTCGCCTCCGGCAGCGTTATTCCGGCGTGCTGATAGGCGATTTCGGCCAGCGCCCGGAAATCGACGTCGGAGAAATCGAACTCGCGCTGCGATATGGGATCGGCGACGGGAGCCATCGCAAGCGCTTGACGAGCCAGTGCCATCATAGCCTTCCGGGTCTAGTTCCTATCTCAGCGCGCGTCATTTGCGTAAGACCGCGCAAGATAGGACCCAAAGGTTAATTCAAAATCAGCGTGGCGCGGCCGGCACTGCGCGGGGCGCCGCCAATCTGCTTTAAGAGAATTTAGCGGGCTTAGAACGCTGCCA
>Ga0209448_10000591_pt1 | contig 11749 bp, 8 predicted proteins | sample BogFormECP14_OM2_FD_188245 | JGI IMG/M metagenome (GOLD analysis project Ga0209448, IMG submission 188245) | Bog forest soil microbial communities from Calvert Island, British Columbia, Canada - ECP14_OM2 (SPAdes) (version 2) | ecosystem: Environmental > Aquatic > Freshwater > Wetlands > Bog ... | reverse complement strand
CAGCCGTGCCATCGCTTCCTGCAGCGGCAGCGCCCGCCGATATTGCCGATCCGAGGCCAGTGCGTCCAGAAAATCCACCGCCGCCAGAATGCGCGCGCCGATCGGTATTTGTGTCCCGCGCAACCCCAGCGGATAACCCGTCCCATCGAACTTTTCGTGGTGCGCCCGTACGATAGGCACGACCGGGTAGGGAAAGTGCACCCGCTCCAGAATTTCCGCGCCCACCAGCGGATGAATCTTCATCTTCTCGAACTCTTCCGGCGTCAGGCGTCCCGGTTTCGAGATGATGTGCTCCGGAATTGCCAGCTTGCCGATGTCATGCAGCAAGGCTGCGGCCTGCAGCGCATCCATTCCTTCCTGGTCAATCTTGAGTTCTTTTGCCACTTCGACCGCGTAGACGCGAACTCTCTGCAAGTGGTCGTGGGTCGTCTGATCCTTGGCCTCGATGGCCAGCGCCAGGGCCTCGATGGTGCGCATATGCAGGTCCGCCATCTCTTCCACGTGTCTCTTCTCGTCTTCCAGTTTGCCCAGGTAAAGCCGGTAGGAACGGTAAACGAGATAAACCACGGGAAGGGTCAACAACGATGTTTGCCAGTCGGTAAAGCCGCGCAACCAACTCATCATGCCGACCACGCCCGCGCCCACCAGGTAGTACGGGAAGCTCCAGAAGTAGCACTCCGACCAGATCTTTCGCATCGAGTGTCGCTCCGTCAATGAGATGACGGTTGCCACCGGTAGCGTGTTGGCCAGGAAGTAAACGCACGCCGCCAGAAACAGCAATGCCAAGGGTCTACCAATCGCGCGATGCGACGACGCGTAGTGATACGAGGCGAAGGTCACTGTGGCAGCCAGCGCGGTCGAGCAGACGTTGAAGGCGACTTGAATCGGATTCGGACGCTTTCGGTCGAAGCACTGCACGGCCACCGCCGCGCAGCCGAGGGCCATGGTCTCCGACAAACTCAGTTCCAGCACGCCCAGCAGCAGAAATAGAAAGTTCACCGACATCGTCCCGGTAATGCCGGGAAGCTTCACCTTGAGCCGCGACGCCGCTAACGCGATTACCAGATAACAGAAAAATTTGAGCGGATTCTGGCTCCGGCCGTGCAACACCGAATAGGTCAGGACGGTCGTCCCGCAGATCACGACCACGGCAATAAAAAAGCGCGGGGCTGCGCTTATGTCCCTCCAGGATTGAGGGCGAGTTGTCATCTCGGACGCGCTCCTCCCCGGGGACGGGCTGCAATTCCCAAGCGCAAAAGCAGGGGGATATTGATAAATCCATTGATAACAGGCACTGCAACGACAGGAAAGGACTCGGGTACTTAGAGGTAAACTTCCGTAACGCGGCCGGTGATTTTCCGGGACCGTTTCCGCCCTTGCTCCAGCGAGCTCAAGAGGGAATCTCCCACCCTTCGTCCTTCATTTTCCGATTCGTCCAGTGTTGCAGTTGCTCGAACAAGGCGGGTTCGACCACAACAAATCGTAAGCCAGCCCTGCCTCCAGCGTCGGACCATACCAGCCGGCCTTTTGCCTGGATCACGGTCTCGCTCTCTGGCAATAGAAAACTGACGTCCACTAATCCGGCAAAACCGGTCGCATCGCTTACCACATCGAGCCCCATGCCTCCCGTGCTGAGGTTGAGCGCCTGCACCTGCAATTCCTTGCCGTGCGCGTTCCTCAAGGTTACCGACAGGTTGACTTTTGCGCGGAAGAACTTTTGCTGGTCCCCAATGATGATACCAAGCTTTGCCGAGCCATCGCCCGAGGGTACCTGGATGTCGTACTCGCGCAGTTTCCGGCTAAGCGTACGGCGGGAAATTCCGAGCTGGTCGGCAGCCTGGGCGCGATGCCCGCCGCTTTGCTCGAGAGCTCGAATGATCATCTGCTCTTCCATGTTTTCAAGGTTACCGAGAGGCACCGCGCCGCTGGCTTGCATTGCAGCCGGTTCGGCACACAACCCCGCCGTAACTTCGGCGCCTGTGATCTGACGGCCCTCCGTGGCCATCGCGAGTTTTGCGACCAGGTTCCTCAGTTCGCGAATGTTGCCCGGCCAAGGATGAGCTTGCAGGGCAGCCAGCGCGTCTCCAGTAAAGACTTTACTCGCCGCTTTCAGCGACAGGAAATGACGGGCCAGTGCGGCAATATCCTCGGAACGCTCACGCAAGGGCGGAACGCGCAAATGGAACTGGCTCAGGCGGTGGAAAAGATCTTTGCGGAAACGCCCTTCTTTCACCGCCAGCTCAAGGTCCTGGTTGGTGGCAACGACCACCCGCACGTCGACCGTGATTTTTCGATTTCCGCCCAAACGGTAATACGGCGCGCCGTCCAGAACGCGCAGCAGTTTCACCTGGACTTGCGGCTGTAGTTCGCCAATTTCGTCAAGAAAAATCGTGCTCTTGTCAGCCAGCTCAAACAAACCGGGCTTCGAGGAATCGGCGCCGCTGAAAGCTCCCTTCTCGTAGCCGAACAGTTCACTCTCCACCAGATGTTCAGGCAGAGCGGCGCAGTTGATATCTACCAATGCATGTTTGTGCCGATGCGAGGAATCGTGGATAGTTCGCGCAACCAACTCCTTGCCGGTGCCAGTTTCGCCAGTCACGAGCACGGTCTCGGTGTGTCCAGCCACACGGTCAACCATGCCCATGAACTTATGCATGATCGGGCTGGCAATCAGAAATTGTGTGCCGCCGATTTCACGCCGCGCCAAAGGGACCGCAGCGGCTGCGGCTTGCGTCGGCGAAGGCAAACTTTCCAGAAGCTTCTTTTCGCTGATCGCAATCGAGAAACCCAAAATGGCTGCAGGCGCTGCTTTTGAATCGCGGAGCAGTGTCAAACAAAGATGAACATTGACGCTCTGGCCGGACTTGGTGCGGCAGTGCAGTTCACCCTCGAGCCGTCCTTTATCGAGAACCGAAGCAATCGCCCCGCTGAGAAACGCCTGCTGGTCAATGCCAATGCCATAGAAGTCGGCGATTTGCCGGCCAACTAGTTCCTTGGGCGCAAAGCCGTATCGGGTTACACCCTGGTTGCAGCTGGTGATGATTCCATGCAGGTCAGCGGTAAAGACCGCATCCTGCAACTGGTCCAGAATGCCCGGCTGAAGAGCGTGTGCAAGACCGGCGTCGCCCGCCCGGGAGGAGCTATCGCAAGCCCGGCTCCTAGTTACGGATTTCTGCGCTCTCTCCGCTGGCGGAGTCTTCGATGAAATGGGCATTTCTCTGTCGTTGGCTAAAGGGGAGTGTGACTGTTACGTTTCGACCGGCGTATCCACAAACTTCAGCTGTCGACTACGGGCAATTACAAATACGCGCCCTTCTCCATGATGCTGCCACAACCCCACTCAATTCGTGGGATGGTTCAGTACTGACCCGCACACTAAAGTAACCACGTCATACGTTTATCGAGAGTTGCACCTGGCGTGGGCTTTTTATCTCGCGCGCTGTCTACTGCTACTTTCTACATCTGCAGTTACCTCGGTAAGTATTTGATTCTCCAGATACTGAACTACCATCCGAGAAATGCTGCCGTGGAAAATGCTCCTCTGGAAAATCGCACGGCACCTTGGGGCCATCGTCGCGCTCGTCTTGCTGGGCGGACTGCTTTCGGCCACTCTGGTGCGCCTCGCTCCCGGCTTCGATGCCGACGAACGCGAACTCGATCCCGCCCTGAATGCAGAAAGTGTGCACGCCTTGCGGCAGTCGCGCGCCGGGGAACACAACATTCTCAGCTTTTACACCGGCTACCTCCGCGGCGCGATCCACGGCGATCTTGGCACTTCTCACGCCCTCGGCCAACCCGTGCAGAGTCTTCTGCGCGAGCGCTGGCCCGTCACCGTGCGCGTGGCTGGCGTTGGCCTTTTGCTGGCGTGGCTTCTGGCCTCGACTCTTGCCTTCACCGCCTGCCTCTGGCGTGCCCCGGCTTTTGAAATTCTGGGGATTTCCGTCAGCGGCGCCTTCCTCTGTATTCCCGCGGCGGTACTGGCCTTGCTTTCGGTAATACTTAATGCTCCCGGATATCTTGCCATCGCCCTGATCGTGTTCCCCAAGATCTACCGTTATTCGCGCAACCTGCTCGCCAAGGCCTACGCTTTGCCGCACATCACCGCCGCCCGAGCCCGGGGACTCGGCGAAGCTCGCATCCTGGGCTGCCATGTGCTTCCCGTCGCCGGTCCGCAGATGATCGCACTCGCCGGCATCACTGTCAGCATCGCGCTGGGCGCCAGCATTCCCGTCGAATCCCTATGCGGGCTACCTGGAATTGGCCAACTGGCCTGGCAGGCGGCGCTTTCGAGAGATCTTCCCTTGCTGGTGAACCTCACCGTGCTGGTTACGCTGGTAACCTTGCTGGCAAACTCGGGGGCCGATGTAATGATCTACATGCTGAGCCCCCACGACGCATAAAGGGAGTAGGAACGCTGCATGAACCTGGCCCGCAAGCTGGCGTGTGTCGTGGTGGTCTCCGTGTGCGCGGTGTCGCTCGCCGCCAATTGGCTGGCCCCTGCCGGATACGCCAGGCAATTTCGCGAAGCCCCCAATGCGCCCCCTTCTCGTCAGCACCTGCTCGGCACCGACGAAATCGGCCGCGATCGTTTCGCGCGTGTGCTTTACGGAACGCGCATCTCGCTTCTGCTCGCTCCCGCAGCGGCTCTGGTCTCTACTGTGTTGGCCGCGCTGGTCGGCGGACTCGCAGGATACTTGGGCGGAATCTGGCTGCGACTCGCGCGAGGCTTCACTGACCTGTTCCTTTCGCTGCCCTGGCTATTCCTGCTGATCACGGTTCGAGCGCTCTTGCCATTGAATGTTTCTCCGCTGGTCTCGGTTCTGATTACGTTTCTCATCCTCGGACTGCTCGGTTGGGCCGCCTCGGCGCGCGTGCTTTCGACCAGTGCCGATGCTTTGCGTAACTCCGATTTTGTCTTGCAGGCGCGCGCCTCAGGCCTGCACGGCCCACGACTCTTTCTGATCCATGTTCTGCCCAACCTGAAGCCGGTCCTCTACGCGCAATTCTGGATATCGATTCCGGTTTTTATTCTGAGCGAGGCCAACCTCGGCATCCTCGGATTGGGCGTTGCCGAACCGCTGCCTTCCTGGGGAAGTCTTCTGCGTGAACTGGAAGGCTTGATTTCGTTCCGCGAAGAACCGTGGCGGCTGGTTCCGTTACTGCTGCTGATCGTTGTCTTGACGTCGTTTCAAACGCTCTTGTCGAGCGAGGAGGTACCTGCATGAGCATGACGATGACTGGTCGCCGTGCATTTCTACGACTTCTTCTCTATTGCGCTTTCCTCTCTCTGGCTGTGATCTCAGGCTCAGCCTTCGCGCAAAATGGCGGTGAGCTGCGCTTCTGCCTGCGCTCCGAGCCGAAGACTTTCGATCCGCTCCTGGTCGACGACGATTCTTCCCTCTCGATCCGCTATCTGACCGGTGGTGTGCTGGTGCGAGTCAATCGCCACACGCAAGAACTCGAACCCGAACTGGCCGAGTCGTGGAAACTATCGCAAGACGGCAAACAGATCACCTTCAAACTCCGCCCCAGCATTACATTCTCCGACGGTACCCCGTTTTCCTCCGAGGACGTTGCTTTCACCATGCAACGGCTCATGGATCCCTCACTTCACTCCTCGACCGGAGACGCGTTCCGCTCCGGCAGCGGCGCGGTCAGCACCAAGATCATTGCGCCGGACCAGATTTCCATCACCTTTCCCGCACCGATTGCTGGACTCGATCGCCTTTTCGATCAGGTTGCGATCATGTCCGCGCATTCTCCAAATCCAAAGAAGGAAGCGGCCGTGCTCGGGCCATTTATGGTTGCGGAATACAAAGCCGGATCGAGCGTGCTCCTGCGCCGCAATCCCAACTACTGGAAAAAAGATTCCCAGGGGCGCCGCCTGCCCTATCTCGATTCCATCCGGCTCGACATTCAATCGAATCGCGACGTGGAAATGCTGCGCTTCAAGCGCGGTGAACTTGACCTGATCAACGTCATCGACAGCGATTACTTCGACCGTCTGGCCGCCACTTCGCCGGGGCTCGCACACGATGCCGGAGCTTCACTCGATTCCGATTTCATGTGGTTCAACCAGGTAGCGACCGCGCCCATCCCCGAGTACAAGCGTGCCTGGTTCCGCTCCGCCAATTTCCGGCTCGCGATTTCTCAAGCCATCAACCGCGACGATCTGAGTCGCGTGGTCTTCAATGGTCACGCCCAGCCCGCCGTCGGCCCGGTTTCGCCGGCCAACAAATTCTGGTTCAACAGCAACCTCAAAGCCGAACCGTACCGTCCTGACGCCGCACTCCAACGCCTGCAAGCCGATGGCTTCCACCTGCAAAACGGGGCCTTATTCGATAAGAGTGGCAACCCGGTGGAGTTTTCCATCGTCACCAACGCGGGCAGCAAGCCCAGAGAGCGTATGGCCGTGATGGTGCAAGAGGATCTCACTAAGCTGGGCATCAAGGTCAACGTGGTGACGCTCGACTTTCCCTCGCTCATCGAGCGCATTTCGCAGAAATTCAATTACGAAGCCGCGATGCTCGGCTTCCGCAATGTCGACCTCGATCCGAACGGACAGATGAACATCTGGCTAAGCTCGGCCGAAAATCACGCCTGGAACCCCCAACAGAAATCCCCGGAAACCGCATGGGAAGCTGAGATTGACCGGTTGATGCGCGCACAATCTTCCGCTGCCGACCCGAAGCAGCGCAAAGGAAGCTTCGATCGAGTACAGGAAATCGTCGCCGAACAGGCGCCGTTCATTTATCTGGTCAATCAGAATGCGCTGTCCGCCGTCTCCAGTGCGGTGGAAGGAGCAAACCCAGGAATCCTTAGCCCGCAGACGTTCTGGAACGCCGAGCGCCTCACGCTGAACGCAAGCACGCGAGCGAGCCGATAACCCGGTTGATATCTATGTCAACTAAAATGCCGGATGCCTCCCGAAACCTGCTCTCAGCGCAGGTGACCGTGTGCTATCCCGGGAAAGCTCCGGTGCTCCGCGGAATCTCGCTTGAGATCGCGCGCGGCGAAGTAGTCGGATTGGTCGGCCAAAGCGGCTCAGGCAAGAGCACGCTCGCGCTGGCCATCCTCGGGTTACTCGGCCGCCAGCGCGCCATCGTAGAAGGCAACATTTTCTTCGAGGGCGCCGATATGCTGGCCATGCGCGAAGGGGAATTGCGCAGCTTGCGCGGACGCTCACTGAGCCTCGTGCTGCAGAGTCCGCTAGCCTCGCTCAATCCCGCGCTCCGAATCCGCACCCAACTACGGGAGGCATGGCGCGCGCATAGCGGTGGCGCGACTGCAGCGGAAGACTGCGATCGGGCGATCCAGTCCGCGTTGCAAAGCGTCAGCCTGCCGAGCGCTGAAAATGACCGAGACTTCCTGAATAAGCGGGCCTCCCAACTCAGCGTCGGCCAGGCGCAGCGCGTGCTGATCGCGATGGCCATCATGCACCGTCCTGCGCTTCTGATCGCAGATGAAGCGACCAGCGCGCTCGACGTGATCACGCAATCCGAAATTCTGGAATTGTTCGCGCGGCTGAATCGCGAGATAGGCATGTCGATCCTCTACATCTCGCACGATCTGCCTTCAGTCGCCGGCATTTGCCAGCGTATCGCCATCCTGCACGAAGGCGAGATCGTCGAGTGCGGCACGACCGAACAGATCTTCAGCGCGCCCGTCCACCCTTACACGCGCCGTCTGATGTCGGCGCTGCCGCAGCTTCCAGCGCGTCATGAGATTTCTATTGTAAGAGCCCAAGCAGCCGCGAGCGAATGACAGGCGGGTGCAATCCGGAGAAGCGTTCGAATACCGGTGGAGCTCTCTTATCGTTGGCGGTTTGTGAAAACGAATTTGCCTCCACTCCGCGCCAACTGAAAAGCCTTCAGCCCCGACATTTCTTTAGGGCTCTCTTGATCGCTCCACAGAAAAACGCGTCCCGGACCGTTCCACATCGCGGCCAGCGATTGCTGCGTTTCGAAGATGTGCGGCGCATCGGGAAACTTCGCGCCGAACCAGAGATTGCCGCTGGGCTCGTGTAGAACATGCACCGGAACGCCGGTGTAAAAATTCAGCGTGGATGCCTCGTGGTACTGGCCATCGATCACAATCACATCTCCCGGCTGAAACTCTTTCCGAATCGCTTCCGCAAGATCGTATGAAGAAAGAATTGGCGAAAACGTTGCGAAGGAGGAATGGATACAGGCCAGGAGAACAACCATCATCGCCACCAGAGCAATATTGCCGAGCCAGGGGCGCCCTTTCCGTCGCAGGAAATGGTTCAATCCCGTGCCAAGCAGGAGCGCGAGAGAGACTCCGAGAAGAGATCCGCGAAATGCCCCCAGAGCTCTCGGCGTCAGATCGAGCACGTGACCCAGGGAGAAGTTGTAGTCTTCGGGATTTTTCTTGAGCAGGTCTGCGAGTTCGGCTCCGCTAGGAGGTCGGTGAGAGACGGATAGTAAATACATTCCGACCACAAACCCCACCACACCCACGGCGAACATGATGCTGGACGAGATTCTTCCTGCGCGGCGATCGGACTCGCTCGCGGCCGGCGAGGATTCGCGTTCGAGCCAGCCGCCAACGAGAAGCGCGATGGCCGGCAAGGCGGGTATGGTGTAGTACTCCTGCCGGGTTGAGAAGCTGAAAAAGCCCAGGATGACGAGCGCCCACAACAGAAATAGAAAGTTGGCCGATTGCCTTCGATTGGATTTAGGATCAGGCAAGCTGCGGATTTGACGCCAGCGCACCGGCACATCACGAAGAGCTTGCGGCAGGAATGCGCTCCAAGGCACAAGCCACACCAGCAACAGTCCCCAAAAGATCGCGAGCGGAACTGTGTCGTATCCCGGAGGCACACGCTTCCCGAGGAATCGCATGACGTGCTCATTGATAAAGTAGACCCACAGAAAGCCGCGGGCCTCGCCTTGTGGTGGATTGCGCAGTGCTGCCAGCACATGCCACGGAGCAGCGATCGCGAAAAACACCAGCGTGCTGGAGAGCAAATGCAATTTCCGCAACTTGCGAAGATTCCCCGTTAGCAGCAGAAAGAGCCCGATTGCTCCTATGGGAAAAACCAGTCCGATCAAACCTTTGGTGAGAACGTTGAGCGCGCTTACTGCAGCAAATCCCCAGCACACAAGGCGCCCGGGTTGTTCCTCTTCCAATGCGCGGAAGAAAAAGTAGTATCCCAGCGTAAGCCACAATGTGACCATCACCTCAGGAATCAGGAAGCGCGTGAAGAGAAAAAGGCCAAGGGATGTGACCAGCGCGATCCCGGCATAAAGGCCGCCCGATTCGCCGTACACGTGCCGCCCCAGGCCATAGACCGCAAGGGTCAATGCCAGCACCGCGAGCATCAAGGGTAAGCGCGTGCTCCAATTGCTGATTCCGAAGATCTTGTAGCTGACCCCCAGGCTCCAGTACATCAGGGGAGCCTTCTCCAGGTAGCGCAGTCCGTCAGTGTAGAGAGTTACCCAGTCGTGGCGCTGTGACATTTCGCGCGCCGCCTCGGCGTGCACGGTGTCGACATCGTCGAGCAACGCGGGCCACGACAAGCCGACCATATAAATGACCGCCCAAAGCCCGACCAGTAATGCGACCGAAACACGCCAGTTCAAGCGAGAGCGAACTGGGCCATCCGCTGCTGGAGGACTTGCATCTTCAGTTGTCAAAGGGGGGAGATCGGGCGCGATACCGGAATTCATCGGAAATATTCTATCGCAACGTTGCTAGCGAGCCTTCAGGAGCGTCTCCACAACAGCACGCTGCAGCAACCCCATTAAATTCCATCAAAAGGATGGAGGGCGCCAAGGCTGCCAGACTGGCCTTCGTAGAGCGCCTCGGCGCCTGGCCCGACACATCGTCGAAGCCAAGGTAGTCGAGCGCGAGGTTGCAGAACGCGCCCCTTCAGCATTAGACTCAGGCGGGCTTTTCTATCCACGCGCCGGTAGGCAAAGAGTGCGGGCCCGGCGCGCGAAAACCGCTGAGAAACGAAGCGCTTCTCGCGGAGTCATCTTCACCCCTGTTATGTTATGGCTGCGTTCACGGTCAGAAATACGTTCAGTGTGACTCCGAGCGAGGCAGTTTCTCCGGCCTTGCCTCTGTCCAAGGAGTGCATTCTTTGATTATTGAATATGTGCTGTTAGCGATCGCGGTGATCGGAACTCTCACATCGACGATCGTATTTTTTCTGTCGGTCTTGGGATCTATAAAATTCCGGCGTTACCGCATCCGCGACCAGAAGACCTACGAAAAGTTCGCCGCGCAGTTGCCACCGGTGTCCGTTCTGAAACCTGTGCATCGGAATGAATCGCGGCTTAAGGAGAATCTGGAGAGTTTTTTCCGCCAGGACTATCCGCACTACGAAATCCTGTTTGCCGCAGACGAACCGGACGACCCTGCTATTCCGGTGATCCAGGAGATCTGCGTGCGTTACCCGAACATTCCCACGCGAATTCTAGTCACAGGCCAACCACCTTGGCCGAACGCACCCAACTATTGTTTTTACCGTCTAACGGCCATCGCGACGCATGACATCCTGGTTACGAGCGATAGCGACGTAGAGGTCGGAACAAATTACTTGCGAACAGTCGTGCCGCCGCTGCTCGATCCCAACGTTGGGGCAGTGACCTGCGCCTTCCGCGGGAAGAGCGCCGGAGGCGTTTGGGCGGACCTGGACGCCATCGGGCAGTCGGTCGAATTTACCGCCGGTGTCGTGATCGTCAATCTGCTGGAAGGTACCAAATTCGGTCTGGGACCGACAATCGCGCTGCGAAAAGACTCTATCGCGCGCATTGGAGGCTACGAAGCAGTCCGCGAGTACCTCTCGAACGATTTCGTCGTCGGCAACTTCATTCACAGAGCGGGCTTCGAGGTTGTGTTGTCGAGCGATGTCGTGGATCACGTGTCGCCCAAGATGTCATTCCGGCGAATGTGGGAACGGCAACTCCGCTGGGCGATGGGAACGCGCTACTCGCGGCCAAAAGGCCACCTTGGAACGGGACTCACTTTTGCGGTGCCCTACGGCATCCTCGGCCTGATCGCCGCGGTGCTGTTGGGCCATCCAATTCTCGGCTGGAGCTTATTCGCGGCCGCGTTGATCAACCGGATGGCGCAGTGTTGGATCGTAGGCTGGTGGGGCGCCGGCGATCCCGTCGCACGCCGTGCATTCCTGGCGTATCCCATCAGGGACCTCCACGGCTTTATCATCTGGTGCGCCAGTTACATGTCGAAAAGATGCCTCTGGCGCGACAACCGATATATGTTGCTCAAGGGTGGCAGATTGGTCGCGCGACGGGCCAACGGAACTCTGATTACGCCCGATCCGCCGCAGGGCGTGAGCATCTGATCCGGCTTTTCTCACATTCCTCTACGAAGAAAAATCCGGGGCGCGGATTCCCACGGGGTCAGGCTGCGGGAAACTCGCTAGTGAAATGCAGGCGCTGACGATGCTCGCGCCGCCCAGAGGGCTGCCGTAGCTCCAATCCTGCGGCATGGCAGGCGCCGTCGCCACCATGGGGAAACAGAGAGGTCGAGACTATCGCGCACGTCAGCACGCACAGCATGAGGCACATGTACCGCTCATGGCTTGACGCCGTGGGATCGCGGATTGCCATACAGCAAAAGCTGGTGCGGCACACGAATATTCGTCGGAATGGCCGAAGCGTGTGGGGAAAGTGGCACGTTTAGCCCTCAACGGTACGGAAGCGGCACGGGATGCTGGTCAAGTCCTTTGTCTTGGCGGAAGCGTGTGTGAGTCGAA
>Ga0209448_10000589_pt1 | contig 11776 bp, 10 predicted proteins | sample BogFormECP14_OM2_FD_188245 | JGI IMG/M metagenome (GOLD analysis project Ga0209448, IMG submission 188245) | Bog forest soil microbial communities from Calvert Island, British Columbia, Canada - ECP14_OM2 (SPAdes) (version 2) | ecosystem: Environmental > Aquatic > Freshwater > Wetlands > Bog ... | reverse complement strand
GGAGGGAACCGGCCTGCGCGCCGCTGCTGCGGCATGTGATCCGCAACTTGTTTTCGCTCCGGCGGACCGCTAAACGCATGGCCCACACCAGGAGGACTTGATGGGAGCGAATTTCGGCATCGCCGGCATGGACTGGCAGCAGCGCGTCAATTGGGACCGCCTGCGCAAGTACCGCATCGAGCGCGCCCGCGAGATGATGAAAAAGCACGGGCTGGGCGCCCTGCTCTGCATGTATGACGAAAACGTCCGCTACCTGACCGGCACGCTGACGCCGGGCTGGAACCGGCTCAAGCCCGGCCTGCGCTACGCCATGCTGTGCGGCGACGGCGCGCCGATCCTGTTCGAGCAGGGTGATCTTGGTTTTCAGATCGAGCGGCATTCGCCATGGATTCCGAAAGAGAACGTGCGTCACTCCTTCGCCTGGATCAAAGGCGCCGCGGGACCGGCCTCGACCCAGCAGGTCAACAAGTTCACCAAGGCCGTGTTGCAGGCGATGAAGGAAAACGGCGTCGCCGGCCAAAAGCTTGGCGTCGACTTCATCGACATCAACATGATCAACATTTTCAAGGAGAACAACATCAACTGGACCGACGGCATGAGCGCCATGATGGATGCGCGCGCCGTCAAGAGCGAGGACGAGCAGGAATGCTTCCGCATCGTCGGCGCCATCGGCGACGCGACGCATTGGGAATGCATGAAATTCCTGCGACCCGGCATCACCGAGAATCAGGTGACCGCGCATCTGATGCAATATCTCTACAACATTCCCGGCATGGAGGACGTCGAGGACGTCATCGTGTCGTCCGGCCCGAATACCTGGCCAAACTGGCGCAATTTCTCCGACCGCATCATCCAGCCCGGCGATATCGTATTCATGGATTTGGCGGCGCTGACCTGGAACGGCTACAAATCCTGCTATTACCGCACCTATTGCGTCGGCAAGGAGCCGTCCCAGGAACAGAAGGACACTTACAATACCGCGCTGAAGTGGCTCTACGACTCGATCGGCGCGGTGAAGGTCGGCGCCACCACGCGCGACATCGCACTGAAATGGCCGTCGGCGATGGAGACGTGGGGTTACGAAGACGAGGATCAGGCCGCCGCGAACTTATGGGGCCATGGGCTCGGCCTTGCCCAATACGATCCGCCGGTGATCTCGCGCATCTGGTCGCTCGATCACCCGGTTGAGATCAAAGAAGGCATGACGTTTGCGCTCGAGACCCAGCATGGAAAAAGATTCCATTACGGCGTGCGCATCGAGGAAATGCTGATCGTCAAGAAAGACGGCATCGAGATTGTCTCCAATTTCCCGGTCAAGCAGATCACCGCCGTCGATCCGCTGCCCGGCTACGGCGATCATGTGAAATGAATCTTTCCTCCCCTGAAAGGGGGAGGGCCGTTGTAACCGGCAGGCGCCGAGATGCACTCGTCCGCGTTCATCCTCCCTCTTTCCTCGCCCACGGCGACCGAGCCCGGCCGCGTCGGGCCGAAGGCGGCGAATCTTGCGGCACTGGCGCGTGCCGGCCTGCCGACGCCCGGCGGCTATTGCATCACCGCCGAAGCTTACTTGCGGCAAATCCAGCACCTCGAACTCACCGACGCGGTGCGCAGCTACGCCGCTGCCGATCAGCCCACGCAACGGCGCCTGGCGGTCGAGATCAGGCTCAAGCTTTATCAAAGCGATCTCGCGTCGGATTTGCTCGCCGACATTCTCAGCCCCTGGTGGAACGAGCCGAAGCCCGCGGCGGTGCGTTCCTCGGCGCTGATCGAGGATCGCGCCGATACGAGCTTTGCCGGCCAGTTCGAAAGTTTTCTCGGCGTCAGCGGGGATGCGGAATTTCTCACTGCGTTGCGGGCCTGTTGGGCGGCGTTGTGGACCACGAATGCGCGCCGGTATATGGCGCAACATGATCTCGATCCCGCCGACACCGCGATGGCGGTGCTGGTGCAGCCGCTGGTCGCTGCGCACGCCTCTGGCGGCGGCTTGAGCGAGACCGCCGACGGCCACATGTTGCTCAGCGCCACCTGGGGCCTTGGTTCGGCGATCGCCCAAGGCGAAGTCGTGCCGGATCGCATCATGCTCAGCCGCCAAGGCTTCGTCCGCAGCAACGAGGCTGGCCGCAAGCACCATCGCGAAGCGTGCGGGCATGGTAGCGGACCTGGTGAAGGCGTGATGCCGCAGGCCGTGCCGGAAGCGCTGGTGCGCGCGCCATGCCTTAAAGCCGGACAGGCCACCACGCTCGGGCGCCTGATGCGCAAGGCCGAGGATGTGCTCGGCATGCCGGTCGAGATCGAATGGGCGCTCGACGACACCGGCCTCAAACTATTGCAGGCGCGGCCGCTGCATGTCGCGCCCGCTTATGTGCCCGACGAGATCTGGCTCAAACATCCCGGCCTCAACGGCCATCCGGCCGGCATCGGCTGGGGCTCCGGCCGCGCCGTGGTGGTGAATTGCGAATGCGAATTGGCGCGCGTCGCGCCGGGCGACATTCTGGTCACGCGCGTCGCCGGGCCGGCGCTCAGTCATATTTTGCCGCGCGTGGCCGGCGTCGTCGCCGAGCTCGGCGGCTCGACCTCGCACCTCGCTTCGCTGGCGCGCGAGCGCGGCATTCCGATGGTGCTCGGCGTCAACGATGCGACCCTGCGGATCCCGGACGGCGCACAGGTTGCCGTCGACGGCGTCGCCGGCGTGGTGCGGTGGCTCGCCTGATGCCGAAAAAAGCCCATCGGGCCGCCGCGCGGCCGCGCATTTTCGTCACCCAGGCGGTGTCCGCTCATGCGCTTTCGCGCTTGCGCCAAGTGGCAAGCATCAAGGTTTTTCCGGATTCGAGCAAGATCATTCCCAAGCGCACGCTGATCGAGGCCGTGCGCAAGGCCGACATTCTGTTTTGCCTGCTGCACGACAAGATCGATCGCGCCGTGGTCATGGCCAATCCGAATTTGCGCATGATCGCGGCGCAGTCGATCACGCCGTCCAATATCGACGTCGCCGCAGCGACGGCGCGGCGCATCCCAGTGACCGTGACGGCGCCGATCACTACTGAAGCCACCGCCGATCTGAATTTCGGCCTGATGCTCGCGGTGGCGCGCCGGATGCTGGAGGGCGACCGCATGACGCGTGCCGGGAAATTCCCCGGCGGTCAATCGGCCCATCTGATCGGTGCGCTGGTCTTCGGCAAGACCCTGGGCCTGATCGGCGGCGGCGGCTTGATCGGCAAGGCCGTGGCGCGCCGCGCCCACGGCTTTGCCATGCGCGTGCTCTATTGGACGCCGTGCCGCAAACCGGACAGCGAAGAGCGCGAAGCCGGGCTCACTTACGCGCCGCTCGACCAATTGCTGCGCGAATCCGACTTCGTCTCGCTGCATTCGCCGCTGACCAAGGAGACCCGGCATCAGATCGGCGCCCGCGAGTTTGGCCTGATGAAGAAGACCGCGTTCATCATCAACACCGCGCGCGGCCCCATCATCGAGGAAGCGGCGCTGGTGCGCGCGCTGACGAAGAAACAGATTGCCGGCGCCGGCCTCGACGTCTTCGAGCATGAGCCCAAGGTCGATAGCGCCTTGAAGAAAATGACCAATGTCGTGCTCACCCCGCATCTCGGCAGCGCGACGCCGCAGGTGCGCGAGGACATGGCCAATATCGTGGTCGACAATATTCTCGCCTTGCTCGAAGGAAAGAAATTGCCGAACTGCGTCAATCCGCAGATATTCGCGTTATGACCATTGACCGCCAACCTTTGAATGCCGACCTTTGAACACCATGTGTCAAACGTCGTCGAGATCGCCGGGACAAGCCCGCGTCTGACGCGGAGAAAGAGAGCGCTGCATGTCCGGCCCCGTCATCGCCATAACCGACAGTCCGTTCCCCTCGCTTGAGCCGGCGGAGAAAGCGCTAGCGCGGCTTGATCCGCAATACCGCATGGCCAAGAGCACAGCTGCCGACGACATTCTCGCCGTCGCGCGCGACGCCGACGCCGTGCTGGTGACTTATGCCAAGCTCAACGGCGAACTGCTGCGGCAGCTGAAGAAGTGCAAGGCGATCGGCCGCTTCGGCCTCGGCGTCGACAATATCGACCTGCCGACGGCGAAAGAATGCGGCATCGCCGTCAACTACGTTCCGGATTATTGCCTGCGCGAAGTCTCCGATCACGCCATGGCGCTTCTTCTCGCGCTGGCGCGCAAGGTCACCTTGGCTAACAAGCTCGTGCAGTCCGGCCGCTGGGAAGTGCCGCCGATCGTGCCGTTGCGGCGGCTCGAAGGCCAGGTACTCGGCCTGGTCGGCTTCGGCAATATCCCGCGCGCGCTGGCGCCGAAGGCCAGGGCGTTCGGCTTGCGCGTCATCACTTACGATCCCTATGTCGTGAAAGACGCCGCCGACGCGGCCGGCGTCGAAAGCGTAAGTTTCGACGATCTCTTGGCGCGCGCCGATTTCATCTCGGTGCACGCGCCGCTGCAGCCGGCAACGCGCGGGCTGATGAACGCCAAGGCCTTCGCCAAGATGAAAAAGGGCGCGTTCCTGATCAATACCGCGCGCGGCCCATTGGTCGACGAGCCCGCGCTCGTCGCCGCGCTCGATTCCGGCCATCTCGGCGGCGCCGCGCTGGACGTAGTGACGACCGAGCCGCCCGCCAAGGACTCGCCGCTCATCGGCCGCGACAATGTGATCCTCACCCCTCACACCGGCTTCTATTCCGTCGAAGCGCTCGAAGAATTGCAGACCAAATGCGCCAGCGATGTCGCCCGGGTGCTGTCGGGCGAAAAGGCGGTTTATCCGATCAGTGCGTAAGCGGTAAAACGCTCAGCGCGATGTTTGCTTGCGCAGCGCCGCGACATCGCTCTCGGCAATTTTCGATTGCTCGCTGCCGAAGCGCGCCGTGACGTAGTTGGCGACTGCCGCAATTTCCGTATCGGAAAGAATGCTGCCGAACGCCGGCATTGAGACCACGCCCTGCGGCTCATGCCGCCGCGTGCCGGTGATGACGATCTGCGCCACATTCGTCGCCGTCGGATCGTTGACCGCGCGCGCTCCGGTGATGGTGGCAAAGGGCGTAATGGCGCTGACGCCGGTCCAGTTATGGCAACTGACGCAAGCCTCGGCAAAAATCTTCTTGCCGAGCGCGTCCGCGGTTGGGCCATCCCGCGGCGAGGCCGGAGCCGGCGGCGCCAGCGTTGCCGGCAGATCCGGCGACGCGACCGGCGGAACGCTTCTCACATAGCTGACGAGCGCATGGATGTCGGCCGGCGCGAGTTGGCTGAAGCTCTCATCCACCGCCTCGCCCATCGGCCCTGCCGCAGTGCCGCGCCCCAAAGCGTGGCCGCTCGACAGATACGCAAACACTTCATCGTCGCTCCAGGCGCCGATGCCTGTGCCCTTATCGGAGGTGATGTTGAAAGCGCGCCAACCCGCGGTCACCGCGCCGGCGAATTTCTTTCGATTGTCGAGCGCGAAAGCAAAATTGCGCGGGGTGTGACATTCGCCGCAATGCGCCAGCGCCTCGGCGATATAAGCGCCTCTGTTCCATTCGGGACTTTGCGAGGTGTTTGGCGCAAAGCGGGCGTCGGCGTTGAAGAGAAACGACCACGGACCCATGGCCCAGCGCTGATTATACGGAAAGGTCAATGTGTCCGCTCGATTGACGGAATGCGCCGGCGGCAGGCTGAACAAATAAGCTTTGATCGCCAAAGCGTCGGCGTCGGTCATAGTGCTATAGGACGGATAGGGCATTGCCGGATAAAGTCGCGTGCCGCCCTTGCGTATCCCGCCCTGCACCGCATTGAGGAAATCCTGGTCACTGTAGTCGCCGATCCCGGTTTCCTTGTCGGGCGTAATATTCGTCGAATAGAGCGTTCCGAACGGCAGCGGGATCGCAAGCCCCCCGGCATAGGCTTGGCCGCCGGGCCCAGTGTGGCAGACGGCGCAATCGGCGGCGCGCGCCAGATACTCGCCGCGTTTCACCACATCCGCGTTAGCCAGACTGGCGGGAACGCCGGTCGGATTGGCGTCTTTGTAATCGGACAAGGCGACCGTGGAGCCGCCGGCAAATGCCATCGGCCGGGGGTTGAGCTGCCGCCAGGCGAGCACGGCGGCGACGATCAAAATGAGCAAAATTACGATGCGTGTTCTGCGCATGACACTCACGCCTTGTTGGCAACGGCAAGCGCTTTGCGGTCGATCGGCAATCGGCGCAACGCAATTCCGGTGGCGGCATAGATGGCGTTGCGCAATGCCGGCGGACCCGCCGTCGCGCCGGTCTCGCCGATGCCGCCAGGGTCCTCGCTGCTTTTGATGACGTGGACTTCGATCTTCGGCACTTCGTCGATGCGGAGCATGCGGTAGTCGTTGAAGTTCGACTGCTGCACGCGCCCGTTCGCGATGGTGATCTCGCCGTAGAGCGCCGCGGTCAGACCGAAGATCAGCCCGCCTTGCAGCTGTGCGACGATGGTATCGGGATTGACCGCGATGCCGGTATCCACCGCCGACGTCACGTTGCGGAGATGCACCTCGCCGTGCTCGTCGACTTCGGCCTCGACCACAGTGGCGATGAAACTGCCGAACGACGGCTGCACGCTGACACCGCGGCCTGCCCGCGCCGGGAGCGGCTGGCCCCAGCCGGACTTCTCCGCAACAAGTTCGAGCGCGGCTTTGAGGCGAGGATTGCCGTTGAGCATGCTGCGGCGGAATTCGACCGGATCCTTGCCGGCCTTACGCGCCAATTCGTCCATGAAACATTCGGTGGCGAAGACGTTGTTGTTCGGCCCGACGCCGCGCCAGAAGCCGGTCGGCACTGCCGGCGGCTCGGCGCGCACATATTCGATCAGGCGGTTGGGAATGTCATAGGGCATGTCGACCGCGCTATCGACCGCGTCGATATCGATGCCGCCCTGGAAGACTGGCGGAATCCAGCGCGCCATGATCGCCGAACCGGAGATGCGGTATTTCCAGGCGGCGATCTTGCCGTCCGACAAAGTCGCGGCAATGACGTCGCGATAAACCGGGCGGTAGATGTCGTGCTGGATATCCTCTTCACGGGTCCAGACGACTTTCAGCGGCCCGCTGACTTGCTTGGCGATACGCACGGCGCTCACGGCCATGTCGGGTTCGAGCCGTCGCCCGAAGCCGCCGCCGAGCAGGTGATTGTGAACCGTCACTTTTTCGATCGGCAAACCCGCGGCCTGTGCCGCATACTGCTGCACCCGCGAGACGACCTGCGTGCCGATCCAGATTTCGCAGGAATCCGGCGTTACCTGAAGCACGCAGTTCATCGGCTCCATGGTCGCGTGCGCGAGGAACGGCAATTCGTATTCGGCGTCGAATCTGTCGCCCTGCGCCAGTCCTTTGGCGATGTCGCCGACCGATTTCGCTACCACGCCGTCTTTCTTGCTGGCGGCGCGCAGGTCCTCCCAGATGTCGGCCGAACTGATCTTGGCGTTCGGTCCGTCGTTCCAAGTGATGTTAAGAGCGTCGAGGCCCTTCTTGGCGGCCCACATGTGATCGCCGACGACGGCGACGATGTCATCGAGAACAACGATCTGCCGCACGCCCGGGACGGTTCTCGCCGCCTTGTCGTCGACCTTCGCGACCTTGCCGCCGAAAACCGGGCTCGCGGCAATTGTCGCAAATTTCATTCCGGGCAGCATCGCGTCGATGCCGTAGATCGCTGAGCCATTGACCTTGCTCGGCGTATCGAACCGCTTGAGCGGCTTGCCGATCAGCTTGAAGTCCTTAGGATCCTTGAGCTTAGGGTCTTGCGGGACGGGAATAGCTGCGGCCGCGTCGATGAGATCGCCATAAGCGAGCGTGCGGCCGCTCGCCGCGTGACTGACCGTTCCGTTCGACGCCGCGCAACTCGCCGGATCGACCTGCCATTGTTGCGCCGCAGCCTGCACCAGCATGGTGCGCGCCGCGGCGCCGGCTTGGCGCAACGGTTTCCAGAACGCGCGAATGGAATTGGAATTGCCGGTGACTTGGATGCCGAAAATCGGATTGGCGTACAGCTTGTCGTTGGGCGGCGCGTGCTTAAGTTCCACTTTGGCATAATCGGCGTCGAGCTCGTCGGCGAGAATCATCGCCACCGCCGTATAGACGCCCTGCCCCATCTCCACCTGCGGCATGACCAGCGTAGTCTTGCCGGCATGATCGATGCGGATGAACGTATTCGGCGCAAATTTCCCGTCCGTCGTGTCCGGAGCTTGTTCCGGCTCGTTCGCGGCACGGACCGGCAGATGAAAGCTGAGCGTGAATCCCGCCGCCAAGCCTGCTTTGAGGAGGACGCGGCGTGAAGGCGTGCGCGCAATGTTTTCGATTCTGGACATCGCCGCCTCCCTTAAACTTCGCCCGCGGCGCGTTTGATCGCCTCGCGGATGCGCACATAGGTGCCGCAGCGGCAGATATTTCCGGCCATCGCGGCGTCGATATCGGCGTCATCGGGCCGCGGCGTGTTCGCCAGCAATGCGGCCGCCGACATGATCTGGCCGGACTGGCAATAGCCGCACTGAATGACTTCGAGATCGAGCCACGCCTTCTGAACTTTGGCGCCGGCATCCGTTGCGCTGATGCCCTCGATCGTGGTGACGGCCTGATTGCCGATCGCGCCGACGGGCAAGAGGCAAGAGCGCACCGGATTGCCGTCGATGTGAACCGTGCAGGCGCCGCATTGCGCGATGCCGCAGCCGAATTTCGTGCCGGTCATCCCGAGCACGTCGCGCAGAACCCAAAGCAGCGGCATGTCGTCGGGAGCGTCGAAAGTCTTGCTTTCGCCGTTGATCCTGAGAGTTGTCATGAGAGTCTCCACTCACAATTGGCACCGCGAGCCGCCGCGCGCAGTGACCTTCCGGTGCCAAATCAAGATATCGAAACGGTATCGGCCGAATTCAACCTCCCTTTAACCCGCGGAGGGAAATCAACTTATTCGATCAACGTCTTAGCAAAGCCGGGGCGTCTACCAACGCCGGCCCCAGCGGGCCCGCGGGCGCCAACCGCCGACCAGACGAAGAATGAATAAGAGCACAACCGCGCCAATGAAGGCGTTTATGATCAGCGCGACAATTCCCACACCGAGATGAATGCCAAGCTGCGGCAACAGCCAATCGCCGATAAAGGCGCCAATCAGGCCGATGATCAGGTCACCGATCAGGCCGAAGCCGCCGCCTTCCATCACCCGGCCGGCCAGCCATCCGGCGATAATTCCGACGACGAGAATGACGAGGAGGCTTTGATTGGAAAGGTGCATGGCCGTTTCCTTACGATGACTATCGCTGGCTAATGCGCCGCGATTTCAAGAGTTCCCGATGCTAGCAAACACGTTTGAACTTTGCATTGTCTGAATCGCGCCAGTCTTTAGGGCTTCTTTTCAACCACCGGCCAGATGCGGGCGCCGACGAACGGCGATCCGGGCGCATGGATGGTGTAGCGCACGACGCGTCCGGTCCATTCGTTCGGATCGGCGCTCAGCGATTCGTGCGGCTCTTCAAAGCTCTTCAAGCGATCTTCCAGCGATGTGAACTCGTAAAGGATGGCGTGCTTCGCCCAGCCGGCAACCGACAACAGCTTGCGCGCTCCGACGCTGCCCGGCATTTGCGCCATATAGGGCAGGCGATATTGCGCGTACCACTGGCCGAGATCGAACTCCTCTTCGAGGCTGCGAACACGGAAGCTGCCCATCTGAATGGCCGGCGCCGGCGTCGTGCCGGGCGGATGCTGCCATGCCGCCGGCCCGCTGACCCGCGTCTCTTCGGAAAAAATCGCGGTGCGGACGCCGCGTCGCATCGCCAGCATTTCCCGGAACTGCCACGAGGTTTCAGGCTCCAGCACCGACGGCGCCAGGAAAACATGCGGCGACGGCGCACCGACCAGCATGAGAAACTGGGTGCCGTTGCCGATGTCTTCATCGGGCCGCGTCAAGATGCTTTGCCCAAGGTGGCGCATCGCTTCCCCGCCCACTTCATTGCGGTAATGCGCCACCCAGGCATAGCCGGGCCGCTGCTTCAAAGCCGGAAGATAGTCGGCGTGCAGCCAGTTGAGGAAACGATCGCGGATGCCGTCCTCAAGGTCGTACCATGTCGCCCAGATGCCAACGTCCATGTTGTCGCCGAGACTCCGACTTAAACGGCTGCCGCCTTACTTGATCGCCTGCGGATTGATCGGCGAACCGGTGCCGCCGGTGATGATGAGCGGGGGGCCGCAAAAGAAGAATTCGTAGACGCCGTCCTCATCGCAATCTTCCGCTAGTTCCTTGAGATAGAAAATCTCGCCCATGCAGAGACCCATGGCGGGGATCACCACCCAGTGCCAGGGCTGGTTGGCGTCCTTGGTCTCGTTCGGCCGCACTTCGACGCCCCAGGTGTCGGTGCAGATCGCGGCGATTTCCTTCTCCTGGCACCAGTAGCAGTTTTCGAATTTGACGCCCGGCGCGTCACCGCCGGCATAGCCGCCCCATTCGCCCTCCTCGAGACAGCGCTCCATCTGTCCGGTGCGAATGATGACGAAGTCGCCGCGCCCGATCGAGACGTTCTGGTCCTTGGCGCATTTGTCGAGTTCGTCATTGGAAATGCTCTCGCCGTCCTTCATCCACTTCACGCCGCGAAAGCGCGCGATGTCGAGCAGCACGCCGCGGCCGACCATCTTGTTCTTGGAGTGCTCGATGCCGAGCACGTTGAGACCCTTGGAATCGATCAGCCTCGCGTCATAGCCGTTATAGGCCTTGTCCTTGTAAAACACGTGGCCCAGTGCATCCCAATGCGTGGCGCCCTGCACGCACAGCATTAGCGTGTCGTCGGCGTAGCGGATCTTGTTCCAGTCCTGGCGTTCGGCGACCGCATCGGTGCCGGTCGCCAGCATCTGGTGGATCGGATTGAAGCGGCCGCCGAACAGGCCGTTCTGCGGACCCTTGGCGTCGAGCGGAATGCCGAGCGCGAAAACCTTGCCGGTACGGATCAGGCTTGCCGCCTTGACGATATCCTGCGGCGTGACTTGGTTGAGCGTCCCGATCTGGTCATCCTTGCCCCAACGGCCCCAGTTCTTGAGTTTCTCAGACGCCTCGGCGACCGCCTTGCTGTCGACCTTGATATCCATCGTCCCCTTCCCTGGTATCTTCACAAGTTCCCGCAACGGTTGATGGCTGCGGGGCTACGCTGTCAGTCTGGCACAAATATTCCGCATCGTGCGCGGAATAATTTTGGGCTATTGCGTTTTAAAACAACGGACAGAATGAGAGAGGAAAAGACGATGACGAAAGGCCGCACTATGACCGCCGTTGCCGCAATGCTGCTTGCGGTCGTCGCTGCGCTGACGGGGCCATCCGTTACGCCGGCGGCATCGGAAACGATCGTCGACAAATGGGCGTCAGTGCCGGCGCCCCCGCCGCCGACGCTGAAACCCGTGACCGTCGATCCGAAAACCACCGCGCTTCTGATGCTCGATTTCATGAGCCAGAATTGTGGGAAGCGGCCAGCCTGTATCGCCAGCCTGCCGACCATGAAGAAGCTGCTTGCCGACGCGCGGGCCGCGAAAGTGCCGGTGGTCTACAGCATTATCGCCAATTCGACGACCGCCGACGTCATGCCGGACGTCTTGCCGCTGCCGGACGAGCCCTGGGTGCAAGCAGGACCCGATAAATTTCTCAACACTGACCTCGCCAAAATCCTCAAGGACAAAGGCATACAAAGCGTGATCGTCACCGGCACGGCCTCGAACGGCGCCGTGCTCTTCACCGCCGCGGGCGCGGCGTTCCGCGGGTTGAATGTGATCGTGCCGGTCGACGGCATGTCGGCCGTCGAT
>Ga0209448_10000588_pt1 | contig 11778 bp, 12 predicted proteins | sample BogFormECP14_OM2_FD_188245 | JGI IMG/M metagenome (GOLD analysis project Ga0209448, IMG submission 188245) | Bog forest soil microbial communities from Calvert Island, British Columbia, Canada - ECP14_OM2 (SPAdes) (version 2) | ecosystem: Environmental > Aquatic > Freshwater > Wetlands > Bog ... | reverse complement strand
AGAAGGGCGGCCGTCTCCTCTGGGAGATCGACGCCCGGGTCGTCGACCTCATCCCGAACGGGGCGGCCGGCCTCGCGGTCGGGCTGTCGAACGTCTCCGCGTGGTTCGACCGGACGTTCGTGGACGGCGCCGTGAACGGCGTCGGAAATTCCTTTCAGGCCGCGTTTCGCGGCATGCATCGCGCCCAGACCGGACGCACCCAGAACTATGCGCTGACGATGGCCGTCGGCATCTTCGGCTTCGTGTGCCTCTATCTCCTGTTGACGTGAAGGACGGCGAATGAACGGACTCCTGTCGCTCCTCATCTTCCTGCCGGTCGTCGGCACGCTCGTCGTGCTCTTCGTACCGCGCGAGAAGCCCTCGGTCATCAAGTGGGTCACGACGCTCTTCGCGGGCGCCGAGTTCCTGCTCTCTCTTCCCCTCTGGACGTTCACCGGCTTTCGCCGGTCCGGGGACTTCTTCTTCCGCGAGAATCACGACTGGATCCCCTCTCTCGGCGCGAAGTACTCGCTCGGCGTGGACGGCATCGCGGCGCTCCTGATCCTTCTCACGACGCTCCTCTCCTTCATCTCCGTCTATTCGTCGTTCTCGGCGATCACGAAGCGCGAAAAGGAGTACTACGCGTTCCTGCTCCTCCTCGAGACAGGCATGATCGGCGTCTTCTGCGCTTTGGACTTCTTCCTGTTCTACGTGTTCTGGGAAGTGATGCTCGTGCCGATGTACTTCCTCATCGGCATCTGGGGCGGGCCGCGCAAGCTCTACGCCGCGATCAAGTTCTTCCTCTACACGCTCGCGGGCTCGGTCGTCATGCTGCTCGCGATCATCGCGCTCTACTTCTTCAACACCTCGGGCTTCCTGTGGTGGAAGGGCCTCGGCAACCCGCCGACGTTCGACATCGTCCACTTCCAGACGATCGCCTCCTCGATTCCCGGGGACCTGCAGCTCTGGCTCTTCTGGGCCTTCTTCATCGGCTTCGCGATCAAGGTCCCGATGTTCCCGTTCCACACCTGGCTCCCCGACGCCCACGTCGAGGCGCCGACGGCAGGCTCGGTCATCCTCGCGGGCGTCCTCCTGAAGATGGGAACCTACGGGTTCCTCCGCTTCTCGCTGCCCCTTTGCCCCGACGCCATCTTCTCGGACGCGCGCTTCCTCGGGCTCACGACCGTCGGCTGGGTCGCGGCCCTGTCGATCGTCGGCATCGTCTACGGATCGATGGTCGCGATGGTCCAGAAGGACATGAAGAAGCTCGTCGCGTACTCCTCGGTCGCGCACCTCGGCTTCGTCATGCTCGGCCTCTTCGCGCTGAACAACGCCGGCATCCAGGGCGGGATCCTGCAGTCCATCAACCACGGGCTCTCGACGGGCGGCCTCTTCCTCCTCGTCGGGATCGTGTACGAGAGGACGCACACCCGCATGATCGTGGATTACGGCGGTCTCTCCGGCGTCATGCCCATCTACGCGATGCTCTTCATGGTCATCCTCCTCGCGTCGATCGGGCTGCCGCTCCTGAACGGGTTCGTCGGCGAGTTCACGATCCTCACGGGAGCGTTCCTCGCGGACTGGCGCTGGGCGGCGTGGGCGAGCCTCGGCGTCATCCTCGGGGCCGCCTACATGCTGTGGCTCTACCAGCGCGTGTTCTTCGGTGAGCTGACGAACGAGAAGAACAAGGGCCTCAAGGACGTGAATCTGCGCGAGATCCTCACGCTCGCGCCCCTCATCGCGGCGTGCTTCTGGATCGGCCTCTACCCGAAGCCGTTCTTCGAGATGACGGCGAAATCGGCCGAGAAGATCGTGGCGACCGTCTCGGCGCCGGGCCTGCGCCGCGCGGCCCGGGAGGCCGCGCCTCGCCTGGCCGGCCCGAGCGCGCCCGGCGCTCCTTCCGCCGGCGCGGCGGCCACCGTCGCGGAGGTCAAGTAGGCCGTGCCTTTTCCCGCCGGCGACACGCTGCTCATCCTGCCGGAGCTGTTCCTGACGGTGGCCGCGTCGGTCGTCCTCCTCTGGGCGACGTTCGTGAGCCATTCGAAGGATCGCGTCCTCGCCCTTTTCTCCGTCGGCGCCCTCGCCGCTACGGGGCTGCTCCTGTTCGTCTCCGCGCGGCTCGCGGGAGCTCTTCCCCGGAGCGCGTTCGGCGGGATGTTCGTGATGGACCGCTTCGGCCTGTACTTCAAGGGGATCCTGCTGCTCGTCGGGATCGTGACGATCCTCTACTCGCTGCGCTTCGTCGGCGTGTCGCCCTATCCGGGCGGCGAGTACTACGGGCTGATTCTCTTCTCGACGGTCGGGATGCTCTTCATGGCCTCCGGAACGCACCTCGTCTCGATCGTGGTCGCGCTCGAGCTCATGGCGCTCTCGCAATACGTCCTCGCGGGCTATTTCAAGCGCGAGACGAAGTCGCTCGAGGCGTCCGCGAAGTACTTCGTGCTCGGAGCGTTCTCGTCCGGCATCCTCATCTACGGAATCTCGCTCGTCTACGGCGCGGCCGGGACGCTCTCTCTCGCGGGGATCGCGGCGGCCTTCACGGCGGCGAAGCCGACGGCGTTCCTCGTCGTCGGCATCATCCTCGTCGCCTGCGGCATGTTCTTCAAGATCGCGTCGGCGCCCTTCCACGTGTGGGCCCCGGACGTTTACGAGGGCGCGCCCACGCCGATCTCGGCGTTCTTCGCGGTGGGGCCGAAGCTCGCGGCCTACGCGATCTTCGCCCGCGTTTTCTTCGTGGGTTTCGGTCCCCGTGCCGGCGACTGGTCGGCGATCATCGCGGCCTCGGCCGCCCTCACGATGGTCGTCGGGAACGTCGGCGCGCTCATGCAGACGAACGTCAAACGGCTCCTCGGCTACTCGTCCATCGGACACGCCGGCTACGCGCTCCTCGGCCTTCTGGCCTACGGGGACTCGAGCGGCATCGGGCTCTGGTCGATCCTCGTGTATCTGCTCGCGTACGCATTCATGAACCTCGGGGCCTTCGGCCTCGTGATCCTTCTGGAGGCGAAGGGCTACGCGGGCGAGAGCGTGGACGACTTCAACGGTCTGTCGAAGAGGAACCCGTGGGCTGCGGCCGCGATGCTCATTTTCCTGCTCTCTCTCGCCGGCATTCCGCCCACGGCGGGATTCGTCGGGAAGTATTTCCTGTTCTCGGCGGCGATGAAGGCCGGCTGGTTCTGGCTCGCGCTCCTCGCGGTGCTCATGTCCGCCGTCTCGCTCTTCTACTACTTCCGGATCGCGCGTGCGATGTATCTCGTCGAAGGAGAGGGCACGCTCCATTGGCGCGAGGAGCCGGCCGTCTCCGCGGCGATCGCGCTCTGTGCGGCGGGGACGCTCGCGATGGGAATCCTCCCCGGGCCGTTCGTCCAGTTCGCCCGCACGTGTCTCCTGCCTTTCGGGCCGTGAGCGACGAACAGCCTCGGGGCGGTCCGGAGTCCCGGCGGTTTTTCGGCGACGTCCTGACGTTCGGCTGGGTGCTGCCGGCGGCGATCGCGGCGGGCGCGGGGCTCGGCTATCTCGCGGACCGGCTCCTCGGATCCTTTCCGGTGCTCACGGCGACGTTCGGCGTTCTCGGCTTCGTCGCGGGCCTCCGGCAGATCTATCGCGAGTCGGGGACGCTTGCCGGCGGGGGCAAGGGACCGCGGGAGTGACGCGGGAAGCCGTTCCGGCCTCCTCCTGGCCGGATCCGGGCTTTTTCCGGCTGGCGACGATCCTCGGGCTTCTCGGGGCTCTTGCGCTGGCGGCGCTCGGCAGGTTTCAGGCCGCCCTCGCCTTGACTCTCGGGGCGGCCGTGGCTATCGTCTCGGCGCTCTGGCTGTCGGATCTCGTCGGTCGCTTCAAGGCGCCCGCACCGGGTGCGCCAGCCCGATTCGACTGGAAATTCGGGCTCAAGGCCGTTCTCCGGTATGCCTTCGTCGGTCTCGTCCTCTGGGGAGCCGTGCGGGCGCTGCCGGCCGACGTCCGCTGGGTCGTCGCGGGCCTCTCGACGGTGGTCGCCGCCGTGGTGATCGACGGGCTCCACGACCTCCTGGCCGGACGCCGGAGCGGGACGGGCGCGGCCCATTGAGGGCGGAGACGACGTGCATCACGAGCATTCGATATTCTTCAGGCTCTTCAACGCCCTCCTGACCCGCCTCCTCGGGCCCGTCGAGAGCGCGCCGGCGTGGTGGCGCGACGGAGTCGCGGTCGGCGGCTTCCATGTGGGCGGGATCGCGCCGCGCGGAGAGCACGGTGATCTCCTCGGCTGGATTCCGGACCACGTCGCCATGTCGATCGTCGTCCTCCTCTTCTGCGCGGTGTTCTTCGTCCTCGCGTCCCGGACCTACCGCAAGGACGCGCCCGGCACCGTGCAGAACGTGCTCGAGGTCTTCGTGGACTTCCTGCGCGATGTCATCAAGGAGAACATCCCGCACGGCGGGGAGAAATACCTGCCGCTCGCCGGCGCGTTCTTCTTCTTCATTTTTCTGTCCAGCTTCTGCGGGCTCTTCTTCTTCCTGCAGCCGCCGACGGCGAATCTGAACGTCACGTTCGCGCTCTCGATCACGTGCTTCATCTTCTTCAACGCCGCCGGGATCAAGGCGCACGGGCTCTTCGGCTACCTCAAGCACTTCCTCGGCCCGATGCTCGTCCTCGCGCCGCTCATGTTTCTGATCGAGATGATCGGCATCTTCGCGCGCGCGCTTTCGCTCTCCATGCGTCTCTACGGAAACATCTTCGGCGAGCACACGGCCACCAGCATTTTTTCGAACCTCGTTCCGATCGTCGTGCCGTGGCCGATGATGGCGCTGACCATCTTCACGGCGCTGCTGCAGGCGTACGTCTTCACGCTCCTGACCGCCGTCTACCTGGGCGGAGCCACCGCCCACGAGCATTGAGTTCCCCGAGTCGAGTTTTCCGATCACGAAAGGAGCCCCCGACATGTCCAAGCGAATCCTCCCGGCCGGCGCCCTCACGGCTCTGGCCCTCCTCCTCCCGAATCTCGCCTTCGCCCAGGAAGCCGTGAAGGCCGGCGGCGGCGCGGGCTGGGGCCACCTCTCGGCCGCGATCGCGATCGGCCTCGCGGCGTTTGGCGGCGCGATCTCCCAGGGCCGCACGGCGGTCGCCGCGTGCGAGGGCATCGCGCGAAATCCGGGCGCGGGCGGCTCGATCCGGGCCATGGCGTTTCTTGCGCTCGTCCTCATCGAATCGCTCGTCATCTACGCCCTCGTCATCGCCTTCGTCATCAACGGCAAGTAAGTCTCTTTTCTCCAGAGAGATGCCTTCGAGGGCCCCGGCTTTCCGGGGCCTTTTTCATGCCGCTGAAGCCGAACGGGGGCGGTTTACGTATTGCATAGGGAGAAGCTGGAGTCGGAGATGGCCGTTTTCGCACCGCAGAAGTCCTCCTCGTCCCCCTCGTCCTGGAACTTCAGGAGCGGCGAGCTTCCCTATGCGGACGCCCTGTACGGGTCCGCCCTCCGGCTGACGCGAAATCGGCAGGAAGCCGAGGATCTCCTGCAGGAGACGTATCTCAAGGCGTTCGCGCACTACGACGGATTCACCGAGGGGACGAATCTCAAGGCGTGGCTCTTTCGCATTCTCAAGAACGCCTTCATCAACGGCTACCGCCATTCGAAGGCCGGCCCGAAGGAGGTCGATCTCAGTGCGGGCGGGGACGAGGCTCTCGACGCCGCGGGCTCGAAAGCGCGCGGGGCCGAAGCCGGCTCCACTCCCGAGGAGAGCCTGCTGGCCGCGGCGCTCGATCGGGGCGTCGCAGACGCGCTCGCGGCGCTGCCCGAGGACTTTCGCCTCGTCGTCGAGCTCGTGGACCTGCAGGATTTCTCCTACCGCGAGGTGGCTGACATCCTGGAAGTGCCGCTCGGCACGGTGATGTCCCGTCTCTATCGGGGTCGCCGGCTGCTCGAGTCGGCGCTCCTCGAATACGGCCGCCGCCGCCATTATTTCGGCCCGGACGATCCCAAGAGGACGCGCCTCGCCGCGGGAGGTCCGGGCTTGCCCCGAGGCCGGGGGAGCCCCGATCCCGTCACCCTGTCGGAATACCGGCGCCGCCGCGAACGTTAGACGCTCCGGGCGAGGTGACGATGGATTGCCGGACGGCGAGCCTCCTGATCGAGGCTTACCACGACGACGAGCTGGAGCTCGTGGACGCGGCACACCTCCTCGCGCACCTGGAAGGGTGTCCGGCGTGCCGCGACCGCTGCGAGGAGGCTGGAAAGCTCCGGGAGACGATGAAGACCTGTCGACCGGTGGACCGGTGCCCGGAGGAGCTCGCCCGGCGCCTCGCCCGGCGCCTCGACGCGCGCGTGAAACGGCGGCGAGCCCTGCCGCGCTCCGCCACGATCGTGTTCGCCGCGGGCTGCGGGATCGCCGTGGGATGGGCTGCCGTGCGGCTCCGGATTCCGGCCGGGCGCGGCCTCGCGCTCGCGAGCGCGGTCGAGCGGGTCGAGGGAGAGGTCGTGTGCCTGCGCTGCGCGATGGGCCGCGCCCTTCCCGGCTCGCGGCTGGAGGGAACGCCCCATCGGCCGCTCCTCCTCACGTCGGACGGAAGGCTCTTCGTCGTGCGCGTCGGGAGCCCGGCGAGCGCCCGCCTCGAAGCGGACGGGCCGGTGCGCCGGCACGTCGCCGTCATGGCCCGCCTCGACGATTCGAGCGGCACGGCCGACGTGATCGACGTTCTCTCCGAGTCCGCCGGGGCGTCTTCCGTGTCCCCGGCGGTCGCGCACTAGGCCCGCGGACCTACGCTCCCGGAGAGGCGGCGGGCGGGCTCAGGCGCTTTTCGAAAAGGATCGATTCGCGCGTGCCTTCCCCGACCGCGACCGGAACGAGATCGACGACGCGGAATCCGTAGAGCCAGAGAAGGTGCGGGCCGGCCGGCGACGCCGCGAACGAGCGCGCACGGAGGACGGACCGCCTCCCCTCGCGGCATACCTCGACGCCGCGAAAGAGCAGCTCGCGGCCAACGCCTCCGTTCCGTTCGGACGCGTCGACCATGAGCCAGTCGAAGTGCGCGGCGTGAGGATCGACGGTGTCCCCGGTGACGAGGAGAACGCCCACGAGCCGCCCGTCGCGCTCGGCCGTCAGCAGGACGTCGCGGTCCGCGTCGAACGTGGACGCGTGGACCGCCACGTCGGTCCGGAGGACCGCACAGACGTCCCGGTCGTACTCCTCCGAGACGACGCGCTCGAGGAAGGCCCGGGCCGCGACGAGCCCGTCGGTCTCCCGGCGCCGATAGACGACGTCTCCTGGCATCACATTCTGTCCGGAATGGGGACCCCGAGAACGCCGAGAAGGTCCGCGAGATGGAGGGAGACGATCTGAAGGGCGGCGCGCCGCGCCCGTCGCGTCGTCTCGTCCTTCTCCTGCACGATCGGGTGCGTGTGATACAGGTGATGAAAGCCCGCCGCGACCGCGAGCGCATGCCGGACGAGGAGCGACACCTCGAGCGATTCGGCCACCTTCTCGAGCGTGTCGAACGTGCGGGAGCATGTCCTCACGACGTCCCAGAGCCCGTCGTCGAGCGCCGACGCGGGAAGAGCCCCGAGGGCGTCGATCTCCGTGGCGTCGAGACGGCCCTTGAGCCCCGTCTCTTCGAGCTTGCGAAAGATGTTCGCGGCCCGCACGGCGGCGTATTGAAGATAGGGGCCCGTGTCGCCTTCGAAGGCGAGCGCTTCGTCGAGATCGAAAGCGATGACCTTGTTCCGCGAGAATCGCGTCATGTAGACGCGCAGCGCGCCGACCGCGATCGCCTCGGCACGGCCGGTCTCGGGAGGCTCGTTCGCGCGCGCGAGAATCTGGTCCCTCGCCTTCTCGACGAGCCGATCGAGGAGGTCGTCCGCCTTCACGCCGAGACCGCGACGGCCCGACATCTCGACGAAAGGGCGCGCGCGATCCTCGTCCGTGAGCTCGACGCCGAGCGCCTCCGCGGCGGCCGGTGTCAGCGCGACCATCTCGTAGGCGAAGTGGACGGATCGGTCCGCGGCCTCGGGAAAGCCGGCGCGCCGGACCGCCTCCCTGACGACCTTCTGAGGATAGGACTGGCGCACGTCGATCACGTTGATGACGTGCGAGCCGTGACCGAAGCGTCCGCGGGCTTGTGGATCGGCGCCCGCCTCGTCGTGCCGGGTCCGGTAGAGCGGCGAGGTGCCGTCCGAGGCGTGAAACTCGGGGGAGCCGTCGACGTCGCGGTACGGGACCTCCTCGTACTCGAAATCGATCCCCAGGACTCCGAGCTTCCAGAGCTGGTAGGCGACGTCCTTCCCGGTGTAGGTGACCGTTCCGTTCGAGCGCACGAGGATCTTGTCGGCATCCTCGAGGCCCTCGAACTCCGGCGCGCCTTCGAGCGGCATGACCCAGCAGCCTGCGTTCCGGCCCTCCGTCTCGAGCCGCGCGGCGCCGGCTCTCTGCAGAAGCTCGAAGGCCTTCCGCCAGAAGTGGCGTGCCAGGATGTCGCTCTCGCGGGGCAGGAGGTCGTAGTTCACGCCCACGCGCTCCATCGTGAGGAGGTGGCAGCGCACGACGGCGTCGACGAGGCGCCCCGCGAGCGCGGCCGTCGCGGCTGCTTCGTCCGTCTGATCGACCCCCGTGGCGGCGCCCTCGATCGCGTGAAGGGTCGCCCGCCGCTTTTCCTCGAGGGAGGGATCGGCCGCGTAACTCTTCACGGCGAGCGCGTAGAGATCCCACGCGAGGTCGCCCAGCCGGCGCGGCGCGACGCCCGGCGCGTGAGAGGGGAAGGCGTCCAGAATCTCCCGGATCTCCTCGCCGAGGCGCTTCGCGCGAGAGCTCTCGACGAGGTCCTCGGCGTTCTGGAGCGCGACGACGACGTCGGCCACCTGCACGCCCGTGTCGTCGAGATAGTTCTGGATCTCGACCCGCCGGCCGAGCCGCTTGAACGTGCTCACGAGGACGTCGCCGAGGACGGCGTTCCGGAGGTGCCCGATGTGCGCGGCCTTGTTCGGATTGATGTTCGTGTGCTCGACGATGAGCTTGTCGGCCCCTAAAGGAACGGCCGGCGCGGCTTTCGCCGCGTCCGGCGCGGCGAGCATGGCGCGAAGGACGCGCGGGCGGTCGAGGAAGAAGTTGACGTATCCGCCGCCCTCGACCGAATGCCTGACGACGAGAGCGGGCAGCGAGAGAGCGCGCGCCAGCTCCTCGGCGATCTTCCGCGGCGGCCGCTTCAGGACCTTTGCCAGCTCGAACGCCACGGGACAGGCGAGATCGCCGAGCTCGACCTTCGGGGGCGTTTCGAGGACGATGCGCGGCGCTTCCACGCCGAAGACGCCGCGGCAGGCCTCCGAAACGGCGCTCTCGAGCTCGCGTTTGAGGCCGGGAATCACGCGGCGCCACCCCTCTCGGCGGCTCGAGCTCTCCTTGCGCACATGGCGGCGCGGATTCTCGCACGTCGTAAGATTCTCCCGTGAGCCAGGACGCTTCGGTCGTGCGGAAGATCCTCGTCAACGTGACACCCGAGCGCGCGTTCTCCGCTTTCGTGGAGGTGTCCGACGTGCTCGCGTGGCTCGCGGATGGCGCCGTGATCGGATCCAGGGCCGGAGGAAACTGGGCGCTCGGCTGGTATGCCGATCCGGACTCCGACGCCGGCTACAGCTCGATCGGCCAGTTCGAGGTTTTCGATCCGGGCCACCGGTTCGTCGTCTCGAACCTCGTGTTCTCGACGCCGGAGGGAGAGTCTTTCGGCGGGATGCGCCTCGTCGTGGAGTTCGAGGGAACACCCGAAGGCACGCGCATCACGGTGACGCAGTCGGGTTTCGAGGAGACCGCGGCGTGGAGCGCCTACCGAGACCGGCTCGGCCCCGGCTGGGAGCGCATGCTCGCGGATCTGAGAGGCTGGCTGGAAGAAGGCAGGAAGCTTCCCGGGCGCTGAGCCGGATTAAGATCCGGGGTTGATCGCTCCGATCGAAGGGAGTTTCCGATGGTCATGCGCCGACTGCCTCTCGTCGCGGTCCTCCTCGCCACCGAGGCATGGGGAGCCGGCCTTCAGACCTACAGGGACTGGAGCAAGTCCCCCGAGTACGTCTGTCTCGCGACCGATGCCGAGCAGAAGGCCTGGAAGAAGGTCACGTCCGACGAGGACGCCGACCGCTTCATCCAGCTCTTCTGGGCCAGGCGCGATCCGGACCTCAAGACGCCGGCCAACGAGTTCAAGGTCGTCTTCGACAAGCGCGTCAAGGAGGCCGACCAGTATTTCGCGATGGCGCGGATTCGCGGCGCCCTCACCGAGCGGGGGAAGCTCTACATCCTGCTCGGGCCGCCGAAAACGCTGACCAGGCAGGCTGGGACCAAGCTGCAGCCGATCGCCGCGACGGGCGCCGATACCGCCTCGGGAGTCGTTCCCGGTCAGATGCTGCCTCCGAACGATCCCGGCACGTCGATCGGCGAAAGCATCGTGACGTTCACGTACGAGGCCGAGCAGCTTCCCGGCTGGGCGGCCGTGAAGTCGTTCACGGCGAAGTTCGTCGTCGAGTTGGCGAAGGACCACGTCGCCGATCCGGGCGCGGGATTGGTGAACTCGCTGGAGGTCAAGGCGCGCACGGCCGCGATCAAGAATCCCGACCTCAAGGCGGCGCCGCACTACAAGACTGCTGCCGAGGTCGAGGCCGAGATGAAGGCGGCCGAGGCGGCCGCCGCCGAGGCCCTGAAGGGTCCGGTGCTGACGGCTCCGGTCCGGCAGGCGCTCGAAGAAACGCTCTCGAAGGACGATGCGGGGGCTCTGAGCCTCTTCCCGATCAACGTCCGGGAGGGAGAGGTTCGCCTCGAGGCGCAGCTCTTCGTGCCCGCTCCGGCCGGGGCGCCCGGCCCCGACGCCAGGCTCGCGATCCTCGTCAAGAACAAGGCCGGGGGCGACGCCGCGCGTCTCGAGGAGGTCACGGGCTTCGACACGACCCGCGGGGGATACCTCTCCAGCCGCTTCTTCACCGTGCCCCCCGGCGATTACAGCGTCGCGGCCGACGTGTTCGACGCGTCGGGCAAGCTCGTGGCGTCGGCGAAGCGCTCGATCGCGATCGCGGACGCGAGCAAGGACTTCTCGCTTTCTTCCGTGGTCGTCGCATCGAGCTTCTATCCGGTTCCGAAGAGCGCGGGCGAGCAGGCCTTCACCCGGAACGGCAACCATTTCGTGACGAAGGGCGAACGGTTCGACCCGGAGGACGGGCTCTCGTTCGTCGTGCGCGTCTACAACCCGGCGGTGGATCCCGCCTCGAAGACCGTGAAGCTGTCGCGCAGCGTGAAGATCAAGGCGAAGGGCTCTCCCGCCATGGATGTCCCGCAGCCCGCGGACGAGCCGATTCCGGTCGCGGACTCGAAGGATCCCTCGGTGATCCTGAGCGTGGACGTCGCCGCGATCCTCATCGACGGCGATCTCGGGAAGTACCTGAGGAAGGTCGGCGACTACGACCTGAAAGTGTCGATCACGGACGAGGTGTCGAAGAAGACGGCGGAGACGAGCACGACGTTCACCGTGACCGGGACGCTCTCGCCGAAGAAGAAGTAAGGAAAACCAGCCTCCCGGGTTGAGGTATATTCTCGAGGTCTCGCGAGACCCGAGGCGGGGGATCCCAGCCCGCGCCCGAAAGCCGGAGAGTCACCCATGAGACGCTCGAACCTCACCGCTCTCTCTCTGCTCCTCCTCTCGACCGTCGCCGCGCTCCCGTCGCGCGCGGCTCTCGACAAGTACAAGGACTGGGAGAAGTCGCCGGAGTACGCGTACCTCGCCACGGACGAGGACAAGAAGGAATGGAAGAAGATCGCCTCGGACCAGGATGCCGAGAAGTTCATCGCGCTCTTCTGGGC
>Ga0209448_10000587_pt1 | contig 11806 bp, 7 predicted proteins | sample BogFormECP14_OM2_FD_188245 | JGI IMG/M metagenome (GOLD analysis project Ga0209448, IMG submission 188245) | Bog forest soil microbial communities from Calvert Island, British Columbia, Canada - ECP14_OM2 (SPAdes) (version 2) | ecosystem: Environmental > Aquatic > Freshwater > Wetlands > Bog ... | reverse complement strand
TTCTGGAACTTCTGCGCCTCGCGCAGGAACTCGATAATCTCGCGAAGTTCTTCCTTCGCCTCATCCACGCCCGCCACGTCCTTGAACGTGATCTTTTTCTGCTGCATGGAGAGCAGCCGCGCCCGGCTCTTGCCAAACGACAGCGCTTTATTTCCACCCGTCTGCATCTGCCGGATCATGAAGAACCAGAGCGCGCCCAGCAGCACCAGCGGCAGCAGATTCAGAATCCAGCTCGGCCAGGTGCCGTTGCTGATGTCCTTGAAACTATACGGGACATTCTTTTCCGTCAGCTTCTTGTACATATCCGGATAGTTTGCCGGCACAATGGTGTGAAACGGCGCGTCCGGGTTCTTGAACTTCCCCTTTACTTCCTGGCCGATAAACATCACGTCGTGGACATTGCCTTGATCCACGTCCGACAGGAACTCAGAAAAACCGATTTCCTTTTCCTTCTGAGCGTTGCTGCCGGTTTTCACCACCTGCCAGAGAAGGATGCCCGAAACAAAGATGACCGCCCAGAACAGTACCGTTTTGATCGTTGAATTCACCTAAAACTCCTCGAAGTGCAGCCCCCCGTCCCCTGCCGGATCCCTGCCAAAAGACAGACGCCGCCTCTACAGATCATATTAGATGCCGGAGGCGGGAATTCGACTGGGAAAAGACCGCCCCCTCATTCTAGACCTTTTCAGCAGAAAACGGAGCGCTAAAGGCAGGGTACAGAAGTCACGGAGGGCAGACTCGTGTCTACGTCGTCGCCGCCACGTACGGCAAGTTCCGCCCCGTCTGCTCCGGACTACCCAATCCATAACCGCAAAGAAACGCGTCATCCACCAAGAATCCGAAATAATCCGGTTGGAGTGGCACCCGGCGCGCTGACTGCCGATCCAGCAGCGTAACCAGTTTCACCGAAGCTGCACCCCGCCCGCGCAGGTCGTTCATCAGGAATTCGCTGGTCACCCCCGAATGCACCAAACCCTCCACCAGCAGCACATGCTTGCCCGCAATCGCCAGCTCGTGGCTGAAAAGAATCTCCAGCACCGCGGATTCGCCCCGCGTGCTCTGCTTGTAGCTCGGCTTGATAAAGGAACAGACGATGGGTACATCGACCGCCCGTACCAGGTCGGCCATGAACAGAAAGCTGTTTTCCAGAATACCCAGCATGATCACGGTCTGGCCGCGATAGTCGTCGGAAATCTGCCGTCCCAGTTCGCGGACTCTTTTCTGAATCTGGTCGGCCGAGATTACCTGGCGTAACCCGGCATTCGGCGAAACATTCATAGCGGAAGTGGCGCCTCCGGTTTCGTGTCTGATCTTGTAACTCTGTAGCCGTAACTCTGAACCAATAACTCCAACGATGGCATGTTACATCATGCCCGCAATCTCCCGAATCCAAATCGCCTTCGAAGCCCCCGCAGGTGCCCGAAAAGCGGCTGGAACCGCAAATCCCCGCATCCAGACCAGCCCGCAGCCTTCCGCAACCGCCACCGGCCAGAGCTTTTTCTCCGCTCCGGCCGCGTGACGGTCGCTCAGCAGCTCCTTCACTTTCTTTGCTGACGCCGTATGCGCCGGCCAGTAGCGATCTCCGGCCCGCCAGTTGCGGATCAGAACTTCCTTCGGCATGCGCTCCAGATCCAGCAACCGTCCGCGCTCTCCCTTCGGAACGCCTCCCGCATCCACTACCCGGGCTTCGATCCAAGCGCCCAGTTCGGGAACCTCCACCGCGCCCGGCACCGCCAGAGCGTACTCGTAATCCGCCGTTTTGCTCTCATCGGCGGTTTCCAGTTCCAGCAAAAGCTCCTTCCGCCCGCGCTGCCGTGTCACCCGGAGCGTGTGCCCGGCCGTCAACTCCAGTCTCTGGCCCGGTGCACCGCGTGCCAGCTCCAGCACCTCCTCGATGAGCCGGAACGAGATACTCAAATCGGCGGCATTCGCTTCCAGCCACACATGCACCAGCCGTCGTCGCGCCGCCAAAGAAAGCGCCAACAACGCCGTCGCCGGTAGAGACGCCGCTCGCCGCGCCACCGGCGCTGCAGAAGGAATGATGGCTCTAGCCGTTGGGACTAATTGTGCCGCCAGCTCCGGATGCCCGCGTTGCCAGTGCTCCTCCTCCGCCCGCGCGATTTCCGCCAGCTCACCCATGTGTTCGATCACGGCCTCGCCAAATTCTTCCCCAATGATCGGCAGCAGCCGGTGCCGAACGCGATTCCGAAGAAAAGCAGTATCCCGATTCGACGAATCTTCCCGCCAGCTCTGCCCACGCTCGCGTAGAAATTCCTGCAATTCAGCGCGCCGCAAGCCAAGCAGTGGCCGCAGCACCTCGCCGAACTCGCGCCCCTGCTCCTCGAACACAATCCGCGGATGAATGCTCGAAAGTCCGCGAATGCCGGTGCCGCGAAAGATGCGCAACAGCACCGTCTCCGCTTGATCGTCGAGCGTGTGCGCCGTCGCAATCTTGGCCACGCGCTCCTCCCGCGCCAACTCGCGAAAAAAATCGTAGCGCAGTTCCCGCGCCGCCGCCTCGATCCCGGAACTTCTGCCGGCACCAACTTCCGAGCCGATTTCAGAACCAACTTTGGAACTGTGCCTCCCGTCAAGCGGCGCCGTACGAACATGCAGTTCGAGCCCGTGCTGCCGCGCCAACTCCGCGACAAGCCGCTCGTCCTCGTCTGACTCTTCTCCGCGCAGCTTATGGTTGACATGCGCAACCGACAGCACGATCCCCAACTCGGCTCGCAACTCCAGCAGCAGGAAAAGGAGAGCCACCGAATCCGCTCCCCCGGAAACCGCCGCCGCCACACGCTCCCCAGCCCGAATCGATTCCTGCCTCCGAATTGTCTTCAACAGCCGCTCCACCAGCGAGTGCACGGAGAAATGGTACAGGAATCGGTACCCAGTACTCAGTACCCAGATTTTGGGCGACAGCTGTTTACTGGGTACTGGCAACTGGGTGCTGGGTACTGTTATGCTGTTCCGCAAATGTGGGGAGTTTCTCGCTGGACTGCCAGGTTTCTACTGCTGGTCATGCTCGCTCCGGCCTACGCGCCGTTGGCGATGGCTTGTTCCGCCCAGCCGGAAGCCATGCACTGTGTACGCCAGTCGATGTCCAAGCATGCGGCGCAGCCTGCGACGGCGTGCCATCATGCGATGGCACAATCGAATCCGCCCCATTCCGAATCCTCTGAAACCTCGTTTCAATCCACCAGCGACGGCAAGTGCTGTCCGAACCATTGCTGTTGCGGCGCTACCACGTCCGAGTGGGCGCAGCCCGCTTCCAGTCTGCCGTCTTTTTTTAGGCTCCTGATCGAACCCGCGCGCCCCGCGCAAAGCACACTGCTGCACTCAAGCGATATTTCCGGACAAGATTCCGCCCGCGCTCCTCCCGCAGCTAACCCCTTTTTACCAAGCCCCTGAAAAACGGCAACCCTGGCAAGTTCGGTTGGAGTTGCGAGCATCTAGCGCATCGCTTTAGCGAAACCAGAGTTGCCCCGACCACAGGCAACTGCCGAGCTGCGCTCGGCTTGGACGGCGCGAACCCCGTCCCCACGCGGGAGACAAATCACATGACTCGCCTCAAGCTGCTGACATTCGCTGTCTTGCTATTGATACTGATATCGACAACGACCACCCCCGCCGCCTTCGCCAACGACTACGGCGCCGTTCGCGGCGTCGTCCATGACCCCCAGCATCGTCCGATTCAAGACGCCATGGTGATGCTCCGAGCCAAATCGTCAGAATGGGCGAAAAGCACCACCACCAACGCCAGCGGTGAATTCCAACTCAACGCCGTCCCCCTCGGCGAATACTCAGTCAGCGTCGCCAGTAAGGGTTTCGCGCAAACATCGCAGGACGTCGTCGTCATCTCCGGGTCTGTGCCGGTCGTTCATTTTCAACTGCAAGTGGCCGCGGCCAATGAAAAAGTCACCGTCTCTGGCGTGCCCGCAGTCGTTGCCACCGACAGCTTCACACCGACTACTCTCGTCAGCCGCCTCGACATCGAGCGCACTCCCGGCGCCGACGGCACCAACAGCATGGCCATGATCACCGACTACGTCCCCGGAGCCTACGTCACCCACGACATGCTCCACATGCGCGGCGGCCACCAGACCACATGGCTCCTCGACGGCATTCCCGTCATCAACACCGCCATCGCGCAAAACCTCGGCCCCCAGTTCGATCCCAAAGATATGGATTACGTCGAAGTCAATCGTGGCAGCTATAGCGCCGAATTCGGCGATCGCACTTATGGCGTTTTCAACGTCGTGCCCCGCACCGGTTTCGAGCGCAACAACCAGGCCGAACTCACCATCACCGCCGGCAACTTCTACCAGACCGATGACGCCCTCAGCTTCGGCAGCCACACCGACCGCTTCGCGTATTACGTCAGCGTCAACGCCAACCGCAGCAATCTCGGCCTGCAGCCCCCAGTCCCCCAAATCGTCCACGATGCCGTCAACGGCGTCGGCGGCTTCGGATCGTTCATCTACAATGTGGATCCCTCCAACCAGCTTCGCCTGATGACGTCAGGCCGCCGCGACTATTATCAGATCCCTTACGATCCGAATCCCAACGACATTGAAAACAGTCCCGGCAGCGGTCAGTACTCCCCCAGCATCGGCCTGCGCGATGGCCAACACGAGGCCGATGCCGGCGTACTGTTCAGTTGGGTCCACACTTTCAACTCCCATCTCCTGACGACGGTTTCGCCTTTCTACCACTACAACAGCGGCGACTACGCCAGCAATCCCAGCGACAATCCCATCGCCAGCACGGAAGACAGGAGTTCCACTTACGTCGGAGGTCAGGCCACCTTCGCCGCCAACTACAAAAAGAACGACCTGCAGGTTGGATTTGTCAGCTTCTATCAGAGCGATAACCAGTTCTTCGGAGCCATCTTCAATCCCCTCGCATTTCCTCCACCCGTGCCTCCGACCATCGCCGATCCCGAACATCCGACCGCCCATCTCGAGGCCTTCTACATCGACGACAAATTCAAACCATTTTCCTGGCTCACACTCTCCGCGGGCATGCGTCCCACGTGGTTCTCGGAAGGCAATTTTGCCGCCGGTTCAACGCCGCCCATCTCCGAATCCGCCGTCAGTCCGCGCTTCGGCGCCACCGTCACTATTCCTAAAATTCGCTGGACATTCCGCGCCTTCTACGGACACTACTACCAGTCGCCGCCGATCGAGACCATTTCCGGCCCGGATCTTCTCGAGTACACGGGACAGCAGGGCCTTGGCTTCATCCCTCTGCACGGTGAGCGCGACGAAGAACATCAGTTCGGCGTCACCATCCCTTACCGCGGATGGGTTCTCGATGCCGATAACTTTCAAACCAACGTCGCCAATTTTCTCGACCACAACAACATCGGAGCGTCCAACATCTTCTTCCCCATCACCGTTTCCCAGGCCCTCATCCGTGGATGGGAACTCACGCTGCGCTCTCCCCGCATCGCCCACCGTGCCCAGGCTCACCTCTCCTACTCCAACCAGATCGCCGAGGGCAGCGGCACCATCACCGGCGGCCTCACCGATTTCACGCTCTCTCCCGGACTCACTCCGCTCGACCACGACCAGCGCAACACGCTCAACGTAGGCGGCGACGTCAGCCTCCCGTGGCGCTCCTATGCCTCCACCAACGTTTACTACGGCTCGGGCTTCAAGAACGGACTCTACGGAGTTTCAGGAGCCCCCTATGCGGGACAAGCGTATCTGCCGCAGCACACCACCTTCGATCTGTCGCTCGGCAAAGATTTCGGAGAGCGTCTCACCGCCTCCCTCACCGCGTTAAACGTAACCAACCACCGCGTCGAGTACGACAACAGCCTGACTTTTGGCGGATATCACTGGAACCTGCCGCGCCAAATCTATGTGCAGGTGCGCTATCGCTTTCACTACTGAGGAATCGCTCGGTTGAGACCAGTTGACCGCTAATCCGCATCGAACTAACCAGAGCAGCGAGATTGTTTGACGCTGTTCCGGTACGCTCCGTATAATGCTTAGCGTCCATACCCTGATCACCACGCTTGCGGTTAGGCGTGAAGACAAGCGGGCTCGTAGCCGTTTTTGCGCGCTCGCTGCTTCCGGTCAGGTTTGTGTTTCAGGTCATATTTCAGATCATATTTCAGATCTGATGACTGATAGGCTCGGGTTGCGATCAGTTTCTCGTTGAGCCCAGCGAGCTGGAAGCTTCCAGCATTCCGAAAATCCGAAGGAGTTCAAAGGATCCAATGATTAGCAAGTTAATGATCAGCAAGTTTGCATGCGTCACCCTGGCCGTCGTTTTCAGTTTCTCCCTCTTCTCTCTGGCCCAGACCGCGCCGGCTGCCGGCGCTCCCGCGGCTGCCTCCGTACCCAACGCCCCCTCCGCTGCCGCGGCGGCGGCCAAGGCTACGGGCACCAAAGTTGGTACCATCAACATCGAACAGGCCCTCTTCCAATCCAACGAAGGACGGCGCGATTTCGAATCCCTCGCCAAAAAGTTTGAACCCAAACAGAACGAGCTGAAGGGCTTGGCCGACGAAATCGACAGCCTCAATAAGCAGCTCAGTGCCCAGCAGGATAAGTTGAACGAGGAATCGCGCGACAAGCTGGTGAAGCAGATCGAGACAAAAAAGAAGAGTTTCGATCGCGCTACTCAGGACGCGCAGGAAGATTTCCAGGCCCAGCAGGGCGAGATCGGAAACAAAATCCTGACGAAAATGGCGCCCATCATCCAGAAATATGTTGTCGACAACGGCTACGGTATCCTCTTTGACACTTCTCAGACCTGGCCGCGGACCCCGGTGATTGTGTCTATGCCGGTGATGGACATCACCCAACCGGTCGTCGAAGCCTATAACGCCCAATCCGGCGTGCCGGCGCCGCCCGCTGGGAGCACCGCTCAAAAGCCCGCGCCAAAACCATCAACCACGAAACCCGCTGCGCCCGCGAGCACTCCACCGAAACAGTAGCGATACTGCTCGGGTAGTTTTTAGTTCCAATTTACTTCTACTTCTTCTAAAAACCGCGCGCAGACGCGGTCTTTTTTTTCGCCGCTTTTTTGTGGAGAGCCGGCCGTCCTCGCCCGGCGGACCCTTCGACTGGGCTAAGGGGCAGGCTCGCGAAACGCCCGTCCCTCCATCGCCCGGGATCAAATCGCAAGCTCCAGGTGTCTGTAGGGACAACGGGCCCGTTCCGGAGGACACACTCTATGTTCAGCACACTCGAAAGCAACTGGGACCAGTCTGCCCGTCGCAGATGGACTACGCTCGCATCTTTCACCGTGCAAGCCTTTGGATTGAGCCTGCTGCTCGCAATCCCGTTGCTCTGGGTTCAGCGGCCGCCGCGGTTGCATTGGCTGGAGCGGCTCGCGGCACCCGCAGCGTTCGAGCAGCCTGCCCCCTCACAGGCGGCACGCGGGCATTCCACCACCACCCCGGCCAGTAACCCGCGCACGGAACAGATCACCGCCCCGCCATCGACCCCCGATCACATCGCGTCGGTTAACGATGTCGGCTCGGGTCCGCCCGCACCGGACTTCTCCGCCATTGGCAATGGACCGGGTCGCGGACCAGGTGTTGGCGTTCCCGGCGGCTGGGGGGACAACATCCCCGTCGTGATTCCGGCCCGTCCCGTTGTGGTCAAGCCCCTGCTCGTGTCGCATTTGGCGCAGGCCAACCTCCTGTACCGCGTGCAGCCAACCTATCCGCCCATCGCGCGCCAGGCGCGTGTCCAAGGCACGGTTGAACTGCGGGCGATCATCAGCAAGGCGGGAACGATCGAAAATCTGGTCGTGGTCCGCGGGCACCCAATGCTGGTCAAATCCGCCCTTGACGCGGTCCGGCAATGGCGCTATCGCCCCTACCTGCTGAACAACGAACCCTTCGAGGTGGAGACGGAAATCACGGTGAACTTTGTGCTGTCGGGCGGTTAACGTCGCCAGTGGACGTTGGCACTTGCCGACGGACGTTACCATCGGCACTTAACCGCGCGGCGCGTGCGGTCACTATAATCGGGACGTGAACGCGCCGCGTCCCGATCTGTCGAAAATACCCGACCACCGCTCGCTGATTCTAGATGGCCGGACCTGGGCGGAAGTTTCCCTGGCAGCGCTGGGCAAAAATTTCCACGCGGTACAGAAGCACGTCGGCGGCGACGTCACTGTTTGCGCCGTGGTCAAAGCCGACGGCTACGGCCACGGTGCGGTCGAATGCGCGCTCGCGCTCGAATCCGAGGGCGCCCAATGGCTGGGAGTGACCGATGCCGCCGAAGGCCTTGCGTTGCGCGCCACCGGGGTCAAGGCCCGCATTCTGCTGATGACCGGAATCTGGAAGGGTGAGGAAGATGGGATCGTCGCCCAGAATCTCACTCCTACCATCTGGGAACCATGGCACATTGAGTCGCTTGAACGTGCAGCGCGGAAACGTCAGGGCGACCTACCGTCTCATCATTTGCGCGTTCATTTGAAGCTCGACACAGGCATGAACCGTCTCGGCGCGTCGCCTGAAGCGTTGCCGCGTTTGTGCGAGATGCTATCCGCATGCAAGCACCTGACTCTCGAAGGAGTGAGCACGCACTTCGCATCAGCGGAGGTGCTGGACGCCGAAGACGCGGTCCGCCAGATGAAGCGTTTTGAAGAGGGACTTGCGGTCTTGCAGCGTTACGGCCTCCGGCCTGCGCTCGTTCACATGGGAAATTCCGCCGCCATGAGCGCGCGGCCCGACACGTGGAAAACGATGGTGCGTCCGGGAATTGCGCTCTACGGATATTCGCTGGCCTTCACGCGTGGTGGCGCGCCCGCCGCTGTGGAGGAACTGCCTTTGCGTCCGGTGCTGTCGTGGAAGACGCGAGTGCTGACGGTGAAGGAAGTGGCAGCGGGAGAAGCTGTCGGTTACATGGGCACCTTCGTGACCAAAGCGCGAAGCCGCATCGCGGTGCTGCCCGTCGGCTACGCGGACGGTTATCCGCGCCTGCTTTCGAATCGCGCGCGGGTGATCGTGGGCGGCGAATACGCGCCGGTCGTGGGCCGCGTCTCGATGGATCTAACCATCGTCGACGTCACCCATATTCGCGGTGTCGCGGTGGGAGCTGAAGTCATCTTGATCGGGAAAGACGACCACGGCGGCAAGAGCGTGGACGCCGTAGAACTAGCGCGTTTGTGTGAAAGCGTGCCCTATGAAATTCTGTGCGGTTTGTCGCAGAGGGTGCCGAGAGTTTACCTCTGAGCAGACAGCAGTCTGCAGTCAGCGGTCGGCACTCAGTGTTCCGCCAACACGTTTCGTATCAGGGTATCGCTTCAGCGATACCGTAAGTCCTCCGAAGTAAGATTGCCCCTTTAGGGCTAGCATTCGGGAATCTACTGAATGCTGAGTGCTGACTGCTGAGTGCTGAATTCTGCCGTTAAACTCACCCTAGTCGCGAATCTGCTCCGCATTGTTGTATTCCTAGAAGAGAGATGCCCTCGCGCTACGCTCAATGGATGTACGACTGGGAGACCCGGCTCACGTCGGTGGACAATAACCGCGTGGTGCGTCCGCTGGACTGGGGCCTGGATTGGACCCGCAGCTGGCCCAGTCGCAACGGTGGACCCGTCGGCCGGACCTCGCACGATCTGCTGGACTATTTCTCGCGCTTCAACGATCGCATCATCTCTGCCAGCGATAATTTTTACTCTTACCAGAAGCCGTCAGATTTCCGCCTGGAGCGTCGCGAGGTTCAAGTCTTCAGCACGCGCGAGGTACCCGACCCGCGCCTGGAAGAAAAAGTTCGCGCCACGCACGCCGAGTTTCTGCGCTTCACCTCGCCCGTGGCCACGCCTTTCCCTGAAAACAATCTGGTCAACGCGCACTGGTTTCCGGTTCGCGGACGCCGCGCCGTAGTCCTGCTGCCACACTGGAATTCCGATGCGATCTCCTACACCGCCCTCTGCCGCGTCCTGAACTGGATGGGCATCGCGGTGCTGCGCCTGAGCATGCCGTATCACGACATTCGCCGTCCGGCGGAAATCGACCGCGCCGACTATGCAGTTTCCGCCAACATCGGACGCACCCTCGATTCGGTGCGCCAGGGCGTGATCGATGCGCGCTGCTGTCTCGACTGGCTGGAAGCGCAGGGTTACAACCGGCTCGGCATCGTCGGCACCAGCCTCGGATCGTGCTATGCGTTCATCGCCACCGCGCACGATCCGCGCATTCAGGTGGCTGCCTTCAATCACGCCTCGACTTACTTTGCCGATGTGGTGTGGCACGGCCAGTCCACGCGTCACATCCGCGAGGGACTGGAAACGGCCATAGACTTGGAGAATCTGCGGCAGGTGTGGCGAGCCGTCAGTCCCATGGTGTACTTCGATAAGTTTGCGCGCTGGCCGCGCCGCTCGCTCATTATCTATGCCAAGTACGACATGACGTTCCTGCCGGAATTTTCCGAGCAGGTGGTCGAGGAATTCGAGAAGCACAACCTGGATCACAAAGTCGTCGTGCTCCCCTGCGGCCATTACACCATGGGCGAGACTCCGTATAAATATATGGATGGATGGCAGCTGGTTAGCTTTCTGCGTACGGCATTCGAGTAGGCCTCACCTAGTGAGCCCGCTAAGCCGCCCAATCGGAGGGAATTTGCCGCGTTCCGCCCAACTGGCCCGCCGCCCTTGGATGTTTCTGGGCCTTGCCATTCTTCTCGCCGTCCTTTTCCTTCAGCTCGCCTTCTCGGTCCGCCGAAACTCAATCACCTGGGACGAAGACGACCACATCTATGCCGGCTACATGTCCTGGAAGCATGCCGACTTCGGCCTGAACCCCGAGCACCCTCCGCTGGTCAAGCTAGTTGCGGCCATCCCGCTACTCAACATGCCGCTCAGGATGCCCGTCCTTCAGGATCGAAACTTCAAACAAGAGGCCTTTCTCGGCGGCAAGGACTTCCTCTTTGATAACGATGCCGACACCATGCTCTTCCGCGCCCGCATGGCCGCTTCACTTTTCACCTTCCTGCTGGCTTTCCTCGTTTTCCTCGCCACCCAGGAAATGTTCGGTACCGGCGCCGGCTTCATCGCCCTGACGTTGTTGGTCTTCGATCCGAACCTTCTCGCTCACGGTGCGGTTGTCGGCACTGACGCCGGGCTCTCCTGTTTCATGTTCGCCTCTATTTACGCGTTCTATCGCTACGTGAAGGCACCATCCGCGTGGCGACTAGTCGTCGTTGGCGTCGCCGTCGGTCTCGCCATCGCCTCTAAGCACACCGGCATCCTCGTTTTCCCCATGCTGTTCTTGCTGGCAATCTGCGAGGTCCTGTGTACCCGGCACACTCCAGAAACCCAGGGCGCGGGCCGATCCTCGGCAACGAAGCGCGCTCAGCACCTCGCCATCGCGCTCGTCGCCGTCACTGCCATCGCCCTTACGATCCTCTGGGCCTCCTATGGATTCCGCTACCAGGCGCGCGCCAACGGCCGCCAGTTGAATCCACCGCTCGCCGAATTCGTGGAGGGACTCTCGCGCCCGCACGAGGTCCGGCTGCTCCAAACCGTCGCCCGCTTCCATCTTCTGCCGGAGTCCTATATCTACGGGCTTGCCGATGTCCGCATTATGTCCGACTTCTACTCCAGCTTCCTGCTCGGCCGAGTCTACCCCCACGGAGTCTGGTTCTATTTTCCAGTCGCGTTCTCCATCAAATCAAGTCTCTCGTTCCTCGTCCTCTTATTGGTTGCGATCTGGGCCGTTGCCGCCCGCCGCCTAACTGCCTGGCGCGAAATTCTCTTCCTCACGATCCCGCCCATCTTTTACCTGATCGTCGCCATGAGTTCCGGCATGAACATCGGCGTCCGCCACATCTTG
>Ga0209448_10000586_pt1 | contig 11835 bp, 9 predicted proteins | sample BogFormECP14_OM2_FD_188245 | JGI IMG/M metagenome (GOLD analysis project Ga0209448, IMG submission 188245) | Bog forest soil microbial communities from Calvert Island, British Columbia, Canada - ECP14_OM2 (SPAdes) (version 2) | ecosystem: Environmental > Aquatic > Freshwater > Wetlands > Bog ... | reverse complement strand
GGCGACACGATCACCCATTGACCGTTGGCATCGGCGGTCGCCTGGCCAATCGGCTGACCGTTATCGAGCACGGTGACTTGGGCGCCGGGCTCGGCGCGGCCGGCGATCACCGCGGTCCCGTCGGGTCCGACCCGGAACGCGTCGAAGCCCGGCACCACCGGCACCGGCGTTCGGGGCGACGGGGCGGGCGCCGGTTGCCGGGTCGCCTGCTCGGATGCCGGGGCGGTCGCCGTCGCGGGCGATCGCGGTGTCGCCGAACGCCATGGTGATGTGGCCGATGACGTGGTCGGTCATCGTGGTGAGGTCGATCCGGTCGATGTCGACGGTGCCCCGGCCGCCTACGTATGCCGCAACTTCACCTGCCGGGCCCCGGTCACCACCCCCGACGAGCTCAGGGCGGTGCTCGCTGCCCCCCGCTAAGGCGTGCCTCGAATGCCGGGCCGCCCATCGGGCAGGTGAGATCCAATGCACCTGACTACCGATGTCGCGCGGCGCCTCCGGCGCCGGGTCCCCGTCCTCATCGCCGCGCTGGTCGTGACCGGTGGCGCAGCGGGGGTCGTGCTGGCCACGACGGGTGGCCATCCGGCCCAGACGGCCGGCCCGCGCGCGCCGGTCCCGAGCACCCGGCCCGCCCCGGTGGCGAGCGCGGGCGCGGTGGTGCCGCTGCTCGGCGCGAGCGCCGACGCCAACCGGGCCGTCCAGGCCGTGTTCGCGACGCCTGCCGCCAGGAACGGCTCAGCGACCGCGCCGCCCGAGGTCGCGCCGCTGCGCGGGCTGCGGCAGGCCGATCTGCTGGTCGTCGCGCCGTTCACGTTGTCCCGCCACGTCCGGGCCACGGTGTCCGAGCTGGCCGGGGTGACCAGCGCCGATCCGATCGAGGCGGCCCGGATCACGATCAACGGGACGCAGCAGGCCGTGCTCGGGGTCGACCCCTCGACGTTCCGCGGCTACGCGGCCGGACCCACGGCGGCCTCCGACCCGCTCTGGCAGGGCGTGGCCGGCGGCGGCGTGGCCGTGTCCTACTCCATGGGCACCCTGGACCGGCTGGCCCTGGGCCGCGCGGTCACCGTGACCGGCCGCCGGCCCGAACGGCTCCGGGTGGTGGCGTTCGGCACGGTCGGCATCGGCGGGGTGGACGCCGTGGTCTCGGACTCCGTGGCCCGCTCGCTCGGCATGCCGGCCTCGAACGCCATCGTGATCAGCGCGCCGCCCGCCAGCGTGACCGCGCTGACCGCCCGGATCAAGGCCATCTTGCCCCGGGGCGCGGCGGTCGAGCCGCTGGTCACCCCGGTCGCGGCGGCCCAGGCCGGGGTGCCCCCGTCCGAGGCGGCCGGCGGCGGCCTGACCACGGCGCAGCTGACCGCGGCGCTGCGAGCCGCGGAGAGCAGGCAGGGCCTGCCGTACATGTGGGGCGCCGACGGGCCCGCCGCCTTCGACTGCTCCGGCCTGGTCGAGTGGTCCTTCGCTCAGGCCGGGGTGCCGATGCCCCGGATGGCCGCCGACCAGGCCCGGACCGGGCCCGCGGTCCCGGTCAGCCAGCTGGAGCCGGGCGACCTGCTCTTCTACCACACCGACCCGACCGCGCCCGGGTACATCTCGCACGTGGCCATCTACCTCGGCAACGGGTGGATGATCCAGGCCCCCCAGCCGGGCCTGCGCGTCCAGGTGGTGCCGGTCAACTTCGGCGCTCAGTTCGCCGGCGCCATCAGGATCTCGCCGCGGATCGCCGCCGCGGTGGCCGGCGGGCTGGCCTGAGCGGGCTGGCCGGAGCTCGAACGGCCCCGCGCCCGGTTGACGACCACGATACTGAGCGTAATCATAATTACATGACTACGCGGCAGGAGGACCCCGAGGCGGCGAACGCGGCCGGGACGGGCTCCGGCGAGGACGCAGGCGGCGACGCGGCCTCCGAGCGCGATGCCTCCGAGCGCGATGCCTCCGAGCGCGATGCCTCCGAGCGCGATGCCTCCGAGCGCGATGCCTCCGAGCGCGGTGCCGGCGCCACGGCGAAGGTACGCGCCTGGTGCGCCGGCCGGCTCCCGGCCGACTGGTTCTCCGCCTCGCCCGACATCCAGGTCGACCGCGAAGAGATCACCATCGTGGGGACGCTGGACGACCCGGCCGCGGCCGGGGACTCCGACGCGGAGCGGGCCGCCGCGGCCGAGCGCCGGATCCGCAGGTTCCGCGAGGAAACCCGGAGCCGGCGGATCGAGATCGCGCGCGAGGCCGAGCACCGGTTCCGGCGCAAGGTGTCGTGGGGGGTCACCTGCGGCCCGGTGACTGAGATGTTCACCACATTGTCGGTTCCGGTCATGACCCGGCTGCGCCAGTCCGAACGCCGGGTGCTCGACACCCTGGTCGACGCGGGCGTGGCCCGCAGCCGCAGCGACGCGCTGGCCTGGTGCGTCCGGCTGACCGGAGAGAACGCCGACGCGTGGCTGTCCCGGCTGCGCGACGCGCTGCGGCACGTGGAACAGGTGCGGGACCAGGGTCCCGGCAGCGCCTGAACGGGCCGCACGGAACCGCAGTCACCCGGCCAAGCGTTCCATTCGTATACCTTCAGTGCTAGATCATCACGGTGACGAGGGAAGGCCGCAGCATGGGATTTCGTGATCTGGCCTACCGGATGTACGAGCGCAGGCTGCAGGCTTCCCTGTCACCAGAGGCGATCCCGCGCCACGTCGGGGTGATGTGCGACGGGAACCGGCGGTGGGCCAAGTCAGCCGGGTTCCGGGACGTCAGCAGCGGTCACCGCAAGGGCGCCGACAAGATCTTCGAGCTGCTCGACTGGTGCCGCGAGAGCGGGGTCGAGGTGGTCACCCTGTGGCTGCTGTCCACCGACAACCTGGCCCGGCCCGCCAGCGAGCTGGTCCCGCTGCTGAAGATCATCGAGGACACCGTGCAGGGCCTGGTCGCCGAGCAGTGGCACGTGAACCCGGTCGGCGCGCTGGACCTGCTGCCGGGGGAGACGGTGCGCGTCCTCAAGGATGCCGGCGAGGCCACCGCCAGCCACCCGGGCCTGCTGGTCAACGTGGCCGTGGGCTACGGCGGCCGGCGCGAGATCGCCGACGCGGTGCGCTCGCTGCTGCAGGACCACGCCACCCGGGGCACCACCATCGAGGAACTGGCCGAGGTGCTCGACGTCGAGCACATCGCCGAGCACCTTTACACGGCCGGCCAGCCCGACCCCGACCTGGTCATCCGGACCTCCGGCGAGCAGCGGCTGGGCGGCTTCCTGCTCTGGCAGAGCACCCACTCGGAGTTCTACTTCTGCGACGCCTACTGGCCCGCCTTCCGCAAGGTCGACTTCCTCAGAGCGCTTCGTTCGTATGCGGCGCGCAACCCGCAGGTTCGGCGCGTTATCCCTGGTTAAGCCGGGAGAAACGGGTTAGTAACCTGGCGGTGCTTTTGCCGGAACGCCTTCACGGGTACCTTCAGTAGTGGTGGACGGCGCGGTGCCGTCCGCCGGGAGGGCCCTCGAATCTCCAGGCTTCGCGCTTTGCGTGCAGGCGAGATGACAGAAGGGCCGGCTCGGCCCTTCGAGGGCCAGTCCCGGCCCATCCGACACGTCTGTGTCCTGTCCGGCGCCGGGCTTCCGGCCTGGCGTCCAGGGAGTCTGCGTGGTCAAATCCAAAGGTCGCCGTACGTACGTACTCGACACCAGCGTCCTGCTCGCCGACCCGGCTGCTATCACTCGCTTTGATGAGCACAAGGTAGTCCTGCCGGTCGTCGTCATCACCGAGCTGGAAGCCAAGCGTCACCATCCCGAACTGGGCTATTTCGCCCGCCAGGCCCTGCGTCACCTCGATGACCTGCGCATCGAGCACGGCAGGCTGGACGCCGAGCTGCCGGTCGGCACGCTCGGCGGCACGGTCCAGGTCGAGCTCAACCATTCCGACGCCTCGGTGCTCCCGGCGGGGTTCCGGCTCGGGGACAACGACTCGCGCATCCTGTCGGTGGCCTGCAGCCTGGCCGCCGAGGGCGAGGACGTCGTGCTGGTGAGCAAGGACCTGCCGCTGCGGGTCAAGGCCGCCTCGGTCGGCCTGGCCGCCCAGGAGTACCGGGCCGAGCTGCCGGTGGACTCGGGCTGGACGGGGATGACGGAGCTGGAGGTCACCAGCGGCGATATCGAGCAGCTGTACGAATCAGGCACCTTGGATTGCGAATCCGCCCGCGACCTGCCCTGCCACACCGGGCTCGTCCTGACCTCAGCCAACGGCAGCGCGCTGGGCCGGGTCCGGCCCGACAAATCGGTGCAGCTGGTCCGCGGCGACCGGGAGGCGTTCGGCCTGCGCGGCCGCAGCGCCGAGCAGCGCGTCGCGCTGGACCTGCTGCTCGACCAGGAGATCGGCATCGTCTCGCTCGGCGGCCGGGCCGGCACCGGCAAGTCCGCGCTGGCGCTGTGCGCCGGCCTGGAGGCCGTGATGGAGCGCCGGCAGCACCGCAAGGTCATCGTGTTCCGGCCGCTGTACGCGGTCGGCGGCCAGGAGCTCGGCTACCTGCCGGGCTCGGAGGCGGACAAGATGAGCCCCTGGGCCCAGGCCGTCTACGACACCCTGACCGCGGTCACCACCCAGGACGTCATCGACGAGGTGCTGGCCCGGGACATGTTCGAGGTGCTCCCGCTCACCCACATCCGCGGCCGGTCGCTGCACGACGCGTTCGTGATCGTGGACGAGGCGCAGTCCCTGGAGCGCGGCGTCCTGCTCACCGTGCTGTCCCGGATCGGCTCCGGGTCCCGGGTCGTGCTCACCCACGACATCGCCCAGCGCGACAACCTGCGGGTCGGCCGGCACGACGGCGTGATCGCGGTGATCGAGAAGCTCAAGGGTCACCCGCTGTTCGCCCACGTGACCCTGGTCCGTTCCGAACGCTCCCAGATCGCCGCCCTGGTCACCGAGATGCTGGAGGACTCCGGCCTCTAGCTAGCGATTACGGGCCGCGGGCTGCGGTACCGTGGCGAGCGCCATGGAATACCCACCCGTGTCTGTCGTGATGCCGGTCAGGAACGAGGAACGGCACCTGGCCGAGTCCGTCCGGCACGTCCTCGGCCAGGACTACCCGGGCCCGCTCGAGCTCGTGCTCGCCGTGGCGCCCTCGGCCGACCGGACCGAGCAGATCGCGCGGGACCTGCAGGCCGCCGAACCGCGCATCACGGTGGTGGCCAACCCGTCCGGGAAGATCCCGGCCGCCCTCAACCTGGCCGTCAGCACCGCGCGGCACCAGGTCATCGCCCGCATCGACGGGCACGCGCTATTCCCCCCCGGCTACCTGCGGACCGCGATCGCGGTGCTGGCCCAGACCGGCGCGGCCGACGTCGGCGGGGTCATGGCGGCCGAGGGCGAGACCCCGTTCCAGCAGGCCGTGGCGTGGGGCATGACCTCCAGGGCCGGCGTCGGCTCGGCCGGCTGGCACACCGGCGGCCAGGCCGGCCCCGCGGACAGCGTCTACCTCGGCGTCTACCGCCGGGAGATGATCGAGCAGGCCGGCGGGTGGGATGAAAAGATGCTCCGCGCCGAGGACTGGGAGCTGAACTACCGCATCCGGGCCCGCGGCGGCCTGGTCTGGTTCACCCCCGAGCTGCGCGTCACCTACCGGCCGCGGGCCAGCCTGCGCGCGCTGGGCGCGCAGTACTTCCACTACGGCCGCTGGCGGCGGGTCGTGGTCCGTGAGCACCCCGAGACGGCCAGCTTCCGCTACCTGGCCCCGCCGGGCGCCGCCTCGCTGGTCGGGGTGGGCCTGGCCGCCGGGCTGGCCGGGCTGGCCGGGCTCGCGGCCGGGGCGCCCGCCGCGGTGGGCGCCCTGACGGCCGGCCTGGTCATCCCGCTCATCTACCTGGCCGGCATCACCGCGGTCAGCGCGGCGCTGTCCCGCGGCCTCCCGGCCGGGGTCCGCGCCCGGCTGCCGCTGGTCCTGGCCGTCATGCACATGTGCTGGGGCACCGGCTTCCTGGCCAGCCCCCGGACGCTGCACCGGGGCCGGGAAGCTGACACGCGTGTCCGTTCGGCCCAAAAGAAAGCAGAAGGCGCTGCCACGGCCGGGAGAGAATAAGGCATGGACTTCGACCTCCCGGCCCTGCTCGCGGCCCATCGCGACGACGGTTACGAGCTGTACGGCCGGTACCTGAACCCGCAGCAGCCGCGCGTGCTGCACGCGATCGGCTTCGACAAGGTCTACGCGCGGGCCGAGGGCGCGTACCTGTACGACGCCGACGGCAACCCGTACGCCGACTTCCTGGCCGGCTTCGGGGTGTTCGCGGCCGGGCGCAACCACCCGGTGATCCGCCAGGCGCTGCACGACGCGCTGGACGCCCAGCTGGCCGACTGGACCCAGTTCGACTGCGGGCCGCTGCCCGGGCTGCTGGCCCAGCGGCTGCTGGCCAAGGCGCCCGGGCTGGAGCGGGTGTTCTTCTGCAACAGCGGCACCGAGGCGGTGGAGTCCGCGCTGAAGTTTGCCCGCTACGCGACCGGCCGCGGCCGCATCCTGTACTGCGACCACGCCTTCCACGGGCTCACCACCGGCGCGCTGTCGGTGAACGGCTCGGCCGAGTTCCGCCGCGGCTTCGACCCGCTGCTGCCCGACGTCCCGATCCCGCTCGGCGACCTGGACGCGCTCGAGGCCGAGCTGCGCCGGGGCGACGTCGCCGCGCTGATCATCGAGCCGATCCAGGGCAAGGGCGTGCACATGCCGCCCGATGGGTTCCTGACCGCCGCGGCCGCGCTGCTGCACGACCACGGCGCGCTGCTCATCTGCGACGAGGTGCAGAGCGGCTTCGGGCGCAGCGGCAAGTTCTTCGCCTACCAGCACGAGGACGTCGTGCCGGACATCGTCACCGTGGCCAAGGCATTGAGCGGCGGGTTCGTCCCGGTCGGCGCGATGCTGGCCAAGGGCTCGATCTTCGAGAAGGTCTACTCCTCGATGGACCGGGTCATGGTGCACAGCACCACGTTCAAGGGCGGCGTGCTGGCCATGACGGCCGGCCTGGCCGCGCTCGCCGTGCTGGACGACGAGCACCTGACCGAGAACGCGGCCCGGACCGGCGAGGCGCTGCGCACCGCGCTCGTCGCCATGGCCGAGCGCTTCGACGTGCTGGCCGACGTGCGCGGCCGCGGCCTGATGATCGGCCTGGAGTTCGACAAGCCGACCTCGCTGCGCGCCCGGACCAGCTGGAACATGCTGCAGAAGGCCCGGGTCGGCCTGTTCGCGCAGATGGTCGTCGTCGCGCTGTTCCAGCGGCACCGCATCTTGACCCAGGTGTCCGGCGACCACATGGAGGTGATCAAGCTGATCCCGCCGCTGATGATCGGCGACACCGAGGTCAAGCTGTTCACCGAGGCGTTCGGCGAGGTCCTCGAAGACGCCAGCAAGGGCAGCGGCTTGATCTGGGAGTTCGGCCGCACCCTGGTCAAGCAGGCCGCCCGCCGCTAACCGCCCGCGCCGGCTCAACGGGCCACGCCCTCCGCGAGGAGCGCCTCGGCCACGGCCAGGTCCTGGGGGTAGGTGACCTTGAGGTTGCGCTCGCTGCCCGGCACGATGTGCACGTCCACGCCGGGCAGGTAGCGCAGCACCACGCCGCAGTCGTCGGTGGGGGCGAAGTCCGGATCGGCGGCGGCCAGCTGGTGGGCCCGGGCGATCACCGGGAGCCGGAAGCACTGCGGGGTCTGGCAGCGCCATAGGATTTCCCGGCGCGGCATCGAATGCATCACGCCGTTGTCCGTGATCACGATGGTGTCCGAGGCCGGGACGGCCACGCCGGCCGCCTCGTGGACGTCCAGCGCGGCCACGCAGTCGGCGATGATCCGCTGGTCGACCAGCGGGCGCGCCGCGTCGTGCAACAGCACCCCGCAGCCAGCCGGATCGCCGTCACCAGCGGAGACGGCCGCGGCGATGGCGGCCAGCGCCACCCGGGTCGAGTCCGGGCGGGCCGCACCGCCCGCGATGACGCCGGTGACCTTGCGGTAGCCGCCGTCGGCGAGCATGGCCCGGACCTGCTCGACGTACCCGCCGGCCATGACCACCAGGATCTCGTCGACACCCGGCGCTCGCTCGAACGCGGCCACGCAGTGCTCGAGGAGCGTCCGGCCGCCCAGCCGCAGCAGCTGCTTGGGCAGTGACGCGCCGATCCGCTGACCCGTGCCGCCGCCCAGTACCACCGCGACCATCCGCATGAGCCGGACTCTAACCGATAAGCGACGCATGGCTAGCAGAGGTCAGCCTGGCGTCCCGAAGACCTGCGCGTGCGGCCGCTGCTCGGCCGGCCTCAATCCATGCGCCGAGGCGGGAACCGAGCTCTTCGTTTTCATGATCGATGCTTTATCAGGTGCCAGCCGTTTCCGCCCGGATCCGGCCGGGTATGGCGCCGGACAGCCGGGGCGTGTTCCTCCTGGGCGGCGGCCGAACCGCCGGCTACATTGAGTAAGGCTGAGGCGTGGAAGCACAGCGGCGCAGGTCGCTGGGAGGACCCGGATGACGGTTGCCCTGGTGCTGGCGGCCCGGCCGGACGCCGGGCTGCGCGGCCAGCTGGCCGCCCTAGGCGTGCGCCAGGTCGACGCGGCCGAACGCGCCGGGCCCGGGCTGCTGACCGTCGCGGCGGCGGCCCGGGCCGCGGGCGAACGCGTGCTCATCTGCGTCGGGGACGACTCGGTCCCCGAGGAGGTCCTGGCCCGGCTGCTCGCCGCGGGCGGCACCGCGGCCTTCACCGCAAGCCCGGCCCGGCAAGCGCACAGCGGCGGCGCGCTGGTCGTGGACACCGCCGACCTGGACGCGCTCGCGGGCGCCGCCGAATCGCTCGCCCGCCGGGGCGCGGCCCCGGCCGAGCTGGGCGCGCTGCTCGGCGAGCTCGCCCAGCGCGGGGTCGGCGTCCGGGTCCTGGACGCCGGAGCGGACGGCGACGGCGCGGTCGCGCGGTGGCTTGCCGATCCGGTCGCGCGGGACGTGGCCAGCTGGGCGTCCGGGCGCCAGCTCGCCCCGGCCGCGCTGACCGGCATCTCGCTCGGGCTCGGGCTGCTGGCCGCGGCGTGGTTCTCCGAGCCGGCCGTCCGGGCGCAGGTCCTGGCCATCGTGGCGCTGCTCTTCTCGTTCGCCGCGGGCCGCGCCGCCGTCCAGCTGACCGCCATCGGACGGACCAGCCCGGCCGCCGGCTGGCTGGCCGCGGCGGCCGGGATGATCACCGAGTTCGCGGTGTACGCCGCGCTGGCCGTCAGCTCCGGCCTGGCCGCGGAAAGCGGTGCCACCAGCCCGGTCGGCCTCAACGGGATCTTCGGCGGCTCGCTGCGTAACACGGTGGTCGCGACCTGGGGCGGCGGCGGGCAGGTCGGCGTGTGGCGGCTGGCCGTGGCGGCGATGGTCCTGCTCGGGGCCCGGCGGCTGGCCGAGGAGTGCTACGAGGGCGTGGCCCGGGCCTCGGGGAAGATCCTCCCCCGGCCGCACCGCCGTCTGATCGGCCAGGTCATCACCCTGCCCGCGGGTGAGCGGGTCGTGGTGATCGCGGTGACCGCGGTCTGCTTCGGGCCGCGCCTGACCTTCCTGGTCCTGCTGGCCTGGGGCGCGGTCGCGGCGGGCTACGTCCTGGCCAGCCAGCTCGCCGGCGCCGTGAAACTGGCCGCCGCCGGGAAACTGGAACTTGCCCGCGGCGTGCTGCCCTCCTACCGCGGCGACGGCCCGATCGCGCACCGGATCGGCGGCGTGGTCCAGGGCCAGCTGCCGCCGCTGCCGCCGCTGCTCGTGGGCCTGCTGGTGACCTGCGACCTGGCCGTGCTCGGGGTGGCCAACCTGCCCGGCGTGCTGGTCTTCGGACCCGTGATGGCGATGCTGCTGGCCGCGCTGGGCGCCCGCCACCCGCACGACGGGCGGCTGGACTGGCTGGTCCCGCCGCTGCTGCTGGCCGGGGAGAGCGTTTTCCTCACCGGGCTCGGGTTCGCCCGTCACGTCTGGCTGCCGGTGATCTTCGTGCTGCTGGCCGCGGTGGTGGTACGGCACGCGGACCTCGCCTACCGGGCCCGGTCCGGGCGCGGCGTCCCGGACGACAAGTTCGGCCTGGGCTGGGACGGGCGGATGCTGCTGGCCGGGTTCGCCGCGGTGCTCGGCTTCGTGCCGTTCGCCTACGCCGTGCTGGCCGCCTGGCTCTGCCTGCTGGCCGGCTGGGACTTCCTGGGCGCGTGGCTCAAGGCCACGAACTAGATCGACATGCCGCCGTCGACGGCCAGCGTGGCCCCGGTCACGAACGAGCTCTCGTCGCTGGCCAGGAACAGCATGGCCCGCGCGACCTCGGCCGGCGCCGCGTGCCGGGCCAGCGGGATCAGCTGCTCGAAGGCCGCCGCGGCCCGGTCGGCGTCCGCCCCGGTGGCCGCGACCTCGATGCGGTGCTGGAACTCGTTGTCGACCGGGCCCGGGTGGATCGTGTTGACCCGGATGCCGCCCGGCGCGGTCTCCTTGGCCAGCGTGCGCATCAGCCCGACCAGCGCGTGCTTGGCCGTGGCGTAGGCGCAGATCCCCGCGGCCGAGGTCAGGCCGACCACGCTCGAGGTGATCACGATGCTCGCGCCCGGGCGCAGGTGCGGCAGCGAGTGCTTGCAGACCAGGAACGAACCCCGCACGTGCACCGCCATGACCTGGTCGAACACGTCCTCCGGGTAGTCGGCCACCGGGGCGATGACCCCGCTGATCCCGGCGTTGCTCACCACCACGTCCAGCCCGCCGAACGCCTCGGCCGCGCCCGCCACCGCCGTCTTGACCTGCGCCGAGTCGGTCACGTCCGCCACCGCCCAGGTGCCGGCGCCGCCGAGCGCCTGCGCGCCGGCCCGCAGCTCGCCGGCGGCCAGGCCGAGCAGGCAGACCCGGGCCCCCTCGGCCACGAAGGCCCGGGCCGTCGCCATGCCGATGCTGCCCTCGCCGCCGGTGATGATGGCGGCCTTCCCGCGCAGCAGCCCCCTGGGTTCGCCGGGCTCCATGCCGCCCGTGCTCACGCCGCCGGCCACCGCTCGTCTTGCACGCCAGCGCACGGTGCGACATCGGGCATGGCCGGCTACCTCCCTCAGTAATCGTCCTAGCTTGCCGGCGGGTGCGCGGATGGTCAAGGGCGTAAGATATATCGAGTGTGGAGTCGCGATACTCGCGTACTCGCGTCAACGACGGGGGCCGGGGGCGACGAGGCGTCGGCCGCGTCCACCGCATGGCAATCGGTTGTCACCATCCCCCGGATCTGGCTGGCCGCCGGGCTGGCCGTCTGCGCCCTGTTCGGCGGCGGGGTCGCGTTGTTCAGCGGGGACCCGCTGCACCGGCTGTGGGGTACCTCGGCGGGCATCGCCTACGCGCTGGCCGCGATCGCCGTCCTGGCCTGGCGCTCCCGTGACCGTGACGCCACCGGGGTCGACGTCGCGTTGGCCATCCTGGTCGGCGGGGCCATCCTCGTCCCGCTGCTGTGGATGGTGTGGACCGGCCACGGCGAGCCCGAGGTCGGGGTGGTGGCCAACTCGGCCACCACGCTGATCAAGCACGGCACCCCGTACAAGAGCGCCAAGGTCCTGGCCGCCACCACCAACCCCAACCTGTACAACCCCTACCTGCCGCTGATGGCCGTGTTCGGCGTGCCGCAGGCGCTGCTCGGCCACGGCCTGCTGACCGACCCCCGGGTCTGGTTCGGGATCGTGTTCGTGGTCGTGTTCGCCTTCGCGCTGCGGGTCGCCGGGGCTAAGGACTGCGTCCGCTGGGCCCTGCTGCTGACCGTCTCGCCGGTCATCGCGTTCGAGCTCTGCGTGGGCGGGACCGACGTGCCCATGGTCGCGTTCCTGTGCCTGGGCTTCGCGCTGCTGTGGCGGCCCGCACGGTCCAACGCGG
>Ga0209448_10000583_pt1 | contig 11911 bp, 7 predicted proteins | sample BogFormECP14_OM2_FD_188245 | JGI IMG/M metagenome (GOLD analysis project Ga0209448, IMG submission 188245) | Bog forest soil microbial communities from Calvert Island, British Columbia, Canada - ECP14_OM2 (SPAdes) (version 2) | ecosystem: Environmental > Aquatic > Freshwater > Wetlands > Bog ... | reverse complement strand
GGAACAGTGATATGTGGAGACTTTCGCAGGTGAGCGGGATCTACCCTGAAAGCGCCGGGAATAGCCTCCGGGCTTTCACCGTCCGTTTCTTCTTCGAAGTCCAACAGGTCGAGCACTGCGACTTTCCTATTGGATTTCAGTTTGCGATCGAGCATCGGCGGGCTGATGCGGCGCAGCCGTAGCCGACGGATCATTCGCACCAGAACCAGTCCACGCCAGCCGACATAGAGACCGACCGGAATCCCAATCGCGATAGCGAGGGCGGCCCCAAAATGTCTGGCCCAGCGAATGGCAACGTCGAGTTCATTCGAGAAGAGATAGCCGAGCCCTACATAGAAGCCTGACCAGAGGAAGCCCCCTAACGTATCGAGGGCAAGGAAACGCGCGAGCGACACCCCTTCCGCGCCGACAAGCGGCGGAATGACGGCACCCAGTCCCGGAAAGAACTTGGCCACGCATAATAAAGCGAGGCCATAACGGCTAAACTTTTCATGCGCATTCCTGGAGCATTTTCGCGGGTCGGCAGTCAAGCGGCAGAGCAGCCGGATAGCTTGAGAACCCCACCGTCGGCCGAACCAGAACCATATCGAATCCGCTGCGAGGCAAGCTAAAATGGCCAGAGGAACAATGATGCTCATGCGCATTTCCCCACGTGCCGAAAGTGCACCTGCGGCTATCAGAAAAACGACTGACGGCATGGGCAGGTAGAGTTGTTCGGCAAGAACCGCAAGCAGCACTGCGGTATAGGTCAGTTGTGGGAATGCGGTCATAATCGTGTCACTTTATCCGACTACCGGCCTATCGAATGAGCTTTGAACAGGAATCGCACCGATTCTAGCCGTTCGTTCTAGCTCGAACCAATACAACAATGGAACGCGGGGCCACTTGGTATGTCGCATGCTTTAGGGGCACGCCAAGTTCCACGAAGTCGTCCGGACTTGGTAACGACGTGTCCACGATTCTTACCCAATCTTGCGGCGTGCCTTCCTGGATGCGGAACTGCAGATCCTCCCAGTATCCATTGATCATTACATAAATATCGTCATCATCCTGTGACGCGCCATGAAGGCAAAACGCAAGGCTTCGTGAATCTAGCGACAGATCGACCGCGGGGCCAATGCCGTACCAGGAAATGTCCTCGCGCCAAAACCTGCTGCGACAGAGAGAGGGATGCGATTTCCGGAACGCAATCATGCTTTTAAAGAACCGAAAAATGTCTTGATTCACCTGGAGCTGAGTCCAGTCGAGCCAACTGATTTCGTTGTCCTGGTTATAAGGATTGTTGTTGCCAAATTGCGTGTTCAGGAACTCATCGCCCGACCGGAACATCGGGATGCCATTCGACAGCAGGAGCAGACAGCAGAAGTTCTTAACCTGTTTCCGGCGCAGTGCCACAACCGCTTCGGCGCCCTCGTCTCCTTCGTGTCCGCAATTCCAACTGAAATTCTCGTCCATTCCGTCCCGATTGTTCTGGCCGTTTTTCCAGTTTTTTTTCTGATTATAGGAAACCAGATCGTACAACGTGAAACCGTCATGGGCATCGATGTAGTTCACGGTTTGGTAGGCATGATAGGCATCGGCGCGGCTATCCGGAAACAGATCGTCGCTACCATAAATGCGACGCATGAGGTCTGGGATCATACCGGCATCGCCCCTGACAAAACGGCGGACCTCATCACGAAACCGCGCGTTCCATTGAAGCCAGGTCAGCCCCGGAAATCCGCGTCCGAGTTGATACGCGCCGGTGTCCCAGGGTTCTGCGATCAACTTCAATAGGCCCAATTCCGGATCGGCGGCAATTTCACTGAAAATTGGAGCATCTCCCCAATTGAGCGATCCATCGGCATTACGGCTAAACACGGATGCCAGGTCGAAGCGGAACCCATCAATGTGCATCTCGTTTTTCCAATACCGCAGGCTGTCCATGACCAGTTTGCGCACGTGCGGCTGGCTGAAGCTCAGCGTATTACCCGTGCCCGAATAATTCGCGTAAGGGTTACCGGGTTCGGAGGATGGCATGTAATAACCTGCGCCATCAAAACCTTTGAAACTGTAGATGGGGCCACGATGGTCGCCCTCACACGTGTGGTTATAAACAACGTCGAGCACTACGGCGATTCCAGCTTGGTGGAGGGCCTTGACCATTTCTTTGAATTCGAGATGCTGCCCATCGTCATTGCGCGTACACGCATACTGGGCATGCGGCGAGAAAAAGTTCAAAGGCATGTAACCCCAATAATCCCCTTCGTGCGGGTCGCGCTGAAATACAGGCATCAATTCGACAACCGTTATCCCGAGCTCCTTCAAATACGGAATCTTGTCCACCAGTCCGGAGTAGGTGCCGGCACGCGAAGGATGCACGCCAGAATTCGGGTTTTTCGTGAAGCCCCTTATATGGAGCTCGTAGATGATTGCTTCGGATTCGGGGCGAGGAGCAACATCTCCGGACCAATCGAACTCGACAGTATGCCCGGTCAGCACTCCCACCGGCGCTTTTCCGGCATTGGGGCCGGGCGCCGTGGCCAGCTTGCGGTCAAACTCTGGCGGGAAGAAAACACATTGAGCATAGGGATCGAGTAGAACCTTCTCGGAATCAAAGGCGTGAAGCCCAGAAACGATCTGTCCCGAGACCGAGTAGGCGTAATAACGAGCGCCCTGCATTTTGTTGAGAGGAAGTCTGCAGTGCCAGATTCGTCCCGACTTGTTACGAACAAACTCGAATTGGAACGTCAGGATCGGGTTTGCCAAATCGTCAGCGGAATAGAGCAACAGAGTGATACTCTCCGCATGCTCCGCATAGACCGCAAAATTGAAGGTCTGCTCCTCTTCGATCCAGGTTGCACCCAACGGCAATGGGGTTCCTTCTTTTTGTGCCCATGAGGGGCATTTTGGCGGTGAGACTCCGAACCGGTTCGCGTCGGATGCGTGGTCCTTGTCAGCAGCGGTTTTATCAATCGGGTCGCTCACGTTTTCTTAACCTGGTTCTCGGCCTTAAGTTGAGCCGTTCGCTCGCAAAAAAGTGACGCCTTCAGCCGCTGAGCGTTTGAACCCACGTTCGCTCGACGCTTCGACCTCTCTGTCAATTCGCACAGCCATTCGAAAGCGGTTGTCGACAACATCTCCTGGGTGAAGCGCCAGCGCCAATTTCCGTCCACACGACCGGGTACATTCATTCGACTTCCAACGCCGAGGTCTAAAACATCCTGCAACGGCGCAACGCTCAAGGCTGCCGCCGAAGACCATGCCAGCTCGACCAGCGCCGGTGCTGCTTCGGCACTATTTTTGAGCTGGCGGTTGAGGTAGCTCGATAAAATTTCTTTCTGGGAATCGGGCAACTGTTCGTACCATTCCCGCGTTGGCGGATTGTCATGCGTGCCCGTATACACGACCGTGTTGCTGACAAAATTGTGCGGAAGATAAGGATTATCGGCGTGGCCATCGAACGCGAACTGTAAGACTTTCGTCCCTGGTACTTGAAATTGATCGCGCAACAATGCGACATCCGCGGTGATGATCCCCAGGTCCTCGGCGATAAACGGCAAGCGCCCGAGTTCTTTCTGGATCGCTTGAAAGAAGCTGGCTCGTGGGCCTCGCACCCACTCGCCGGATTGCGCTGTCTTGGCTCCGGCTGGCACATGCCACGCCGCCGCGAAACCCCGGAAGTGATCCAGGCGAATCACGTCTACATGACCCAGCAGAGTGCGAATCCTATCGATCCACCACCGATAACCCCTGGAACGAAGCGCCTCCCAGTTGTAGACGGGATTGCCCCATAACTGTCCATTTGCACTGAAGTAATCGGGAGGAACTCCGGCGACGAAACGCGGCCTCTGGCACTCATCGAGCAGGAAAAACTCTGGATTCGCCCATGCGTCACTCGAATCAGGCGAAACAAAGAACGGAACGTCGCCAATCAGGCTCACGCCCTTAGCATGGGCGTATTCCTTGATCTTATCGGCTTGCCGCAGCAGCAGAAATTGTTCGAGACGAAACAGGTCAATCTCGTTGGCCAGTTCGCGACGCGCCTTCGCCAAAGCATCAGGCTTTCGCTGAACGAGATCCTCGGGCCACTCGAGATAATAGGAACCGCGAAACTGCTTTTTTAGCGCTCGAAAGAGCGCATAGTCCTCGAGCCAGCTTGCCTGAGTTGCGCAGAATTCCTCATAAGCAGGACGAAGATCACTGCGCTCGCCGGACGTGAATCTCTTCCATGCCTTTTCGAGCAGCCTCTCTTTGAAAGGAATAACGGAATCATAGTCGACCCGATCTGAAGGGAAGTGTGACGCGCACTCACTCGCGTCGAGCAGTCCATCCGAGATTAGGCCCTCCGGACTGATGAGCAGGCCATTGCCCGCAAACGAAGAGAGTGATTGGTATGGCGAATTGCCATAACCGGTGGGACCCAGCGGCAATGCCTGCCACCAGCCCTGGCCGACCTCATGGAGGTCGTCAACCCAGGAAAACGCAGATGGACCTAAATCGCCAATTCCATGCGGTGAGGGCAGGGACGTAACATGCAGCAGGATGCCGGAACTGCGGTATTCGGACGGAAACGGCGGAAGCATTCCCGCGTCGGAACCGGCGCTCATGAGCGACCCGCTGCCGACGAACGCAATGCGTTGTTCACTATGTTCTGAGCCTCAGTCACGATCGAGTTCAAGTGCTGCTCGCTTTGGAAGCTTTCGGCGTAGATCTTGTAGATGTCCTCTGTCCCTGAAGGGCGGGCAGCGAACCAGCCGGTTTTCGCCACGACTTTTAAACCTCCGATAGGGCCATCATTGCCGGGGGCCCGCGTCAACTTGGCCGTTATCGGCTCTCCTGCAAGATCCGACTCTTTCACTGCCTCTGGCGAGAGTTTTTGCAATTTACTCTTCTGCTCCGGGGAGGCCGGTGCGTCAATGCGCGTGTAGTAAGAAAATCCGAACTCGGCTGTCAATTCGCGATAGTGCTCACCCGGATCCTTGCCGGTGCGCGCAGTAATCTCAGCTGCAAGAAGATCCATAATGAGGCCGTCCTTGTCCGTGGTCCAGACCGTTCCGTCGCGCCGCAGAAAACTCGCTCCGGCACTCTCCTCACCACCGAAACAGTAGGAACCTCCGAACAGGCCCGGTACGAACCACTTGAAGCCCACGGGCACTTCGCGCAAATCCCGGCCGAGTTTTCTCACGACGTTGTCAATCATGCTGCTGCTCACGAGTGTTTTGCCAACTGCTGCTCCGTTCCGCCACTGTGGCCGATGCGTGAGCAAGTACCGTATCGCTACTGCGAGGTAATGGTTCGGGTTCATCAGTCCGCTCACCGCGGTGACAATACCGTGGCGGTCCGAGTCGGGGTCGTTCGCAAAGGCCACTTGAAATTGATCTTTCAACGCCACCAGTCTGGCCATGGCGTAAGGACTGGAACAGTCCATGCGGATCTTGCCGTCGTGGTCCACGCTCATAAACGAGAAGGTGGGGTCAATCACGGGATTGACGACCGTAATATCGAGCCCGTAGATTGCATTGATCGGTTCCCAATACGGGCGAGCGGCCCCGCCTAAGGGATCTACGCCAAGCCGTAACTTCGCGCCGCGAATGGCGTCCATATCGACAACACTCTTGAGATCACGCACGTACGGGAACATCAGGTCCTCTTGGTGCGTAGTGGACGCCGCGATGGCTTTGTTGAAAGGCAGTCGTTTCACCCCGACATTGCCCGCTCGCAGCAATTCGTTCGCCCGGGTTTCCACCCAATGTGTCACGTCGGTCTCGGCGGGTCCTCCGTTCGTCGGGTTGTACTTGAAGCCTCCATCCTCTGGCGGATTGTGCGATGGCGTAATCACAATGCCATCTGCGAAATGTTCTTTGCGATCGCGGTTGTACACAAGAATGGCGCGTGAGATGACGGGCGTAGGTGTCACGCCGTCGTTTTGCTGAACGACGGTCGCCACGTTGTTTGCCGCTAGGACCTCAAGCGCAGTTCGTTGTGCAGGACCGGACAGTGCGTGGGTGTCTTTACCCATATAAAGCGGACCGTCCGTTCCTTGCGATCGCCGGTAGTCGCAAATTGCCTGTGCGATAGCGAGGATGTGGGCCTCTGTGAATGTGCCCTGAAAGGGCGACCCACGGTGTCCACTTGTGCCGAAGCTGACAAGCTGGTTGGCATCTTGCAGGTCAGGGCGGCGCTCGAAATAGTCCCTTTCCAGCCGAGCGACATCCACCAGCATCTCCTTAGGTGCCGGTTTGCCTGCAAGCGGCGAAAGCGAGCTTCGCTGTGCAGCTCCTGCTGACGGTGTTTCTACGGTATTGGACATGGTTCTGCCTTCCAGATATCGCGAGCATATTCGGCAATGCTGCGGTCGCTTGAGAATTTTCCAGAGCTGGCTACGTTCAGGATAGCTTTGCGCGCCCACTCACCCGGATTTGCATATAATGCGCCGGCGGCTTCTTGTGCCCGGCAATACGAGGTGAGGTCCGCCAAGTGCATGTAGTAATCGCCGTTCAGAAGTGTGTCGCGTAACGGACTGAAAATTCCCGGTTCATTTCGGCTGAAATAATCGGAGAAAATGAGATCCAGCGCTGCTCGTGTCTCCGGCTCATTATCGTAGTGCCAATGCGGGTTGTACCAGCCTCGGCTGTTCTCCACTTGTTCTGCGGTGAGGCCGAAGAGGAAGAAATTCTCTTCACCGGCTTCCTCGGCCATCTCGATCGTCGCTCCATCGCGGGTCCCCACCGTCAGGGCTCCATTCATCATGAACTTCATATTGCTCGTGCCGCTCGCTTCAAATCCGGCCGTTGAGATTTGGTTCGAAATATCGCTCGCGGGAATCAACCGTTCCGCAAGCGAGACATTGTACTCGGGCAGAAAAACGACTTTGATCCTGCCGCGCACAGCGGGGTCGCCATCGATCGTTTCAGCGAGATTATTGATGAACTTGATGATCTGTTTTGCGAGCCGATAGGCTGGAGCAGCCTTCCCCGCAAAGAAAAACGTACGCGGTACAACTTCGAGGTTGGGATTCGCGCGCAGCCTGTTATAGACGACTATGATCCGCAACGCGTTCAGCAGTTGTCGCTTGTACTCATGGATGCGCTTGATCTGGCAGTCGAAAACCGTATGTGGGTCGATGTCCTGTCCTGACGCGGACTTCAGCCAATTGGCAAACCGCACTTTCGCTTCGCGCTTTGACGCGAGAAACACGTCGCGAAAGCTAACGTCCTCGGCAAGTGGTCTCAATGCTTCTAGCTCGCTCAGGTCGGTAATCCACCGTTCGCCGATGCCTTCCGAAATCGCGCTAGATAGCATGGGATTGGCTTGCAGCAGCCACCGCCTTGGCGTCACCCCGTTGGTCTTGTTGGTGAAGCGCTCCGGGTACATCTCCGCCAGATCCTTAACGGTGGTCGTGCGCAAGAGTTTGGAGTGGATTGCGGCGACGCCATTGGTGCTGTGCGAGCCAACAATTGCCAGATGGGCCATACGGATTTTGCGTTGGCCGCCCTCTTCGACAAGGCTGATGCGAGGCGTCCGACCCTTATCGCCTGGGAAACGAAGTCGAACCTCGTCGAGAAGACGCCGGTTGATCTCGTAGATGATCTCCAAATGGCGGGGAATAAACATCTCGAACAACTCGACAGGCCACTTCTCAAGCGCTTCCGGCAATAGCGTGTGATTTGTGTAGGCGAGCGTCTTCTTCGTCAAATCCCAGGCCTGATCCCATCCCAGGTGGGCGTCATCCAGCAAAATTCGCATCAGCTCGGCGACGGCCAAGGACGGATGCGTGTCATTGAGCTGGATTGCCGCCTTCTCGGGCAGCTGCTCCCAATCTTTATTGAACCGTTGGAACCGCCGGACGATGTCAGCGAGTGAGCAGGCCACCAGAAAATATTCCTGGATGAATCGTAGTCCTTGCCCAATCGTCGTTGAGTCGTCGGGATACAGCACGCGCGTGAGCGACTCCGCCTCAAGCGTGTCCCCCAGGGCTCCCACAAAATCGCCGGTACCAAATTCCTGGAAATCGAAGTAGTTCGGCGCAGCGGCGGCCCACAGCCGGAGCGTGTTGATCGTTTTTCCTCCGTAGCCTACGACAGGTCGGTCAAACGGAATGCCGATCAAGGTTGATGGCCGTCCAGGTAGAACCTGAATGCTGCCCCCGATTAGTTTGAACGAGCATCCTAGCTTCACTTCCACCATTTCAGGAGGCCGCACGACCTCCCAGGGGTCACCCATGCGGATCCAATTGTCCGGATGTTCTTTTTGCCATCCATCCTCAATGGATTGCTTGAACATACCGTACTCGTACCGAAGACCATAGCCTGTGGCCGGCAATTCCATTGTGGCCATCGAGTCCAGAAAACAAGCCGCGAGCCGCCCCAGACCTCCGTTGCCGAGGCCTGCGTCGGGTTCCTCTTCAATTAGCTCGAGCCAATCGAGTCCTTTCTCCTTCACCGCGTACTCAACCAACGGGCTAAGCAGGAGGTTGGATATGTTGTTCGTCAGCGAGCGCCCAAGAAGAAATTCCATGGACAGGTAATAAACGCGTTTGGGATTGGTTTTGTTATACGTGGTCCTGGTCAGCACCCAGCGTTGTGCGAGAACGTCTCGAATCGAGTGTGAAAATGCCTCGAAACGCTCTCGCGCAGTCGCGACCTGCGGGTCGATGACACGGTCGAAAACCAAGTGCCGGTCATAAAACGCGTTTTCTGAACCGGCGAATGCAATCGGGCCGCACCCGTACTGTTTGAGAAGTTCCGAAACGCGCCATTCTTCTGGAGTTCTAGGGGGGACCCGAACGCCTTCCGCGGTTTTAACAACTTTTGTACTCATTGGTGGTCCTTTTGATCTGAGTTATCTGAAATAGGTACTATCCAACATCCAAAACCCTCAATTTCTCGCCGAAACGATTGGGGCGACTCACGCGGCCACGTGACGATCGTCATTCCAAAGCCGGATCACCGGCTGGGAAAGCTTGTGCTCATAGCCCAGCGCACTCAGGCTCGCCGTGGTCAAGAGAAAATACCTGCCCGCTGGTTCCGGACCGAGCGCCAGCCAGCGGACGGCAAGAACTCGAATGAAGTGTCCGCTGGAAAAGAGCAATACGTTTCCGGGAACCGTGCGGACACGCCGGACGACACGGTCCGCCCTCTCGCCCACCTGTGCTGGCGACTCGCCTCCCGGACAGCCGTCCCGGAACAGTTGCCAGTCTGGACGCTCGGCAAAGATCTCGGCCGAGCGCCGCCCTTCATATTGACCGTAGTTCCATTCCACCAGATCAGGATCCGTTTCGGCCACAGCGCCAAACCCGGCCAGTTCACAGGTTCGGGTCGCACGCTGCAATGGGCTGGTAAACACCTTGGCAAATGTCATGCCCTTCAGGCGCTCTCCGAGCCGCCGGGCGTTACGCTCGCCATTAGGAGTCAGAGGTAAATCGGTAAGGCCAGTATGCTGGCCCGAGAGACTCCATGCCGTTTCGCCGTGACGTGCCACATACAACACTGGAAGTACTTCGCTCATGCGGGTTCTATCCTTTTTCTGACTTAATTAATGCCCGATTCGCTTGCCGCTCTCTCGCCTCGTCGGAGGGACTCTTTTTGGGCAACACTCGCGTTGGTTGTCCTTGCTGGTGTGCCTGCGCCAGCTTCCAACATTCTTTAGCGATAGCCCAATCTTCCTCAGCCCGAATCACCAGGACTCGCACACTTGAATCTGCCGTAGAGATTTCCTGATCGAGAGAAGGTCGTGCGTTCGTTTTACTATCGAGCCTGAGGCCGAGAAACTCCAATCCACTGCAAGCCGCGGCTCGCACCTCGGGGGAGTTCTCGCCTACCCCGGCGGTAAACACCAGGGCATCAATTCCTCCCAACACGGCGGCCATACCACCTATCGCTGCTCGCAAACGGTGCACATAAATGTCGAATGCCAATTTCGCTCTCTCGTGACCTTGTCGGATGCCGGCGAGGATGTCGCGCATGTCGCTCGAGAGACCCGAGATACCGAGTAGGCCCGATTTTTGGTTCAGCACCTTGTCGATGTCCTGTCCATCCAGCTGTCGTTGGCGCATCAGGAAAGTCAGAATTCCGGGATCCACCGACCCGGACCGTGTCCCCATCATCAGACCTTCCAACGGTGTGAAGCCCATTGTCGTATCAATGCTTTGGCCGTCGCGGGTCGCGGTGACTGAACAACCGTTCCCAAGGTGGCAACTCACAATTCTTAGAGCCTTCACATCCGCTCCGAGCATCTGCGCCGCCCGCTCGGCACAGTACTGATGATTGATCCCGTGGAATCCGTAGCGGCGAATTCCGCTCTCAAACCACTCATAAGGACCAGGATAGATCGCCGCGGATGGTGGTATTTGGCAGTGAAACGCGGTATCGAAGACGGCCACTTGCGTAACCGCGCCGAAGAGTTCTTCGACTATCTTCATGCCTTCCACTTCGGCGCGAATGTGCAGTGGCGCGAAAGCCGAGAGACTCTCAATGGCCGCTCGCACTTTGTCGGTGATCAGCACGGGGTTCCTAAAATGCGCGCCGCCATGGACCACACGGTGTCCTACTGCGTCGATCTCCAAAGTAGAGGCGATAACACGCGCGATCCCATCACGCAGCGTGCGCAGCAAGTGTCGGATCACCTGCTCGCGCGAGGAGACCGGCAGTTCTTCTTTTAAAACGACTCCCTCTGAGTTCTTCACCACAATCGCTGCGATATCGCCATTCCATTCGATCCTCCCCTCCCAGAGGGGTGTAGGCGGATACATCGAAAATGTTTCGCCAATTTCGTACAGGCAGGCTTGTTGGCTGCTGGAACCCGAGTTGAGTACGAGAATTTTCATATGTTGCCGGACCGTTTCTCACGCCACTGTTTGGGTCACCTTGGAGAGCGCGTAGTCTTCCAGGTGGCGGGCGTCGCTGTCGAACTTGCGGATGCCCTCGGCAAGTTTTTCCGTCGCCATGGCGTCCTCGTTGTGCATCCAGCGGAAGGTCTTCTCGTCCAGGTGAATGCGTTCTTCCTTGCTCGTCTGCGCTTTTGCCGGGTCGAGTTTACGCTCCAAAGTGCCCTCGGCCAGCTCCAATTGGTCAAGAAGGTCCGGACTGATGGTGAGCAAGTCGGATCCGGCCAGGCGGACGATCTGATTCACATTCCGGAAACTCGCCCCCATCACCTGGGTCTTGTAACCGAATTTCTTGTAGTAATTGTAGATGCGAGTGACGGACGCAACGCCTGGATCTTGGTGCGCTGGAATCTCCGCCCCGCCGCGCTCTTTCTTGTACCAGTCGTAAATGCGGCCAACGAAAGGTGAAATCAAGGTTACTCCAGCTTCGGCACACGCGACCGCTTGAGCAAAACTGAACAGAAGTGTGAGATTGCAGTGGATGCCTTCCTTCTCAAGAAGTTGGGCTGCCCGGATACCCTCCCACGTGCTGGCGATCTTGATCAGGATGCGTTCGCGCGCCACGCCATTTTTCTCATACAGCGAGATTAGGTTCCGCGCCTTGGCGATCGTCGCCGTGGTATCGAAGCTCAAGCTCGCGGCGACCTCCGTGGAGACACGGCCGGGCACCACTTTGAGAATTTCACATCCGAACGAGACAAAAAGACGATCAATGAATTCCTCCGCCATTTCATCGTGGCGGCCGCCACGCTTGAGGGCAAGTTCGGCGGCTTCTTCCACGAAATGCCTGTAGACGGGCATCTGGGCGGCGTGAAAGAGAAGCGAAGGATTGGTGGTAGCGTCCTGCGGGCGGTGCTTGGCAATGGCGTCGATATCACCAGTATCCGCTACAACGGTCGTGTATTTCTTCAGGGATTCTAACAATGTCATCGTTCTCTCCTATCGTTCAGATCTGAAACTTTGGATTTACCTGCCATCGCGTGATGCGGCCATCTTGCTAGCTTCAAACTGAGTGACCTTGGCCAGCCGGCGACGATGCCGATC